>JGI24159J19872_10009916_pt1 | contig 12485 bp, 8 predicted proteins | sample Ectturendosymbi4_FD_19872 | JGI IMG/M metagenome (IMG submission 19872)
GCTAGAAAGCCAATCAAGGGCTCTAAAGACTCGTGAGATAGCCTAGTTTCATAAAAATATTTGGGCCAAAACGTGGGCCTATTCGATGGGCGTCCAGGGCCGTGCAAAGCAGGCCATAAAAATGCGAAAACACCCCCACTTGTGACGCCCCCCCAAGAGAACCCCAAACTCAAAACTGAAAATTTTGTTTTTTGACTCGGAACTACTAGACTTGCTGAATCCGTAGAGGGTTTGAACACCTCTCTAGCTATAGCGGCTGGCGAGTCATAACCAAACAACCTCGAGCCAATTTATTGGCTCGCGCGGTCGTTAAAGGGTGTGGAGTGGCCTTGACTGAAGTTTTTTGAGCCAGATTTTCTTGCATTTCGGTCAGTTGTATTTCTACAGCAGACAAGTTTGTAACAAACGGTTAGCGAACTGAACAGCCATCACCAATGCATTAACATTGAATGGATTTACAAGGAATGCAAAGCATGGTCTTCACTTTTGGAAATGGTCAAATCTGGCTTGGAAGTTCTCTAGTGGTCTTACAATTTATTTTAGTATTCTTCCACTTTGTGGTCTGCAATTGCCTCTCCGCGAAAAACATCCATTCTCATTCTGACACGGGGAAAATGAAAGAATGCTTTCGAAGATATGTGTCTTTAAAAATTTTTTATTTTCTTCAGGGAACTTAAGTAGCCTAACTTGCGATTTAGGTTCACTGTCGTTATGAAATCGCAGACTCCCTGTGATCAGTGTTCTTAGGGAAAGAAGGGAAAGAAGAAAAAGTAGCTAACTTGCGATTTAGGTTCACTGTCGTTGTTATCAAATCGCGCTGACTCCCTGGTGATCAGTGTTCCCTCTGAGGTGCGCAAATGCGCAGAACCAGCAGACAATTTGCGCAGTGAAATCTCATTCTTGCGCACTTGCAACATTCCAAATTTGATATCGCATATTTGTCGCATAGCCCTGTCGAAACGTTTCACTGGTTGTGTGTCTACATGGTTGTGAAATTGCATGCGCACTAAAGCAAACATTTGCAAAATGTAAAGTTTTCTTACAGGGACACTGCTGGTGACTAACTTCACGAACTTGTGTAAAAACATTGATAAATGAAACAAGCGTTAAATATGAGGCAATAACTCTATCAATCTGAGATATTGCTGTTCATCTAGAAGAGCCACACAAAATATGTCGGCGACCCGCAGTTCGCCCACCATTGGTATAAACCTATGCGTGGCTTACCGCTATCAGCAGTCACAGACTCACTGCATTATCTGCCAAGATATCTGCGTTCAGTAGTCACTTGCGATAAAATGTATACTACCGTGACTTGAAGTCTTCGAAGATTTGTTGCCATGTTATTGCTACGCAACGAAGGCCAATAGTAGAACAGTTCGCTCGCGAGTTTCGCAACCTGCCTCTGCAGTCAAAGAAGGGGATGTAGTGAACTGCAAGCTCATAACTGCATGTTACCAAAACAGTGAACCTGACTCTTGTGCAGTGTGAGTGTCATATCGGTAAATGAACTGTCATTGAAAGAATTGACCCAACTAATCAGAATTAAACTGCTGATTTCACTTCTTCCAGAAATTCTTCCTCCTTAGTCCCAATTTCCAGGGGGGGAAATGTCCGTTTCCCCCCCTCCCGTGCGGACGCCCATGAGCATGGACTTCCTCACCGCGTCGATGGTTACCTACAGTGTTGCGCAGCACGTTTCGTCCTGGTCAGGGGTGCACGAACATCTTCCGAAGAGAGACCTCTACATCCTGGTTTGACCGGGACGGTGGTTGGTGTTTTCTATTGAAGTTGCGCAAATCCACTGTCATGTGCTATCACATGCCGTTGCTTAGCAACGGGGGCTGATAGTTTCAATGGATGAAATGAAGGGGTCAGAAATAGCAACAAGCACCTCCTGTACAAGGGCTCAAAGAACAAACCAACAAGCACCAAAGCCGCAAACACTGACAGAGTTTTGTGTCAAAAGAACAAGCAGTGCAAAAAAACTTCAAACCCATTTGCTGGAAACCTTTTGTGCCAATGAAGCAAACCATGAACTTCCGCAATAAAACCAGCCCTGTTTCCAACCAGAATAAAACCAGCCCTGTTTCCAACCAGAATTCAGAATGGGATTCGATAATCGAGCAGAGAAGACTTGCGTCACACCGTTTGGCAATAATTCTGGCTATACTATTCTAGAAATCATAGTCAGTGTTTGTGTCTTTTACTACATTTCATTTCATGCCACCGCACAATTGTTAGTATGCTCAGGAGTTCAAACTCACGAACGCCGTTTATACCTCGTACATTGCAGGGGTAATTCCCTTTCCCCGAAAAGTTAAAAACATTTGAAAGCGCTAACAACTTGTTTAGTGTTAGGTATAACAACAAGTTACAATCTCTGTGCCCCTCCCGAAAATTTCAGCTGGTTGCGGCCCTGGCCATTAGGGAAATAATTTGTCTCCCTCTGACGTGTGCTATCTCCAGAAAATGAACAGCCGTTTTTCCAGTAAGCAACTACGCAATGGGCACAGAAGGAAAAACGCACGAACCACGGTCTCCCCTATACTTTGCCTGCGCCGCTTANCCAACTGGGGACAGATGCAGATTAGGAGAAAAGAACTTAGGCTCATGATCAGCGCGTTAAACAACACAGCACAATAACGACAANACCAAACTCTACTGGAAACGTTGGAGGTAATTGAGATTTGGGAGTAAGTTGACAAATTTGGTTTTGCATTTAATTTTATTCTAAAAGAAATTTCGACAATTTCTTCAAATCAGAACAAATTTAGGTCTCGTTCTCATTTTAAAATGACATGGCCGTTATAAATTCTTGCAAACTAAGTTGAGCAATGTGTTTGTGACAGCAAAATATTGGGAATGCTATAGCACTCTGTGGGCACAGAATTGAATTGCAGACAGTGTAAAACTCACTGCCTGTATTTCAAATCATACTTGTCTTTCATCTGAGGTCATGATGTGAATTCCATTAAAAGAGACAAAATAACAATTAAACGCAGTTGTCTAACTGACACACACAAAAAGATGCATGAAACCGCGGTCCAAACTTCATATAACAGGCAAGAGCAAAATATAACGCGACCACGTAGTAGAAAAAATTCAAAAGTCATTTAAGTGTTATTTTTGTAAAAAGAGTTCGAGGTTTCATCATGTTAACTCGCAGGCACATTCTGCTAAAGAGCAAACAGTCAAAAGCTCTGACGACTTCTTCAGNAGTTACCGATCAGGATGCAGTGGAGAAATACCANGTTTCCGCAGAGATCCTGGTAAGATTAATTGAATGAGTAAATGAAATGTATTTATGAGGTCCTACATAGAAACTGCCAGCTTTCAATTATCTTAAAAAAGATGCTAAAAGTTTCAGTTGAACGACAAGAGAGCTGCAGCTGCGAGCAAGAGAAGATCGGGAACAACTACTCCGCACCATGCCACACCTTCCATCCTATACGTTTGCGTTCAAACGTTAAACTTACCAAAAGCTGTGGGCAAATATTTGTTTTTTTCAGTTTGTTAACAGTTTGAGTTTATCGTAAACTTTATATCAAGTACGATTTTGGTAAACTGTTTTGAAAACCATCTATGTTATGTAATTGTCATTTTTTAAATAAAAATGTGTTGAGTTGTGTGCGGTGGGTCACAAGCATCCAAATTTTATTACGTGTTCCGTTGCCAGAAAGATTTTGGGAACCACTGGCATGATATATCGTTGCTCACTGCGAAATGTTGGCGTTGTTGCACGCTATAAATTAAAAAGAACTGTTTGCAATACAACCAAAATTGACAGATTAACCATCGAGGCCACAAAAAACGGCTATGTACTGCATCTTACAGCATAAAGGGTTGTGCCAGCTTATTGGTGATCTTCTTGCAGAAATACCACAAAAATGGACTGCACTCTAAAACAGTGCTTCATAAACTTTTTCGGTTTCGTTCATCACTGCCATCGATTGCTGCACTCACAATCAGCCGGTTGTGAACGAATGGCCAATGTGACAATAATCATTGTGCAGCGAATGCTCATTGTTAGATCGCGGTATTTGCTCTGCTTTATCTCCGATTAGGCTTTCTGCCATGCAGCAAATTTGCTACGATCTTCAAACCTGGTTTGATTAGACTTACAGTACCTTTTTGATTAGACTTTACAAAGTGTTTTTATTTTGTTTCATTAGCACATGCGCTATTTGAAAAGAGCAAAGGAGAAGAGACTTTTCACTAGCGAAGTCGTTTGCGACTGATGGCTGGCGCTGGAGGGAATTTTACTGTTTGCACAACTATTCGTGCTGTTGCTTGAAAAATTGCGGGGACTTGTTCTGATAAATGCCGTGTTTGTTTTGTAAATAACTCCGTAGTTTTAAAGGAGCCAAGCACCAGTTGCTTGTTTAAAATTGCAAAACATGCATTGAGGCGCACGCGTTGAACACAGCAAAGATTCAATTACTGGAGTGAATAAAACATGGCATCTTTCGGTAAAATCTATCCCTACTATGTAATAGACGCCGTTAATTGCACCATAGTAGATTTGTTCTGAAGTGATGTGTTGCTCACTGCTGTAGACGTAAATTTAGAATGCTTGAAGCTCGCTATTTTATTCACGATTGCTGAAAAGCATTAGGTAAAAAAACAAGACGAATGCACGTTGCCAGAGGATACAAAAAATTAGGAACAGAAATTTCATTCACCCCTCTTCTTTCATTCACCCTTGCAAAAATCTCATTCATCCTGGGGTGAACTATTCACCCGGTTAAGAAGCAGTGCTCTAAAAGACATTAAAAATATTGTAGCAATAGTTCCTTACACTTGATATACTTTCACGTCTTCAAACATAGCGCTACTTATTTTTCGAGGCCACGTGTCATTGGATCAGAACGAAAATGTACTTTTACTAAGAAAAATATTCGTCATAGTTTCATGTCACCAGGTGCTACAGTAGTCTGCAGTGTCCTTCTCTTTCTTTTCCCTAGAAGCACGTCAAGAACTCGAGGAGGTTCTCACCAGGGGACTCACTGGTGAAGGGACCCACATCACATAAGCATAGTATTGTACTGTATTTACAACTGATGGAATGACAGGAGTTCTCACAAGGCTATCTTAAAAATTTACAGCATTTGATAATTCCAAGTTTTACTTGAGTGCATGGCATTGTTTGACGAACCCTTTGTTGATCTTTTCGACAGTCACTGGCAAAGTAGGCTCTTGATTTCGGTAAGGGAGGTTATTATGACATAAGTATCTTCCTTGCAGAAACATTATCGGATGCGTACTCACCGAGGTCAGCAAATAACGTGCCCTCATGACATTCCGTCTCTTAGGCATATATGATTGTGAACAGTGGAAAATAAATGAGGTTGTTGTTTATAACTTCGGAGCCACGAGAATCTGTAGGTGCAATGCCACTGGTCCTAAAACTCGACCACCATTACTCACATTAAAAAAGGGGTGGCCAAACCTGCTCTTTGTATGAACCGTATATCGCAAAACCCAAGTTAAAAAGAGCCGGAACATGAAAATCTAAAACATGAATTTATTAGCAATCTACATTTATGTGACATAAGCCTTTCTGGAACGACTTGCAAAAGCAATACTGTACGGCACGCCAGCTACCGAAGTACCATTTTACAATATTTCTACACTTTTCAATAGAAATAAAAAACAAAAAACAAAAATATAACTTTTCGGAAAGCCTAAAGAGCCGCATGCAAAGGTTCTCAGAGCCGCAGTTTGGCCACCCCTGCAATGTAATATTTGGACAGTCTCTGCCAGCAAATATCTTATACTATCTACAAGCAAATTATGATTTTAGTCAAACCCCTATCATGAAATGTATTGATGAATTTACATCCTCTGCTAAATAAATCTCCTTCATCATCGTAAACTTTTCTGCTTTACAGAAACGATCCCGTTCTACAATTGTTTCTGTTTTTCACAAACCATTCAAATACCAGTCGAAAATGTTCACAAACGACTGTAAATATGAATTTGAGCTTGAAAACCTTCACGCCAGTGCATATAGCTGTACGTTTCTAAGCAAGGACGTGCTTGGATAACCATGCAAACAAACACCTCCTGCAATTTTTGTACGCTGCTGCAACCTTCCTATTGTGAATAACAAAAGAGATCGGTATCATGCTGAGCACGAAACAAAATGAAATCCAAGCACTTTTTAAGCTTGTTATAAACAGTACCCTGATATTTTCCGGGAAATAACATTAGAAAAAGGAGATCATACTTTGCAGAAACATCAACATTTCACGTAACTTCAAGTAGAATTAGTAGACATTCCATGCGCTATGCAAGCGCAAATTAACATTAAGTGCCTTACCTGCAAGGCAGAGTAAGCTTTTGTTAAATGGCAAGTATCATTTCATGCACATTAGCTGCTTGTCTACTCTGTGTTATAAAACAAAGTTCGGCTCCAAGCACACTTGTCAAACTAGTCAAGCGTTCAGGTGCTTGCTTTGCACACAGATCTGTAAAAAACTCGTCGACGAAAGCTGCTATAGCTAGGTTCTCGCGGCTTGCACTCATTGAGTAACGTACGACAAAACCATTTGTGTTTCAAACATACAGGTTGGCTGTGCAAGAGCGTGGTATCACAAGGACAATTAAATCAATGCTACGCGAAGCATCAGGAGAAAAACTCGAGGAAACACCTGCAAAAGAAGCTGGAACACGCTTTCCGCAATTTTTTTCTCGATTTCATGCAAAACTTTGCATGATCTATTCAAAGTATGCACTGAACCGAATTATCCTTTACATTATATTTTACATTATATTTTATGCACGACATACCCAGAAATGCAAGTGTTTGCCCAGACTAGGTTAACCATTATTTCAAGACCTTTGATGCCTTGTTTGTAAACTATCTGTACGGCTTCGTCCGACGATTTGTCTTCATTAAATTGTTTTATCCGATCACTTCAAAGGTCTGATGCATTTGACAAATCTTCATGTTTCCTCCATTATTTAACGCTTTTGTATGACGGTGACCAATTGCGGTAGTTGCCGGTGCGTTTTCTTGGTGTCTGTCTTTCTTCAGTATTCCCTCAGAGTAGCAATCTAAGCCTTCTGTGTGCTTTGTGGCGCCTCATGATTTCTGCATGTTCTTGTGATTCTTCTGAAATCACCGCCATATCGAGGATGTGTGCAAGCCGAATATTACGTGATTAAATTGATTTTATAAAACTAGTAAAATGCCAACCATCAAATCTTGCTTTAAATTTACTGAAAACAAACGGTTGTGCGTCAGGCTAAAAATATCTCGCAAAAACGTTTGAAACTTTTGTCAAACAATTTGCATGCTTTTGTGTGCCGCTGAGCATCCCCATTCGACGTTTTCAGCCATTTGCTTCAGAACCTGATGTTAAAATGTCTTCATAAGACAGAATAATATCAAAGAGATGAAATTAATTGCATGCAGACAGCTGGTGAGAATATAGAAATATCAACAAATTTTAGGTTTAGCAAATTGATGTGAACTAACATATTTGAATCACAAAGTGTCGGCTAAAGGCTTTATGGTTCAAATGCTGAGCCCTATTACTAGCACAAATCAATTTTAAATTGAAGACGTTTAACATGTAATATAAAAAGTAACAAAATACATCAAATCAGCGTCAGGCAAAATAAGTAACATAACAACTACAAAATAAAACAGAGGAATGAAAGAAAGGATTTCTGTTTACAGTGGGATTGAGTGAGCAATTGGAGAGGTAAAAGATCTACAAGAAAATAAGGGCAGGGAACAATATTACAGAAAAGTGACAAGCATATGAAATGAAAATCAGTAGGAATGTTGGCAGATATCAGGACGTTTTTGTATTGTTTTTCAAATGAAAAAGGTGAGAGAGATTTCAAATTTTTAGGAATATCAGACCAAATTTTGGGACAAATATACTTTGAAGAAAGCTTGCTCAGAGATGTTTTCATTCAAGGTAAATGACATTTTTGCAAAACAGCAAACTTTGTTTAATATTTGTGGACTTGTGAACTGATGCAATATCAGGTATGTAGTTACCAAAGTGTTTAAGCAGTTTGCCATTTTCAAAAGATTACATGAATTTGGCTACTAAAAAATTAAATGTCTGGAATGTTTAAAACTTTGTACTTAGAAGAAATATAGTTGTTTTAGTTTTATCATAACGCTTGATGTTTCATAAGAATAAAGTGTACTTGCTGAGCCAACCAAAAGCGTAAACTACATTAGCTTCAATGAAGCCGTTGGTTCTCCAGCTTTCAAAAGTTGTGATATTTCATTTTGTACTATAGTAGATCAACCCTAAGTTATTTCCAAGGTGGAGAGTAGTTACTTGAATACAGATAGGGGCAAGCTTGAATCATCGCAAAAGGATGAAAGCAGAGTCCAGTCGGATAATTCCCCGGAAGCTTACAAGAAGCCTGCTGCTTTTAATTGTTGTTGACCACCATAACTGCGGTGGCCAGTTGTGATGTGGCGAAGTGGTTACGGGTTAGCCGTCAAAGTAACATGCTACAAACACAATGGTTCACCGCACCGTGTCAAGTCTATAGCGTATGCATGCTATACATTTGTGGGAATCAATGGTTTGTTTTAGCATTTACGCTGAAGCCAACGGCATTTTGTCAATGTAGCGCGGCTCGAGGAAACGTTGTTTGCAACAGTAAAACAACTTAGAGATGTTGATGACCCTGTCAACAATCTGTGTCAATAGCATCGTTACCAGTCAGAAAAAATATATTCAGTTTGATCGGCTGTTTGTGTTCATCGTTTGCTCAAAAGTTCAATGGCTTACTCGTCGTCTCCTAGCAACCAAAGTGCTGTGCTGCTTTGCATTAAGATCGCTTGAAACCTTACGCAATTTAATCTAGTCTCGACGAAGCAATTCTGAGTAAGCTAGCGAAAGCGTATTTCGTAGTTTTAAAAGTTTGATGGATGAATCTGTTTCAATCAGCATGACCCATTCACAGGGTTTTTTTAAGGCGTTCTAGGGACACGATTCGGGTTCCTAGAATTGAAAATCGGGTCCCTACAATCAGAGAAAATCATCATCGGGTCCTTAGAATCAAAGAAAATAGGGTCCCTATAATCAGAGAAATCGGGACCCTACAGGTTCACATCGGGTACCTAACATTTTCCTTTAAAAAAAACCTGCCCATTCATGATGCCATTGTTCTGTTCTGCATCATGATTGTTCTACATCATCACAAAACCTTTGAGCTTATTCGTTATAGTTTGTTTCTGTGAGACTCTATTTTGAAGGCAATTGCGATAAAACCCTATATTTTGCTTCTTTTCGCCGAACAATATTTCAAGCAGCATTACCCAACTACGCGAAGAAGCTTTGATTTTTTGTTTTCCTTGATGCCATGCTTCTGCTCAAGATTGGTTTGCAATGGCAATTAGTGTTGAGGGTCACGCAGTATGTTGTTCCACGGTCAAACTTTCCACCATCACCTCAAAGCATTTGAGCTTGTTCTTATTTACTACCACAGCAGTTTCTGCTCGCAGTCCGCAAACGCGGTTATTGAGTGTGCTCCTGGCCACAACCGCACCACTACAGACACTTGGGTTGAAGCCATGGACGCCGGAAGGGGTGGCAGGTGGGCCTTTCCCTAGATTTTGACATTTGAAATATTGCTGTTAACGTTTTACAGTAGTAGGAAAATGTTTTTCTGTGAGTTTCTAGTTACCAAAATGAAGTTTTACCGATTTTGGCGCTCCTTGGAATTTTTTGGCAATTCCTGGAAAAACACCATTGCCCCCTTAGAAAAAATCCTTCCGACGCCCATGGTTGAAATGTTGCATGTGACTCGACAACATGTTTTTTATATTTATTTTTTCAATCCACGCATTTGGTTTCACTGTTTTAGTCCGTAAAGGTATAGCCAGCCTGCTAGTTGCTACTGCATAACAAATCAACATTGTAGCATTTGATTCAGCTGCACAGGTGCAATTCTCTAATTCTTGTCATTAACAAACCCTCTACAGTTGGATGGTGTCAAAGGTTCATTCCCTTGAAATACCTAAGAAGTGGTTTTATACCTGTTGCAGATGACCAACGGACGCGTAATGCACAATAGGTTTTAACTACTTCTTCAGTACCACAAACTAATCTGCTTTGCAAGGTATGTGATGCGATTATAGTACTTTTAAAAAAACTAAACATACTGATTCCCTGTCCATTCAGCAGGGCCGCAACCAGTAGATATTTTCGGAGAGGGGAAAGTAATTGTAACTTGCTGTTGTACTATTTTCGGGGGGTCAAGCTGTTTATAACTTGTTGTTGCACCTCACAGCTAAACATGATTTTGAAAATTTCGAGGGGGCAAATGGGCAATTGCCCCGTTGCCCACACCCTGGTTTCGGGCCTTCCATACACAGCCACAAAATCAAAGAAACATGCTGTTGAAAGAATTGTGCAGTTAGTTGCAAATGACAGGAGACCATTTTCGATGATGGATTACAAAAACATAGGAGTCTTTTCATTGACACCTTTTAAAATTGATGCAGTGAGAGTACTGAGAATCTATGTCGGAGTTTAAATAAATTAGTCCAGGCTTTGTATTTGTGTCAACTGTCACACACCACCTGACAGACTTCAGCACTAACAAAACTGCAAAGCTTGTTATTACGAGTGGTTCTTCTTGCCTACAATCTACGGAGCTGAATGCTAGCGCAATCACGCAACAAAAGAAGAGCATCAGCAAATCTTACTTGTGTGTATTAGACCACTAGAAGTGCTGAAAATCAAGAGTACAAAAAGCGCTACAAGCAGAAAAGTAAGATCCAAAGCATTATGCTTCTAAAAACAAGTCGTGTGATTGTAGTTTGCAAAGGTTCGACATAAAATGCGGTATTTCCAGGCGTTTTTATAGCAACAGACGCGGCGCAGTCTGCACGCGGCGAAATAATGCCTCCCGCGATCGCGTACTTCCGCAGGGCGGCTCACAGCTCAACTGTAAAAAGTCAGTGCGCGGTTGATCTCAGTGCACTTCAGTTCTCTTACTGTGCTGAAGGTTTTATACCATGATTTCTGAACTGAGGATGCATCTTGCATAGTGTTACGCGAAATCGATTTCCTATTAAAAGAATTTCTTGACTGTCTAGATTGCGCCGCCGTTGTGGAGACTAGCTACTTGTGCAGAATGTTGTGTGAATGGACAAGAATGCCAAATGTTGCAAGTGACGACCTCAGGCCCGTCGCCAGGATTTAGCAGCAGGGGGGGCCAAAAACCAGGAGAGGCCAACAGCCAAAAGGGGGGGCCACATTTTTAAAATGCAGTATTGGATGTATGTCTCAACCGGTGGACCAAACGTGAAATGGGGGGGCACCTATTTCAAATGGGGGGGGCGGGCACCACTGCCCCCCCCGCTGGCGACGCCCCTGGACGACCTGCTTCTGCGTTCCAAGCGAATGCAAAGGTTTTACCGCGCTTTGCGCACGTTTTATCAGCGTCGTGAGCTGGTGATGGTAAGAACCGACGAACAAACACTAGATCTCCGTAGGAAACCACCGTGAAGGCTCTCTTTCTGAAGACCGTAAGGGTCAGCTAAAAGTTTTTCTTGGAAAGTACGGTTCTGTTTCGCGCAGTGAGTTAGTTGATTACTATGTTGATGTAGGCCTGGGGTTGACAGGGTGGCTTCAGCACGTATTGATAAATTTGAAAGCTGCGAAGAAAATTGAGAAACAACCATATCACTGAACGCTGTTTCAGCTGTGCTTGCATCACCACCGACGAACTCGATGGTCTAAATATTTCAACACGAATTTTCAAATTACAGTTGACATAACTCATTTCAACTTACAGTAAAATAAGTGTCAAAGATTTACAAACGTGGGAATTGATTTCAAGTTGTGTTGAAAGCGTGAATATTTTGTTTTTGTCATAGTCCCAACCATTATCGAAAAAATGGAATACTTAAAAGCTTCGAAAAAATGAAAAATGAAAAATGAAATAACATTTTTTCTGCTTGGAATACCAGTTATTTTATGTGAAGTGTGCGTGTCGGTTCACCGCGATGAGAATGCTGTCTGACCATACTGCAACAAAAAAAATTACGTCATTCTCGCTGCCGCTGATGTAACCCTTTGAGAATTGATAGTCTAAGATATTATTTGCAGTGTTGCCAGATTGGACCAAATTAAATTGGGTCCAAATGTAAGTTGAATATCATTCGTCCCCTAAGCCTCGTGCCAAAGTATTTGTTCTTCTTCATCATGGTTTTGTTTTTATGAGACTCAGGGTTGAAGGCAGGGTGTAGAGCTAACAAAAAAGGTGTGGGAACGCACCCAAAAAACTACCCATTTTAAAACGGCTTCAAACTCATTTTAAAGCAAAACTTGGACAGGGTGGGAACGCCGTTCCCACTGTTGCAAACTCTCCGGTGGCGTTGCGTTTATCGTGTGATTCACCACGAACGGGATGTGCGTGAAGAATAACACCATTATATATGTAGCGCGAGCAAGCAATAGTAAGAGAGATTGCGAGCATGATCTCTATTG
>JGI24159J19872_10009917_pt1 | contig 12485 bp, 10 predicted proteins | sample Ectturendosymbi4_FD_19872 | JGI IMG/M metagenome (IMG submission 19872)
CCGAACAGGGGAGGAATGGACGTTCCATAGGGGAGGAATGAAATGTTCCAAAATGAGCAAAGGGAGGAATGCATCAACAAAGGTTGGGAACCACTGGTATAGAGGATATTGGGGTAAGGTTCCCACTGCAGATTAAAGAAAAACTTTTAAAAGTTGTGTGAGACGCAGCAATTGAAATGGCGATTTTGAGACGAAAACTGAGAGCAATGTGTGGAGTCAAGCTGAACGACAGGAAGAACACAAAAAAACTGATAAAAAGAAATTAGTAAAAGTGGTCTGAATCAAAAGGACGCTTTAAATGGAAAGGACTGAAATTAATTGCAAGTTATTAAGTTAATTCGGTCACCTCTGCATCGGGCATAATACCGGATTTAAAATGTGGCCTAGCACTACATAAGACACTCTGGGACCATAAAACTGCAACAATTCGGCAAAAGAAAAACTCTAAAGCAGTGGTGCTGAACCCTTCTTCTACCACGCCTCCCTTAAGTAATTTTCCTTCGTTTCAGGCCACTTTGACTTCAAATAAGCAAATTCTATGGAACACTTTCCTGTTCAAAAACTTTCCATGCTGTCGAGTGCGTAGGGCTCGTGTCTCCCTGCAAATTTATTGACGTCCCCCTTGGGAAGGCGTGCCCCCCGGTTAAAAGCCACTGCTCTAAAGGTTTGCACTTTGAAAACCAAAATACGTACCGTAAAAACGCAACAGTTGCCTCGCAGAAACAAAAAACATTATGCGAGATAAATGAAGAAGACAAAAACACGGTATCTCAGCAATCAAAACACACTGATTGCTCTGTAATACTTGATTTGGCAATCTAACGCGCGTTAAAATCTGCTACAAAACAAGGAGTTACGTATCAAGATAAGCAATTTACAGTTACTAATTTCTACTTTGTGCAGCAAACACGATTCATCTTCAACCCTCATTGCATGATACAAGCCTTCTGTTTCTCATCGTCTCTGTAAACACCGAATAGGTTTAATGAACTTTAAGGGGTAGCTACTGAAAATAAGATTTCGCCAACAAATGAATAAACTTTTGTCGCTACTGACTTGAATGTAAACAAGATATGCGGAGTATTACTCACGCAGATATTCTCAATTACTTCTTTCGATGAGTCGAGTTTATGTAAACTGAGCATGAGATGTAGCAACTGCACCGCAATGCAATGGTGTAACCCAGTCATGTCCAACCCAAATGGCTTACGAGCCAAAAATAATGTCTGTCTTAACGAAGGCCGCACATTGAATAACATATTAATGAGGGCCACACATTCAATGACTTACTTTGATCTTCTTAGCAAACAAAATTTAGCTGAAGCTAATGTACTGAAAGCGTTCGAATTCTAACTGCAAAGGTAACATGCCTGATGAGTGGCACCACAGACCACCTGCAACAAAAATGTCAAACTCTAGATTATCAAAGTAAGGACAGGTTGTAAGTATATAGTATACTTTTACTATAGCGAAATCCTGAACTGGGCCGCACAAAACCTTCGACTCGGCCGCGGGTTGGACATAGCTGGTGTAACCCAATCATTACAATCGATGACGAGAAGGTGAATCAACTCAAGACTCAAATATTCTCTGTGAAAACAGCTGTACATTTTTTGTGAATATTAAACGTTGACAACAGAAGACTAAACCAGGTAATGAAGCGAAACATTGTTACAATAAAAAGAACTTTTAATGCATGATGATCATTATTGCTGATTATATAAAATATTGTATTTAGAAAACGCCCGGTGTTACGGTAAAAACAGTGGCGAAAAGGTCTGCCCCTGTATCCTCGCCGTATATAATTTGAAGATAAGTGACGTACGCAAATGGAGTGTCAGCAAACCCTCGGCCTCATAATAAGGTACACTGCTTCATTTGCACTTACCTCCCAATATGTTCACAATTCAGGCAAGAAGGAATGCAGCAGTCTACCAATTTACCTGGAACAGCAGGAGAGCTAAACGGCATAGTCGACAAAAAGGCGAAGAAAATCACTAACGTTGTAAAGGAGTGATGAAGAATTGTAAATATTGTGAAGAAACAAAAAATAGTCACCGGTAAGTGATTAAGTACGAAGGATAAACACTGGAGTCTTTGAAAACCACAAATATAGTAGGATTTGCCATCCTGTCCACAACACTGTCGTAAAGACGATTTCCGTCGCCAGCTTGTGGTTTGACAGGCGGAGCTTTGAGACCCGAATGTCCTTGGCAGAAGTCACCAGTTAAAACTTTGGCCAGGAACATCATTTTCTTCCCATAAGCATCGGGCTGAGCGTAGTTTGCAGAATATGATGAATTGACGGCAAAATAAACACCGTTTCCGTATGCAGTGGCTGAAAAAAATGCATACGCACGTACTGCTTTGCATTATGGTCATAAAATGATGAACCAAACGAAAGTCAACCCTTTTTCGATAGCAAAGTCAATTGCGACACAAACGTGAATACAATCGCAATGCTCGCAATGTAGCGGCAGAAAACGATACAAAATATCAAACCGATATGCGATTAGTTTAAAGAACTATCAGAGAAATGCACAAAGTTTAGTCGAGTTTTAGTTGCAGGCATGAGCATTGGCAAAAGAGAGTCAGAAGAAAATACTGGTTCTCCCCAGGATTTTAAAACTGAATGTACTGTTACACAGGTACGCCTATTTGCATGTTTTTCAGATGAATGACAATCTGCCGCTTGTGTACTTGTGTCGTCAAAGGTGTGATTCAGCAGAGAAAGGAGATCTTATTTTACACCTAAAACAGAACTCTGCCAACTTCAGTCAGAAAAAAGGAGACATTGTCCCATCTTCCATTCGAAAGGTAATCAGGGTGTTCGGAAAATCTTTAAGCAACCTCTTCCACGTTACTTTTTGACTCGCATTTGCCCACCCTTCGTGGTCACAGGACCCACCAACATTTTTTTCAAATGTGTGGATGAGAGTTGCTTTCCAATCCACTTTTGATTGATTGTTTCTTAATAAACTTTATAACCATAGGCGCATCCTTGCGTTCCCTGCAATAACCCTGATTTCTCAATTCATGCTTCTTCTGATATATTTCGGCAAGGTTAATAAAGTTCAAAAAAGTGCATCGCAGTGTCACAGCTACTACGCTATTTTTTCGTGCCCTCAGCAGTTGCCGAACGCATAAAGCAGTTGATATACCTGAAAAATACATAGATTTTAACCATAGCATGAATAAAGGGTTGAAAGTACGTCAGAGAGTTGGATTCATGGTTTTGTTCAATGAGAGTGTTTCAACGGTCACACATCTTTCTGTCAAGAATTTTTGTCAATCACCGAACCGAATGGGTGTTACGACAGGGTTTGTCAAACAGTTTTGTAGCTATGTTTAGTGGAGGGGTTCTAATTGGGCTCAATTTTGTAATCTTGAGTTTTGATCTTAGCAGCAGTATGTAGTTTATCTATATGTTTCATATGTCGTCTTTTGCGCAGGACTGAAGATGTGTAACACACGAAATTAGCTTCCTTACGCAATGATTGATTCGCTTGGTGTTGGTCACTGCTGTGACTTAACTATTATTGCTGGTCACACGTTTTTACACGGTAACGAAATGTCATTCCAAGGAGTTGTTTTCTCAAACATGAAATGATACTATCAGAAGAAAATGTTTCTAAAAGTTACCACTATGGCAGTGTGTATTTCAAAAAAACTTCCTGGAAGCTAAAGGCATTGCTTTACCAAACGGCATAAAGTTGTTGGTCAAAACGAAAACCTACAGCGACGTCAGCGTGCTGAAAGAGGTAATACGAACACGAGGGTTCTTTTGAAAAGAAGCGCCACAAAATGTTTGCGCACGTGTCACAGGAAGCTTTCCCTATAAGGTGCGCCTATGCGCAGTATCACCAGACCATTTGCGCACTGAAGTATCATTCTCGCACACTTGCAGCATTCCAAATTTAGTGTAGTTTACATATCGCATGGCTCTTTCAGCACATGAAACGCTTCACTGGTTGTGTGTCCGCATGGTTGCGAAATTGCATGCGTACTAAAACAAACATTTGCTCAGTGCAAATCTTTCCTGGAGGAAACACTGGTCACAGGTTGAATGAGAGAGGACGATTGCGCAGGAAGAGATTATCAGTGAGATTTAAGCTCTAAAGCATATTTGCGCGACATAGTATGCCATCCAGGGAGATCTTTGAACATTAGAACCCATGCCGTCAGAGAAAGGGATTTTAAGTTGTAGCCAGCCTTCGTCGACAACATGTTTGAATCGGAGGAGGAGGTCAAATGCTGTAGAATTCCAACTCAATTAACTACGGAGAATATCGCAGGGCTGGCTTCAAAGAAACAGTCAACGAGACTAACTCAGCTTAGGCGACTTGTTTTGACGTAGCTGAAGAGAGAACTACAGCCGATGCAGTGCAAGACTGATTGAGTCGCAGGTGTGGGCCTCGTTTCCGAAATCTGCAGAACAGCGAGCATGCAAACGTTTATGTTTATGGCGGTGCGAATTTCTGAAAGTGCTTCACCTTCCCGGGACCAGGTATCTTTCTCAATGAAACAATTGCTGGATTTTCTTCTATGTACCGCACATATTAAGCGTTTTCTGTTTTCAGGGATTTCAGATTGTTGTATTTGGGAAATATTATTTGCTTAACAACAAGCTTGAACCATTGTCGATTTGAACTGTCTGGATAGACAAAAAAACTGGACTTTTCTTGTTTTTTATTTGTTTTGAATGGTCTTTCCTTTTATAACGTAACGTGGAAGGTCGTAATGCAGATCAATGGGAAAATGTAAGGAAACACTTCTTACAACCACATTGCGGCTCCTGAAAAATATTTGCAAAGATTTTACCGCCATGATTAAAATTATTTCAACTTAAAGTAATCCTACCATTTTTCCCAGCAAATCCTCGATCGAATCCCTGTTCGCAGATCTTTTCCGCATCTTCTGGTGACGTCCCGTGGAAAAGTTTACGCTCCACCGCATTAGATGACGTCAGATGGCGCTTTACATCTTCTTTTTGAATCATGTACTGTTTGTACAACCTCGGGTTTTGGATGCGTTCAATCTGCAACGATAAACAGCAGGAAAAATCGCAAACGCAGCTGAACTGCGAACCTGGGTAAGCATCACAAGAGCTCAAAATCCTGTTCAGTGTTTGTGCATCCCAAAACACAGCATAAACAATAAATATGTTCAATGTACAGGCAAAGAACATTCTTGAACGTGACTCCTTCCCGCTAAACGGGGATGGAAGATCAAGGCATCCTATTGTTTTTGGTTAAAACTGCACGAAGAGAAAATGACCAAAAATGAAAAACATTCTGCAAAAACACAGACTGATGCTTGTGGGACATTAAAAAATGTTCCATATTCTATAATAGCCGATTTTAATAAACATCACACGCACAGCTTCAGCTCAACAGACGTTGTTTACCAGATATATTAGACATATTCATCGCTAAAGCCATCTCAACAGACCTTGAAAAACTAAAACATATACACATCTACTGACTTCCTTACCTAAAACAACAGAAAATGATAAAAATATCAACAATACAGACAAACATTTCATTACCTGCTCACTTTTGTTAGACTTGTGCAAGACATTTGATTGTTTTGATCATGAAATTTTACTCTAGGAAATCTATTTCACTATGGCGTCAGATGAATTCCACACAAATTATTTTGTAGCTGCTTAATAGAAAACTATGCATCGAAATAAGTGAAACAAAATCTTATACGTCTGTATCATAAGGTGTCTCACCAGGTTCTGCGCTTGGATCTTTGCTTTTTCTTATATACATGAATGACATCAATTAAGCATCTTCGTTACTATTATAATGTTTGCTGAATATATTAAATTTGCATATGTCTGTATCCAACATCAAAAGTTTACATAAAATATTGTTAAAAATGAACATAAAAAGATTGACTACTGGATTAGGCCAAACAAACAGTCTATCAAATTAACAACAAACTAATTTCATTGCACTAAAAAGGCCTAAACATGATAGTGCCACATTTAATTTCTCTATCAACAGCTACCACATTTGTGAAAAAATGACATATAATATCTAGCCATGATACTTAATAACAACCTTAGTTGGAAACCACATATTGCTAAGGCAACCACACAACTCGCCAAATCATGTGGAATATCATCCAAAATGAAACATTATACCATCCAACCTGTATTAAAAGCTGTGTACAATGCACTTGATACACCATTATCTAAATTATGCTGTCATGAACTGAGTCAAGCATTCAATAACTGCTATTCAACCTCTTGTGAATTTACAAAACGAAGCTGTGAAATTTATGAAAACATCCAACGAAAAGACTTTAGATGAACCTTATATACAAAATCACATTCTAACAATCAAAAGTTTATTCAGAATATCTACTGGTAGGTTTATGCACTCTTATAAAAACAATCTAGCTCCATCGCATTTCAACCAGTATTTCAAATCTATTCAGACAGTTGATAATTACCCCATCAGATTTGCCACCTCCAAAAATATCTTCTTACCTAGGGTAGACTCTCCTCAAGGGCAATGCTCCCTCAAATTTATTGGACCCAAACTATGGTCAGAAATACCTGACCATATCAAGTTTCAGTCTCGCTTTGACTTCAAACTTCTGTACAAAAACTACCCATACTCTCTTAGCTTGCTGGTGCAAATTAACAAATGAAATTTGTTTAACTCATCTTGTGTTGTTCATTCTTTGTGGTTTCGTACCATGTGATATTTTCTATTATGTTTTCCTTTGCATTTTATACTTAACTGGCACTGTAAAATTCTCTTTAGTCTTCTTCATTTGTTTGTCATTTGAAATTTTTCAAACTTGTTTTTTGTCTACTACTGTCACTTGCATTCTCACACAAATGTACGTTAATTTCAGTATTTCGTTCTCTCCACACCTGTGAAATTAAAAATCTTATCATGATAGCTGTGTGTATGTAGGCATGCACTCATCTGTAAATATCATTTTTGTGTTTTTTTGAATCACCTTGCTTTTGTTTTCGCATGACTAATGATAGTGCTGAAAGTTGTTTTGAAGGATTGGTAGACTAGATGACCTCATGGTCTTTCAACAATCCTTTGTGACAAAGGAACCAGTGAATGTTGCTGCTTGTGTAGATAGTTGCTCTTAAATACGCTATGCTACAGCGCCTGCATTACATTCCACTTAATGCTGTATGATCTATTGACTGTGAGAACCATATCTGGTCACAAAAAACACCACTACTACATTGCAACTGAAACCGTCAACGATATAGCGATGAAGTGCATTGTACCCAACGTTCGTTGATTTAGAAGTATTCTATACCTGACTGACTGCAGAATGGCTTGGATTGCTAGCCTTGAACAATTTCAAGATCCTCTGACATTCGGATGAACGGGAATCGAGTTGAACCTTCATTAAGGTTTTTCCCAGCATATCACACCATTCCGATGGAAGCTCTAAAAATTTACATAAAAGTTTTGCTTCATCATAAAACTGCGTCACAATGCGATGAGCAGCGCAATGAAAACGGCTGTCAACGATTTTGAAAATTACAAACGCAATTCTTCAGTAAGGCGTAAAAAAATCACATGAAATAAGCGTAAAAGAATCTCATTAGCAACACGCAAGTTCTATACAACCGTAACCTAATGAATGCATAGCGAGGTGAAGCACACCGAAAGGAATGAGTTGAGATGCGCAGGAAATGAGGAATCGAAAGCACAAACACCTTGAGATCTGTAGGAGTAGCGTGAAGTTGTGAAAACGGTGGAGATGTTGATAATTTGAAAAATATTCAAATTGAAAATCAAAACTGGATATATTTTTTTGCTTTCCATTATATTTTTAGAGAAAAACGTGGGACAAAATACCACTGCTGGCCTTTACTGATTGCAAATGGAGGGAGGCACCAAAGGCAATTTTTCCCCAAGCGCAACTTCACTTCGGTTCGCTACTGACTGCGAACCAAACACTATAACAACGCACTCTCAAGAGCATAACGTATTGAAGTATTGAACCAGTAACCAAGACACTCACCATCCGCCTTAACGTCCGATCTCTGAATGAACCCGCTGACATCACCATATTGAAAAGATCGGTTCCGTAAATTGACGTCGAAGCTTTTCCCGAACAATACCATTTTCTCAGGAGATTGCCTGTCGCCCTGAAACAAGTGTTTTGGGGATGAATTCAAGCGCGTCGAACTGCGTTCTGAGCAGGAGTCAAACACGAATCAACCCAACCCAATGAATCAAACCAACAAGCAAACGTTTTGAGATAAAAGCAAAACAACGTAGCAGAATTAACCACTGCGACACTCAAACTGGTAAAAAAAGCTTTTTCCAGTGGTACCATCGCACTACGAACAGACCTGAAAACGGTGATTTTTTGCAATTTCTTTTCCATTTCAGTTGATGATTCAGCTTAACTGCATTCCACGCCTTTCAATAAGCTTTTTCATCTGCATTAGATTGACTAAAAAACAGAAAACACTTCTACCTCGTACAAATTTTCTATTTCTCTGCAGATTCTGGGAGGCAGCGCTGAAAACAAGTCCTGGCCAACCGACCATTTCCAAACGCAAATTTTGGACAAGACTTGTGCTTCGCGAAGCTCAGAACATATTTCTTTGATTCGTGACTGAAGTTTCGCAACGATTTCTTTTCGACCTTCGATCGCAATGGTCGGTGGACTGAAAAATTATTAGGAAGTTATCACGTTTTGATTGCTAAAAAGTTTTACATAAACTAGCTTCGACAGCGAAATAGTTTTCACATAAAAAGTTGAGTAGGCACGCATGATTGTTCCTAAAATTAACTTCAATTGCTCATTTGCAAAATGAAGCTGTCGCCCAATCAAGTTCCGGCATGTCTACTGTAGAACAAACGAACCTGATTTAGTGATTTGTGTTCTCAGTAACATACAGTGAGGATGGTTTCTAATTCGTAAAAGTGGAAGGACATTATCGTTCACCATCATTAACAAATATATTGAACTGTTTTTATTTTTTTGATTTTTTTAAACAGATTTTGACGCACAGAAACATGAAACCTTACTTTGACAAAAACGTGACAGAAGCAGCGTGCTCAGTGGCTAACAGATAAAGGTCGATCCAGTCATGTTCGCCAAACCTTGTAATAACTTCATCTTCAATATTTCCTTTGACAAATACCTGATCTAGGTGGGTCTGAAGAAGAATTGTAATCTGCAGCAACAACATATGCAGCTGGGTCAGCGAAAAGTAGCTTTGTGAAAAGAACAATTTACAAGGGGCTGGAACAGAAGCAGTCACAAATCATCGAGGAACGTTACGACCAACGCACCTGCAGAGAATTTCACGTCGTGATGTATTTTATTGCGAGTGTTTTTGCGTAGTTTAAATGTTTGATCAATAGTTTCATGTAACGAAATTTTTAAAAAGTGGTGCATGCCATTTACCTAGTAGGCACATTATTCACAGCATAGAAACTCACAAGCATTGTTCGCGAGCGTTGAACTTAAATAATTAAAAGTGATTGCAAGTAAATTGAAAGTGGCGGTATGGTCTTTACAAATCGCTGAAAGTCATAGATTTTACGAACTAGTCAAATGTTGGACTTGCCTAACATTATCAAAATTTTTAGATTAGAAATCTACGTTGCTTTTCAGCAATGTACATCATTTCTGTTCAACTAAGTACGTTGCTTTTCAGCAATGTACATCATTTCTGTCCAACTGAAGTCTCCTTAGATTTTTATAATCGCAAAAATCTCGCTTGTTGTCAAGCACAGACATCAACTGGTCTAATGAAACTTTTGTTAAAGAGATAGGCATGTGTACATTGCTGAAAAGCAACGTACAGCTTTTGCTGAAAATTATCTCCTGAAAACCTTACATTTCGCTGTGGAATAACATAAAAGGAACGTTGCAAAACTTATTTGGGAAGAGAAGCATAACAAAATCTCGTTCAAACTTTTCCACAATCTCCTCAATATTTCTCTTCCCCGTATGGTGTGCAGGTTGCAACACATAGTGCTGGTATACATCACACATTTGTTTGAACACAAAAGTCCAAAAAGTATTGTTTTCGTCATCCTTTCAAGAAAGGTGCTTGTGCAGTAACTAGTTACATTATGACAATGGACAAAACTAAAAAACGCCCGCCAACGAGGAATGTATTTAACTCTTGTTTCCAAAAAATCGTGCTGGGGCTGTTTCACCCATAAAACTTTCCAACGGTTAAAAAAATTAGATTGTCAAATATGAAACCTATATTCACATTATTTAAGTCCACTTTATCTTTGCAGTAGATGTAGAGAACGGTCTTCATTGAAGCAAACTTGGTCTGATACTTCGTTTTTACTGATTCGAGTTGTCGCTGACCTGTGCTGAGTATCTCTGAAAAATATAAAGCTTAATTTGTTTGTCGTAGTCGCAATAGAATAGGAAAAAGGCATCCTAAGAAAATATGGTCAGGTTTAATTGTACAGGTGCCACTTCCGAAACAAAACGGTTAACTAAATTACTGCGTATGAGAATCGGCACAGCTTCCTTTGAAAACAAAACGGATTGCTCTGCGTATAACGAAAGTGAGAAGTACTAGCATCAAGCCACTGTATTTGGTGCAGGACCGTTTAACTGCACTGTTGAGGATTGTATGATCCTCGGCTCGATGGAGCAACTCGAGCTACTTTTCTCGGCAACATCAGAACACAGGTTTGGATCTGGAGAGTATGAAAAAAATTGAAGCTCTTTCAAACAACTTCCCGTTTAGCATACTCATCCAAAATTTATTCAGGCAAAAAAAATCTAACAAAAGCTTAGGCTAACTAAAACCTCCAAACAACTAGCATGTGTACAGCAAAACGGTTTTCGGACAAAATGATCAAAATAAAACAATCGGTGTCATGCTTAGCGAAAGATTCTTAAGTCTAGACAAACACCACCTCCAATCAGTATGTATACAATATTGGAATAAGGGTTTTCATAAGCTAATGCAACAAGCGTCGAAGGAAACACAAGCTCAAGAACAGCACACTTATGGGCTCACAAAGCTTTGGATATAAACCGCCTTCTGCTGCATTATTGGTAGATTGCACATCATCCAATCAACAACCAAGGCAAAAATTGACTGTTGTGACAGTGCACATAAATACGAGACAGTCAAGTGCAAGTGGCCATCCAGCATGGCTAGAAAGGAAGTCTGTGATGGGAAATGACTTGTTGACTGGTGCAGTTCAAAATCGTGGGGAAACAAAACACAACCAGAGAAATCAAACTAACAGCACCTGTCAAATTGCACAGATTCAGACTGCGTTGAAGAGAAGGGGCGATAATTTGTTTTGTTGAATAAACGATTGGTTGGAGCAACCGTCACAACACACCAGGGCAAAAAATATTGAAAAAAAGACGAGAGATCACTTCAGCGTACCTCGTCAGGTCAAACCTGCGCCGGATCGGCGCCACATACGAAAATACGAACTAAAACTAGGTGGAACGTATGAGACACCTACATGCTGATATGCTGTTTACGTTGCTTAGCAACAATCTTTGAACTTGCAGTTGCAAAACAAGCAAACTTAAAAAGCACCCAGATTTGAATAAACGCTGTTAACTTCTCCAAGGAGTCGAAAAGAAACACATCATCTGTTACTGCGAAGTTAGAACCGTCCAAACTTTTCACCATATTTTTTGTACAAGTGCAACGCAGTGGAAAAACACTTAAACAAAGTAGCGATCAATTCACTCAACGCTTTTCACTGCTTTTCCATCGAGTAAACTGGTTGTGAGAATATCAGCAACAGAAAAAAATAAATGTAACATTTATTTCAAAAAAAAGTAGCCGGTGGTTTGGAAATCAGATGTTTCGACTCACGAAGGCAATAGAACTTTAATAGCATTAGGTCAGCTCGAATGGGGATGGTTGCCAAAGCTTTTTGTGTTCTAGTCCTGTGCTATGCTGAAGTAATTGCACAACAAACATAATAACAGACAACTATTTACTTAAACACACGTATGAATTTAATGCCATGATAAATTGTAGCTTTGAAGACATTTTCGTTGAATCCAAAATTTAAAGATTGGGAGTCAAAGCAGAAAAAACATCATCGTTTACTGAAACCTAATCGTTAGCATGCCACTTTCGCATCTATGGAAAACACGGGTATCTCAGCTACGTTGGGGACGCATACTATGTGTTGCGCATCCATGCATTAAATACAGTATAATGGGTAAGATGAACACAACTTGTCATAATTTCCGAGTTTAAATGAAGCAACAGTCGCGTAATATTAGTAAATACATATTTTTTAAAAAGTAATATTTTACTACTTTTCAATTCAAGAATCCTTGCAATCAAAAACGATTTTTGGAACTCTGCAAGAACTTCCAAAACTCTGGTTTACACGAACTTTGACTGGAGATGATGCTTCTTCCAAACGCAGACAGCAAAGATTGTTCGTAGACAACAACTTTAATGGTCTTGACTCGAACAGGTGAACTTTCGGAAAAAAGAAGGAAGGCTT
>JGI24159J19872_10009918_pt1 | contig 12485 bp, 15 predicted proteins | sample Ectturendosymbi4_FD_19872 | JGI IMG/M metagenome (IMG submission 19872)
AACNAGTTCGGTAGTATCTCCACTTCATTCTGACGATATCCCCTGAAGAGTGTCAGACGAAAAGCTTTGGGATGAATCTCCTACTTCACGCCAATTACAAAATGGCAATTTTTTGGCAATGTTGATTTCATATTCTTTTGCGATTCACACTTTTTCCATACTTTTAAATTTTTAAAGTTTGACAATTAAGGAAAGGTCTATTTTAATGGAAATCGAAATGAATGCTCAGTTGGCGAAATATATCTTGTCTGTTTAGTTTAGATCAGAGGTGGGGAACTTATTTACTATCACGGGCTGCATAAAAATTGTGGATTGTCGTTGGCAGGCCATAAACAACCACTGATTTATCCTAAAATTCTATTTTTATCTTACTACGAGGGATGTCTGTCTTGAGGAACAGAGGCTTCTGGCTTACTGTCTCAGTATTGCTTACCATGGAGCTTCGTTTTGATGCGATCTTGTACTTTAAATTGGGTAACGAAAATTTTGATGCGGGCCATATCAAATGATCACGCGGGCCGCAGGTTCCCCACCCCTGGTTGAGATCATAGACCCTGATTCTTGGATGCAAAATGATTCCTCATGATTCATAGTTAAAAAATTAAGTAATATTTCAGTTTAATCATTATTAACAGAATCATTTATTTTGAATGCACACAAACTTAAGCATAGCAAGACCTGAAACATAGTAACAGCAAGTCCATTTTTAAATAAATTCACAGTTATGAAATCATATTCAGACATACCGTCTGAGCTGTACTTTCTAAAGTTTTGGTATAAATTTTAAAACTTTTGTTAATGTTCGTAGCCACAATTGGTATTTCAGAAATGGCAAATTTATGGCATTAAAAATATTGCCAAAAAAATTGGCATTTTTTTTGGAAAACAGCGATTTTTGGCAATATTTGCCAAGTTTGGCACCATCTGGCAACCCTGCTCTCAACGCTTCAGCAGCTGCCGTTATTACTCGGACTGCCGTCCTCGTGCAATCGAGTTCGTACTCCCGTGCTGTACTTTTCCGCTGTGAGCAAAAGTTTGTGCTTTCAGGTTGAAACCACCCCGCTTTGTAGTGGATGTGCGTGCGTTTGTGGCATTTACCAGGTGATATTCTCCTGACTTTGCAAGTTTAGTGCATGCGTTCAGCACACGTTTTCAATCAGACGGCGGACAGGGGCGGATCCAGGGGGGCGATTGGGACGATCGCCGCCCCAAAAAACAACGAAAGTAACTTTTTACCATAATTTTGTACAATTCGGAAAAAAGCATTCGCGATATAAGGCCATGTTGACATCCATTGTTTTGCCACAGCAGTATTGTGAAGTATGCTTCATGTCGCTTACAGTAGTGAACTCGTAATGAGACTTGACTGCCAGATATTACTGAAATCGCCCCCCTAACCTTACTGGCTGGATCCGCCCCTGACGGCGGGAAGGTTTGAAAATGACGCGTTGCCACTCAAGTAGTTCGTATTCGCAGATTTCATGGTGCACAACTCCATATTTAGATAAGGCTTCTGATTAGCAGCAGCGCCTGAAAATGCTTTTACGATGGCGCACAGCAGAAACAGCCAACATGTACCACATGCGAAGCAAGAACGCACAACTGACTCACAAAAACGTGGCATTCACGCTGCAAGACCAAACTTCAAATAACCTGCGAAAACGAGGTCACTGCGCTGCTGTGAGTGCACAAGGAAGGCTGACAGAAAGACCCCGCACCGCTGCAACAAGTGTAGCAAGCCGAAGTGCACTGGTCAACCTGCATGGGCGCATTTAGGCGGGGGACACGGGGGAAGCGTCCCCTCCACTTTTTCAGACAGTTCGGATACAATATGCCATGTCCCCCACATTTTTTTCTTTAGGTTTCGTAATATATTGGTTTCACACCAAGCTGTCCCCCTCACATTTTACAACAAAATTGCGCTTATGGTAACCTGTACCCCATCTGCGGCGACTGCTTGTGAACATGTGCTATGTTGTGATGTTGCGGGAGCAAAACGTATTTGTGTTGTGTTGCTGGTGCACAGCTTTAGTGTGTGTGCACAAATAAACGACGACCAGCTTTGGAAAAATTTGGAGAAATAAATAAACAGACCCCACCAAATTCCTTCAATTCACTTCGATCCATTCTTCTGTGTACATAGGCATGAGTTTTCATCTGTAAATTTTCTTCACCGTGTTCTGTGCCTGTTTGTTTCACTAACTGTGTTTATTTGATTTCCAACTGTTGTTTTTGTCTTGCTTCTGAAAATCAGCTGAGTCATATGAAACAATACACATGCATTCATTCAGATAAAAATGTTGCCATTTTTTGCATGCCTCCCATATATTTTCCCATGGCCTTAAAGGGCTATAATACACTCAGGGCTAGTTTCAGACACCTCGGTACCAGCATGGAGTAGGAGAAGTTCTGCAAGTCCAGAATAGTTTTTTTTTTAAATATTAAGTTTGATGATTTATATAATTTTCGTTATTTTTTTGTATTTTCCTATCAATCAATAACAGCATTGAATTAAAGTACAAAGTAACTTTTTTAGTGCGCAAACAGCGTAATAAGAGTTACATTTTCAGTGTACATTTTGTCATCAAACTACATTGAAAAAAGTAGGCCTATTATTTTTGAATTTTGAAAATGGCGTTTTCACTACCCGCATTTAGGTTCCCGGGGACAAAACATCCGATTTAGTGTTGTAGGGCCTGTATTAACTCAGCATGGCGTCCCTGCGACCAGGTAGTCACCAGGGTTGCCAGATGAAAATTTCAATAAAAATCCAAACAATGCTAAAAAACGCCAGAAAAAGGCCAAACCGACTGTTTAAAGTCCATAAAAAACAGCCAAACTTAATTTGCGGCATTGTCATTCCTTTGTCACAAAAAACATCTAAATTACAAGAATATAAAAAAATTTTTTTTAAATTAAGATTAAATCTTGCTTGGCATTTTACTGGCGCGCTGATCTTTCCTGACTTTTCATGGTTTGTGAAATTGCACATTTTGGATAAAATGGTGCCACAATTTGCATGCTGATCCATCGGCAGCTTCCCGCACGAAAGTCTCTCCCATTCACCCTGTATTTACGATCAGAATCATAAGAGCTTCGACTTAATTGTCGCATTTCTATCGCGGTGACGCAGACCTGCTGTCTGCAAGCGCTGAGACTGTTTGGTGCTTACAACAAACAGACACTACATAGTGCAGTAAGTGCACACATTTCCAGTGATTACGCAAAAACTTAACTTCGAATGTAGCATCCCTCAAATATTACTAATATCAGAACGCGGACGTCTGATATAGCATTTATCACAAAAAGTTTGCAAATGTGTAGCCCAAAAGAATGGAATAGCAATATTTTCCTTCATAAGAACCTATTTCAGCATAAAAAAGCCAAAAATAGCCAAAAGGCTAAACAATTTTTTGAGGCCAGCCAACTTGAGATGAGGCCAAAAAAAGGCCAAAAGGCCAACTAAAATTTTTTAGGCCATCCAACTTGAAACGAGGCCAAATTTCTTAAATTTGGCCTAAAAAAGGCCGATCTGTCAACCCTGGTCGTCACAGCCATCCAGAGTTCGCACCTGGCGGCCTTCTTGTTCTAACTTCGAAAAACTGCCCAGTACCCACCCAAGGCAAATCCATTCTGAAATCCTCCGGTATCCAAATTCTTAAGGTAGCTAGCAATTTCTGTTTTCTTCTGTTGCTCGGGCATGCATTGCAAGTTTGTAAAGAAAAATAGCGAGAATAATGCGTGATTGCATCCGTTTGCTTTCTTCGTTTTTTCTCATTCACCCAAACGAATTTGGCTCGCCTTTTTTTTTCTTCGTATTTTGTAACTCGCTCGCATCGCATGTAATCAGCTACGAACAAAACAAGCGTAGCAATCATTTGCACGTTTCACACACAAACACGCACAAATTTATGCTACATTCTAGTTCATAGGTTCCAAACCTCTTATGAAACTGGCACCCCTGTCATAAAAATAAAGTCGCGTTCGCACCCCCTCATTTTGAAGAAGCGTAGAAATCACAGAAACAGTCTGATTTTGCAGTATCTTTTATTTTTACAATTACTACTCATTATACGTAGGCCAACTGAAAACACAACAGAAAACACTCAGTCGAATTGTTTAATTTTCATACCTTATTGCTCACCAGAAACAAATCAAATGACTTTTTTTGCTAACTGAAATTATCCTCATTCTCATTCCTTGGTACACAGCTACTCAGGGCCACGCGCAAATTGTTCGAGGGGTTCAAACGGTTCTGATCATGGGCGTAACGAGAGGGGCACAATTCCCAGGCGCCGAATCGCTATGGGGTCGTCGAATGACTGGGGGGCGCCGAAAAGTCTCAACAATGTCACAAGTACTTTCTTCAATACAATACATTTGCTTCCGAAAGATCTCAGGTTCGAACATGGGGGCGCCAAACTTGCTTCTTGCCCTGGGTGCCACCTAACCACGTTACACCTCTGGTTCTGATACTTCTTTTTTAAATCAAGTAGAGAGAAAAATCTAGGTTTGCACAAATACGTTGTTGCAAAAGTCACTAGAATAGACAGGGCTTTTGTAGCTTGCTCAATTTCTGGTAACTTTGCATGGTGGAACACCAGAAATTTTTGAGCTCTGTAACATTAAAAACAATCTCGGCCATGATTGCACCATAAACATTTCAACGTCACAATGCGCTTACAATCGCATCACCGGCCATCTTCAGTGTGGTAACCGCAGCGTGTAGCAGAAATAGCAATGCAAGCATTTAGCAACTTAAATTGGTAACGTTAGCTGGAATGATTTGACTGGATAATGTTCTTTTGAGTAATAGCACTTGCAAGCTTGCATAAATCTCGGTTCTTTTGAAAGAAAAACGCACATCCAAGAACATAGAAATTCTCACTCTGGAAAATTACACTTCGGCCCCCGAAAATCTTGTTTCGGTAGGACCCCGAGGTGCCCGGCAACCCCCGGTTGGGAACCGCTGTTCTAGATTGAACCCCAATCGGCACGATTTGGCAGTTTGGATTTGGATAGTTTAGAATCCAAATCCTCCAGATTGGCTAATTTGAATTGCCCATCCCTAATAATTGTATATTGTAAATATTGTCTAGATCTGTGATGCGACAGTTCAGGAATTTTTGTTTTACATTTCTGATCCAAATGATCAATTTGCATTGATATCTAAGGCCATACATTATGCATAACTGCAAAATAATGATATGTGTTGGCTTCTGGTTTGACATTCAAAATCAGAGATTCCCCACCCTTGTTCCTGGCAGTGGCATTGCGCACAGCATCTGCTTGGGCAGACCCTGGTTGCAGTAGGTCTATAAGCTGTACTTTCTTCTCACAAGCAGTACGATCTTGAAAGGTTATCACCGGCAATAGCATCATAGGCATACATTGATAAAATCCGCATTGTGCAATGTGCACACTGCACAGATATATTTTGACATTCAGGGCTGTGGAAACGGAGCTATTTTTGTGAAAAACTTAAGCAGCTTTGCTGCTTTTTGCGGGCCCTTGCAAATTATAAATTTCAGCCCTGATCTACAGCATATACAGTCCTTCGGTATATCAGGACCTTTTCTAAACGCAGAAAAAATCGGACAGTAATTCCGTACAAATTTACCAAGCTCCAGCAGGATACAGTAACAGTTGGAGAAACTATGCCTATATTTACCAATTACAGAGATATTTTAATAAAACGCATAAATCTATCTTTTTATTATCGTTACTACCAGTTGAAAAAGCTGTCAAAATACCGAACGTTTCGTCAGATTTTATGATTCAGTCGTGATTGGTAGCTGAATTAAATTACCTAAAAGTTACGACCACCAAAACTTTGTCATTTTGCGTATTTTCAGACTCTGAAAGATGCAATGCAAGAAAAAGGTTCAACAGTTTTTATTCAATATATTAAAATATTTCGAATGTTAGGGAAACATACTTTCTCGATTTTTCTTGGAGGGATCTCAACATCAATGTCAGAACCGAATCAAGTTGACTTGTTACAAAATGTATCAATTGGTATGCGTTGAAAAAATGATTTTCGCAGTCAACTGACAGCTGAAAAAATGAAAAACAATTAAAAAACTAAACGAGAAGAAGAGCACTTGGGCGAAAAAAACAACGGTAAACTCAGGCTATCACGTCTTAAATTGCATAGTAGCGATTGGTGCTGTGTGACGCATCAGGCATATTGCAAGTAAGTCGGAAGTGTCACTTGAATAGTGGAATCACGCCGTTGAAAAACGTGCTGTACAGTGAACACGAAACAGCTGCTACTTCAGAGGCTAAACGTAAAGGCGAATTTGTGGTCACGAATGCGCAAAAACGTAATCAACAACTATGCTGCTTTTATGTCAGAATTTGCAGGTAAATATAAGTTCTGTCTTCAGTGGAACATGATAAAGCATTTTACAGTATAGGAAGCATCACATTTTGCTTTCAAAACTTCATAATGAAGCTGCATTTATAGAGTTTCAAATGCAGTGAGGATTGGTGTTCGTTCTATCTACTGCAGAAGCTTTAGTCAGCGCAGGACGGTCAGTGGTACTGAGCTACAGAGACGTCAATAAGACCACTTTGACCGTATATCGAAAAGAAAGCCATGCAAAGTACTGAGAATTTTATGGAAGCTTAGAAAATAAAAGTAGTCTTGTATTAGATCTAGTGAAAGTCAATTTGTTCTTCAAGTGACTTTTTCTTAAGTAAGAAAGTTTTCAAGTGACTTTTTCTTTTCCAAAGTAAGAAAAACTATCATTTTAAATTTTGATCGTCATCACGTCCAAAGTTTTACCGTTATCAACATAAAACTGAAAAAGTATTCTGATTTTGCTTTACCTCATGCAATATCATATAAAATGGATAGAACCGAAACTGCTCTACCGCGATTGTTATTTTCTTGCTTCAAGTCGTTCACTATGAAGGTTTAATCCATAAGGTTTTTCGGTACACGTGACTCACCATTAGACCAGTGCTCCGCAACCTTTTTTCACTCACGGCACATTTAACAATTTTACAAAATTTAGCGGCACACCTCGACCACTAATGTAAACAATGCACTTCATGATTTATTTTAAGTTATTTGCCCTTGAGCACAATCGCTGTATGTTACGCTGGGTATTTGAAAGAGCAACTCGAAGTTCCCCATTAATTTTTTTACTCATGGATCGTTTATCGATTTTTGTTCAATAACAAAGATGAGAAAACTTTGTTCACACAAGTACCGTATGTAATGCAAAGCTGAAAAAGAATTTAAAAATTTCAGCAGTCACTTTCGAAATTCGCTTCATACCCCTTCAATACAAATCCAAAATTCATCAAGTGGAACATCGCTGAATTTTAATCTCAGAGTACAGTCATTTCGTAGTTCAAGAATGTTTTTTCTAACAGGCAAGGGTAATTCTTGCGTTGACATTTCAGCATTAGCCGAAAAAGGATTTCGGATCCAACCATATTGTTCCGTATAAGTTGTGAAAAAGTAATGGTCATATTTCTGATGTAACAAGGTTAGGTGTTCTTGGACCAAATCCAACACAACCTCTTTGTCAATAGTTTTATTTTGATTGTTTCTGGAAGCATTTCCAGTGATCCCGTATTAACTCAGTTTTCCAGAGTACCATTTTCTGTTTAAAACCTTCTACTTGTCAAAATACCTAAGTAGCCTACATTTTCATTTTTGCCTTATCGAAATCATATTTATTTAACGACGACGAATGGCAGGCCGGAGCCTGAATATACTCTTCGTCGCGTCATGTTGAGCGAACCAATTGAAGACGAACAGTTAACGAAAGATTGCAAACAAATGACAAACAATTAACAAAAGATTGCAGGCACGAGTAGGCATGGATTGGTAAACTGCAAGCATACAACAAATTATACAATGAGAAAAAAATGTGAAATGGAGAATTACAGAATAATTAAGGAGTTGCTGTGATAGAGAAATCCAAGGTGTTATGGCGAGGTAAAGCGGTTAGTTAATTCAAGATATTTAGATCTTCTGTTTCTTTATTACCACTTAAAATTTTTGCCTTGCATTTTAATGTTGAATTCTTTCAAGTGTGTCGGTCATATATGCAAGTTCAGCAATCCAACGATCATCCTCAAGTGTTTATACGGATGATGGTTTTTCTAACTTAATACGAACTGACTTATTTCGTGCCGGATCTCGAAGAGTCTTGCGAGAACTTTTCACCGTGAAGCCCAAGGCACAGACGTGTATGAAATAGCAGTGATTGATATTCGGATCCCATTTTTTCGCATTGCAACGAAAAACAGAAGTGCTCAATAGCCTGATAATGAAAATAACGGCCAAAGCAACAGATGCAAACGATATTTTTGTAGACGTTTCGGTAACTGCTGCTACCATCATCCGGATATTTGCAGCTGTAAACGACATTTGCAGTTACCGAAACGTCTACAAAAATGTCGTTTACATCTATTGCTTTGGCGGTTATTTTCATTAACAGCAACGAAAAAATTTTAGAATTCAAGGAACTTGCTTTAAGAAAATTGACAATGTGGATACAATTGTTCATCTTTTCTGACAATCCCTTTGGTAAAACTTTGATCATCAAGGCTTCCCTCAGGCCCGCAGCCACGGGGGAATAACCCTCCAAATTTTGTTGTGCCCAGAAAAGTTTGTTTTAAACGTACATTGAAAACAAAATCCTGCCCCCTAAAATGCATTTTTCCCCCCAAATCTTAAAACCTGACTGCGGGCCTGGCTTCCCTATGCAAACAGCAATGAGTAATTTCAATCGGTTGGTTTTGACGTTTCATAAACGCAGAAAAGCCTCTACCTTCGCCCACCGTTATAACTTTACGCCAGGCCTACCATGTGGTTATGAAAACTGCGGTTCTGACGTCAAAAACACCATGACTGCACTGTGGAACTTAGTGGAAGTCTAGCTAGGGTTTGAGTTAGCGAACTGTAATGTTCATATTTTCATATATAGTTATTCCGCGGCACACAAAGCATCGTCTCGCGGCACATCGGTTGCGGAGCACTGCATTAGAACTTGAAATGAGCATTGTTCTTGAAATTGTTAAGGTGCCTTACGCTCGTGAAAACTCCATAAGTGTTTTTTATCGTACTGCTCTGCCCATCAAAATTTTAAATGTGTTGCAGACGTACCAACAGGTTTTTCTCGTGGGTGGCACCCCTCATGCTGGTCCATCACAGGAGCGGATCCAGCCAGTTAGTTTTGGGGGGGCGATTTCAGTAAAATCTGGTAGTCAAGTATGGGTTCACTACTGCAAGAGAGATGAAGTATACTTCACAACACTGTTGTGGCAAAAAATAGACGGAAAAATGGCCTTATATCGCGAATACTGTTTTCTGAATTGTGCAAAATCATGGTGACTGAAGTTACTTTCGTATGTTTTACGGGGGGCGATCGCCCCAATCGCCTCCACTGGATCCGCCCCTGGTCCATCGGGATTGCGTACAAAGTTTTTTCAAGTCATGGGCGTGCCAAAGAAACCTTGCTTGTATTGCCCTTTGTAATAAATAGTGTTAACACAATTACCAAACACCGTATATTTTCGATTGTTAACCACCCTTGATTGTAAGCCGCCCTTGACTGCACGAAATGGTGTTAAAAAATTAATGTAAGCCGTCTTGATTGTAAACAGCACATGACCATAGGTTACCTAAGCGTCTGAGATACTTTCGCGTACTAGCACCAGCACGTTTCGCGTTTAATTGGCAACCATGGTAATGACGCTTCACTCCTACAACTTCCTTTTGTTCATCATAATCCCTCCTGTGCAGAGCTGGATTAAAGGGTAGGGGGTCCGGGGCAATTTTTATAGTAAGGCCCCTGTGACGTATTTCATGTCGTCGTTTGTAAAAATTACGTTTGCGCTGATTCGCAGCGGGGTTGGATCTGGGGGGACGATTGGGGCGATCGTCCCCGCTAAAACCCATACGAAAGTGACTTTATTCACCATGATTTCTTACAATTCGGAAAACAGCATTCGCGATATAAGGTCATTTTGTCGTCCACTGTTTTGTCACAGCAGTGTTGTGAGGTATACTTCATCCCTCTTGCAGTAGCGAAGCCGTTAAGACCTGACTACCAAATTTTACTGAAATCGCCCCCCTAACCTTACTGGATGGATCCGCCACTGATTCGCAACGTTCTCGTATGCTTCTTCCGGTAGTCGAGAAAGTGCTTACTCAACTGCACAGTGCACATACAGTCAGGGTTGCCAGATCTACTTTTTGCCAAGGGGCCAAATCTAATCTAGAAAGAGCCAAAAAAGAGCCTAATTGTAAGACAAGGGGCCAAAAAAGGGCCAACCATTTTTTTCAAATTTATCAGCAGTTGCAAAGTCATTTGAACCCATACTTAGCAACTTATTAAATGGCAATGTTCCTCAATCACAATCAGGCCCGTAACCAGCTTAGGACACCAGGAGGGGCGAAGAGTTTTCCTAATGGGGCCCAAATTTTTTGAACAATGTCCAATATTTTAAAATTATGTCCAACACATTTTTCCAGGGGGGCGGAAAATTTTCTAGGGGGGCTTCGCCCCCTGCGCCGCCCCTGGTTACGGGCCTGATTGCAATTGTAGCGCAACAGCAAAACAAGTACGTGATGAAAGATCGTAAGAGAACAACTTAATTTTCATGTGTGGTGGTGAACTGAGATGATTTTACCACCCTTCTATAAGTGCTAATCCAGCAGCGATCTGAACTAAACCAACAAACATATGCACCACCTGAAAAACAGTAAGTTAGGTAACGTAACAGTTCTCACTGCTGCCTCTAAACTGCAGCAAGCAACAGGTATTATGATGAACTTACTTTCACATAACTCAGAAATCTACGTATCCTAACAAAATTTGTAATCAGAAACCTTCAAAATGTAGGAAGTTGGTGAAAATCTGCAATGAATTAGTCAAAAAAGAGAAAAAACACGGTTTCTTAGACAGAACCCAGGGTGGTCAGATCTAATTCTTGCAAGAGCCAGTCTATCTTGGAAAAGCGCCAAAAAAGATCCAAAGGCTCAAACGAAAATTTTTGGGCCAGAAAGTGTAATTTTGGACCAAAGTTATGAAATTTGGCCCCAAAAGGGCCAACCTGGCAACCCTGCATACAGTTAACTGCGATAAGGGAGATCTTGATATAAACACTAGAGACGAGAGTGTATTCTTACTAAGAAAAACTATTTCACAGGCTAGAGAGGGACTCGGCATGAAACAACATTCACACGAACAATAAGCAGAAACCAGAGATTACAAACAAAAACACCGGAAAAATGACATGTCAATATGGCCTGTTGCGCTGAGTGTGAAAAGTGCTTCGAAGCTTATGTCATGATTTCAACCACATTTTCAGGTGCTCTGGTTAACGCCACTGCTTAAACCAGGCCTGCACAACTCAGAAAGCTCGAAGGGCCAAATTATCAACATAAATTTGCGGCGGGCCGCAAAAGTCTATTTAATTTCGATGTAGAGATTTCGTTATATAATGGAAGAAATTCTGGAACGACAATTACTAATTCGAGGTCGAACTTTTGCAGTATTTTCTGCAACTGAAAAAGCTCTTGCGGGCCGCAAGAAAAGCTTTCGCGGGCAGGGCCGGATTTACCTATAGGCTATATAGGCTTGAGCCTAGGGCCTCAAGATCCAAGGAGGCCTCCAGCAAAGTGTGGTACGCATAGAGTCAATTGCCAGTATATGATCAGTTCGACAATTATTCGTCAAAATGTTATGCCCTAAGTATTCGTGAAATTTAGATTTTTTCACCTATTCAGATTCGGTGTTGATAACGCCATGGTCTTCCAATGAATTTCCATGAATCTCAATATGACCGTTGGATGCCGACTATTGTGCCGATATACTCATTTAATCAATGCACGTTGGCCGCGTCCTGTATTTGCTGAATCGTATCGATTGTTACGTGTGAATCAGGCGAAAGAACTTGTGACTGTTTGTGTTTGAAATGCACTTCATCAAAGCTTAAAAGTTGCACTGCGGATAAGAGCTATGTGTACTACACGCTACACGTTGTGTAGGGCTAGCAGCATTATCCTACAATAAAAACATAGCTGTTTCTTCTGAACAATACTGCAGTTTTGTTAGCGTTTCTATTACGTACAGCCCGTTTGCTACTTTTAGCTGCGATTTTTTCCATTTAAATTTTCTTTAACAATGTCATTCAGAAATCAGATTGCTATTGAGTACTTGCGCAAGCTTGTACTTATCCTATGCTAAGCAAATCAGAGAAGATCTTAATGAGCTTGGATAGCAAGCAAACGTCGCTTTGCCAACTGGCAACCACAGAACTCTTTCCCCAAGGAGACAAAGAAAAGGGTAGCACCAAGAAAATGACAAGAGCGCGTTTGGGTCTGATGCAGTGGCGAAACTGACGGGGGTGCAGGGGAGGCGGCCGCCCCCCTGGCCGGTCATTTCGAAGTTTTTGGGCCCCCTGTCACCACATTGTTAATTTTATTAAGTGATCTTTAATCGACATTGCCGCAA
>JGI24159J19872_10009922_pt1 | contig 12484 bp, 8 predicted proteins | sample Ectturendosymbi4_FD_19872 | JGI IMG/M metagenome (IMG submission 19872)
ATCGCTTAGAAACAAGAGCTGCAAACGTCTGGGATCTCGTCCAAAGCGATCAATAAAACCTTGCTACACAAACCGGACAATTAAGCAGATTTGCAAGTTGACACGACTACGGACAAACTTACTAGAATTAGAACACCACGCAGGTTTTGCAAATTGANCAGATGAATTATGAAAACTCGNCACAGCAAATATAGCTTTGCACTCAGTATTCACTCAGATGTCAGAACTAAACCTTAACGATNAAAACGTATTACCACAAGCCTGCACAGATGTATTCTAAAAAGCCACGTAATTTTATACTGTATGAAAAGAATCCTGCATAAGTGTAGCTTGACAGTCAGGCACACTCGTCACACTCGCTCTGATAATTGATTTTTCAAACTTGTGGAAGCATTGCTATAAACTCACTCATGCTTCTTTTCACAAAGTATAAATGTACGTGGCTTACCGCTATCAGCATGTCACTGTCTCGCTGCATAAACTGCCAGGATGTGTGCGTTCAACAGTATCATGCAACAANCGCCTGCTCCGTAANATAAAGTGAACCTTTGCAAATNTGTTGCCATGCTATTGTTACGCAATGAAGACCAACAGTAGAACAATCCGATCGCGACTTTCGCAACCCGCTTCTGCAGGCAAAGGAGGGGACATGTGTGAACAGCAAGCTCATNACTGCATGAGACTCTACCNTAACTGTGAACCTTACTCTCGTAGTGATTGAGTAATGTGCAGTACAAAAATATTTTCGCGATGATTTTCAATGAAATCACGTGCCATGTCAACACCTCTTTAGGGCTGGTAGGGGGGACGCATCCCCTGCATCCCCCCTCTGTGTCCGCGCCTGCTTGTTGCCTAAAGTGCGTTGGAATTCAAGCGCAAAGTCAAGGGATTTGAAAACAAGAAGCTTTTTTATGCAATTTTTCCTTCGATTGCTTTTCAAATGTTTGCATTTTTCAAGATATTTGTGAAAGTTCGCAAGATGTGCACGCAAACAGCAAGCTTGTCATATTTCCTACTGATGTTTTCTACTAAAACTCGTTGGAATTGATGTGCAACAAGCAGAAGTTACAAAAACCAAAATTACATATATTCAAACACATTTTTGCATATGTGGATCTTTGCAAATCTTTCTACTTTTCATGATATTTGCAAATGTTTTGTGAGGCATGAGTGCAGACAGAATGATTTTTACTGATTGCTATCCACTGAAACTAATTGGAATGTCAAACAGCACCAGTGCAGACGAGGAAGCTTCGGTTACGAAAGTCGTCGCTGGTGCGAAATCTGGGTCGTCAAGGACGTCAGGCTTTGTTCATCTTGAGGAACAATTGGGACTGCACAAGTGAAGTTGTTATAGAACAACACACAGCGACTATCCAGAAAAAAGTGCTGTGGCCCAACTTATTTCTCCATTCGTCACCAATAATTGCAAGCACAGTACATTCATACATTTTCGGCATTGGAATTTTGCTATTTTTGTTGATGTAAGTGATATTGTACTTTCAAAAAATTGGTCCTGTTCACCCCTGTCAGTTATGCCTGCATCATCACAACTGCATGGGACAGTTTGAAATCTTTCATCAATATTGCCAAACAACTATCAGTATGCAGGCTGTGGATTCTCTCAAGGCTAAAACAGAGAACATGCTTTGCGTTTTATGCCTGAGTTCTGCAGAGTGTGTTATATCAACCTGCGTTCTGCAGGTTGATATAACTGCGTTCTGCAGAGTATGTGTGTTCATACTATGGACTTCGTGTCTGCTCATAAACAAATAAATTAAATTAAATATGCCTGCAACTTCAAACGCTTTGTAATCGAAATGCAAATTACAAAACGCAGGTTCCGAATATAAAATGTTGCTGGTTGCGCTGAACAAAATTTGTAATGCATGTTGATTATCCACTCCAGTATACAAATATAAAAATTTCGCGGTTTTCAGTCATATCGAATGCAAGGCTGTGATATACATTTATGTTTTTGTCCTGGTGCGGGTTACTAGGATTGAAAATGGAGCGATCTATTTGTTTGAGACTCGTACTTGATATATTTACTCTTGCTACTCAGTAAAAATTTTTGTATCACTGTTTTAGCATGCCTATGAAGATTGCAAATACGAAAACGATGCGGTTTGTATTCAAATTGCATTAGAACGCGAAATAATACTATTCACCTAAGTTTTGCAGTACTGATGCACCAAAGTGTCGTTGAAAAGGCAGCTGCGCACTGCTTATTTCAAGTTGAAACTCATATTGGACCGTTTGTCGCTGGTCCTTCAAAAATATTTTTCATAATAGCGTTAGTAGACTTCCAACACACTGCATGACACTTTTGTTTTTGCTGCAACATTTCCGAAAGTTTTTCCCGAGTTGTCAGTATTCATAAAACAATGCATTTCAATTTATTTGTCAAACTCCAGAGAGAGAGAGGCCTGCAGAGGCGAAAAGAGAGCGGAAGACAAAGCAAAAATTTAAAGCGACGGGCATTGGCAAAGATGTATAAGTAGTATATTTAAAATACAGATGCAACTGCAGGTGTAAACTTGATTTACATATCGAGGTATATTACAATTAATTTTAATTTTGCAATTAACGCTGCGTAAGTTTTTCTGTGACCGTGTTCACTGTTCACTGCTTCGTATAAAGGCATGGATTTTCATCCACACAGACAAGTCCGTGACCTGTTTCCTGCAAAAGAATGTCACCGCAGGGAAAAGAGCGACCTACATATGTGCTAACAATAACGTGCATTTTGACCACAGTTGAATCTCGAGGAAATCATGTTTAGAGAAAATTGCTTAGCAGCGTTTGCAAACAGGTCGTAGCGCGGTTGACTGATTGCGAAACGAGTGACATGGCCTACTTTGGTGATACCGACACCCGCTGGTTTGTTTGCGAAAACGATTTCTTATCGAAGTTTCCTATCGAATTTTCTTATAGAAGTTACCTTACTCCATTTTGGCGCATCATCAAAGCCACTTTAGATGCCTCTTTCGCCTTTTAAGCGTTTGCCTTGCTCAGCCTGTTTCTAAGCAAAACCAACAGCACCACATTTTTAAAATACCTCCTAGGCAACCTTTTGGATTCGCCTTTTAAAACCTTTCAAAATTTCAAAGTTTCTTTTGGTAACGTTTTCACACATGACATCCTTTGGCTGTGCGCTTGCACCGTTGTACCGCGACGTCAAACGTCTTTGGCCATGACCAGCAGGTTGAGAAACACTGTCCTAATCAAACTACGCTTATGCGGGCTTTTTTTCACAAAGCATACATAAAACTATGTTGCTTATTAGAATTCGTCCGTGCAGACTTGTGGCAATACATCGTTACGGCTTAGTTTTCATTTTGCTGAGTTCCCGGACATCTGCCGCTCTTGTTTTTAAGTGATTCTGACAAGTTTGGCTAAACGAAATAAAGTCTATTTTGTGGTTTCGTTAAAAAACAGGCAATACTTCCTTGAAAAAGGTGCTCTGCTCTGAAAATCTGCAGATAGCCTTTGGTGTAAGCCAGGGGTATCCAACACGTGGCCCGCGGACCGCATGTGGCTCGGGAGAGCGTTTTTCTGCGGCCCACGATGCTTTTTGGGAATTTTCAAGTAATTAACATTTACTTTGCCAAGTGCTTTGAAAAAAGATGCCGCGAAATAATTGAATCAAAGCTGAATGATACCCAGTGCGGTCTTCGTCACGGCCGTAGCACTACAAACCACATTTCACTCTCCAGAAAAATATTCAGAAATCTTGGGAGTATGCTGAAGACATCTTCACATGCTTTGTCGACCTCGAGAAAGCATACAATCGGGTTCCTTGTGAAAAGCTTTGTGGAGTGTTGCGTGTGTACGGTGCTGACGGCCGCCTGTCATTGCACGGCCGTCGCGTCACTGTATTCCTGCTCAGAAGTTTGTCTCCGTGTCGGGAGAGTTAAATCACGACCGTTCACCGTTAGTGTTGGACTCCGACAAGGGTGTGCGCGGTCACCGCTCATTTCCATAGTCTACATCAGTGGTTCTCAACCTTTTCGCTGAAGGGAGCCAAATCCAGACTTTCGATTTTTTTGGAGAGCCTCACTAAAATTTTTTACACAATTCAATTGACACGTTTTGTTTTATAGAAGAACGAAGCCTGTTACACGAAATATTAGACGTTTTATTGAAAGAGTGCTGAGGGCCGTACAAAGGGTGCCTGGGAGCCAAATGCGGCCTCAGAATCGGGGTTGAGAACCACTGGTGCACATGAATTGGATAGACAATCACAGCCGAGTTGACGAGGGTGTCACAGTCGGGAGCTGGAGGATAAACCGTTTACCTTTTCAGACGATTTGTTACTGCTAGCATCTTCTCAACAATCTTCAGCATGCACACGATCGGTTCTCTGATGCGTGCCACCGAGCCGGAATGAAAATTAGCACTAAAAATACCGAGGTACTATGTCTCTTTGCAAAGCCAAGGCAGTGTATGCGGCAAGTGACCGCCAATACACTGCAGCAGGTGTAGAAGTTCAAGTACCTAGGGCCGGTATTTACAAGCGACGGAAGGCGGAACGAGGAGATTGATACACGGGTTGGTAAAGCTAACGCAATTCTGCGTGAGTTTTATCGCTCTGTAGTCACAAAACGGGAGCGTTCAAACACCACAAAGCTGTCAGTTTTCAAATCGGTCTTTGTTCCGATCCTTACCTATGGTCATGAATCCTGGGTAATGACCGAAATAATACTAACTCAGGTGCAAGCGCCAAAGATGGGATTTTTGCGAAGAGTCCACGGTGTGGCAAAGGGGCGTACCGAGGTTAGGTTGCGCCCAGGGTAAGAAACAAGTTTGACGCCCCCATATTTAAAACTAATATCTTTTGGGAGTAAATGTCCTGCACTGAAGAAAAAACTTGCGACATTCCTGGGACTTTTCGGCTCCCCCCAGTGGTTCGGCGCCTGGGCATTGTGCTCACCTCGTTACGCCCCTGGTGTGACACTTCTCGACAAATTGCGCAGCTGTGAAATTCGAAGAGCCCTGAACGTCGAACCACTTTTCCGAATTGAGAGAACACAACTACAGTAGTTCGGCCACGTATCCAGAATGCCCCACGAAAGACTTGTGAGGCAAGTCCTGCTGGCTAAACCCACGGGAAAACGACCCAGATGTCGCCCAAGGACCAGTTGGATTGACTATATCTTCGACCTTGCTTGGTCCCGTCTTGGTGTGGCGCCAGCAGAACTATCTGAAATTGCTGTTGATCGTGAGGTATTCCCAGTCCTCCTAGGGCTGTTGCCGCCGCGACCCTTCCAAGAGGAAACGCACGCATGAAAACGAATGAAATGAATGATATTTACGTTAGTTTATTCACCGGTGTTTGAAAGTGCTCAGCTAGCGAGTGAACAAGTTCCATAAACAACTAGATTTGATTAATTCAAACGTAGAGACCGCTAGAAATGATTTGTCTATAATTCATGATACCTTTCGTAGGAAATAAGATGTAAAATTTAAGTTCAAGTACCGTTATTGTTGCCTCAGCGTCATAATGAGGCCCGCGGGTTACCTTGTAAGTCCTCATGTGGCCCATGGAACAATTTGAGTTTGAGACCCCTGGTGTAAGCTGTCGTAATATGCCTAGCAATTGCTGCGCCAGCCAAGAGCTGTTTTTATCTGTTGCTGTAACACTGGGCATTTTGTGTGGTGAAAGCGTAAACCGTTTTCAAAACGTCCATATGCATCGTCAGTAATCTGAAAAGATTAGCAAAATGTTCACGTTGCCAGCCACCAGACAAAATTTTGCGTAAATAAATGCAGCAACGACCTTCCCCACAAGCGACGTTTTGCGGTTCAGCGAAACCAGCTGGTATTTTTGACCAACACTGAAAGATGAAAGTGGTTGGGGTTCAATTTTGTGCAGAGTTATCAAGGTCGTTGCTGCCAATGCGAATTTTTGCCAGAAGACCTTTTATATCAGAGCTGGCTAAATGTAAGCTATATCAAATGAGATCATATCCTCTTCACGGAAAACGAAGGAACTTGCGTCGCCGCAATGGTTGTTGCGCCAGAGGGCGCATGTCATTTTGGCGGGAGATTTGAAACGAGCGCTTTGGCACTGCTTTTTTTCTGCGCTGTGGGCACAAGCACCGATGCTATCAAGCAAGTTCCATTCAGTAACGTTCTGTCCAGGGTAAGGAACGTTTGAAAAATAATCGCGTCTTCAGTATGTGTTCTCAAAAATAAAATACTCTCTTAGTCGGTAAACTTTAGGTATCGTTTTAGGAAGGCAACTTGGGCTACTGCAGTGCAAGTAATGGCACTGAAGAGTAATTTTTCTAAATAAAAAACATGCTACTAAAGTCCGCAGCAACACATTTGCAAAATTTAATGTCTGCTTAACGGACATTGACGTTTTAGTTTTTTAAGTAGTTCTGCAATGAAACTATGGAGCATTGTCAGTTGAATGGGTTTTGTAAAGATTACACTCTAATAGATCAGCTTCATTTCGAGCGTAATGACTATGAATAGTTCGTTTGCATAGCATGCACTTGAATTTTGCGACTGTGTTGCTGCCGAGGTGTGACCTGGCAACAATCCAGCCATTGTAAGCTTAAGAGTAGTGGATAACCAGACCTTTGGTCAGATTATCACTTAACATCCCACTGCGCCATGCTACTTCTGCATAATGTCTTTTTAGTAGCTGCAACCAAAAATCATGCTTTCTTTTATTTTGCGGAAAGGGTTTTAATTATCCATGCTGCTGTGCTGCAGACGCCTTAACCACGCTCATGCGATGTAGTTATCGTTGACAATGCCCTGAGGTGTAAAACTGTTTTAACTTGTCAGAAAGTTTGGAGAGTAAATATTTAATTAACAAATTTTTCCTTTACCATTTATCACAGCTTGGGTCTCAAACGTTCATGATTTGTAGCCCCTTCCGAAGACTCTGAACACTTATGGCCTTGCTCATCAATAAAAATACCTATATTTGTTTTAGGTTTTGCAATATCACGGAGGAGCTATTTAATAAAGGCCTCTGCTCGTGGCCCCAAAGAACCGCACCGTGGACCTCAAGGGGGCCGAGGTCCCCGATTTAGCAACCCTGATTTATCCTATGGGTCAAGTTGGTATGTTGCAAAATTGAATTGACAATTTCTCTTCTTTTTAACAGGTTTCGCCATGATAAGCATCAGCGAACGGAATGAAAACTGCTACCAAGCCGGATCAAACAGTACCTGCCAGTTCATCACACAAACCAAGGCATACCTGCTAATTTTTTTCCAAACGTGACATGTTATCCTTCACAAAATCAGTGGCTCTCTCATTAATTTATGCAAACATACAAAAAATGTCCAATATTTCCTCAATATGTATTTCCTTTTACATTTCTCATAAATATATAGGGGGTCTTATTTATCCCAACTTTTCGTTGACTGCAATTAAAACTGTGTACTTTTTTCTATAATATTGAATTTTCCAAATGTTTTTTTCCATAATATCAAATTTTCAAAGTTTTTAAAAATTCTTTTCCCTCAACCACCCTTTCACAAAGAAAGTACGTGGCCAACTTAACTGCCATCCAGTCTTCCTGTAGTAGGGTGTATCATTGTATCCACCTGTATTGGTGGTTACATACACCCTTTTAGTTTTCAGTGTATTGATCCATTCTTGAGTTTACGAGATCTTTGCAAAAACTTAACATCACAGTCACTTTCTTCGTCAGAACCAGAAATAATTTTTCCGATAAAAAAGTGATGAGAGGTATCTGCCTCACTTCGAGTGATCTGAGGCTTAATGTCTTATTTCGCAATCTTCCCCAGCAAGTTTGTTATTCTCCCATGTAGGAGGAATTTTCTTGTGCAGATAAACAGCAAACTGATATGCCACTTGTCGTGCTTGGATTTTACCAAGTGTACACAACAAAATTGCGCAGGACAAAAGGTATTCACACAGTTGCTTCTCTTCGCTGTCAGTAAAAATCTGAAAAAAGATACAAACGCAGTTGGTGTTTCACTTTGCAAAAAATAATTTAGAACACAATGAATAATGTGTATGATCGAAAACCAGTGGTCTGGAGAAATAAACAATTAATGTAAAACAAGGGCACAAACAGTGACATATCTGATTTGTTGTGCAAGACTTCTTTGCAACATCGAATGTATTGCCATCTCCAGCTTGTTTAACATATCGACATAAGGTGGACTTGACCAACCCATGCTTCTTACACGTTTTTCTAATGGAAAAATTGTGTGCCACAACATCTTTCATGGCGGCATTGACAGCATTCTGAGAACTAAACCACAGGCAGTTTTCTTTGCTTGAAAGTTAGTATTATCTTTACGAGTCTGCAAAAATATTGGAGACATAGTCTTATCTTGCTATAACAATTTGAAACAACTTCCTAGCAGATTTTTTGTGGTAACCACGAATGTTTCTTAACACAAATTCATAACTGCAGGACCGCCAGGCATGAATATTTGGCCTTACCTTCAACTGTTTGAAGTGTCTTGGGTAATGAAAAAAAGCTTTGATAGTTGACTGATCCTGGGACCGATGAGACGGTAGTGTCTCATTGGTCCCACTGGCCATGAATCTTACAAGACTGCCTGTATCTCATGTCAAGGTTAAGGCATGGACGAATAAGCATTCTGCAAATGTTAGCTGAAAACCCAACCTCAATAACATGCGTTATCGTATTCTTGCGTTTAACTAAACTGTCTAAAGTACAGTTTGTTCTCATCTAAAAATATTTATTTTAGGGTGCACAAAATAAAGCTCGCACTTTTTCTCATTGCTGGTGCTGCAATTTTTCTCCTCTCACAGCAACAACAAACGTGCCGGTCACGATGATTGTCGTAGCCTCAAAACAGAAACCTTATCGTCACAACGTTTCGGGAATTGTCAATGTCTCATGGGTCTCTTTGTCTCATAGGTCCCACACTTCACGTATATAAAATCCCCTATTCCAGATTACTTTGAAAAACAGAAAACAACTGACACCTTGCCGTACAGTACCCGAGAGGCTCACTTTGCTAACTACACCAATAAGCTCAAGCTAGAAATTGGCGCTACCCATACATCAAGATACATGTCTATTTCTGGTCAACGGTAGTTGCAATCTTTGCTATGCATTGAGCTGTAAGTGAATCAGAATGGCTCAAGAATGCTATACTACAAAACAATTGAAGGCAAAGAACATACAACTTGAACACACGCGGTATCACAAACTGTCAACATTTCGCTCCACTGAATGTCTGTAGCCTTGGCTGCAGTGCAGGCTAGCTAATCTTGTCTTTACCCGTATTTTACCCATAAAAAGCAACAAGAAGGACACTCAGTCTGAACGAAAGTTTGTAACTGTCCTCCCGTAATCTGAAACTGCTTGAGACGTTCTGTGTGACAAATTATACGTAACAATAATTTATTCTCAATGGCATAAAAAGAGAATCCTGGTTGTAATTCATCTCAACACTGCGCTGCACCGTATTTGACTTATTTTCTGAGGCCGTACATTCGTTCTTCTGCAGAATGTTTTGTTAACGGCATAGTAAAAAATGTGAATCGAACAAAAGCAGCAGAACAAATAGATAGCAGCGTACTGGAAACTCTAAGCGGAACGCCGTATCGGCAATAATTCTTTCACCGGAACGGCGTTCCGGACCGTTCCGGCTTACTTTCGCCTCTGCTCACTTGTGTACATAAGCATGTTCTTTCCATCTGTAGTTTTTTCTCATCATGTTCTGTGTTCGTTCGTTTGTTTTCTAACTGTGCTTATTCGTTCGTGTACTCCACAATGGAGGTGAGCATGGAATCTATCGGTAAATTTTTAATAGGAACCGAGTTCACGTAAAATTATGCATTCCCAGTCCTCGTGCAAATAAAATAAGGATTTATTTTTTCGACATATTTTTGTGAATAAAGATGTATTTTGTGCTTATTTTGTTTTTAGCTCTTATTCTCTAACACTTGTCAATAAGTTTCAAACGGGGTTGGTTCCCGAGATTGTCTTCATAGTCTTTCATCAATGCTATATGACCATTTTTGTTTACACTGATCAGTTCTTTTGCCATTGTGTTTTCATTTTAATTTGCACTAACAGTTGGTTAGTTATTTTTGCATGGTTGTATTTTGCATTTTTTCTGCTTTTGGCTGAGTCATATGACACAATAAAAAAATCAATCAATATATTTTATATGTCTCAATCATGCAATACATCGATTTGCAAAGTGAAAAGTCAGACTACACACAGAAAGACTATCAGGACTGTCCGGTCATGCAGGGCCAAATTGGTTCAAAAATGATAAACTGGCCAAAAATTTTCAAAACTATAAGCTCAAAGCAGCCGGGTTTTGAAAGTACCACGCAATGTCTTTTTCTACCAACACCATTAAAAAGGCCAGAAACATACCAAAACATGATGTACATGCCAAACAGGTTCGTAGCCACGGGGGTATTCGGGCCAATGCATCCCCAATTTGTTTGTGCCCACCCAAATGATTCAGGTTCGAAAAAATAGAAAATTCTGCAAATGCTCGTTTTTAATCTGTTTAATCGCTATGCCAACTCGCAACACCACCGCAGGCTGCATGAAAAGCTAACCTCATTGTTACAATATAGATTGCACTAAGGAACGTCCACACTGGTAACAATTTCGAATTGTAACGTCACAGTCATTGAAGACCGTTTTTTAAAACGTTTCCGCAGTCACTCTGTTAGCGTGAACAACGGCATGGCACTAACAAGCTGGCTATTGTAATGTCATAATATAATGTCTTAACCAGTGTTCTCTCTAAGAAATTTTTAGCAAATGTTGTTTTTAGTGAGCATGAATATTTTAAAGCTGAGTTTCCAGAATTCTAAATGAATTATAAATTTGGTGAAAATCATTAGAATTTAGAATAAATATAAAGTCTTGTGAAAATACAATAATACGGCCTACACATTTACTTCAAATAGCTTCTCCTTTTTTCCTGCCTTTCCAACATTTTGGAATCTTGCAAGTGCATGAGAATGAGATTTCACTACGCAAATGATTTGGTGGTATTGCGCATTTGCGCACCTCAGAGGGAACGTTGGTCTTAGCTTTGCTTGTAGTCAAACAGAACTTCTTGTAATATCCAAACCAATCCCAGTAGGATAATGTGCACGAATTAGAAGTTGATCAAAAAAGGTTAGGGAATTCTGTGTCTTATTGCTTGCAGCAATAAGCAAGCGGCAATTCATTTCCGCAAGCGAAGTGATGAACTTGATTTTAAATCTTCTCGTTCCAGCAGATAAAATCTTGCAAAGGCAATCTAGCAGTTTGGTTGCAGATTACAGTGTAAGCAAATCTACCATCACAGATATTGGAAAATTAAGAAACCATGCAGAGTTTGAAAAAATACTGCAAAAGCTTCCAGTACAGTTATCCAACCGTCTAAACAAGCTCAAAAAGTCAGTTTCATCTCGATTCAGAGAGGACTTCATAACAGAACACATCAGAATTCACAATGAAAGTGAGAGTTTGAATTTGAAGGCATCTTACTTACTTTGAAATCACTGATACTATTCAGAGTGAATCAACCTACCGGTTTTCGGAGTTTAATATGTCTCTCATCAAATATTTGCGTGCTCTTTTACCAGCATCGAATAGCTTTCTCGACAAGGAAGAATTACAACCACTTCGCTCTGTAGTTAATTCAACTACCAAGAGTACTGTAATAGTGAAGATCTTTTCGACGCTGAAACTTTACTGTAAAAAGCATTGTCTCATCAAAGCTTCCTGATGTGCTTTTGAATGCAAACACCCGTATGAATTTGGACCAGTTTTTGAAATAGTTTTGGAAGTATAAAGCAGTTTTTCCCACCATATACAGTACTTGCTGCTGAACGCGGGCTTGACTATAAGAGTTTCGACAGCCACATGCGAAGCAAGTTTCTCCAGTGTGGTGAGGATTCTCACTCCTTATCGCAGGTGCATGACACACCACCGTGAATGTCAGCTGCTTTTGTTAGGTTTTGAAAAAATGAAACAGATGCTGCTGCAAACGAAGACATCATTTCTGAATTTTTGACCAAAACTCAAAGACTGCATGTTTAAAATATTCTCTTAAATTGACATTGGTAGTGCCTTGATGCATATTATTCATCTATTAGGCTATATGTAGCAAGTGACAGAACTGCAGCTGTTGTGACAGGTTATGCTCGAATTTCTTTTTGTTCGTTGTACCGTTTTAAGAACTGCGTGGGCAGGAGCTACTGATACGTCCACGTCGTCCGCCTGGGTAGCTCATCTGAGCTAGCGAAATCAGTAGCAACATGCATAGCAATGGATACCAATGGTCAAACACCAGGGATTCCTACTTCGAATGATTCATCTGCGGCAAGCCGTACCCAAAATCACAGTCCGTCCTTGTCAGGACGAGAAGCAATTGCTTCTGGCNATGAACCGTTGGTCATTCTACAAATTAATGTTGAAGGATGGACAGCTGCAAAGCGAGAGTTGATTCAGAAAATGACTCGTGAAATGAAAGTCACTGTTGTACTA
>JGI24159J19872_10009923_pt1 | contig 12483 bp, 6 predicted proteins | sample Ectturendosymbi4_FD_19872 | JGI IMG/M metagenome (IMG submission 19872)
TTATCAAACACTGTAGTTCAAGGTCAACAAATGCAAATATGCAACGAAACCTTTACCAGCCTTGACGGGGAAAGTGTCGCCCAAATCTAGATGTTACCAGGCAACAGTCTGTTTAGATTAAGGCATGTTTACTTTGAACACCGAGCTCTGCGGCTGTCAAGGCAAATGCTGAAAAATTAACGAACTGTAAAAGATTAACTGATGAATATTTTGTCCGCTAATTTTCACCAGTTTTCAGTTGCAACGCAAGCCAAGCGCCTTTTTCCATGTTTCCTTGCAAACAGATAACGACCTTGCAACCTTTCCACTACCTATGTTACTACCTGAAGCACATGCGTCACGCAACAAGCTGACAAAGCATCACGTACGGGTTCCAACCTCGTAACCTGCGTTCACGTCTTCTTTGTCTATGCTCTGAGTCGTTTCTGTTGCATCCCATGTTTGCTGCAAATATTCTTGCCCAACGACCCGACTTTACTTTTATGCTAAACACCTTTAAGTAAGCTACTTTAAGCTGAGCTGCTTTTATGCTAAACACCTCTTTTAAGCTAAAAACCTCTAAGTAAGGTTGCATTGCTTAAGCTTTTTTTGATGATATTTCAAATTTATACCATCCAAGTACAGCAGTTTTCGTGACAAATTTCTATAAACATTTGAAAGTAATTTCAAATGACCTTTGTATTGATCTAAAAATAAAAATTAATAATTTTCACTGATTTGAATTTTTTTCAGAAAATNGACAATGGTGATCAACCTGGTGGTAAATGTTAAACTAAAGAAAGTTTGGAAACGTTTTGAAGCAATGGTTTTAACCATTTCTGTACTACACTTCCCTCAGGTAATTTCCTTTGGTTCCAAGCTCCTTTGAAGTAAATTAGCACGTACCACTTTCAAAAACGTTCCATATTTTAGAGCGCGCAAGGTCTCGAGCCCCAGTGGAAGTTTATTGACGCTTCCCTGGGAATGCGTGCCCAGCAGATAAGAACCTTTACTTTAGAGTAAAATAAAGAAACATTTGATATTTAACTATCAAAACAATGTTTATACTTTTTCAACCGTTTAGCAATGAATTCAATTTTATTTTTCTCCTGTGTTTTGCAAATTCTTGGGGTCAATATCGAAAACTCAAAACTTACTCAGATGTTCTCATCCCATGCAGTTTAAAAGGCCACTTATTCAGTGTGTGTCATTATAAACTGATGAAACGTGAGTCTGGAGGCCACTCTCGTTTCAAGACAGTCCACGCTTATTTTACTGAAAATGAAAACCCGCAATCATTTCTGTAACAATGCGACAGAAACAGCATCTAGCTCCAGAATCACGCAATCCAAGTAAAGTTGTTTCGCACGAGTAAGCCCCAACTCCATACATGGTGCACGTTAGTCGCGCGTGGTGACTGACTGGTTTGACGTGACTTGACTAATCAAAGTGACGCCACAATCTGCTTCGAACGCTGAGCACAGAAACTGGTGCACAGCATTTTCGGGGTCATGGGAAGCCGTCCATTAGAAAGACCATGTGGGTCAGTTGCTCAGTTATTTCTGGTGCTGGCACGAATAAACGTTTGATTGAAGTCGTTCACATGTATTAAAAAAAGTTAGAAAATGCATTGAATCAATATCTGATAAGATAAGAAACAAAACAACAACAAAAAATAGTGGGAGAAAAGCATGCCTACGTACAGGGGTTGTGGTGAGCAACCGCAGAGGTAAAGGATATAAAGAAAAAAGTGGCAGTTTAGTTGCACTTTGTCTTATTGCAATAGTGTAGCCACGCTTGGACAGTTTAGCCACGCTGGTGAAATTCTTCGTTTGCTTCCTGTCACTGTATTTTTCGGAAATCTGCACTCGACGATTTATCGTAGTTGCAGCAAACTTGTTTGATTCTAACAACATTTGTTTGACATGATTGCCGTCCTGTCTTCGCAAGCAACTCATGCAGGGAAATCGATGTTACAGAACTGCAGAAGCACCGAACTCGTGAGGAGCAGAATAAGGGAAAGGTTGTCGAGTTCGCTTTGAAAACCTTGTTAGCATCAGCCTCTCACATCTGATCGCAGAAAGGGCTGACTCCATAGCGCATAGCCTTTCAATGCATCATTTTAATTAAACGATTCAGAAAACGTTTCTCAAATTCTTGCACCATCACAAGTTCTTCGTGATGCAGTACAGTTTTATTTTCCCTTTATTTCGTGATGGTCTTCTGGGTTGTGTGCGGATAGCGTTGTGTTAACAGATTCACACACGAGAGCGTGTTTTTCAAATTTTACAGAGATTTGTTCGGATTTTCCAAAAACTGCAAGCGTTTATGCGCTGCGGAACAAAAAATATGCAAAAATATTATGTGTGGAAATAAAAGGTTTAGCCTTGTGGCAACTTTCGAACTCAATGCAACGAAACAACTCGACAAAATAATGAGACGCAAGGTGCATTTAAAAATGCAACTGCCAACAACTCTGCATAGAGATTTTTGTGCATCCACTTTTCAGTTCAAAGTTCGGTATAGCTTTGCAAATCAAAGTTTTGTCACTAGGAAAGCACAATTTTTGATTTTAGGCTCTGCTCATAAGTTGGTGGCTTCTCGGTCAAAATCTAAATACGTTGGAGATCTTTGCTGCTTTGGCTTCAAGTAACCGTCCTTGTCTTTTTTTGACTGTGTTTCATATCTTGCCCGCCGGGCAGGACGTGCCGATGCTTCTTCGTATGTTTTCACGAAGACGCGTCTGTCTTGCTTGTCACTTTTTGATGCGTTTGAAGGATTTTCCTGCCCTTTTGATTCTTGTCCAAGGCTTTCTTCAATCTGAATTTCCCTTGCTGCTGGCTCCATTGCCAAAGAAACGCCAATCTCGTTGTAGTCATGATGGGAGCCAGTCCTTTCCAGGGGAAGGTTTTGGAATACACCTGCAAGGAAACAACAAATGCTTATTTGAGAAAAACCTGATGCAGCTATGTCCAACCCGCGGCCCAGTCGAAGATTTGTGCGGCCCAGCTTAGCTTTTCGCTGTAGTATACAGTAAGCATAGCCGACATACTCACAACCTGTCCTTGTTTTTTGATAGTCTTTAATTTGACAATTTTGTTGCAGGTGTTCCTCAGCACCACCTAATCACGTCTGCACTGTGTGCTAGGAGATTTTTAAAAGTCCAATGACACCTTGGTGCAAAACGTTTTACTAGTTTTCTGATTTCTGCTCTTGATTCGTTGGCACCAAACTTGCCTATGAAATAACAGTTACGGAGTGGTTAAAGGGGCCAAACAGTCTTCACCATTGCTGGTAGTATTCGAACGCTTTCAGTGCTTAAGCCAAACTACATTTACTTTGCTGAGATAAAGTAAGCCATTCACTGCGGGGACGTCACTAATATGTCGCTCAAAGTGCGGCCCTGGCTAAGATACAGTAGCAACATTTTCATGTCTCAGTAAGAAATTTTGGTTGGACATAACCGCTGGAATGCGTTGAATTTGCAAACGCTGCAGGAATGGTTAATGGCATCTTTCGCTCTTTTGTCCCATATGTCGAAATTTGACCATGTGGTGTTGTCGGATACATGATACAGCGTCCTGTTAGTTAACGTTAATGAGAATGTGAAACGCGAAAAATAATTATGTGAATATTTGTTTTCAGGCAATTCAATCTTCCCATTCAAAATCATGTGTATAGAGGCACGTAGTTAAATGGCTGCAAGCAAATGAGGGCGTACATTAATGCTAAAACAGCCAATCAAACGATTTCAGATCCTATTTTTGCAGAATGGTGGACACAAACATAATAATGTTTCAATTGTTTACAATCTTTGAACACGTGTTGTTATATCAAAAAATTGCGGTCTATGCACACTGAGATTCATAAATGCTTTCCTGTTTAGAATCCATACAACAAAAGTCTCTCTGCGTGAGCAACAAGTCGTTACTGCTGCTTAGCGTTTCGAATGAGACAGGTAAAAATATCATAGTGCTGGATAGCAAATTTGCGCTAATCTTGAGCTATTGCAAAAATTAGATGTTACTTTTTGATACTTTCGGAATTTCAATCTGGAGCATTTTATCGCTTTTTTCGTGCAGAAAATCCTGAAAGTTCTAAAAGAGAGACAAATGACCACTGGTGTTATACTTAGGTTTAGCTTTATAAAGAAACGTGTTCAAGGAGATTGAAAATTTCAGCTGAATAAATTATTCTTTTCAGAAGTCTGAATATCTGATATACCTCCTAATGGAATTAATAAAATGAAATTGGCTTTGAACGCAACAACACGTTTAACTCTTCTCCAAATCACCTGTTCTTTCCTTCGACGGTTTTCGTTCCATGTCATTTTGAAGTTGAATCACATTTTTGTTCATTGTTCTAGAACACACAAGTTACACATAACTTTTGCTGGCGATGTACTTTCATACAAACCGTACCACGGCCTGCACTGATTTTTACACTGCATCAACGGCAGACACTTGGGTCAGCAGCAAAATAACGATTTTAGAAAAATACATAGAAATAAAGCAAATAAGATTTTAGAAATATATATAAATAAGCTTCCAATTGCGTTACGGCCCCATAGAACATGTTCGTCCAAAATGTCTATGGCCAACAGTAAAATAGTTGCTTATACAAAACAATTTTGAAGTCGTTGTAAATGAGACGTTATTTTGAAATAATAATAAAAATCTTTTTCAGTAAAAGAAAACGAATCAGGAACCGCAAGTCCATTAACTTCTTTGGACAACTTATTCTTTTACCGTTCTTGATACAGAACGATTTTGTTTTCATCCCTTTTTCTTTTGAACGTTTTTTCCGATATAACAAAATTTCAAAAAATGATTGAAATATTTTTGATTCATCGACTCATTGCAATACACCAAAGTGGTGTTATAAAGGCAACTACGAAAAAGTATATTTTATGAAAACTGCAAACCACGAAAATATCTTTTATGTTTTTCTTGAATATTTAACAATTTCCATACTTTGATAGTGCTAGTTTTTAGAAAACGAATTTACTGAGTCGAAGGATAATTTTGAAACCTGTTTTCTGTTCATGCCCTAAACACATGTTTATTCGAAGTTAAATATTTATTTTATTCTTGGAGAAAAAGTATCATTATATTAATTGCTTCAACACACTAATTTGTTTATTCAGCAGTTCCTTCGGTTTCATTTGCAACACAGAACTTCCAGGCGATGTTCATCAATTTGAAGTTGAACTTTCATTGAGAAACAGAATATCTTCAAGCAATTGCTTAGATTTCCATCGTTTGTGGCATTGATTAGAAGGTGGACCAACCTTGATTAAATATCGATTAAGGAACAAATACCTTTGAATCGATTTTTTTAAAACCGTTCAGACTCTTATAGACGATCACAGATCCACTCATGCCTTGTCCGTATGTTCTAGAAATAGCCCTTACATTTCTGTAATGAACCATGCAAACAACAACATGTAAAACTGGGAAACACCTACGACTTATACAATCTGTTAAAAATTTTTGTTTACACATAACAGAACATGCTCACTTTAATTTGCACGACAGAACAAAAAGAACGATCAGCAAAAGTACTGCCCCCATCCCTTGCAAAGCCATGAGAATGTATTGTTTCCAATTATCTTGTTGCCTGTTATCTGAAAAAAATAACAGTATGATGCACCTCCTCATGCAGAAAGAGCCAAGAACATTTCTAAATAAAACCAATTATTGTGATTTCGAGTTTTATAGCAAATAATACTGCGGTCATCTTTGTAACCGGTGTCTCGTCGTCGTTATGATAAACGCCCAAAAGATAGAATGTGTCATTTGCCAAATGAGATTCTTTCTCGATCAAGCAATTGTTTTTGTGTACTTCTCGACTTGGTACCAGGAGTGTATTTACCTTGATTGTAGTGCTGCAATGAGCATAAAATGTTTTCATTACAGCAATAGATGCGTAAGGTACCCACTTGGGCAAGCGTTTTACAATTTTCAACTCTTTTTAGTGAGTTGAACAATGTTATTGTGTCAAAAACAGCAATAAGTGATCCTTATTTCTTTAGCAGCTTTCGACTATGTATCTCTTGCTCAATACAACCAAACAGGCTAGCCATTTTAGCATTATCTCAACCTTTACTTTTAGCTCATATTTCCTATAATTTTGGGTCAAATACTTCATAGCATGCCGTAAAGCAGGGGTCACCAACCTTTATGTAACTGAGAACTACTTCTTGGGTACCGATTAACGCTAACAGCTACTAGTTTGATACACACTTCTGAAATAAAAATTTAGTTCAATTTACCTATTATGATATCAATAATGGTTCTATAATCTATGTGACCAAAGTTATCATCTTAATGCTATTTTGAAAACAAGCCCGCGGGCGACCAACGTGGTCCATGCGGGCGATCTCGTGCCCGCGGGCACCGTGTTGGTGACCCCTGCCGTAAGGCAAAAAAAAAATTTTGAAGAAATTTTCATTTGCACAAACAATATTAAAAAACGCAATGTTCCCTACATTGTACAATATAATTTGAACCGTTCGAAATTGTCCAAAGCATGAAATGTCTTCTTTGTTTCTGAAATGTTGAAATTTTTGCGTTTTGCTCTTATAATCTGAGCAAATGCAAATGTGGGAAAATCACATTAGGTTGCATCATGCCTCACAGAATTAAATGAAAAGTAGGAAAGCGATGTTCTGACCTTGCCAAAGGCCATGCACATATTTTGTTTCCACCACGTTTCGTCGAACAGAAAAGCTATTGTTAGTTTTGTCTGCAATAAGCAAATATGTATCACGGTAAATACCTCTGAAGCAAGTTATAAGAACATTCTCTTCACAAATTGCATATTCAAATACGTACACTGTTAGCATTGATTTACAGATGAATTATTCATGGTCAACCAACCATAAAAGAAAAAAATGATAAAAAAGTTTACAAAACGACAATAAACGCTTGAAAGGAAATTGTTAGTATGAAATTGCTATTGCATTGGCTCTTAGAAGATTTTTTTCCGTTATTTCAAACTGTACGCCACAAATCTGCGGGTCAGGCTTAATTAACATGGCAGTTNCGCTTACCAAAGCTCCTGCGTGACGATATCCCTTCTGGACACTCAAAGAAAGCATAACTGAAATGAACTCGAAGTTCGGAAGAATCTTTTCGCAGCTGTGGGGGCCAGTCTTTTGAAACGGTTGTCATCGTTGGGCAAATGTCGCTGTGAATCTGTTTCTCTTGGCATGTGTTAGTGGAGTTCGAAACGTACATACCACACCATGAATTTCCTTTCACTAATGAGCGGAAACTGGAACCTGGGACATTGATATAATTGCTGTAGGTTGTTCAATGATTGATTCGTAATGCAGTAAGTACTTGTATTTCGATTAGCCGAGTTAAAAAATTGATAGTTTATTTTGTTCTAATTGGTTGTTTCTGTGCCTCAGGCTACAAATCAGAACAGGTACATGAAGTCTCGTCCGTTTCAGGTTATCAAAATATATTTACAGAAAGCTGTTGCCAATTAAAAACTTCCACAAGTGTTTGGAAACCAATGGCAGCTCAGTATGAAACACTAGCACTGGATGCATCATCTAAGCAATTTCTTTTCAGCAGAGTACTCCAAATTCTACGTTTTTATTTGTCTCTGCACGGCAACACTGAAAATATTTGCGTAACATCATGGTTAGAAGTTTGCCTATGTAAAAGGCTGTATACACACCGTTATGCTTTCTGATCTAAGGTGATTACGAAGAATTGGAGACAGTAAATGATTTCCCGAATAGATTTGTTGCGATAAGACACAACCATCCATAGGGTAATATTAAACTGAACCTTGTGTAATTTTGTCCTCACTACTCAAGGTTCCATAAATAGTCTCCACTCCAAGCGTGATACGGCGTTATGGATTATGAAAATGCTGAAAATCCATGTTAGGTAAATGTTCGCGAAAACAATATCAGCAAGGTTTCGAAATTTTTTCGAAATATTGCACTACCGCTTCAAATACGTGGAGCAAACTCAATAGCCGAACAAAATCACTATCATTCAAACAGGATGCAAGAACGATAATTGCTCTTCCATTATAAAAGTTTTGGCTGTCCACTTTATTTGCATAAGTTTGATAGGAATCATGATTTTCCTCGATTTATACGAAGAAAGCATGCTACTTTCCATGATGGTTTTTGCTAATTTTCTTCCGAGTTCGATTTGAACTTTTTGCATCAAAATCTAAGATTTCAATTCTTCTATAGTATCACAGGTGCTTGGAATGATTATCACATCACAATCGAAACCAAAGGTTGCTTGATCTTTCAACAAAGGAATATTTAAAAAACATTAAAGTTTACCGTCAGGCATCTTCAGAGACCCAGCAATATCCGGCCATTTTGCGGCGCTCTCAATTTTAATGATCTTGATTGACAAAACAAGGTCTGTCCTCTTTTCTTTTGTAGAAAATTTCCAAATGCACAGTTCTTTCTTTGAAGAGTTATATAGAAGCGCACCAAACCGGCCCGACAAAACATATGGTCCACAATTTGCTTTCACAGAGGAAAATCCTTGAAACAGAAAACTGTTTCCTTGAAAAACCTGTCTATAGTTGTTCCTTGCCAATTCATTCAGAGGGTGTTTCTTATTCAGAAATGCTTTGGCACTGACCAGTCGTGAGAGGCTGTTGACTGACTTATTGAAACAAAGCTTTGTTCAAACGAAGCAATAGCAATCTGTTTCAACTGCCTTACAATAAAAGAAATAAGAAGTGCCTTTTTGTGTTAATTTTTATCTTTCATTCAGCTTTTTTTCAATTACCTGTAATAACATTTGTGGCACTGAGAATCACGAAAAATAATTTATAACTTAAAGAATCCTCAACCACACGTAGAAAAATGTGGCATTGAATACAGATACATCGTAAACAACCAAAGCCTGTGCTTGTAATAATAATTGAATCTTACTTTTGTTTTTCAAAATGAATTTAAAAAAGTTTCTTAAACATACAAAATCAAAAAATTTGGGCTCTATTTCAATTATTTGGCATTTTTCCTTGCCACTTTGTTTTTTTTTCTGCTGCGCATTGACAGCAAATTGCGTTTCAAAAAAATATTTTATGATGAACTGATTAATGCAAAGTATGCGTATAAAAAATCCTATTGATAGATTGTTGAACACAGCTATATCTTACCTGCAAACAAAGTGGTCCATGCAACGCAAACAAATATCCACAAATTCATAATTTTTAATGATCCCATATTGAAGCAAGTAATTTTACAGATTTTGATGAACATAAAAATGTTATCAGTAATCTGCCAACATAAAAGTCCTGTTCATTGCATAATACACTCTCACAATTGTTGTACCGTTGCAGAGCTCGAAGCGATATGTACAGCCGTATGGTAACTTTCTTTTTCAAACCACGAACAATTCAAGAAGGTAAGTAGATCAAACAAAATGCTTTCATTATTTTGCGACCAAAACACTACTGTGATAAAATTACTGTCAAGTGGTGAAGTTAAAACGCTGGCTTTTAAAACGTCGCATCTGCAACATTACTCATCGCACAAGGATGAATCATTTGCTTCTTAGCCCTTTTTTGGAACCATTTCAGCCGAGGTCAACTTGGCGCGCTAATGGTTGACGTCTCATGCAACTTGGCGTCACGTACGTTATCAGCGCTGCTTGGAATATGTCAGGAAATGAATTTGTCTCGACAAGGAAAAGGCGGCAATACGTGCGGTGCGTTCACAAAATGAGTCAAGTTGTGTCCACGATCCAAGGTGATTTTGGACTGCGGCATAGTCACTTTGTCTGCGTTTGACCCCCGAAAAATGCAATGCGCATACGTCAAACAGTGTGACGACTGTCTCATTCTGCCTGGTGCTAGTGAGCAACTCGCGTCACGAATTTCGACGCGAGCGAAACCGTTCACGCAAATGTCTGAAAACGTTTTCTCAAAATCTGAGTCATTTACTGCACTTTTGCTTCATCACGTGCGTTCAGCTTTTCAATGCTTTATTTTGTTTTCTTTACAATGTCTTTCAGTGGTTTTGCAGCTTGTGCGACTTTTAAGAATTTCCCTGCTGACGACAAAAGTCATCTTGTTTTGACATTTCCACCAAAGTTTGATCTCGATTTTTGCACTAATCACCTTTACGTTGAACTGCGCGTCATTACGAAATTGAGGAAAACGTCCTTTCATAAAACAATACCTTCACAAATGCAGTAAAACATAATCATACGAGCAGATCACATAACCATACGAGTACACCACATAATCATACGAGTACACCATATAAAAAGTCTGGCTGCTTTTCGTGTTTTCGTGAACGTGAGCTGTGTTTTTTTAGCGTTTATGAAGGAAACAGTTTGAAATCAGTGTTTCGTTCAGAAATAGATGTGCTGCTGTGTTCTAACACATGACATTGGGTTTTTACATGTGACATTAATTCCAGCTCAATTCCATACTGACAATACTGAAAGTAATCTTTGAAAGCCTGATTACTCATAGCTTGCCCAAACAGAATCGGCATTTAATCGTTTATTGTTCTGCTGTAGTGATGAAAGGATTTAAAAATTTCTCTGTAAATTTTTCAATTCTCTTATATTTTACTAATGGATGCAAATCAATACCAAGTCCAAATGAACCACACTTAGCTTGTCATATGTCACTTGTATTCTAAAATGCACTTTGCGATGGCACGCAATATCTCTTCTAGTATCACAAAATCGTTAGATTTTAATTGAATTTGGTTAGAAAGTCTGATTTTCTTTCGAAAGCAAACGGTTACTCTGTGATTTGGAATTGTCATATAAAAGAAAAAAATGAAAAACTTTGCACTGCAAACAACTCATGATAAATATTGTCAACAGGAATTCACCACAAAGAAATCTCTTCAGAAAAAAACAATGGTGAAGATTTGCGCACCTAGGATTACAGTGAACAATGTCTGTTTGAGATTATAATCGATTTTTGTGATTTTTAATCATTGCCTTTCACAAAGGACAAGGATAATTTGAAATGTTTCAAGTAAAACAAAAAAAACTTTTTAAAAATTTATTTGGTTGCGTAACGTCTTCACTTTCACATGCAACACATTAGACATATGCATGCATGACAGTAACAAGGAACACACAAATACAAGAAAGAACACGAAGATGGGTATGTGGCCGTAATAGAAACGCATACGGGCGAACAGATTACTTTGATGAAACACAAGCATGCCCTAGATATCTCGTCCTAGTAAAGAGCATATGCCTGTATGGCGCCAATACCGTTACTATAATGTTTAGCACCGTTGTATATTGTGCTGTGATAAATTCCAAGTAACCTGATTGATAAAATGTGGGGTTAATGGGAGGCTGTGAAGGACCAGGAGTCATTTGGGTTACAGACCTCCCATGTGTGAAGCTACTCATAGCATAAGCGAATAGTTTATAGAAGCAATGAATACTTTGTTGCTCTGTGTATAACGTATAATATGCACAGTGCGCAACGGAAACAAAATGCAGTGCAGGAAATTTCAACCAATAGCAGAATTTGTTTGAACGTCGCCATATCAAACGTTTGCAGTTTCCACATATGGGAAATATTCGTGATAGCTAAAGAAGAAANGCGACAACAGTTANGGACTAGAGCAGCACTGCAATAGTGTCAAAAAATTTAAGCATGCTTAGGACAAGGCGTCCAAACCTGTGTTTGGCAAATTAATTTTCAGTCGATGTGTTACAGTCATTATTCGTTCGCTGCCTTCTTGCCTGCGAAATTCCTTTAAAATCAGCACATTTTCTTTTTTTTGTTTGTCGTTCCAATTATTTGTTTCACGTCAGAGTCCCTTTTTTCCTTTCTGATGACGAGTTTAGAGCGTGCGGAACAAGTTGAGTGTTGTTGATGCGAACGTGCTATGAGAAAGTCGGCCATAGTCGTTTCTGTGTTTTTGGAGTTATTTAGGCAAAGGACCGCAAAGGACCGCTACAACATGAAATCGTTCATAATTAACAGTTTTTCGAGTTGGCTAGAGCAGTAGTTCTCAACCGTTGTACCGCAAAATAATTAGCTATTACCTGAGGGATTCATTATGTAATTTAATCAATCAGTATTGATTTTTTTGTCATAACTTGCCAACCACAAATGCTAGAAGGCCAATTAAGCGCTCTAAAGATGTGGATTTTTGCGTAGTGCATTCAGCAAAGGAATGTAGCGGAACCTTTGATTCATTGCATGTGCAGACGGAGAAATAAAGCCCATGACGATCATGATTAACTAGAGAACGCTGTGATAACTTTATAACAGACGAATTATTGAACGCGTTGTAAAGGTGCCAAAGAAGAACAGCTTGTAGCGGAAAAAAAATCAAACCTACCAATACAGGAAGCAGGCGCAAGCTGAAGAACTGTCAATCAAACGTTTTGTCAATCAAACGTTTTGTCAATCAAACGTTTTGTCAATCAAACGTTTTGTCAATCAAAACTTTTTGTCAGTCAAAACTTTTTGTCAGTCAAAACTTTTTGTCAGTCAAAACTTTTTGTCAATCAAAAC
>JGI24159J19872_10009928_pt1 | contig 12480 bp, 6 predicted proteins | sample Ectturendosymbi4_FD_19872 | JGI IMG/M metagenome (IMG submission 19872)
CTGTTTAAAAAAAATATGCCAATCATTTAATTCGCCACTATATAAACAGATGATGCCTGCAATCCATGGATTTATAGTTTAGTGATGTTACAGAGCAGCGTTTACTTGAAACTTTTCTTGCATGTGGATTGTATCCGTTATTTCTTGGACTTGCTCATTATTTGGAATGTACAAGTATGATTGAGTAAGGTTAAAACAATGTTCTGCTCTTTGCTTTCGCTTCTGCTGGTTAGCGCAGAGCTAGTGAGCGCGTTCGTTTAGGGTCTTTGACAACATGTATTTGGGTGGTGACAGACGGAATGACCGAAGTGTCTTTTCGCCGCCTCCCAGCCTTACTGTGTCTGTATTGACAAGTGTACTTGCGTTGAGGTAAAAATAATAAAATTGTTGTTGTTGTTGTGCTCGTTTTGTGTCACACGGCGATGTAGTATCTTTGGTTCAAACTTTGGGACTTCTGTATTTCTTCCAGAGCTGTCAAAAGTAACCGCTTGCATCACCTGCAGACATGATTCAAGGGGTTCAAGGGTTGGTTTTTCAAATATATTTTTATGGGGATTTTTCTAAATAATGTGGAACTTGCCTCGTTCTCGCACACGTTTTTCGATTCTAGTTCGTATGTCGGTGTATGGGGTCTATATCGATACCCAGGATTAATCACTGTAGGCCTATATAGGGTAAAGAGCAATAGATTTTGCGTTCCTTGGCATGACAGTAAACTGCAACTGGTGATGAGGCTCCGATCCAGTTCTGCAGCTGGGGAGGGAAACTAGAATGCCATTTAACTGTCATTACACTCAGGTCCACTCTGGACCGGGAGGATTTTAAATGCTGGGGAGGAAATTTATGTTCCAAAATTGAATTGTGCCAAACGTGATAACGATTGGTTCAACCTGCCGATCAAGTCATGTCAGCAGCTCACGGATCTTAGGCGTTTTAAGATAAAGTATTTGCCATTGAAACGAAGTCGAAATTAATTTCTGCTTTTTCGATAGAAACCTTAACATCGGAACAGCGCAGACATTGTGTTGTTTTCTTTCACAGATCAAGCCAGTCTGCATGCCCAGCTTCGCAGCAAGCGCAGTTGCGGAGGGAACTGAGATTTATGTCGCAGGTTACGGCGCGACAGGTTTGTACATTTTCGACTGAAACCTTGTGATTCTTTGATGTTTTCCAAAAAATCTGATTAAATTTTCGTTTAGGGGAAAACATAGTGGCCACCGAATGCGTTCCGCTTGATTGACTCAATGCCATGTCCTCACCACCACGCGTCATGTCTATTTCGAACCTGAGTTTCACAGCAACACATAAAATTAAACTTTTTTCTTTCAATTCGGTGACAAAACGACTGAAGATGCTTCCTTCAACAAAATTCTACAGTGAAACACTGATTGGGAAGAACGATGAGACTGTCAGCGATTAAACATAACAGCTTGAAATACAAAATATTTAAGAACCTGTCAAATGTGATTTAGTGCTTGTTGCTTTCCTGTTGAAGGTAAATAAAAGCTTTTGTTAATTGTGAAATTTTGAAGTATTTCTTAACCACATTTCTTTCGGGCATCAAAGGTCCGTATAGACTTTAGGGCGACTGTGCCTGGCTTCTTTATTGCCTCTATAAACGACGGTAGAAGATGTTTAAATAATAAATTGATTTCTAAATCCCAGCGCGAATAAGATCGGGTAACCTTACCTGTATAGCTTGATTGCTTGTATAGGCCAAAGTCCAATCTTTTCACCATTTCTTCGAGTCGATATTAACAAAGTAAAGGCGATGATGGGATTTGCTGAAACGAATAAAACTATTTCTACCACGTCACTGTGAAAAACAAAAGTTGTGATGAAATGGAGTCTCACCAGTTGCGCTGTGATGAACCAAAACCAAGAAAAATCAGTTGTGTTGGTGGAGTCGACTGTTTACTAATACAAAGATGTCGATTAATTTCTACTCAACCGTTGATGTTACTTTCAGGCCTGGGTGGTCCCGCAGCTCCGCAGTCTGTTCTGAAGGAGATAAAATTGACAGTGATCAGCTACTCTGCCTGCAAAGCTGTTTATGAAACAAGTCTCCCTGTTTCAGGCGTTTTCTGCGCCTCTCCTGTTACAGCTGGAGACGACACTTGCTTGGTTAGTATTTAAAAAAATACATAATCAAAGAGTCTTGTTGAGGTCAGTTTCGCACTATTTTTTCAGTCAACCTTACGGCTCCAAAAACCGTTCCATGAAATTGCACGGAGGTCCCTTCACAGAAATTTTGCAGTTTTCAACCTTTCTGAAAAAGTTTGAGTGATAGTGATTGCAAAACTTTCTTCTTTGTTTTTCTTATCAGGGCATTTTTTTAACGTTTCATTCGGTTCAGAGCGCTTTGTTCTCTAACCAGGCCTGTGACCAGATTGGGACACCAGGGGAGAAGAGTTTTGTGAAAGTGACCCAAATTTTTTGAACTATGTCCAATAGTTTTCTACTATGTCCAAAACATTTTTCCAGGGGAAGGGCGAAAAATTTTGCAGGGGGTGGCTTCGCCTCCCCTGCGCCTCTCCGGTAGCAGGGATGTTGAAACACTTGTGGTAAGTTTTAACTCCAGCAACGATATGTGAACGGTAAGCGTTTAAATATTGTTTTTCAGGGTGATGGGGGAAGTCCCGCTCTTACCTATGACGCAACAAGTAGTAAGTTTACCCTGGTCGGGGTTCACTTCGCGGGATCAGAAGACTGCAGTGGAACAAAGGTTTGTTGTTGCAGATGCTCAGTGACGTGATAATGCCCAGGAGACCCGGAATGATGCGAGTTGTTTTTCGCTTAATTATCGCACAAGATGCACCTTGTTCTGTTGGGAAACGATTTAAAAACATTTTTAGCCTGGACACAATGTTTATAATGAAAATCACGGCCAAAGAAAGCGATACAAATGACATATTGCAAACGTTTCGATAACTTCTGTTGTTATCATCATCAGTGCAACATGTCATTTGTGTCCAGTGGCGTAGCTGGAGTGTGGGCTGCCCGGGGCGGCCATTGAGTTTGGCGCCACCTAGCCCATAAAAAGACATATTGCACAGTGACTGGTTCTTAAAGCAGTGCTTTTCAAACTTTTTTCGTCATGGCACACTAATAAATTCTGGATTTTGCCGCGGCACACCTATTTCATGATGGCAAAAACGTACTGCTACATTGGACCAAACATTTCATAAGCTTTTTGTCAAAGCATGAAACTTTCGCTGAACACTTCAGTCTCTTTCGAGGCACACTAACGTTCCGAGGCACACAGTTTGCGAAACCCTGTCTTAATCCTGTCTTAAAGCTTTGCATATATGTTAACTAGTCTGTGTACAGTTTGGGAAACCCTGTCTTAAAGCTTTGTATATTAACTAGTTTTTGTAATATCACAGTATTCTCACATCCTGAACTATGGTATGCTTTAAATACACACCAAAAAACTCAAACAACATTGTAAGTAACAGTTAAACAAAAAGCAAAAATGACATACAGGGAAAAATAGTAAAAAAAGTGTAAAAAATTAGGACCATCTTTATTTCTGCAATGAAAACTACACTTTTCTACACAGTAAATTTTCTTGCCTTTTTGTTGGCAAATTCTTCAATGGCAATGTCAAAGTTTATTTCATCTGTCAATTATTGCTCTATAGCTCTTTTAGTTTCGAAAAACTCCTGTCACAGGTAGCAACACTAACGGCAATTGTGAGGAAAATCCGCAGCGTTATTACTTTATTTGGAACAGAGTTCCCAAGGTTGTGCTTTTGAATAAACTGCAAAAGTTCAAGGGGGGCGGCCTTCTTTCTCTATTGTGGACTGTACATCGGCAATATCGTATAACTGTAAGGCAGCAGTAACGTTCTTCGTAATTGCACAACAATGAACAAAAAGCGACGCAACAACCATCAATATTTCTTTTTCGGCTATTAACTGCACTCAACCTCCTGTACAACTGACTGGCCTACTTGGAATCTGAATGCAGCACGGGGATCTAAAAATTTTCATAATGACGCATCAACATACTGAAGCAAGAAATCATTTTCCCTAAAGAAAATGAGGCACCCTCACGCAACCCTCAAAACTCACGTAACCCAACTACATGTTTTGCTGAACACCAGGGTACCACGGAACCCCTGTTGAAGAATACTGAGCTAGATTATATTTATCCACACACGCGGAAATCCATTTTAACGAGCACAAATCCAACTACACGTTTATTAGATTTATACAGAAATGTTTTTTAGACCCAACAACGCGATTTTACTCGCAGGTACAAAACTTAAGAGCAATTACAAAAGCTTAGAGCTCACCACAGCCACACGTTTGCCCACAGTCATCCAACATACTCATACTGTACGTTCTGTAACGTCATATAAGATATGAGGACTACGATCAAACGTTCAACCGTGTAGTGAATCAGTAAAATTTGACATCAAGTGAGTTGGTAAACGTGTTGAGAACCGTGTTGCAGCGTCATGTAAAAATGGCTATTGATACAACACCCCTGATACACAATTGTAATTGTTTGTTTACAAAAATTATTTGTTGTTTGGCTAAGATAACAATCGCTTAAATACACATGTCATAGTTTAAATCGCGCAAAATCAAAAACGTCCTTCAACTGCGAGTAGTGTCCCGACATTAAAACCACTTTTATTTCAATGCAGCCTTTGCAGGTTTATAGCCTACAGCACCATAGCCCGTAGTGCCGCCCCCATAAAAGTGCCGCCAGGGACGGACCGCCCCCCCTTAGCTACGCCACGGTTTGCGTCGTTTTCTTTGGCCGTGATGTTCATTATAAGGCTAATCAGCACTTCCGCTTTTCGTGTACACAATGTTTAAATTTGTAGAAAAATTTATTGCTTCATGCAACAACTCCAGCAATGTCTGACTTGTCAGAAACTCATTCTTGTGGTAAAGTGGTTCAAAGCTTAAAATATGTACTTTAGAGGCAACTCAAACTGAAACAAGTTCTGACGACTTGGAGGAATTTTTAATCCTGAGTGCTTCATAGACGGCAATACCAGCGGTCTTCTTTTGTTACCAGTGCAATGATTAGAAATGTTCTGGGTCAAAAAGTTACTTGGAAACAACAATTTTGTGTTATGGCTCAGAAAGCTTTTCAACTGTGCATAAAATTGTAATGAGTTAATGCTGCGACGGAAGATTAACATTCTGTTCAGTATTATTGCACATAGAAATATCATAAAAAGCTTCAACTTTTGTAAAAAGTGGAAGTAGTTGTTTATCGACAACGCGAGCTTTTGGCTAAGAAAAATATAATATTTTGTTCGCAACACTTTCGTGAAGTAAGTAGATTGAAACCTCGTTGCCATTGTTTGCAGCCTCTCGCCTTCCTCGATGTTCCTGTTTACAGAGAATGGGTGAAACAAACAACAAATGGTTGTTGCAGTAAGTTTTATGTTTCTGGTGGCCATAAATGTTTTGCAGTATTTTGAGACTTTCTTAAATAGCAACCAAGAAATACATGAATTTGATTATTTTCGGAAATTATCGCCAGCACAAAAGAATAGCAAAGCTTTAAGTTCTATCTTCCTTACTACATTTCATGCATTCCAACATTTTTTTCAAAGTATATTAACTAGATGAAATACAGGGGTTAAATTGAAGTTAAACAAAGCATGTCACTTTAAAACCATTGTGGTTTGTAAATGAGTTTCGACTGAAAGGATTTATCGGAATTTTTCTACACTTTCAGGAAAATAGTACATGCGGTTCTTGAAACACACCAAAAAACATAGTTATGAAATCATGGAATAATTAGCTTTTGTTTCACTTGAAATTTTTTCAAGTAAATTGTTCAGAAAAAGTGAGAAATATTTCCTTCTGTGTTTTTTTGCCTTGTAGTTGAATCCTTGTATCTCGTTTTCAGGTATTCTTGGAGCTCGCAACTAGTGATGAACGAGAGTCAACAACTGTTTGTGTTACCTGATGGTTCCTCTTCTGTTGCGAGACCACTAAAGGATAATTCTTGTCTTTTGCTCTTTTTCAACTTTTAGTTAAAATAAAGTAAATCGATATTTTTAATAATTATATTTCGACTTTTCATTGCAAATGTTACCATGGTATTGTCGACTGTGCTTTTTATGTTGTAAGTTACGTTCAATCAATAAATGCTGAAGTCGAAGAACTTCATTAAGTTTTGAAGCCATTTGTGATTAGATATGAGTTGCACTAAAACTCTATAGGCCTACAAAAAATCGTTTTCAAGCTTGTTTATTTAATAAAGAAACAATTGTGGCAGTGTAAATCACAAAATAACATTTTTGTTGGCATTTCGAATCGACGATTGCCGCAACTGATCCACGAAGACCAAGAACAGATATTCTGCGACAAACGCAAAGGCATGAAGAACTCTTTACTGTTTTTGCTGCTCATCTTTGTAATGACCTGTAAGTTGCTACCAATTCATGTGAATCGATGGTAACATCTGCTTAGAAGAACAGAAGCATTCGAGGTTGGATTAACCTCTCGCACCATCACATAAGTACATGTCAGTGACAATCAGTCATAGCTGTCCGTAGATAAGCTCACAATTAGCGCGAACCTACCACACCAGTTGGATAGAATACCGGGATGAACTTTGCTGAAAAAGGGTTTCGTGTTTGATGTTGCATTCGACACAAATATACAAATGTCAGATGTAGTGTTAGCATAAATGCCAATAACACGTTCTCGTTAGCTTTTTCCGGTCGTCGAGAATGTGCTTACCGTTTTTACTCGATTGTTAGTCGCCCTTGGTAGTAAACCTCACGAATTGCTGTTAAAAATTGATGTAAGCTGCTCTCGATTGTAAGCCGCACTTGTAGGTTACCTCNGGGATGCATTCGCGACNTTCGCGTACTCGTGCGTTTCCCGTTTGATTGGTAGCCCAGGTAGTAATGATGCTTACACCACTACAACTGCCTTCTGTTCATCATAATCCCTCCTGTGACGGATGTGCACGTGATGCTGAAGAGAATCGAATGCGAAAGAAGAGTTTGGTCGACAAAACATACCCAAGGAGAGATTGAGCGTCATCTATACGTTCTATGAGCAGTGGCGTATCTACGCAAATGGCGCCCATGGTAAAGTTCAACTGTGCGCCCTTTCTAATAATTTGTATGTTAGATATGGGCACAATTTCTACGAAAGACAAACCATGAAGAAAATAAATCCTTAAAAAGAAAACGAATCTTAAAAATATTTGTTTAGTTTTGCTTTAAACGTTTCAGCAAATATAATATAAAATATTAGTAAGGACTATAATATACTTCTTTACTCATTTATTTACATTATGAAGAACATAAAAACATTCAGATAAAAACGTTATCATAATTTATAGGCCTACATAGCGTTGGCTGACAAAACTGTATATCTTACAAAAAAATCAAACATATTGTAACAAATGACAGTTTCTTTCAAAATGAAACACATTGAATTGGATGGTAAAGTAAGTTATTTAGTGCAAGTCATGCATTACTTGTGTTCGAAAAACACAATTTCATCGAAACATCAATATATCCAGCCTTAAAGTTGTACCTTTTAAGTGCCCGCGTGCGCCACTATTTTGCGTAACTTCGCACTGCAACATAACTTGGCATCCGATTGAGGGGGAGAGCTGTTCAAACTCTCTAAAGATGCGGAACGTTTTGTAGATCAGGTTAAAAATCTGAAGATTTTGGATTTGCGGTTTTTGTGGGTGACATCATATTTGGGGTAGGTTTAGGCATTTTTGGCCGAGGTTGTCGGGCCCTGGGTCTGAACCGCAGAAGCCAATTTCTGACTCTGCTATTCCGTAGAAACTAGGCGATAATCCGAGTCTTTAGAGCCCTTGATTGGCCATTTAGCGTTTGCGGTTCAAATGTTAGGCCAAAAAACAAAATTTTGGTGAAAAAGACAAAAATAGACTTTGCTATTTAACAACATTTTCTGTGCCTTTATCGAAGCAAATTCGCGGCGATATCATCAAAGTAAGCTTTCGCTGTTTCGTGCCTTTTTGTTGTCAAAACTATATCACACATAATCTGTCCTGAATCACTGACAGTCATTGAGGCTCTCACATATGAAAGAACCAGTTTCAGTTTACCTGTTGAAAGATCACTCGCAGCTTGCAATTGATATTGTCATCGTCAACACTATTTGCAAAGCAATTCGAAGATTTGCAAAGACGCTTTCCTCAACAACATATCAAACTATGAATGTCAGGCATTCTTCAGGACGCGATGATATTTAGGTGCACCGTGCACGACTTGAAAATAGCATTTTAAAATCTATAAACTTCACATATAATTGCTTGCCATTTACATCTTAACTGTACACAGCTTCTAAATTGTCACACATAGATTTTAGTATTCCAGAACCGTAACAAAGGCCTTGAACGTCCAACAGAAAGCCAAATTTGAACAGAAAAAGCTTGCTCTAAGCAAGACTATAACAAATCTCTTCTTTCACGAGATAACATTTTTGCTCAAGTGGCGCGATAACGATACTAACCGCTAATGTTTTGAGGATTAAAAAAATTGTGCATGCCTTGCAACATCTTGACACGCGTGACGTGGGACGACGACTAAATATCCACGGAGATGTTCAGTTTATGGATCAACTCAAATAAAAAACACATGTAGCAGCAACTGAAAGTTCACATTTATGACTAATGCTCAACGCAGTTGCACAGTTTCAATTAATATCTTGAAAAGTTAGTCAGTATTTAGTTACATTAATTCTCATGATTACTCTTTCACCCCCTCCACGTTGAGGTTATGCACAAGCAAAATACGCAATTAAATTGATTTTATAATTAATGCCACCCCCAAATCGTGCTTTAAATTAAATGAATACATACGGTTGTCCGCCCCATGCTAAAAATATCCCGCAAAAACGTTTGATACCTTGATCAAAACAATTTACATGCTTTTATACACCACTGAGCATCTCCATCCGACATTTTCAGCCATTTACTTCAGAAACTGATGTTAAAATGTCTTCGTTTCTTCCCACTGTCGGATTACTCTTTGATGAGAAGTGGAAGTAGGTATAGCTGGTGCGCTGTTTCAGTGTTTGGCATCCCCCTGTGTTTATGAGTGTCTGCAGGGGGGACAAAATTGGAATTTGCCACCACCTGGAAAATGGGACTAAGAACCAAAAATTTCTAGAAAACCTGAAGTCAGCAGCTTAATTGACTTAATTCTTGCAATGACGGTTTTATTTTCTGATATGACACTCACACTACGCAGTGCGCAAGAGCCGAGTTCACCGTTGTGGTTTCACGCAACTTTTGAGCTTGCAGTTCACTCATGTCCGCTACATTACCTGCAGAGGCAGGTTGCAAAACTTGGGTGCGGATAGTTCTAAAGTTGGCCTTCATTGTGTAACAGTAACATGGTAACAAAGTTTCACTTCAAGTTGCGGTAGTAAGCGTTTAGCCGCATGTGACTGTTGAAGACATCTGTGGCAGGTAATGCAGCAAGACAATGAGTGCTGATTGCAGTAAGCCGCGTACTTTTATACGATGTGAAAAGAAACCTTGCTTCCAACGAAGTGCATTTTTGGGACTGTTTCCGTAACATGGGCCATTTTCTTTGTAGTGTAGAAAAGGTAAAGCCTTGTGTAAACGCCCGTTTGCATTGTATCGTCAGCAGCCTGAAATGGTCAAGGCAAAATGTCGACTTTGCCGATCATTGGAAAAATTTCTGTGAACGCCGATGCCTGTGTTGTTTATGTTTATAATGTAACATCTACTTTGTGCTTTGCTATAAATAACGATTTTTGTGTTATTCGAGTACCCTTTGTGGCAACCTCTCGGTTAGCGTGTCGTTGAATGTGCCATTCACCACGAACCGGGTGTGCATGAAGACTTACGCCCACATATATGTGGCGCGAACATGCGAAGGCTAAAGCCCATATATATGTAATACATGTGAATTTTGGGAACTAATTATTGCATTCCCAAACGGTGGCCAATGGGCACCCTTCAGCAAACTTTGCCCCCTCTGGCTCATACCTCTAGTTAGGCCACTGAATGTTAGGTACCAGTATGGACCTTTAGGGACCCGATTTTCTCTGATTCTAGGGACCTGATGATAATTTTCTCTGATACTAGGGACCCGATTTTCAATCCTAGGGACCCGATTTGGATCCCTAAAACGCCTTTAGAATAACCTGCCTGAAACCAACACCGACGCAATAGGCTACTTGCCAATCCTTGCAGGCTTTGCCCCAGCTTCAGTCCGACGAAATGCCGCTACCCTCCGACTCGCCTTGAAGTACGCGCTGACGGAACATTTCAATAATAACTTAGTACGCCTGAAAACAAGACCTCGTCTCAAATCGCCTTAGCCGTTTGCACAATCGGCGATTGAACTGATGAAGTCTTTTGCGGGGCATGAATTATCACACGGTGGACTCAACACCTGTGGCTCGAGGAGTGGAAGAAGCCAGAGGTCCGATCTCATTCCCTTCCACCACCCAATGTGGGAAACCCCGACCTTGGACTCAGCCGCTCTGCGTGGTGTAAACTGAACGATCTCAGAACGCGAGTTGGACGCTTCCGGGAATCAGTACACCGATGGAAGATGGCGCCGGATCCTTGGTGTCCATGCGGTTCTGGAGAAGCTCAAACCGCGGAACATCATAAATGGACGTTGCGACTGCCTGGAGTGAATGCAGATCTCGCTTCACACCCACCGTCTGTGTGCGCCTGGTTAGAAGAAAATGATCTTGCAATTTAATCATACGCACGACGACGACGAGGATCAACTATTCAGTAACGTAGCTGACGAGGGGCAGGAGGCGAGCCGACCCTGGCATGGTAAATGTAAAAACTGGGCCCCTTTAGCTGACATTTCAGTATTTTGTATTCTTTTGGTTTTCAGTAGGTTATTGTTTTTCTTGCGTGTTTGGGTGTTTTCGATTTTTAAGCTAGTATAGACATCCGCGACATCTGGATTCACTATTATTTCTTAACGTTTGTGAGTGTTGGCTAGTGGCCCCACTACGGTGGCCAGTGGGCCCCTTCCGGTAAATTTTGCTCCCCTGGCTCAAACCTCTAGGTACGCCACTTTATCTATTGACAAAGGTTCTCTTCCTTAGTCTCTGTACCGGGGCATTGTGTTTAGCCATTTATCGGGCACCAGTGGCCATCGAAGAATTTTCGTAAAGTCGCAGTGGACCGCAGCAGTTCAATTAATTTGTAAATCTGTAGGAGCGTAACAGCAGTTATTTGCGTAACAGTCAGATTCTCACAGCCACGGGCTTAAACTCGTCACAACCACATTCTGACTAATATCTTCTAGCCTGAAACGCAGCAGCACAAACTGACTTAGCCTTGCTTATGGCGTGGGAAGGACGAGGTCTTGTAGTTATGGCAAGAGAGCATTCATGTTCTGTTACAATGTCTGACCGATTTGTCATAATTCTTGGTGCTGCTGCAACACGCCTCACTTAAAGAGGGGAAACGGGGACCATTGCCCCGGGCCTTCCGCTCCAATATAAGTATTTTCGGTTTTGTTCAATGCAAATATATTTGAATTTTGCTTGTAACTTCTTCCCAATAATCGTTTTTTGGCATGGGTTTATCTACTCATGCACCACGCCTACTGCACAAATGTGGCGAAAACGATACTATTTCCGTGCTAAAGCTAATCCTGCTGTGGTTGCTGTGTAGTATCAATGATCCCGTAACTTCTTGTGCCGTCTGGACGTATAGGCGCAACTGCGATCTTTATTTCGCCATAAAGGGTAACGTATGGTGGAAACGAACTTTTATTCCGATGGCTACTATATCCTTGTGTTACATCATAAATATATGAAGCTAACATGGGGGTTGGAAAGGGGGGCCTTGCCCCCCCTGGATTTTGAGATTGTTAGCAAAAAAAGGTTGTTTTTTCAATTTCGAGGGGTTAAAACGAAATTTCACCACTTTTGGCCCCCCCTGGAAAAAATTTTGGGAAAATCCCCTACTGGCCCCCCCTGGAAAAAATCCTTCCGACGCCCATGGAAGCTAGTCAAGCCATTTACACCATTGTTATTTGCGTGGTCCGTCAGAAAAGGTTTTTGACCTTTTCTGACGGACCACGCAAAATAACAATGGTCAAAAACCTTTTCTGACGGACCACGCAAATAACAATGGTGAAACGTTTTTTTCCCACAAAACTTTTAAATTAAGCAGCAACGTTAAAACAGTGGCGCTAACTAGAGGACCTGAAAATGTAGGATGAAAATAGCGACAAGTTTCGAAGCACCTTTCATACACAGCCTGGATGGCCATATTGACATGTTGTTTTTCCGGTATTTTTGTTTGTAATCTCTGTTTTCCGCTTATTGTTCGCCTGAATGTTGTTTCTTGCCGAATCACCATAGGCGTACGAGGCGGGGGGGCGGCCGCCCCCCCGGGCTTGAAAAATTTCAGGGCAACTCTGTTTTCAGGGCAACCGCAAGTTCCTCAAAAATCCTGAATAATAAAATATATTTCAGTACAGTGAAAAATTCC
>JGI24159J19872_10009930_pt1 | contig 12479 bp, 10 predicted proteins | sample Ectturendosymbi4_FD_19872 | JGI IMG/M metagenome (IMG submission 19872)
TTTGCCAATGAGACCGAGTGGTTGTCACCGGTTACAATACCGTTTTTTTGGGTATATAACTGGTCTCCATATTGGGTGACAACATTGTTTAGGCAAATTTCATTCAACTTGACAATGATTTTTTGCGCATTGGTGTTGAAGTTGGAATGCTTCTCCGATGCAAATTCAAGGGCTTTTGTTACCGTGTCTCTGCACAAGCTTGGGTAAAGTGCTTTTACATCTGCTGCAACAATGTAAAACACTTGTTTCTGTTTTCCATTTTTTTTTCAGTTTTGGTTAGGCGCTCTTTCCAATTGAGCAGGTCTCCAATGTATTGAGGGCTGTCTTGACAAAATTCGTCTGGGCAGTTTTTGCAAAAGTCTGCACTAAAAGGTTTCAGCATTAATTCTAGAAAAGCAGTAATTCGTGAGGTGCTGATGTTCCCAGCAGATTGTAGCAAACGCACAGGTATGTCTTTGATACCCACGTTCAGTAAATTCTCCGGGCATAACTTATGTGTTTTGAAAAGCGGGTAGGCGGGTGTATTGCAACAAAAAAAACTTTGCCGATGCACTGTAGACTTTGCGATGCGAGTTGCTCTTGCATTTTGTTCCAGTTACGTGCAGAAGCAGTTCATCATTTACTGCACCCAAATTGTGTAGTTTGACCATGACGTCGTTGCAATCTTTTCTTAGTTTTTCAAGGTAAATATCCCATCCCTTTGCCGACACATCCAATTTTTCAAACTGTTGCAGTTCTCTGGTCATAATAGTATCGTGATCTTCGTAATTAAGGATTACGATTTCACCTGTTGGCATTGCTTGCAGATGATAGGACTGACGATGCGTAGTGTTACGTGAAATCGATTTCCTATTAAAAATTTGTGATTGATTCCTTGCTTCTTTCCCTTGTGGAGTGAAGTTACTTGAATACAGATATGTGCCAGTTTGAATCATCGCAAAAAGATGAAAGCAGAGCCCAGTCGGCTGATTCATAGGCGTACGGGAAGGCATTTTACTGAGGGGTTAGGAAAAATTTGCCCTGAAAATAACGATTTGCCCTAAAAATAGACAATTGCCCTGAAACTAACTTTTTTAGTTTAATCCGAATGGGGCCTGAAACCTTATGTAAATCTGTTCGATACAGTTGAATTCGTTCATAACGGCTTCGTCTGTAACGTCAATTCGCCCATTACGTTACATTTTGTTTGGTCACGATGGCATCTTTTATATGCATTTTAATTCGCTTATAATGTCCATTCGGCAATAATGTTCTTAATGCAATCCCTTAGAGGTGCCGTTATGGGCAAATTCTGTAGTTACCTTGCTTTTAACGCAAGAGGGTTGAAGTTCCTTTCGTGTTGTTTTCTCCCAGACAAGATATTTTACAGTAATTGCTTTTACTGATGCAAATATGTACACGACTTCGATTACGCAACGCAATGTTTTAAGCGGCGGTTCCGGATCGTATGGTCTGACTACCTAAACCTGCCTGTGTTATCGCTGCAGTGCACTTGAGCAATAAGTGCAAGGCACTTTAAGACGCGCACTCAAAGGATCCAAGCAATCTGCACGTCCGTGCTGCCCGCTTCTGAAACTCCTGTTAATCAAAAAATCTATCATCCTAACCCCCTGCACCTCTACCCAGCGCAAACTCGAAAACGAACAAAGAAAGATTAACCGAATTCTTATATCAAGCTGTTGAACTACCGACATCCGATTGTTCGATTTTTACAGAAAACGAGGGTTTGTTCCAGATCAATGTCATTATAACTAATCACGACTTTGGACCAGATTACATATTACGCTNGCCCAAATTGCACGGATCGTCCCGAATTGAACATACATTGCATTCTAAATGTTTNAATCATTCACGGTTTTTGCGCTTGCCCTGAAAAAACAGAGTTGCCCTGAAATTTTTCACTGTATTGCGTATATTTTTTACCATTCAGGATTTTTGAGCAACTTTGCGCTTGCCCTGAAAAACAGAGTTGCCTAGAAATTTTTCACTGTATTGAATATACTTTTTACATGCAATAGTTTTGAGCAACTTGCGCTTGCCCTGAGAAACAGAGTTGCCCTGAATTCACTGTACTGAATATGTATTTTTTATTATNCAGGATTTTTGAGCAACTTGCGCTTCCCCTGAAAATCAGAGTTTGCCCTGNAATTTTTCACTGTATTGAACATGTATTTTTTATCATTCAGGAGTTTTGAACAACTCNCGCTTGCCCTGAAAACAGAGTTTGCCCTGAAAATTTTCAAGTCTGTGGGGGCGGCCGCCCCTCGACCCTCCGCCTCGTACGCCTATGGGCTGATTCCTCTAAAGCCTGTAGAAAACGTAGAGCTTTTTATTGTTACCGTGCAATCTTGTTGTAAAACTACAGTGTTCAATGCGACTTCTGCAATACAGATATAGAATACCTAAGAAATAGGTGTACTAGTCAATTAAAACGAAATTGGTTTAGATTGGAATTTTTGATCAAAATCTAGGACCAACGCCAAAGCAATCGGATTTTGTCATTGTACCTGCTTTCTAAAAGTGATCATCACCCATTACGCGTGACCATATGGTTTTTGCCAGGACCGTAAGCAGGGGGGCGAAGCCCCCTTATATTTTTTTGTCCCCCCTAGACAAATGTTTTGGACATAGTTGAAAACCAGTGGACATAGTTTAAAAAATGTGGGCCCCTCTTAGAAAACTCTTCGCCTCACCTGGTGTTCCAATCTGGTAACGGGCCTGGTTTTACCAGGGGCTCGCCCGAAAGGCCCGCTTGTTTTCACAGTTGCATCAGCAGGGTAGATGCCAGCGCTGGTTAGACTGTAGCTAGCCGCAGCTTGTTTACGAGTTACGCAAAATTTACCTTTCCAATAACATTTCAAATAACTTTCAACCCGTCACCAGCTGGGTGGATGCCCAGCACAACATAATTTTTGAAAGGGGTTTCTACAGGTTATACTACTCTGTATCTATTTTACACATTTGCACACGGATATACGCTTTATGTCTTAAAGCGTCTGGTAGGTAGTTGTGGAATGACTGCAGACATAATACCTGAGTTCATTGCTCATATGTTCAAAGAGTTCATACTGTATATTCAAAGCTTATATTTTCATTGCTCATATATTATAGATATAGGTTACTCAAATATTCATTGCTCATATTTTCAAAGCTCATATATTTAAAAAAAATATTCAAAAATTTTGAATTTATTTGCGTTAAATGAGTTTAAGACAAACAGTCCAGCACTCTGATCAACACATTGCTATGTTTTGAGTTGAAGCCGACAAGTTTTCTTGTGATAAAAAAACACTCTTGCCAATTGCATTTGAAACCTGCTAAAACTAAATATACCATGTATATTTCAAGCATGACCAGGTTAATTTTGGTCATATTTGCTATTCCTTATCCAGCGTTCCCTCTAAGAAAACTTTGCACTGAGCAAATGCTTGTTTTAGTGCGCATGCAACTGCGCAACTATGTAGACACACAACCAATGAAGCGTTTCAAGCGGTATAAAAGCTAAGCATTATACACGACATTAAATTCGAAATGTTGTAAGTGCGCGAGAATGAGATTTCACGGCGCAAATGGTCTGCTGGTGCAAATGGTCTGCTGGTGCAAATGGTCTGCTGGTGCTGCGCATTTGCGCAGATTCTGACCTTAGAGGGAACACTGCAGTGGGCTTACCTCACTTCAGCGGGGATTGGAGGAGATTTGCTTTGGCAAACGAAACTGTACCCAAAGAAAGCACCATGCGTTTTGGAATGGATGTTTGGCTCTGTTTTCGTCACCCGACGGAAGGTTTCTGTCTCAATATTCCATGCATTCACGCTTGGCCCATTTTTTGCAATTATGAACAGAAAGATAATTTGCTCCCATACAACAAAGCGTAAGAAACAGTCCATTGTCTTGGCCTAATTTGATCAATTACAGAAACTATCCCACGCTCATAGCGTTAAATTCTGAAGAACTAACTCAAAAGAAGAATAAGCATTAAATTCAAAGTCCTGTGATCTTTGCCTTGAAGATTAAATATTCACTCATTAAGTCCAAATTTTCTTCATCATTAAAAGATTGTTTATTGTAAAGTGATGACATACTGTTATAGGCAATTGGCTTACAAACACAGATGAGCGGACTGTCATATTTTGCGATCCAGATCCAGCTCTGAATTTTCAAAACTCAGTCCAAGTCCAACCACAGTCCAAACTTTTTTTAAATTAAAAGTCTAAGTCCAAGTAAAGTCCAAAAAATTAACAAAATACAGCTTTTTAATAACGAATTTCATGCAATTATTTTCCATTAACCTAGTCCAAATCCGGTCCTGACCCAAATTTATGAAGCTATTTACAGTACGGATCCAATTCAGATTCTACAAAATTCGGCATAGTCCGGATCCAGTCCAATCCAAGTCCAGTCCAATGCTCATCTCTGCTTACAAACACTGGTGCAATAGGGAAACGCTAATTTGACGTTTTCGTCCGGTTTGTTTGAAAAGGAAATAACCAGCCCTTACTGAAGCATGCTTTCTCTTTGCGGTCAAATTTTTCCTAGACCAACGGACAACCTTCCAACCCTCGCAGTAATCCAACCTGCTGAGCTTTGTCGAAAAGGAGCCACTCTCTCTCTAACACGCCGTGCCATGGAGCCTGGACACCTGCTCTATTCAGCGCTCACCTGTCCACCGAGTGGGAATGCGCGACGTCTTCAATCGAAACACCCGTTTGCAGAGATGTCGAGGCCAAAAATTCGGGACGAATATTTCATTAAAATATCCGAGACCTAGACTTGAGACTTGAGTTTCGAGACCGAGACTCGGGACATGAAAATTTGTGATTCCGATATTTTTCTAAAATTTTTCCAAAAATTGTCATCACTACTTCGAAATTGAAATTTTTTTGACATTCTGACATTTTTCTACCTGCTTTGGTTGTTTCTGATCTGCAAATACAGCATACAAAAAACACGTTGAACTCTCGAAGTTTTACTAAGCCATGTCGGCGCAATATTCAAAGTCTCGAGGCAATAGTCTTGTGACCAAGACCAGTAGCCTTTGAAAGCGAGGCAGACCTGAAACTGTCGAGACCGAGACTCGGAAAAATGGTCTCTAGACTCGCCTCGAGCTCGAGACCGTAGTCTCGAGACTCTTCACTGCCCAATTGTGCCCGCTGCATAGCAACTCATCAGTTTATCCCACGAAAACAACAGAAGTGCAGCGCTCTGGGTCGATCACCGATCGAATGCGGAGTGGTTGCACAACACCACGAGACTCCATAATTTCATCTCCGACACCGGCACCCACCCTCTTGGAATGGCCCTGCAAAGAACACCGTGGGTCCGGCTTCACCGCCTTCGCACCGGTGTCGGATGTTTTCACTCCTGTTTACACAAATGGGGTATGGCTCCTCCTGCGGTCTGTGAGTGTGGTGCAGAAGAACAAACCGTTGATCATGTTGTCCCTCACTGTCCAATCCATCGACCTCCCTATGGAATGCATGGCCTAANGGTCAACACCTACCCCGAGATCTACAGTAGCGCAGCCCAGCAGTGGATTGAAAGAACCCGCTCAAACGATGAAGAAGAAAAAGCCCTTATTTTTTGGACGATTAGATTCAAAATGTAGGGAATGTTATTTTGTCACTTTTCTTGCATATATCAACTGAAAAATTTCTCAACTGCTGTATCTTGACTTCATCTTATGAGGTATTGTTTTAGTAGAACAATCACTTCTTTGTTGTTTCAGAGTTACAACACTGGCCCAAAGAGAAAAAATTCTGGCTTCAAAGAAGTTTCATGATCAGATTTTTGGTAAGCAATGCACAGAGTTGCTGTAGATTCTTATCGTAAACAATATAGCAAAAAATATCGAAAATGTATAATTTTATGCAAAGTTTCAGCTTAGTCATAAGTTATCTTCAGGAAAAATAATACTGTAAAATACATCAGTGTTACAGAAAAGGTCACGATGCAGTTTGACTTTGAAGGTATTCGTGCTGTATTACCTCATAGAGACCATTATATGTTAAATCGCAGTAAGGGAAATCGACGGACAGGGCTCTCACAAATGCAACTCCAAAAATGCCTAGAACAGTACCTAACTATCCCTATTTTACATGAAAAGATCGCTAAATCCGTGGTGGTGCAGCATGAAATCGGAGCGCCATGATAAGTGTCAAAAATGGAAGCAAACATGATTAGTAAAATAAGCTGAAATGATTCATTTTACCCATTTTCAAACTTGTCCGAAAATCCCTAAAAATCCCGAAACCGGGGTCAAAAATTTTGATCTACGGACAAAAACCTTAGACGAACCACCCATGTTGAGATCTAGTTAATGTTCTTGTGTTACACTTAAAAGAAACTTGAGTAGAAGTTTACAGTATTTTGGCGATGCTTCCTAATATTTCTGGTTGGTTGGAGTTAATTAGGTGCATTGGTTAGGCTGGCAAACATTTGCGTATTTGAAGCCTTGATCGAATTTGTGTTCGTTGATTATCCTTCAAAATGCATCTTCACTTTTCGATGTTGTTTATAATATGAGCAGGTCTCCTTGGCAAAGCTGGACCACATGTTTAGAAATGACCAATAGCTATAGAGTTGAAAAAAGATTTTGTCTCAGATATTAACAGCTATTTCAGAAAATCGCTGTGAATCCTCTTCCATGATAAAACTGCCATCATAAGGCCTCCGACAACACTTAATTTTCGAACAACTTTTTAAACACAATTCGCTGCTATCTTTCATCAAATGTAAATCAGCTTCTTCATAAAAATACCAGCTCGTCTTAACTAATTGCCTTGATTACTTCAGTGAATATTTGAAAAAATGTATGAGTTCCTAATTGTTTTGCAGATTCAGTCTTGTGAAAATCTTTCTTGTCCACTTAAAAGCAAACGGTTCTCATTATGGCTGAATGAAGGTTGCGGAAGTTGATTTCAGAGCATTTTGTTGTTAACTATCAGGGGGTGCAACCAGCTGATATTTTCGGGGAGGGGGCAGAATAATTGCAACATTGCAACTTGTTGTTTTACCTAACAACAAAAGTTTTTGGCACTTTCAAAGTGTTTTTGGTGATTGCCTGGTTGCTCGCCTTGGTTGCGGGCCTGTTATTTGTTCACATGCTTGCAAGTGTTTCACCACTTCTCTAAAGTTAACTAACCCCTAAAAGTTTCAAAACCTAACGGTACAAGGCGGAAACAACAAATTTATAATATAATTTAGAAGTTGGTGTTTTTTCCACGGTTTGATAACACAGCAGTGAACAATTTATAGCATCTGTATTTCTACTTTATCTTCAACTTCTGCACTGAATTTCTGCATGCTTGTAGCATTTATTCCTCTACGGTTTTCAAAAGTTCTTGGTGTCTGTTTTAACCTCAGGTCGAATTTGAACTCATGCAAATTAAGTTAATATACTTCTACATCTAACACTCTACGAATTGTCAAGACGTCTTCTATAAAACTAGTGTAAGACTGGCTTTTAAAGCCGAAGCTTTCTGCTTTCATGCTACAGATAAAATGGCTTGAAACTGCTGGTGCTCCAAAGCGCCCTATAAAAATGTTAATTCGACCTTCGCGTATCTGTCTCTATTTAATCAAAGCCGATGCCGTGTGAGGCCATTTGCGCTTGTTAGCGAGGTCTCGAAATGCTGTCATCCGGTCTGAGGTCACCCGGATGAGTTGTCACAGGTTAGCACGATGAGAACTGCAGTCTAACAATAAGCGCAATGCTAATCCACGGCACAATCTGATCTCTGTACGTGCCGTTATGAAGTTCATCATGCGCTTGGGCTGATTCATTAACTTAAGTGTCGAATGCGTACAAATATATTATCCTTATTAATAATGAAGAAAAGAGCAAACAAAATAGAAAACAAAACAAGCTTTTTCAAACGAAGTGTCTTTACAACTGCAAAAAGTAGAAAACACGAATAGTAGGCTTTGCGTTTAGAATGAAAGAAAGAAAATAAAATTCTATAAAAATAACTCATTTCGAGCGCTGCTGAGGATAAAAACGAACCTTCAACATTTTTTTTTTATTAAACATCGTATTGCTGGACGACAGAAGAGTGCTTTACGTCATAAGGTTCCTCTAGTCAAAATGGCAAAACTCTTCCACCCCTGGCAATCAACGGCACACGATCGATCACAAACAAGTTAAAACAAAATGAATGGATGTATATAGCGCCAGAAACGCTTGTTCTAAGTTGCAACAGGCTTTGTTTTGGCAAACTAATCTGCTATTGATTTTACGTCTCGCAAGCGTGACTTGGCAAAGTACTTAGACACACAGCGCTTGCAAAAAAACTTATTTTTGCATAAAAACGTGTTTTGTTCAAAACCTTAAATTGTGCTGTACAACAGAATTCACAATGAAATGTGTTGAAGATGCTGAGTCGTAACCCGTGAGACAAACTCGAATCGGAAAGCCGCCTTTGCGCCAAAGCCTTGATCATGATCAGTGCGAAAGTGCTTTGAAATAACTGGGTTTCAAAGTGTTTTGCGGTTTGTCAAAACCACGAATGAAACCTCTAGAAGTGAATGTTGCGTAAGGCACAGAGAGGGAAGCATCAAGCTTACGCGTCCATCGACCTGTCAAATTTAATTTCCCCAAAATGACATTGGAGAGCTCACGCACAGCTTTTGCTGACACGCCTCAGTTCGCACTGCAATCTTAACAATGCTCCCCTTACTCAAAACGTACAAAACGTATGCAGATTTCGATAGGTCTGCTCGCCAAAGCGCATATAAAAATCAGAAACTGAAAGAATCAGCCTAGTACATGCATTGTAAAAGGACAACCTACACTGAGGACGAGCCAAAAGTTGCCAGGCGTAATCCTTTGTTTGTTTTATTGCTTCGGGAAATTCTGCGCTGTGCACGGCTCGGCACGGCAACACCTGGACGCAATAAAACAAACAAAAATTTGCTCCTGGCAAAGCCCGGCTCGTCCTCAGTGTTGACTGGCCTTAAGTCTTTTCAAAATTAAGTTGAAAACCGCATCACGTATTTTTGCAAAATAAGATGCTATGCAGAAACTTTATTCGCTGAAAGCAAGTTAAATTTTATATTTTGTCTGAGCATTTGCTTCTGCGTGAAAGTCCATTTCAAACTGTAAATTGCTTGAAGTGGTTTGATTTAAATTGTTCTTTGTCTACACAATAAAGTGGTTGAGGGGTCCCCTTTGGCACATTCAGAAATAACTTTTGCTTTATTTCGAAATACATGCGACTTTCTTCAGAGCCTATTAAATGTGCCGCCGGAGCGGTTCATAAAATTATCAACAAAACAGTGAAAAAACTAAGTACCAAAGTCTCAAAGGGGGAACGGCATCTCTGAAAAAAGGGGGGCCCGAAACGATCGCCTCTTTCACATACCGCAACATCTACCCCTGCTGATGACCACTGGTGATACATGCAGATGAACGTGCTTATGCCAAAACACGTCGAGAAACATTTGTAACCACCGCTTCTCTTCAAACCTAATAGGCCAGCAGTTGTTGCAGGTTTGGTTGTAAATTTTCGCCTAAAGGGCAGTTGCGAGTTTTTGTCAGAACATGTTAAGACTACCCAAGAAACGCTTGCAAAAATCATCGTTTAAATATCCGGATATTTTGTTCTTGGTTGCAGTTGTACAGACGCCAGGTGTCCTGGAGACAGTTGTAAGAAGAAAAAATTGACACGTGTCAGACTTCAAACATTGTGGCAACCTGTCTTTCAGTTACTATGGCTTATTATTTATCGTGTTTTTAATGGCAACGATCTGGGTGACTTTAGCTCAGATGGCATCGGTCCAACACGCATGACAGGTGTTTTTGGTGGAAATTGACCTTCGTATAGCAATTCAACTCGTTGGGTGGAAGTTGTCCTTGGGTGGAGACAATTACCAGGATGGCAATTGTCTTGAAACCCTCATCAACAACACTTAAAAGTTTTAGCTTTGCTGTAGACTTTCGAGGAATCAGCCGACTCGGCTCTGCTTTTTCCTTTTTGCGATGATTCAAACAAGCACATGTCTATACAGGGGCGTATCCATGCAAAATAGAGCCCATGGCAAAATTTAATGTGCGCCTTTTTTGATAATCTAAATAGCAGATATAGACATAACAATTGGGAAAGATAACCATAGAGAAAACAAATGCTTTAAAATAGAAAATGTATGTTTATTTTTGCTTTGAACGTTTCAGCAAATAAAAATATAAATTATCCATAAGGGCCATAACAGACGTTTACTCACTGATTTTTATAATTCCATCATTTATACTATGCATTGGCTGAAAAAACTGTAAATCTTCCAATATAATCACACTATGTATTGTAACTACAAACGACATTCTTTTGAAATGAATCACATTTAAATTGGATGGTGAAATACGTTACGTGTACAAGAGCAACACCGCGTTTACACGTGCGACAGCCAAAGCACTGGAAAGAAAAAGCTAATCTTTTTGCAACTCATGTTGTTGCGTAGCTTTTCCCACCAGGTTTCAAATCAAGCAGATAAATTCTACCTTATGGCGATTATTTTATTATTTTACCGACGTTAATTGCGATTGCGGCGGACAAGTAATAAAAAAGCGCCAGAAGAGCGGCTTTATCTGCTTGAGAAAAAGCTAACTCTAAACATATTAGCAAATATCTTCTTTCATGACTTTACATTTTCCCTCAGTTAGTACGGCAACGATACTAACTTTTGATGCTTTGAGGACTAACAATGATTATTTTCCTTAGTGTCTGGACATGGGGAATTGCTTTAGCGTATTTGTCGGATACTAGTGGCCATCGAAAAAATTTCGCAAAGTCGGAGTCGGCAGCAGCAATTTTAAGTAATTGTAAATCTGTGGGAGATTAACAGCAGTTATTTGCGTAACAGTCAGTTTCTCGCAGCCACTGATTTAATCCTGTCACAACGAGGGGCTTAACGAGGTTAGATGCGCATGGGGGAGGAAGCTATATGGTTTTGCGTCGCCATGTTCGAGCCTGAGGTCTTTCGGAAGCAAACGTACTGCATTGAAGAAAGTACTTGTGGCATTGTTGGGACTTTTCGGCGCCCCCCGCAGTTATTCGGCACCCCCATAGTGATTCCGTGCCCGGGAAATTGCGCCCCCGCTGCCCCCCTCGTTACGCCCTTGGTCACAGCCACACTCGCACCAAATATCCTCTTGCCTGAATCGCAGTATCAAGGACTGACTGTGCCTCTCGTATATAGCGTGAGGTCTTGTGGCAAGCGAGCGTTCTTGTTCTGTCACAATGTCTTACCGTTCGTGTTGTGTCACAATACCACAGTTTTGTCACTACGCTGGGGTAACGCTGGTGCAACACGCCTGAATTATTGCATTAGATAAGGGCGCTGTGTTAATGGTCCTATGCAGTTAATGGTTGTATTGGGCGAAAAATTGAGTTAAAGAAACTGCAAGTCATAAGTCATAAATTTCAATTTTTGCCAAGCAATTTTTAAGCCCTCGTCAAAGAGGCGCCGATGTCAAAAGCCATGCCTGCCATACCCCAGACACGCCACTGCAACTATATTCAAGTAAATAGTCTCCACAAACGAGACACACGCGAATCAATCGAGCAAATTTTTTAAGGAAATCGTCTCCATGTAACATGACGCATCCACAGTCCTAAAATATGCAGTCAATGCTTACGGGTGAAACGTTGATAAGCTAAAGCGAGAGCAGATAAATCAAATAATCTGAAGGCTGAAATGAATAAATCAGAACACAAACAGCAACAATTACAAACTGAAGATTAATTCGTTCTTCAATAAATGTTTTCACTGTAACTTCAAAAATATCTGACACCAATTAACGAACGAACAGCGCAACAGACCCAGATTGACGACAACATGCCTTTATGACTCAGACAGAACGTTGGTAGAATGCGTAAGCAGGACTGCGCTCGTGAAGTGGTCAGCTAAACGGGGTCTAGCATTGAATTTGAAAGGCGCTCAATGGAGTATGATGCGATTTTAATGTGTTGATTGCGATAGTGGCAGACAAGTCCGAATGCCGTAAAATTATTTTATACACATTTGGTTTTAATTTGGGTTTAGATCAGAGCCTTTGCAAAGATATATAATTGTTGTATACTGTGGACTGCTTCGAAGTTGGTATGTAATCGCCATATTAGTCTAACAGTTTCTTTCTTTGATACAAAATATACCCAATGTCCAATTTCTGGAACAGTTCACCTGCGCAGTAGAACGCTGCGTAGTTATAAACATCAAACCAACGCCGCGAGTGTTGCTACTTTGAAATCTTCACAAGATGGTTTGAGGAAGTATCAGAGATACTGTAGTGGTGTGCTTGACATAATTTAATTAACTTATTTGTTTGTGAGCAGACACGAAGTCCATAGTATGAACACACACACTCTGCAGAACGCAGGTTGATAAAAACACAATGCAGAACGTAGTACAAGACATTGAAGCCGGCGAAATCATAGGGTTACAGACACTTTTTGCAACTGCATTGAAGACAGAACCATAGGGTTACA
>JGI24159J19872_10009934_pt1 | contig 12478 bp, 5 predicted proteins | sample Ectturendosymbi4_FD_19872 | JGI IMG/M metagenome (IMG submission 19872)
AACTAGTGATCTTTGATGTTATTGTATTTCCTCTTGCTGCATTCGTGTTATTTCGTGATTTGAGTCACAAAAATGCATGATTAAACCATACCATACCATGGTGAAGAGTTCTACGACCAGACCAGTGCAATCACGTAATAGCAAACGATGTGTAATCATAGCTCGAGAGTTTTTAACAACAGTGCAATGCAATGGGAACTGATCAGGCTACCCTTGTTCTCTATGTTTTGTATGTGTTTTGCTCTTCAAGCTTCAATAATTTTTGTTTGGTTTCTACCAGAGGGCTTCTCCTAAAAACTTTGTATATCACGAGTGTTACGCATTTCTTTGACGTAGTCTGCGTGATGGTGCGTTTGTTTGTCTGTGTCTTTTCTCGTGTATGTGTAGTTCTTTGTGTTTAATTATTATATCGTACGTTGCTGGGTCGCTGAACCCGATTTTTTCGAAAATCTTTTCGTTCCGACCAGCTGACGTTACGAATTTTGAAAGAGTAAAAACAATTCATGGCAGCATCAACATTTGTTAAGAGGAGATGGGGACCATTTTCTTACTGCGAGTACCGAGAATGCTCTCAACATTGGTCTTCCACAATGCGTTAACGGCGTGGCATTTCAAAATGCGCTTATAACGCAAGTGAAAAGTCCTATGCAAAGCGTAACAGACATGAGAAAAAGTCAGACACGATCTTCCAGCAGATAACTTTACTGCTTGCTTTAGCCGCACAACCTTGCAGCATAACACTCTCTTGGAAAGGTCGATAAAAACAGCTCAACACAAAAGCGGCCCGCTCTTAGGACAAACTGTCACTGCGCTGATGCAAAACTAGTTTCTACCACATGTTGTTGCGATTGTCAGCTTTTACGCTGTAAGAGTTCTACCTGAACAGTCGTCATGACGTACGGCATGAACTTTTCTTTAAATTGGATCATTTCCTGCAGCGGAAATTTGCAGAATGCGTCGCTAAACATGAGGAAGAAAGCATCAGGGTCTCCACTGGTGATGACGTCGCGAAAGTGATATATGCAACCGGCTGTACCAAGCATGGTGTATTCTTGCAAGTAGCTGCGCAGAATTTCAAATAATCAGTTAGTAAGTGTCGATCCGCATGTAAATGGCTATTTTTTAAGTTGTTTTATGCGCATAGTAAGAAAACAGACATTCCCTCTCACCAGCGAAAAATATATCTATGTATTTGTTTAAAATCAATAATGTATGTTTCTTTGTGGAGAAAAATTTTCTTTCAGATTGAAGCGCAGCATCAACTTCTTAAATAACCTGTCTAGCAAGGTTTACTTTTAACGACATAATGACTAGCAGCAGCAATAATAAGAAACGCAGTTTTGGAAATGATGCGTCGCCTCCGGCTAAACTGTAAATGACTTACACAATGACATAAATCTGGAACTTCAACTTTGCTCTTAAAGTCAAAGACCAGCACCTTAAACTCTTCGATTGTAAAACACGTAGTTGAAATACTTGTTGAAAAAAAACTACCTTCGTTCTTTTACCCCTTCCTTCATTGCTATTTTTGCGGAATACGTGATTTACTTTGCCAGCAATCTCCAACGTCTGTTTATAGGTAAAAATGTTAAGGATTACTGCAGCAGGCTACTGTTTAAAAGTTATCTAAGCACTTCCATCACAGTATGCGCTGCAGCATCACTGGCTAACTGCATTATTTCGACCTTCTGATTCAGGTAAACCAATAGTACAACAATGTTGTAGAGACATAAAAGAAATTGTCCTTGACTGGTTTGTATGCAGGCCTACTTGTACTCTCATCTTTCCTCGGAGTACACCTTCAATGTCCTATTTTATTAAAAGGCCTTCCTCTGTCGTGAAAACAGTATTTACTGGATTCCAGTTCTGCAAGTAACATCTGCACTAACTTTTTCTGTGAATACAGCCTCAGACCCAAGCCTGAGTTGTAGGTCAAATCTTCATAAGTAATATGAAGCAGGCAAGGCTGTCCGAAGGTAAACATTAGGGAGGAAACGTCATAATATGTGCTGTTACAAACAAGGTTTCATTAAAAGTTTTGCGATATGGTTGACGTTTAGTGTTTTAAGAAACAGACGAAATTATGGGTTACGAGCGTGAGACATATGCACTGAACCTTAACTTGAAAGTTTGATCAGCGTTTGTTCGAAAGTGCTCATGCACATTGAAGTCTGGTATTTTAATTCCACCGACGGCTTATTGCGGTGTACCTTGAAATGCTCAAAGTAGAAAACCTAAGGTTATTAGACAACATTGCAATGAATGACCCCATAAACATTCAATTTGCGTTCTATCAAAACCTTGTCTTGAAAAACGTTGGTTAGTGCTGCGGATCCACAGTGATATATCAAAATATTAAACCTGAAAAAATACAGTCAAATAGGTTGAATCGGTGTTGATAGAAGACACATGAATTGTAGTACTTAAAGCGATATAGCTTCCAGCAGGCAAATAAAAGGTCTTGATCAAATAGTTGTGAAAAGATTACTTGAAAATAGAGTACAAACCTGAAGATAATTTGCAAGAAAAACCTTTGGCAAGCTTCAGATTTATGCAAAAATATCTAACAAATACAAAGCTACAGATATTTAAAGTAAGAACAGATAGAAGTTCAGATTTTACATGAATAACGAAGCTAGCAACAAAAATTTGGGTTTCCACTCATTCAGAGCACTACAAAATTTCAGAAACAGAACATGTTTTCAAATGAATTGTCAGCAGCAGTAAATATTTAACAAGGTTATTTATTAACCTACTAGTGAAAGCTTTTGCCTCATAAGATAATTCTGCCTAAAGCGCTTTTTAACTTCGAGATAATGCTGAAAAATCTTTAAATGTCAATTAATAATTGACAGCATGCCACTCTAGCGATTTGAGATCTCCATAGTTTTAAGAAAAACAATTTCACGGTCAAAAAAACAAGAATGTAATGTTTTGCGATCTTTACATAAAAGGAAAATGAAATTTAATGTCCAATAGTGCTTGCATGTTGTTAATGACTTTTATCCACCAAAGGGTTTACTCTTGAAAATTTTTTCTGACCTGAATCTGCCCTGCGTAAAAGTTTTATTATTATTAATAAAAAAGGCGGTAATGTCGAGAAACTTTAGTATTTGGCCAGGTGGCAATCAGTCAACATGCTAGGAATTTTTGCTGGTTTTCGCATCTTCATTTTCTCCTTCACTTTGTCATACACACTAACAGGTAACTGTTAAGTAATCAGCATTTTTAGATTCAAATGTTCCAGCAATAACTACAGAATAATAGCAAAATGGAATTGATGCATGTGCACATACTGTATATGCAATCAGCACATTTGAAGAAACGACGCATGATCCGAATACCACTTACTTCATTGTCACGCCAGATCATTGACAGTTTTTGCCGCTTGCACGTTTTGCGTAACTCCAGCATAAGTACAATATGACCCTCATCGATCGTGCCGAGCTTCAAAAACTTACGATTAGTCGACGAAAATCATTGCCTTTGAAAGCATTCGTACCTTATCGGCTTGCCAAAGATTTGTCTCTCTCTCGCTACGAACCGAGTGATTGCATCGCTTGGTTGGAAGAAACCGATCAGCAAAATTTCACTGATTTCCGCGACCTGGATCAATACGAAGATTTATAGTGAACTGTTTCATCTATTTCCACTTTTTGGCTAAGAAAGTGCTGTCTCCAAGGGTAAACGTGGCAGTCGATGTCCTAACCTTTACTTGAAAGGCTTTATGTTGATTTAATTATTGAATAAGGATGACTGGTACAATTACGCGTGTGAAGATGAGAAACATGCAACATTCTTAGTAAAACAAAACCTCTGGAAGTTTTCCAACATAAAAATGTTTACACAGAGAGGTTTCTTTCAAAATTTTCTAAGGGAAGATGGTCTGTAAAACTGTCACGAACATTGAATCACCTGGAATCAATTGAAAAAAATGCACAAAAATTTCTGTATTGCAAGCATAAATTATTTTCAGCAACATTTTGTGTTGAAACTGTTGTTGAGTAAATTAATGAATGAAAACGTTACTGCGCAGCCGTAAAATTTTATTTGAAACACAGGTTATAAACGTTAAGTAATCCTATTTTTTCAAAAGCTTATAAACAGAAAGCAAAATATTCCAAGCAATTTGACCAAGACTAACCCCAAAGATTTTGACTCGCTCAGCAATTGCCAGTTATAAAAAGATATGTTTATGTGGTAAGACGTTTTCCGGCATAAAAAGTTCAAAACAAAGCAGAAACGTAATTGGGCGTTGTTCTTACCTCATCTCTCAAACAGTGGTTGCGAACTTGCGTGAAATAAGAACAAAAGCCCACTAACAATGGCCATCATGTTTCTCACTGCCATTTTGTACATGTCGCTTTTGCGTCAAGTCTAGTTTTCTAAACTTTTGAGCGAATGATATTTAGTTGATTGAATGAGTTTTCATGGAACAAGGTGGTACGCCGTGACAGCAACGGACGCCAAATGGTGCGCGATCAGGTCAACCACTGCTCTATAGATAATTTCTTTCTTCCAGTCTCATACTTTGACTGTCACAAACTCTTTTGACGTGGGATTGCGCGCCTTGTTTTAATGTTGCTTTATTCAGGTTGAAAATGTTCTGTAAGTGAACCGTAACGGTTCAGAAAAAAGTAAATAGTTTTATGAAGATTTATATGCATAGTGACCGGAGGAAAATTCCTTTGAGGGTTTCGAAGATCGGCAAACGCCATTAAAATTTGAAAAATTCGGGCTGTCGCCCAGCACCGTAACCAAGGGGGGCGAAGTCCCCCAGGAAAATTTTTCGACCCCCTGGAAAAATGTGTTGGACATAGTTTTAGCAATTTGGGCCCCTCTCAGAAAACTCTTCGCCCCACCTGGTGTCCCAAAGCTGGTTACAGGCCTGCTGGCGCCACAACGAATAAAACTATAGTCATCATTGATGTAATCATGCTTAGCTAAAAACAAACCTTTCTGCAAATGTGTTGTGAGTTGTGTCAAAAAACTGAACTTAATCGAAACTCATACGCACTATAATGTTTACGAATGCCTAATCAGTACAGCGATTTGGTAATAGTTGCTTTTAGGTCTCTTTATCACGCTATTTTCAAGCTTCCCTCTATTACCATGGCTGCAACTGAAACCTATTAAAAAAGAATTTGAATAAGAGCAGATGATACCGAACTGGTAGGCGATGTATATATTCTGATTAGATCTTAGTGTCCGATTAAAGGCTGTGAAAATATTCACTTTGATTGCCAGTGACTATTAGAAAAACTTGACAGAAAATTGCAGGCAATTCATTCTGATTGACACGCCTTTGAACATGTCTCATCACGAAACCTGCACCCTGATATGTATGACCCAGATTTTAAGTGTAAGGAACCCTAGTCCTTGCTACATTCTTTCATGGCGGCAGAATTTAAATTGTGTTTGTAACTAGAGTAGCGTTTATCGAAACCTAAAGGCAAAACATCTCAATCACACTTGAAACCGTTGAAATTTGTGATGCTTTCGCTATAGTTATTGTCAAAACTACACACCCCTTCTTAAAAAATATCTTCTCAAGCTTGGAACCAGCAGTGTTAATTACTCCGCATTGAAAAAAATCACTCAAATTTTGAAAACCAATAGGAAAAGTACACAGAAATGCAAGAATTTATAAACAGAACCCGATAATTAAAAGCAAAATATGTGAATACAGTTTTTTTGTGTGAAGAAAAACAAAAGGCAGGCCACTCGCACACCACTCTGAAGGCCTTCGCATACCACCTGTGGCGTATGGTATGGCAAGCATGGCTTGTGCCATGGGCACCACTTTGGCGGTGGCGTAATAATTGCTTGGCAAAAATTAAAATTTGTGACTTATATTTTGTTCAACCTCTATTTTGCGCCCCATACAAAAGATAAAGCCATTAACTGCACAGCTGCATCAACACAGTGCCCTTATCTAATGTATTAGGTCGGGCGTGTTGCGACAGCACCAACAAGCAGTATGACAAAACTCTGGTATTGTGACACAACACGACACTCAGAACACTCGTTTTGCATATTTAGATGACCTCGCCCTTTTCACACTATAAGAAAATGTGTTTCATTTTTGAAAGAAATTGTCGTTTGCAGTTGCAATACGTTGTGTGATTTTTGTGTAAGATTTACAATTTGGTCAGCCAGTGCTACGTATGAACTATGATAAAAATATGTATAGAAGTATACTACTGTCCTTATGGATAATTCATTGTTTTATTTGCTTAAAGCACAACTAAGTATACATTTTCACTTTTGACACATTTTTTTTCTTCGTGGTTTGTGTTTCGCAACAGTTGTGCCTATATCTAAAATTGAAACTATTTAAAAGGGCGTACATTTAAACTTTGCCATAGGCGCCATTCTGCCTAGATAACGCCCCTGCGTACCACTAGTGGCACGCGTACCAAAGTTTGGGAAACACTGGTCTACAGATTACCGCAAAACAACGATGTGGTCAGCAATACACTTATGAATCGAAAAAACGTAATTTTTGAATGTAAAACTAAGCAATAGAACTAAGCAAATAGAATTAAGCATAAAACTCAGCAAACTATAGGCTTATAATTAGCGCAATAGCCGACATTGCCAGAAAAGTTTGTCAATGGCGCAAAAGTGAGTGTGACCACATGAAAATGTATCTAAATAGTGGCACATGAAAACGTATGTAACAAACAGTTAAAATATGACAATATATTTATTACAAAGATGCAAAGGTGCACACCTTGCAACAAGATTCTATATGATGATGGATTAAGGGGAATCCCGCAATAGGAAAAAGAGGTTTGGGGAGATCCAAACTCAGAGGTCGAAAACGAGTACCTGGAATGGAATCAAACGTTTCAAAAAGAAGGGTAGCATTCACAAATAAATATATAGTAGCATTCACAATAACAGCATTTTGTACCTTTTTGCCCAAGAGCTTTACTGCCCAAAGTAATTGGCTATAAACTCTACAAAAGTGACTGTTTACTTTTGCACTATATCTTTTGCTTTTCTCCTAAAATATTTACGAGCACGAAATGCAATGTTCGTATGTTGAAAACGGAAAATTGTGAATTTAATTTACCATGAAAAAGCATGGATTCAAATCTTTAAACCGCTTTTTCCCACAATCAGTGGGTTTTGAAATTTTCTTTATATGATTTTGACTATACTGCTGTAGGATTGGTCGTTTCTTTGTTTCAGCTAAATGAGACAGTAGTTTGCATGTTTAATTGTTTTGTCAAAATATAGTAGCAAATGTTGCACACTGAAATCTATCGTGGTTCAATAAAATATGAAGTAAATAGAGGTTTCACAGAGACTGCTAGTGTGTAGATGTTGATATACATTCACGTCAGGTGGTATGTGTTTTATTCAAAACTCTAATCTGATCTTTAAAATGTCTGATGTTTTTCACCGACCTTCAATTTTTAATCAGTGCATCAAATTTTCTTGGTCTTAAGAAGATCTTTAGAAGTTGACACAGTTCTTAACCTTTCTAACATAGACAATACACTTAGGACAAATAATAATTTTGAACAAAGGAAACGATGATTCTGGGGCCGCACTTAGCAGACTACAGACCTCGTATTTACACCGCATTTGTGGTATAGGGTTAGCATAACTTACTTTTCGGGATTTCAAAGCGATTCGCTTGCATTTACGTTATCTTGCTCTCTTTAAAATATCTACTTTGTTTGCAGATTTTGAGACTTCACTGAGCATTTACACTATGGCAAGACTGATGTTCGGATTCGCTTTATCTGCCAGGTGATTTCGTAGAGTAGCTAAAACAATATAAACAGCTGCACAAATCCCCAATTTCAAATAGGCCTACTTTATGATCGTTGTGATCATGAAGTTACGGGATAGATAGATTGAGGAAACCAAATGATTAATAATCGTAGGTATGAAACTGAATGGAAAACTCACGCTAAGTATTTAATAGACAAAGTGATGACTGCATTGATCGTCTTCGTTTCTCAGCAGTTGCAACGGTTTTTGACAAATGACAGAGTCGCAAAGAGTTTTTCTGCCTTTTGTAACTATCGCAACATCTCTTAAAAATTATCTTTTTGAACACTTTTGTTAACTTTTCCTTCACTATTTTGTTCTGTACCATGAAACAGGCAGACGTTGGTGGAAAGTCCATAATAGTCTGACTTTTCGTTAATGCAAACGCTCTTACTACAGCGTTGAAAAATTTTGTCAGTTATTGAAAGTGCGATAACTGCGACGCAGGCCCAATGTTTTGAAAGTTTATGTTCGCTATTTCGGCATGTTTTTGAAGTGCTTCCTTAATTTTTTGCTTTAAGTGGGTGAAGAAACTATATATTTCGTGGTGCTTTATTCTATTTTTTATTAGCAAAGATGTTGGTGATGGAACTAAACCATCTTACCTCGGCAACTATGGTAAACATTTTTAAGGAAGGGTTGTTCCCAGTGTTCCCTCTAAGAAAATTTTACCCTGAGCAAATCTTTGTTTTAGTGCGCAAGCAACTGCCCAAACATGCAGACACATAACCGGTGAAGCGTTTCAAGCGGTAAAAGTTCCATGCGATATATATAGGATATGAAATTTGGAATGTTGCAAGTGCGCGAGAATGAGATTTCACTGCGCAAATGGTCTGGTGGTACTGCGCAGTTGTGCACCTCAGATGGAACACTGGTTGTGGCTGCCCAAAATTTGGTTTTCATCTGCTTTCCAGATTATGCTGCATCGCATTTTGTGGCATTATTGCCATGTTTGCTTAGTTTTTCATTTTCACATTTGCATGCTGCTGACGAAAATCAAAATACATTATTTACACATTGCAGCTCAGCATATATCAGGAAGAGTGTACATAGTCTTTTGCATGTGTACAACTGGAGCGTTTTTTTCGAATTATTTACATATCACAAAGTTTACTTTCTTATGAATGCATTCATGACTTATCAATCGACATAGCTGTTTCCTAAGGGCACAGCACAACGTTGTCAGCCTTCCATTTCCTAGTTTTTATTTTAAAAAATAGCTCGCAATACCGCCAGCTATTCACTCACATGTTTTCCAGGGGGTTTTTATTTTAATAACACCCATTTCTATTAAGTGCAATATGATGAGCAGGCCAATGCAATACAGAGCAGTCATCAGCAAAATTTATAAGGACATACACGCTTAAAAAAACTAAATTTCATTATAATTCTCCATGAAGGAACTGTCAGTGAAACATGCAAGAAGATTTTAAAAACTGCCATGTATTCTGAAACTTTTTATGAAGAATACTTGCAGAGATTCAAGTTCAAAGAATAAATCACAGCAAAGGGCGATAAGATGGTGCTTCTATTTAAATAGCACTGATCGCGAAAGCATCATTTTTTGTTGCTGGAACTGGAAGCAATGCTTTTCAAAATTCACTGACACTTGCCAATACCTGTATGGGCCATGGCCTTAGAAAAAACGCTATAACGTGAAAGGTTGAGCAAACGAAATATCATAGAACAGAGATTACGTTCCACGACGGGTAGGCTGGGAGTTTTTCGCTACCTGCCTGTATTTCTTGTGTTCTGTGGTTCTGAATATCAATTAGATGACATTGTACTTTGCCCGAGGTTATGCATGCTTACAGTGTGGTTTTACAGAATTTACCGTCTTTGGTGTCGACTCTGACGTAAAGTACTGCAGCTTGCTTGCTACAATTTTTAAAAGCAGTGGGCACTAAAGTTTGCATATACGCTGTCTTGCTAATACAAATTAAAGATAACGTCATGCGAATAAAAATCAGGGGCGTTGCTGTATTTGTTTGTTCATTCTCATCCATTGAAATTTCTTACTCGCAATTTAAATGTTGTAAACGCAGTTCAGGTCCCTTACAAGCGACGATAGGCGAAGTTCGTAAAAAGCAAAGAAATTTTACACGCAAAAATTGGTTTACAACCCGCAATAATGATGATGTTTAAATTTACTATCGCAATGCAACTGCTGTACTAGAAAGTTTGAAACACTCACAATGCAGCACGTTCAAGCGGTTGTATATTGTCTCTAGTGTAACAATCAAATACCGATTGACGTAGGAAACTAACTTCGCATTCACAGGCTCAACGTTTCGCGGTTAGGTGCAGCAGAACGAGCTGATTTTAATCGTTTAAAAGAGCTTGAGCTTACCTTTTTGCGGCCCACCTACTAAAATTACAGCTTTGAGTTGCATTTTAAATTCTTTCTTGATTCCTTGGACAAGAGCGAACCCTATTTCACCTAAGATCTCAGATTAGTCTTTCCAAGCGGAGCCAACACCTGCTGTCGTCTCTCAGTAATGCAGACTGTCAAACGTCGTTGGCCTCTGGCGAGTTTCTAAAACATCTTTGAAGAGAAACGCCATCTTCTACAAACTACAGCCATTTTTTCATCGCAGCATCCCCGTATAAACAGCGATTGACAAACTTTCGTTATGATGGTCCAAACCTAGTCATACCATATTTTCGTGACTGAAAATCGGTACGTTTCAGAACAATGAGCCTTATCAGACAAATGTGGTTCACACCTTACTTGGTGTATGTAGTTACTTTCACTGATTACTGCAGCAGTTTGACCTGAAGCGATTTAAATTCTACAAGCTGCACTTTCACACCGACATCAGGTACGACGTAGCGAACCACAACGAATATTTTTGCCATCATTTCCAAGGATGCTGAAACAGCAGTAGGGCAGGGGGGCAGTAAAAGAGTTGAGGGCAATCAAATCTTTAAAAAAACTTTCTATTTATATATACAGTATACATATATACAAAAAGGACCCCTTTTCTAAGTTTCGGCCTGGGGCCTCAAACAACCTTAACCCGCCACTGTTACCGACAATGCTTGTTTCTGTTCAGCGATAATGTTGACCTCAAAAACAGTAACAGAAATTACAGAAAACTATTCTGAAGTTTCTGGGTGTGCGAATGGCTGCAATACATATGTTTCGAGTCGATCTTGATGAACCATGAAATTACCTATGATCAGTGCCGGGTTATGGTGGCACGGGGCCTGTAGCATATTAACAGCGCGGGGCACAAAGTTAAAAATACTCTTGAACATGTGAACGGTAGTCAGGGGCGTAGCGTCAGTATGCAAGGCATGCAGTGCATGCCTTGCTTTCAGTGAATAAAACCTGATCACTTCAAAATTTTGAATGAAGTTTTAAATCATAAACACAAAAAAAAATAAAAAACACAAATTCCTCGTAAAACTTCGTTGTCAAAGTTTTTTTACAATAAAGTTAGTTCTCGCAAACAATCCTTTCAAAGGTGTTTGGTTTTGCTATTAAATTCCGTAAAAAAATTGGGTAAACACGCATGCGGAACGGGAAACACGCATGAAAAATCTGCGATTGAATGCGTGTTTCCGAAAAAAATGTCAAAACTAATCAAGTTTTTGTTAAAAATACGCAAAGGTTTTTAAGCTGAATAACCTTTTTGCTAATATGTTGTAGCGCAAAATTTGTACTATTCACAAGTGCTTGTGTAGTAGCGAAATTTTTTATTTTTGGGTACCGGTAAATTGACTTTCCGTAAAAACTGCAAAATTGCTATTGGAATCAAAGCATGCAATTTTCAGTTTTGCTTTCGCTTCGTGTGACGCAACCGACCTGGAGACCTGAATATAGTCACATGACCTGCTGTAGCTCTGTGTTGGATTTGCAGACTGCAGGGAAGAGGCAATTTGGAAAGCTTACATTTCAACTTGCAATAATATCATATTAGAACAAAAATGGGGCTATGATGGGAAAGTAGCTGTTGGGATAGCGTAGCAATTAGGCAAGGTTTAGCCCGGCCCCAAGCGCTTGCAAATAGAAGAGGTAGTCTACTAGGTGCAGATTCTTAACTAGGCCAAGACCAGACTTGAAGCTGGTAGGCTAAAGCCAAACAATTACAATGGTTTTCATAGGAAATTCAACCCAAACCTGTATGTATGACAAGTTCAACTGATTCTGTGGAAGCAGTTCAATAGATTTAGTTTTATTGCTGGCCGTGCCGTGTCTGCTTTTTTCTAACAAAGATAGCCTAGTTCAGTCTGGGGATCAGCACAAACAATGCGGGTCGATGTGAATAAAACAACTTGAATAGGCTAGTAGGCTACAGATACTGGATCCCATGATACGACTGATTCACACTTGACAGCTTCTGTAGCTCACAACACATTTGGTCCAACCAGCATTAATATGTTGATGGACAATCAAAAAGTGCAATATTAGACTTAAAAAAAACACTTTGACCATAGGCAACTGTACGTCCTAAGTGCCTATTTTAGGCACTTTGCTCAAAAAACTTGCTTGCCAACGTATGCCTTTATTGTAATGGGCAAGTTTTGAGAAATGGCTGTTGATATTACCACAGATGTGTGCCAAAGGAATGAAAATTATGTATTTTTTCATCTTCTGCTTCCAAAGTTTTGTGCACTGTAGTCCTGATGTAAGTGCTACAGTGAATCCAGTAGCCTAATTGCTGAGACAAGTGTCATGCAT
>JGI24159J19872_10009935_pt1 | contig 12476 bp, 13 predicted proteins | sample Ectturendosymbi4_FD_19872 | JGI IMG/M metagenome (IMG submission 19872)
TTGTTTGTTTCTTTCTGTTCTCTTAATTTCGGTTGCAAAATAAACAGAATCAACCCGCTTCTTGTTCTTATTTCATCAAAATTACCTGCAATAGCAAATGTTATACACAAATTACTATGGGTGTTGCAGACTATTCCAAACGACAATTGAAACTATAAGGTTCCACATTTGAAGAGTACTAATCTAAACCGCATCCAAGTGACTACGCTCACTTACTGCAACAAACAAGTCAAACAGCGCTACTGCACTATGTTGGCTACTGCCACCGGTGATTATGATGTAACAAACGTAACCTACAGCGAGAATAATTATTATGTCGTCACGTGAACCGTTTATCTCGAGTCCTCGATGTACCTGCGCCGACGCCAGTGACCACGTCAGATCGCTGTTATGTGCCACAATGCTTGTTGGTTCCGTAGCGGTGCAGTGTTAAGGTTTGACCTGTTTTATCAATCAAGCTTCTTCTAAACTAAACCAAGCTTAGACTTGTTTCCTCTTAAATGTACCTATACGAAACTTTGATTTACGCAATATGGTCCTCATGAAGCATTAGGTTCATTGCAAATCGATGTCGTATCCCCTTCCACCAAATTAACCTGTGTCCGCTACTGACACTCTCCCGCGAGTCTGATTCTTATAAGCGAAGAGCGGCCGAAGACCAAACTTCGATCCATACTGCAGAGAACGTGAGTGTTACCGTGCTCTCCTTATGCACCAACTGGGTGAGATTGCCAAGTAGCCACGGCTGGCGAAGCGAGGACGAGTTAGAAAGTCTTGGAGGGAAAGCGTTCAGCGACAACGCGTAGAATCTGTAAACGATAAGAGTCCAAACGACACGCTAAATAGTTTACTTGAGTATCTGTGTCCTTGAAAGCAGAGAGGGAATCATCCAAAACGCCATTGAGAAGGCCTGTCATAGGTGCCAACAACGAACGGTTGATGGCATAAAAGTCAGACACATGATTTATAGCAGGACGGTTTGTTGAACGGCAACCGTGCAACCTGAGAGGAGGCAAAGTGCAGATGAGACGAGAATCTATGAAAGTTTTGTACTCAGAAGGACAATCATTCCATGAGTGGAACGAAAAGCCCGACAGAAGAAGTTGTAAAGAAAAGGCTGACTAAGTAGATTGAAAATGAATTTTCAAAGTTTCTTTGCGAATGAATCTGAAACGCGGAGAAAGAAAAGATTACGGATTTAGAAGAGACGTCGAAAGAAACACAAAACTGACAGAAATGTACAGGAAGAGAGGAGTCCGTCGATTATGGACAGAAATATGCAGGTCTGCGAACCGAGCGTGTCAGCATATGCGTATGAACTCGATCGGAAGAAAGTGACGCCGTGGCACACGGTGAGTCGGTGGTCACATTCTGCGAAACACGAGATGAAGAATGTGTTGAAGAATGCGTATCCACGAAGACGACTTGCCATACGTGGGCGATGCAAGAGTGACATATCGATTGTTGCATGCAGAACAAGAAACACCACAAGCCGTCACAGGCTTCTTTCTCGCCGTTTGAGCGAGTTCTTTGAATCCACTGCTAGGCCGCACTAGATCTCGGGTCAGGTGTTGAGCAGCCATTCAATTGTCTAATCATCCAGAATCGTTAGGCCACGCACTCCATGGCCCTGGGGAGGTCGATGGATTGGAGAGTGGAGGATAACATGGTCAACGGTCTGTTCTTCTGCGCGCANACTCACAAGCCGCAGAAGGAGCCACACCCCATTTGTGTAANCAGGAGCGGAAACGTCTGACACCGGCGCGGAGGCGGTTAAGCCGTATCCACGCTGTTCTTGGCAGGGTCATCCCAGCAATGGCGTATCTAGGGTATGGCAGGCATGGCACGTGCCATGGGCGCCACTTTGACGGGGGCGCCAAAATTGCTTGGGAAAAATCAAAATTTTTGTTTACAGTTTCTTCAACTTCTATTTTGCTCTCTATACAACCATAATCTGCGAAGCTGCATAAACACAGCGCGCCCATGTAATGTATTTCAGGTCGGGCGTATCTCGCTAGCACCACCAAGGATTATTTATGACAAAGCTGTGATATTGTGACATAACACGACGGTCAGACACAGTGACAGAACAAGAACTCTCGCATGCCATATCTACAAGACATCGTCCTCACGCTGTAAGAAAGGCTGTCAGTCCGTACTGCTGCATTTCAGACAAAAAATATTAGTCAGAATCTGGTTGAGACAAGTTAAGTCCGTGACTGTGAGAATCTGACTGGTATGCAAATAACTGTTGTTGTAGCCTTACGAATTTGCAAATTACTTAAACTGCTGCTGCACACTCTAACTTTACGAAACTTCTTCGATGGCCATTCTGGTCGGAAAAATAGACTGAATACAATGTCCAGTCCAGAGACTAAGATAGAGAACGTTAGTTAGTCCTCGAAAAATCAGCAGTTGCTATCGTTACTGTGCTAGTTCAGAAAAAATGTCAACTCATGAAAGAAAACATGTGTTAGTCTTGTTTAGAGCTATCTTTTTATGTCCAAATTTGGCTTTCCGTTCGATGTCCATGGCCTTTGTTACGGTCCTGACTGTGAGTGACAATTTAGGAGCTGTGTACCAGATGTAGATGGCAAGGAATTACACAAGAAGTTTCTAGATTGCAAAATGCTAGTTTCAAGTCGTGCAACTTAATTATCACGTCCTGAAGTTCTGACATTCTTCGAATTGCTTTGAAAATGATGCTAACAATGGCAGTATGTACTGCAAGCTGTGAGCGGTCTTTCAGTAAACTGAAACTGGTCCTTTATACAGTGGTCTCCAACAGGGTTGTCGCCAGCTGAGGGACCAGTGGTGCCTGGCCCCCCATTTAAAATATGTGCCCCCCCATTTCATGTTCGGCCCCCAGTTGCTGCATATATCCAATATTGTATTGAAAAAATTTGCCCCCCCCCTGCTGCGAAATCCTGGCGACGGGCCTGGTCTCCAAACTAGGCCAGCGTGCCAAATGCGGCCTGCGAAATCATTTCATCTTTATCAAAAATTCCGAGACCGACTTTGATGAAATCATAAACGAATTTGCTTCGATAAAGACAAGAAAAGCGTTGTTTCAATTAGCATTTTTGGATAATTTGACCGGAAAAGGCTGAATAATAAATGTTTCGATAGAATTGTGTTTTTCGAACACAAGTGATCCATGACTTGCAATTTTGCACTAGATAATTTATTGTACAATCCAAATTAAATGTATTTCCTTTTAAAAGAAATTGTAGTATGCAGTTTCAATGTGTTGTTTGATTTTTTTTGCAAGATATACATTTTTTTTCAGGAAATACAATGCAAGCCTACAAATTATGATAACTAGGTTATATGAATGTGTTTAATATTCTTCATAATAAAAATAAATGAGTATCGAAGCATGTTGCTTATGGAAACAAGGTCCTTATGGATAATTTAAATTCGATTTGTTAAAAAGTTTAAAACAAAAGTAAACACAAATATTTTCCAATTCAAAACATTTATTTTTTTCACACTTTATCTTTCGCAAAAATTGTGCCTAAGCTATATATGTAATATTTATATTATTAGAAAGGGAGTACATTTAAACTTTACCATGGGCGCCACTTTGCATAGATACGCCACTGCATCCCAGGAGGGTGGGTGCCGATGTCGGGGATGCAAGTTCTTGTAGTTTGCTCCAACCACTCAGCATTCCATTGACGGTTCGCCCAGAGTGCCGCACTTCTGTTGTCGTCGTCACATGAACTGATGAGTTGTTGTGCGGTGGGTACAAATGGGTGTCTCGGTTTGAGATGCCGTGCGTTCCCACCCGGTGAACGGATGAGAGATGAATAGAGTAGATGTCCAGAATTCATGGCACTGCGCGCTAGAGACAGTGTGGCTGCTTTACGACGAAGATCAGTAGGTTGGATGCCCGCGAGGATGGGAAGATTGTCCACTGGTGTAGGACGCAGTCATCCAGTCACAGTTCGCAAGACATCGTTGATGACAGGATCAATGAGGCGGGTGTGAGCACTGCGGCAACAGGCAGGAGCGCAGTACTCTGCTGTTGAATGGACCAGGGCTAAGGTGGCTGTTCGCAATGTTGTTGCCTCAGCACCCCAACCCGAGCCAGCAAGCCGTCTCAAGAGTACGACGTGTGATGTCAGCTTTTTGCGAAGTGACTGGAAGTGTCCGCGAAACGTGAGTGTCCTGTCCAACGTCACTGCAAGGTATAAGGGCTTGGAGCAAAAGGACAGGCTTGCTGGCTTGCCAGTCTCCATCAGCATGCATGGTTGCTGGATCGTCAGCCTATGCATACTTTCTGAAGACGGTTGGTTGGCAAGTCGGAGGCGTAGATGTTGAAAAGAAGAGGTGCTAAGACGAAACCTTGTGGGACGCTGTTCTTGAGACGTCGTAAACTGCTTGGTTTGTTGTTAGTGGTGTTACAGGAAGCAATCGCACTAACTTTCAGGTGAGGCCGCGATGTCATAAAATGTCGTAGGCTGCTGTGAGATCGACAAACACAACTCCGGCCTTCTGAGACAAAAAGATATTCTCGATGTCTTGCATCAGCGAAAAGACCTGATTTACGGCCTTCCTCCCGTGTCGAAGGCCTACCTGCTCCTGTGGGAGTAATGGATCGATGATTGGTTCGACAAGAGCGTGGATGAGTTTCTCGAGGATCTTTAAAGAGACGCACATTACATATACAAGGCGATAGCTCTTCGGGTCCTGCACTGGCTTATTCGGTTTATGGATCGCAAATATTAGTGCTCGTCTCCTGATCCTGGAAATTTTGATTTGGCGTCACAGACTGAGCGCAGCGTACGGGTTGTTCCGCCAAGTCAGCCAACACGTAAGCCGGCTGCAAACGTTCAATGCTCACTGTGCAAGTCTTGCGTTTCCAATCGACAGTGTAAGTTTTTGGACTTAGACCCAACACTTTCCAGTGACCTGTTGCAGTTGACTGCATCGCCTTGAACTACTGAGGCAAGCACAAGAGAAAGATAGTAATTCGGGGCATTAAACTAACAGGAAAGCAACCAGCAGCAATGGAGATCCCTCGACGAGTTCACTCCACTGATACTAGGTTGCACTAACGTTATATAGGGATAAGTGAATTACGATAATTCGCTTGTGAGGACGATCACAGTGACTTGTCACTTATGGGCACCATCTAGCGGTGACCATTTATTCACATATGGCGCCATCTCTAGGCCGCCACAGACCCATCCATCGTGCAAGCATTGCTGTGCAAAGACTGAGATTGCGATTGTGAACATAGATTTGGAAATGAACCAGAGCCGGCATTCTGCTGATACATGTCGTGTTTGCTGGAATCGTGTATCGAAGCAGTTTTTTACCCAACCGTTTTTACTCCTGAATCCCTAACAAGTTTTGTTCTGACAACGCACACCCAAAAATTATGATCAAGAACTAGCTTTCAAACGTTTAGAAAGGAATTTAAAATTTTTATTATGTAAAGAAAATGAAACATATGGACAAGAAAGGATGAATCAAATAAATATTTGAATATACCCTACAAAAAATAATAACTTGCTTGAAATATGTACAAAATAATAAAATCAAAAGGCTGACCTCCAACAGTTTGTTAATGCGTTTCAGTTCAATGACTCTTCTTTCCTGTATCTTGCTTGAGTTTTCAAAACGTGGAGCTACTTGGCTGATAGCAACACGCATGTCTGCATGTGCATTCAAGTGATCTCTAGATTTTGTCCTAATTGACAAAGGAGTGCTAAATTCTGACTAGCATCCGGTATGTTGTCGCAAACGGAATGAGCACAGGTTGTGCAGTTACACGAAGTCTTGGAAACCTAACCATAGCCGAGCACCAATACTCTTCCAAAATTTTACTCGCAAATTGCATTTCAACAGCACGATTTGAAACTCAGTTTTATAAGATCTTCTTTCAACTCTCTATCACCTGATATTTTATCCAAATTAAAGGAGTACGGATTCATAATGCATTATTCAGAAATTTCCATCTTACCTTCGTTACAATATTTATTAAATGACGTCGACAACATTTCCAAATGGGCCACAATTTCTTTACAAACACTAGAAATCAAATTCGAAGATTGATTGTCATCGATTTTCTTCAAGCCAGTAAAAATCGAATAATTCCATCTTTTCACTAGCCGACAACACAAAGGCAACTTATCATTGAAAGCATACAATTTTTCATAGCAATTCAGTATGCTTAAATTTTTGCCTCGAAATGATGAACCCAGATCATTTATATAAGTGAATAAGTCACTCAAACACGCTAAGATTTGATTGAATTCTTGCGATTCCATCTCTTTAAGCAGATCACAGTGACTTTCCTGCGGAAACACTGATTTGTTCTCGCATTTCGAAGAAGCGTTTCATGTCTCTCCCAGCAGACAGCCAGAGGATCTGTGTGGAAAAGTAAAACTGTATATTCTGTATGTTCACTTCCAAGATCTTCATAAAGTGACTTGAAGAGGCGGTGATTTAGAGCACTATCCTTAATCTAGTTGATGGTCTTTACAGAATGCTAAGGACTTTCTTCAATTTCCGAGGCAACGTTTTTGATGTCAAAGCATGACGATAAAGGAAAGAGTGAGTACCTTGGAAGTGTGTAACTTCATGTTTTATCATTACAGAAAACCAAGATTTATTTCTCAGCATAGCAGGAGCGCCATTAGTGCGCACAGAGTCGATATTGTGAATGTCTAATTCATATTTTGCGAAGAAGTCTTTCATAAACTGAAACACGTCTTTTGCTTTGGTGGTTGTTTTCAGTTCTTCACAGAAAAGGAAGTTCCCCTTTGTGGTACTGCTTGGACATACTTCACCAGTACAATAAGTTGACTGCAATTCGAAACATCCGTAATCTCTTCTAACTGGAAAGAGATTTTCAAGGGACTAGCCTTTATATATGAGTAAACTTGTTCCAGAATATTTAAACTCAAATCATCGATTTGGCTCTGAATACCATTATTTGATAAAGGCACTAATCCAATTTCTTTCTTGCCGTGCTTTCTTGCAGGCCTTTCCAATTATCGAAGTGTACTTGCAGCTGAGATGGCTTCAAATTTTCTTTGAAGAAAACGGTCTCACAGAGCATGCATTGAAGCTTTTGCAGATCCTGTTTTTCCGATGCAAGTGTACCCAAAACGAATGTAGTCATAATTGATGATAATCAGACAAGCTTAAATCCACTCGTAATTACGTAGAGCAGGCCTAGTTTCTGCAAATTAACAAAAACTTTTACAACAACATTTAACACCAATATGAAAGGCAGTGCACACGGCTCCTTTCCTCTACTTCACGATCGATTCACCTTAGAACTATTTACTAAGAATGATGAAATGACGAATCCACACGTATATATGCTTTGCTCAGACTATCCTAGAATCATCCAGAGAAATAATTACCACGCCTCAAAGAATAATGCCAATATCTACAGGTAGTTTAGCAAAAACTACTACAAGCTCGTAAATAAGAAGAATGGATTACAGTTAATGTTTATGCGAATAATTGATATTATGATACATAGGTTTGAACGAAACTCGCATTTTTCTCTTAACCCACTGTAAAAGAAAACAAAAAATCCGCAGAAGAGTAATAAATAGATCAATTTTCTGTCTTCAAGGCGGGTGCTTCTCGCATCCCCTGGAACGTCTCGCACTGCAGGTTGGGAACCACTGGGCTATAATTCTTAAGTCAATTCTGGATTGCGACTCAAGACAAGTAAAGCTACTCATTTCTTTGACAAAACGAATCATTTGATTTATTTCAAGCTGTTGCTGTATCAGTGTTATTTCAAATTGAAGATTAGGTTTAGGTAAAACTTGAGAGTTGTATTTTGAGGTGTACTCTAGCCTTGCGTTTAAAGTACTTCATTTGGAAATTTCTCACAGCATACGTCCTTTTCCAGGTGCCATTGCGAAGATTGAGCCAAGTGGTGGCGGCACTAGCATTTTCAGCGCTTTGCTTGCTGCAAGCGCACAGCTCAGCACTAACGGAAAAAATAAGGATAAACAAATTGTTTTGCTCACGGACGGATTTAAAGACACCCAAGACGTCCGAGATGTGCAACCTTATTCGAAGATACTAAGGTTTACATTTAGCGACGGTTGCTTTTAAATGCATTAATGCAAATTTTGTGAAAATTGTACTTTCCGCCAGTGCAAAGGTTCTTTCCTACGGCGAGTGCGTATGCAACGTTTGCTCTAGCTTAGTTAACAAACATGTTTCAGATTTGCTCATGCGAAAGTTGATGAAAGTCCATTCATTTTTAATTTCATGGCAAAAAAAGTCCATTGCCATTAGAATCTGATTAAACGTTGTTAGAAAGTAAGTAAAACATGATCTATTTGCATTCTTGCTTTCTACTACAGCCAAAAAGCTTGACTCGGCATAATTAATGTTTTGGCAAACTAACTTGCTTAGAGCAACAATTTCAGTATTGTGAGTTTCTTCAAGTAAAATACCTTAGTAACATCAAAATGTAGAAGCCAAACCTTCAATCGAAGGGCACCAGCTCTGATAGTAACAACGACTTGACGTCAGCTTAGGTGCAAACGGGTGGCTTGGTTTCTGTGCATTGGCTTTGTGCATAGCAGCCTGTAAAATATCAGGAACAGCACCACCAAAAATAGAATCCTTGTTGGCAGCCAGTTGGCAGCTTAGCGTGTACGCCATGGACTCTCCGGGACCAACCTACCAGTAACAAATTGGCTGCCATAGGCCATACAGCACTAATAGACCACACTGGATAGAAATTGACATGTTATTTTTATATTCAATGATTATTATTTTTCACACCGACGTATTTTTGAAAATAGCCGCTGCTTGCAATCATAAATTCTCTTACAATAAAATATCAAAGATAGGATGACCATGCGCCAAGCCTCAGGGTTGGAAAGTGCTGCCGTCTGACAATGTTTGAAGGTCACAAAGATTGTGTGTAAAAATGTCCCACGTACCTGAAGTAAGCAAAAATGTCAAATAATTATAGAAAAATTTGATGTTTTTGGTTAATGACGCTTTGTTTTTGTACATGTTGACTAACATATGGTTTTTAGGAAACATACCATTGTTACATTATGAACTTTCTGGGTGACAGTACATAGGGGTCGGGAGTTCTGGACCCCCTATTATGTTTCAAAGATATCAGAAATGCAAGAGACCCACACTATTTTACTGCATTTTTTATTTTGGTTTTATAGCCAATCATCTTCAGAATTTACCTGAGCTCTTGACATTGTGGGGAAAGCAAAACTGTTTTCAGCTTAACCTTGTATCGTTATATTGCGCACCCGCCACCCCGTCATTCGCCGGTGGCCTGTTGATACAAAACATCTCTTTGAGAAACTAATGAACCACCAGTTTGCAGTGACGAAACTCAGAATGGTAATGCGTGCAGTACAAATTAAAAATTTCATTCAGTTTGTAATACATATTACTCGCACAAGAAGTTGGCACCAGAGTGTAAGGATGCAAAATCTTACGAAAGGATATGGCTACTTCGTTTTATGGAATGTTTTTTGGTTTATAAATTTGTGGATCACGGAAGAATTGCACCTGCATTAGTCGTAAGTTACGGATTACACGCCATCTGTGTGTAGACGGTGATACTGATTAACTGTTAAGTGTACAGCAATAGTGGGGTTAAAATTTGTTTCTGAACATTGCTGAACGCGACCTTCCATAGGGTTAAAGGAAAATATTTCCATAATATACTGAAGAAGGCTTATGTGGAACGGTTGTGTAACACTAAAATGTTGAAGAGCGGGTCGAAAAAACTTTCACTGCGCTGCCGCTAACAACAATACTTGGTGCATGTATTTCATACCTTAAATTTTTTAAATAAGGAATCTACAAGATGTTCTTTCAAAATTGGCACCGATCCCGTTTATGCAACTTTTTATCGTAAGTTTCCTTTAAAGATAATTGTTAATCTTTTGGAGTGAGTAGATTATTGGTGTTTAGAAACTGCCTGCGATAAAACCACGGCGAGATTAGGTGCGTTTTCGCATTTCAATCTTCGTAGAAATCGTACAAAAGGCATTTCAAATTTCAATGATCACCGATAACGTCACCAAACATTATGTAAGATAAGCCCTGTACCCCAACTATTACATTCGACAAGATTTTGCCCTGTGGTAACCAAAGGCCATTAGGAATCTCCGGATTACGTAGTGGTAAACACATGGTTGGTCCCGCAGCACCGCTGATCTTGTACTTCTGGCGATTGCTGCAAAGCCCCATTTTAGGCCCAAAGCTATTTAGTTAGGTCCAAAGCTCATCTTAATCGGACTCATTTTCTCTGAATCAGTTTACATTGGCAAGGCGTCATTTACGAAAACTCACTCGCATGGTTATTCATCAGTACTACATGGTAAGACTCCGCAGTTGAATCCAACACTGCTTTAACTCAGAGACTCATGACTATAGCGATTTTTGGACCTTGGATTGGTTGCAGACTGAAAAATCCGTCAAAAGTTTAGGATCAGGACCGTATTTGGACTGAGTTTATGGAAATAAACTGAGGCGTTTGTGTTGTTACTTTAAAAGGTTGTAATCATAGCTTTTCCTTTATGGGTGTAGTGATTGCCGCATGACTGCGCTTACAGTAAACTCGATCTAAGGCCTCTCTTACACAAATGTGTCCACAAAACGCATTTCCGTGGTACCCCCGATATCGCATATGTTGCTGTGTAAATGGTGCAACCGGTCTGTCCAACTAACGGCATGATTTGGGCAATTACTACCATGAAATGCGCAATGTTAGTCAAGCCCAACAGGGTGTTAAACGTACACTTGATCGGTTTTCTTCTGCGTAAGACCAAGCTGGAATGAAAATCAGCACTGAAAATACGAGGCATTATGTCGCTCCAGAAATTCAAGGTAGAGTATGTTGCTGGTAAACGGCAATACACTGCAGCAAGTGGAGAAGTTCAAGTACCTTGTGGTGCTATTTATGAGTGACGGAAGGAGGAACAAGGAATTGATGCACGGTTTAATGAAACAAACGCAATTCTGCGTGAGCTTTATCCCTCTGTTGTCAAAAAATGGGAGCATTCAAACACCGCAAAGCTGTCTATTTTTAAATCGGTCGTGGTTGCGATCTTCACCTGTCGTCATGAATCTTGGTTAATGGTTGAAAGAGTGCTATCTCAAGTGCTGAGATGGGATTTTTGCGAAGAGTTCACGGTGCAGCACTTCACGACAAAGTGCACATCGGCCAAAATCGTGAAGCCCTGAATGTCAAACCACTTCTCTTTGGAATCGAGAGGTCCCAGTTACGTTGGTTCGGCCATGTGTCCAGACTGTCCCAGAAAAGATTGGCGAGGCAAGTCCTGCTGACTACACCTACGAGAAAGCAGGCCAGGCCAAAGGTTGTCCAAGGACCAGGTGAAGTGACTACATCTCCAATCTTAGTTGGTCCCGGCTTGGAGTGGATCCAGCAGAACTATTACTTCTGACCGTGAGGTATTTCGAGGTCTCCTAGAGCTGCTATCCCCGCCACCCTTCCCAGAGGAAAAGCGGGTATGAATATTAGTGAATACTTTCATCTTGTTTGTGAGCTTTTTTACACAGCGCAACGAGCATCTTTTACACAGCGAAACGGGCATTCAATCGTTAATTGAAGATTTTGCAACTGCGCGTGGCCCGTCTTATCTGGTTATCAACAACAAAAAACAGCTGTAATGCATCACATGACCAGTACCAATCTATCCCAGGCAGACGTTTGTGAAAGGAGATAACGCTTGGAAAATTCAACAGCGTTTGATACTGGGTTCTTCTGCTTTCAAAGATTGCTCTCAGTAGAAATAGATTCAATCCACAAGGGTTAAAATCGCTGCCATCGCCAGGTCATTCAGTTGCAGAGGGCGGCACAATCCACACCTTACATTGCGCACAAAAGGCAACATATACAAAGCTTACATATTAAGTACTCTTGTTTGCGGCTACTGATCATAGCCAACATACAGGTGGCAGGATAACACCGAAAAGTTCTCCGCAGTGTTTTCCACGTCACCTGGAGCTGGATCCACAATGTGTTTTACATGAGCACTGACTTACATAAACTCTCCTGGTGGATAATACAGTGCAGTGGAATTACTTTCCTGCCTGGATACATACCGCTCACTTTGTCATTAACCTTTTTCACAATACCAACATTCTTTCCATGTAAAGACGGTGCCCCATCTGTTGTGATGCTGACAAGCTTGTCCAAATTAAACTTGTGTCGATCAAAGCAGTCACACAGGTGGCGAAACAAATTCTCTCCAGTTATTGTGTGTTTCAGTGACTCCATTGACAGTTATATTCCTCGGTCACATTGAAATCTCTGTCGCTCCCCTGATGAAAATAAGCATTTGCGCTGTATCCACAACATCTGTACTTTCATCAAGACAACTTGAAAAATAATCGAATTTCTTGATTTTGCTTGCCAGTTGATCAGCCAAATTTGTTGATATAGAATCAACACGGCGCACTATAGTTCTCCTGGACAA
>JGI24159J19872_10009936_pt1 | contig 12476 bp, 8 predicted proteins | sample Ectturendosymbi4_FD_19872 | JGI IMG/M metagenome (IMG submission 19872)
TACAACGACTAGGCTGCCTCGTTGGTAGCGTTTGGGGAAACCAGCATCTCTGCATGCAACGACAGGATTACTCGCAAGCAACGTCTACGCTGGGCAAGACCCCAAACCTGAACATTGGGTTCCTACACAAAAGAAATCCTACACACGCATGTACTGTAGTGACAAACTTAATTTATCACACAGTAAAAAAAACATTGTTTCATGTTGGCCTGATACCATTTAATTTCCTGTGGAACTACAGTGGCGCAAAAGATTGGTGTTGCCTTCTTGCAGTACTTTTCAGCATCCTAAAATATGCAGAACATTGTGGCACAATCTCAACGAGATACCGTCCAGTCAGGTTGGTTGGTGCGGAAACGCAGTTCAGCGTGGCACAAGAGTTTTGAAATGATATAGGCCTATTGTGTTGCAAACAGTTGATACATTTCTAAGGACAGGCCTGCTCACTACAACTGCTGGATGCCTGAAACACATTGAACAACCGCGACATGATGAACAATAATGTATTGATAATTTCACACGCAGCGTCAATCGAAATGTATAACAAGTGGGTTAATTCTTTGGAAGCATGTAACATTTTTATTGCTATGAACGTGTGTTTGGTGTAGCAGTCACGCTTGCGCGACCGCTACATGTGAGCAAAGACGGCCAAAGCAAGAAGGAAAGACCAAGCAAGCGACACTTATAAGTGACTTCCATGCACATGAAAGTAAGAGCTCTCTTTGGCCGATTTGTCTGGCGCGGAGTTAACATCGATAATGTCACAAATCTCACAATCCATCCTTCCCGAGGTTCGAAAATCAATCCCNCACTGAAGGTGNGCGAACACAACCGGGTTGCACATGCTTCATCGGGGACCAAACGACCCNAAGTTTCTGTACATCCTACGGNCAACTAGAACTGAGTATAAGAGCATACAGGAAACTTGAAATTTTTGCACAACTGTGTCATTCTAGGATTGTCCCCACNCGCAATAATTCCGCTATGTTACAGGCAGGTTTGCCTGTAACAACTCATCTCGTACATAAAACAAACCGCGCCGTAAAACCTGCAAGCTTGAGGCAATCAAAACAAGGCTAAGAGATTTCAACCAATCAAAACAGACTATTAGGTCAGCTGACCTAATTGAAAACGACTATCCCAGGACATAAATCTCAAGTAACTCGAATAAAAACGTCACCAAACGTCAACGAAAGTCACAAGACATTAACCCAAATGAGCTAACACCAAGCACGACTACGGAAGTAATCAATCACATGAGAGGAGCGCGAATTGACAATGAGAAGGTAAAAACCCGAGCACCGACAATTACCTGGCGTTGTAGGTGGTTGTGAAGTCAACCAATCATCTGAGGTTTTAATCACAGCCACCAATCAGAACACCTGAAGCAAAGAGGTGTTGACCAGACGCCAAGCATAAATACAGCCACATTTGGACTAAATATCAGTCTTTTTCAAGACTCACTCCGCCGACAGCCATGCGGCTGCGGTAAAGTCATTCGAAAGTCCAAGTACTAGTTCGATCAGGAGAACTGGCTTGTCCGAGTTAATCTCTGACAGGTTAAACTGCAGCCAGTGGCATGTCCGAACGAAACTCTGTCAGATTATTTCGGGAAAATCAGAAAGTGAAATTTTGCCAGAGTGTTTTATGAGAAGCAAATCGTGAAAGTGAAATTTTGTCAGTTTAAAATGTGAATACTATACCATAATAGCCAAAGTTTATGAGGCAAGTTGTTCAGGCTTGGAATGTGTTTATCATCAACCCTTATTTTCGTTAAGTTGCTGTATCAGTTTGGATGCAGTCAATTGGTTTACTTATTTCAGCCGTTGAAGGCTTCACCTTCTTCCGCATACCACCTCGGGAGGCCGTATAAAAGGTGAGCAGTGCTCCCTTTAGGTGAGCAGTGCTCCCTTTTCGTACCGCAGTGGACGTTCCACACTTGGGTGAGAGTCATTAGAAGCTTCTCAACACGCATGCACACCTTGGTGTGCATCCGTTTCCTGCTCGGCATGTCGGTTACATCTCTCTGTGGCCCGCTTGGATCGAATCCAGCTTGGCAGTGGTCACCAAAAACTATCTTGATCCTTCTCCGGATTGTACTCTTTCACTGCACCAACTTTTGACTGAAAGCAGCAACATTCAAAATTTTAATTAATGATAAATTTCCGCCTGGAGGATTCCTTCTTGCCGCCTAGAATGAAACTCGACTCGCTAGCAGTGAAACGTGAGCATGACAATATCAGACAGCATCGACAGATTTAATGCGTGGTTACTGAACGAGTATATTTAAAAATTGAGACGTATTGAGACGCGAAAAATTAAGTTTTATTTACATAAGTAATTGCTTGAATAGGGGAACCGATCTGAATAGATTGTCGATCTCCTTGTCGCATTACTTAAAGAATAGTAATAAGCTATAAAAGTATGTGAGCGTTGTGACATGTCGAGAAGTGCTTGCATATTACGAAACGTCGTATTTTGGTGAGTATCAATTCGTTTTATTTGAACATATGTCATCGTGACTAAAAGTCTATAAGATTGGAAATCATATGTTCCTTTGGTGTGTGTACTTTCTAGTGTGAACGGTTGAGAAGCGATTAGTAATCGGGCAACTAGTAGGGTCTGCTAACCAGACATAGTTTCTGTGAGAACGGTCCCAGATTCAGTAATGAGAACCCACGTATTGATGTTATCTACTGGATGTAAAGCACATTACGATGCCACTCTATAGGAGTCGCATCTTATGTAACAGCTACATTATTTTGTTTCCCGACGTACCACAACAAGCGACAGTAAATTGAAAAAAATTGTGCGGAACATTTTAGAAGTTTTCCAACTAAATGCAAGTTGTATCTTGACAAATGATGATTTTTGACGAAATCAAAAAATTTTTTCCAACATGGCAACCTTACTTTGGTGGACTTGTGTCATTCTTACAACAAAATTTACAGTGCTTTGTTGTACAGGAAGGATATCGAAGCGTTGCTGGTACCGATGAAGATGCGATGGCATGCTGCGACATCACAATGTGTGTAGCGTAGGAAGTAAGAATGCGAATAAGGAAACATGAGACAAGATTAAACGATAACATTCGACAAATGTTGTGACCAGTGATTTACTTGACGCGTAGTTGTTTGAATCAAGGGTCGTTCTTATGAACTAATTTCGCAGTTTCTTACTGAAACGAAAAACTACTGCAGACCCGTCGATGCTGGAAGTAATCCCCTTTCCCCAAAAAATTGTTCAAGACCCCACACTGTAAACAACATGTAAGGTTGGAACCTGCTATAAAGCTTTTAAATTTTAATCAGCTATGGAACAATTTTATGAAAACTATGAAACAAACAACAACAATTGGCCCAAACAAACGCGTCCCCATAAGACCTGCGCAAACGACGGGTCTGTTGTCCTGACAGCAGGTGTACGGTTATTCGCGCCGTACCTAGCTTTATTTTACATTTCTTGCTTAAATGTAAATGTGCAATTATGCAAGCGATCAGCGACGTTGCATTAACGACGGTCAAAAAGTATTTTGCTTTTACACAATTGAGTCTTACAAAATTGTGCAAGACGTATTCGTGGCAATTTGCTTTCAGGCAGCAAGGGAACAAACACGCTTTTTCTACAAAGCTATGATAATTTCTAAGAAAACTTAAGTCACGTATGAAGGCGGCGGATACTCAAATACTATCTTGCATACAAGTTTTACGAAAATTCTTTTATCATAAGCGACAAGCATTTGTTTCATCATTCTCGTCCTTGACTTGCTCATCTTTGCACTTGGTTTCATCAACATACACTTTGTTCGACACACCATATTGACTGGACACACGGCGAAGTGTTGTTTGTTTTTCATAGACAATTGCCTTGTTGACAGGAGGACCTGAAAAGCACGAGTATGTTTTTTACATTAACCTTCTTCGATTATCCTGACCATAGGCGTGGCCATGGGGGGCCAAAGGGGCCATGGCCTTCTCCAAATTTTTNGAACATATCGTCATTTTGTGCTTTGAGAGGCGTTTTTCCAAAGAAATTAGTGTTATTCGCCTAAAATCAAACATTTTGGTTTCCCCAAATTCTTGGGTTGGTTACGCCACTGATCCTGACCTAGTGGCACAAACGGAATAGGAGAAGTTGCATTTATGTCTTATACTGGCGAATCACAAGCTCCCCAACCATTGCTTCCAACCTCGGAATCTTCACAAGGCTAAAACAACTTCAGAAGCGTTGAAGCTTTTCACGACCGCCTGATTTTCGACACCTAATGCCTTGACTTTTACCGAGATGTCTTGTTGTTCTGTATCATGAGCTGATATTATTGTTAGATCTTTATAAACTGCCTACATTTAAAGAAGTGTTTTATGTTTAGAAACAATGCCGAAAATGCGGTAGTGCTAACCGTCGCAACCATTTACCGCGTGGTGACTTGTCCTTGTAGTGAGCATGTGCAAGTGCAACTATATATTCATGATAGGAATTTCCTATGTAATGTGAAAAACATTTCTGCCCCTTGGCAGGTTAGTGACGGCAGAAATACAATCTGTCGAACGAAAAAGGTTCAACATTCGTAATCGTTGACTGAAAAGTTTGCAAGTTCGTCTTGGCATTGGCAAATTTCAACATCAAACTTTTATGACATTCCAGCAAATTCAAGACTGTGCTAATATATTTTATCATTCATGATGGTTATCTGAAGAAGGAAACATCTCTTGTTCAACTTTCTTTGTATATTGGTCCCGAATCTGATATGAAATTCCTGGAAATTTGAAGTCTCTTTGACCATATTCATTTGGAAAATAGTACAAAAATATCCTGTTATTTTGACAATATGCCAGTTAATTTTTCATGCATATGTTTGTCCAATTTTTCTGTAATTTTGTGTATAGTGCCCTCTTCTTTCTGTAGTAGGCTACACTTCATCTTTCCAAGTGCTCATCCCACTTTCCCTGTACGTAGGCATGCTTTTCACCCTATGTGTTTTTTGTTTTTCGGTGATGATATCAGTCTGATGTTCAAAATTTTTACACCACCGATTTGCAGGGTTACTAAGTCCTCACTTACATTAATCATACTAACTTTTAGTAATATACAGTTAATTTTTCCGTTTTTTGATGCTTTGTTCTATTTATTGTATTTCTAGCATTTCTGCTATTTCATAGTTGGAGTCGATAAAATGCATAAATACCTACTTGCCTATTGACCGCAAGATTCCACTAATTTGTGTCATTTTCGGATTTGGGACTTTCTTCCATAAAAGCTTGGAGATTATAAAATAAGAAATGCTTTACTGCGTAAGAAACACTTTTTTTGCGATTTACAAGCGACTGTCAAAACGCCAAATATGATGCTATGCCTTTCATGAAATTTTGCTTATCTGTACCTGTGAAATGCCTCGATTCACTGTTCTGTGGTCCAGATGTGGCTTACATTTTAGACAACTAGTTTTGACCTTATCTTGCTGGTTTCAGCCGGTTTCGAGTCGAGTCTTATTTTAGTGACGTTTAGAGCGGTCACAGGCATAGTTTTTGTTCATCAAGCAGGTTTCTTTGAAGCCTCTTGAATTCCTGAGCTGCTGCATTCTCGCTTAAGTCAAAATCATCACAGAAAAAATTTGCACAGCAGTCGTCGTACTTCTCTTGTCAACTGCACTCACCGAAGTAACTCAGAAATACAGGAAGAAATATCAAGCCATGAGCCATTCCAAGCAAAGTTATGACCAAACACATGCGGAAGAAAAATACTTGAATCAGCTGGGCCGTTGCCCAGTTGAGAACGATGATACCTGGCAAGTTAGTGAGCGCGACACCTGCGAATACCTGGAAACATAAAAACATCGAGATGTTTGCAAAAAATTTGCACGAGGTGAAAACTTTGTTTAATCATGATCGTTTCTTTCTATCTACACAAATTATCTCAGTTCACAATTGTCGATTTCAATTATTTTCTGGTCTGCGCCATTTCAAAAATTCAAGTTTTGAGGGAGATTTGGCTAATGGTATTGGGCTAAAACGAATATTCGAAAAACATGTTCCTTAGCTTTTTTAACATTACCGTTGCACAATGTCTTACCGCAGGTCCCATAGTTGTCATTGCATCGATGACCCGCTCCTTTCTTGTTAGATTCGTGTTCAGAGAAAATGTGCGAACCACGTGGCATGTAAACTCGATAGATAAGCCAATCGCCTGCGCAAAAAGTGGCAAATAACCTCATCCTTTGTCTTTTCCCAAGAAAATCTGTGGAAGTAGCAGACATCAACATTTCTAATTTTGACATGCGCAGTGCTTGATTGAAAAGCAATATTTTTGATTTTAATAATTAAACAAACTTTAATAGCCTTTTCTCCATATAACTAGACGACATGCACCGGAGCAACTCAAATCTTGCTTCAGTAATGGTCCGTTCGAGATAGTAGCTTCTGGAGCAGGGTCACAACCAGCTGATATTTTCTGGGGGGTGGAATTGTAACTTGTTGTTTTACCTGACAGCGAAAAAGTTTTTGGCGCTTTCAAAATATTTTTGAAAATTTCCAAGGATTCAATTGCCTGGTTTCCCCACTGGTTGTGGTTCTGTTCTTGAGTCACTACGTTCAAACCGTTTGTGTGTCTTAGCTTTGTAATGCGGCTGAGAATAAGATATAAAAAATCCTGGTTCGTTCTCTTTGCCGCAAGGAGTTTCAAATTGACTTACCGCTACCAGATTGATCAGGGAAACTGCATTTAGGTCAACTCCCCACAGAGATGACAGGCCCGCAGTGTCGACCACAATCATCAGTACTGTGATTAGCGAGACCAAACCGGAATACCAGTCAAAACCGAGAAGGAAAAGGTTGAAGAAAAAGGTGGGGATGAGGCAAATTCCAATTTGAAAAAGTGAATCTTGCACTGAAGTTAAATACTGCTCGTAGTATACGTAGTAAAGACTGTAAAAACAAATGTTTTGCTCTTGGTAAGCGTGCTCAAATGCAAAATTCGTTTTTGTCAGCGTGTAGTACTGAAAGATAAACTACAAAGATAAATACGACAAAATCATCGCGAATTTTACAGTCAAGAAGTCACGCCCATTGACAGCAATGTAACATGCTGATGCACGGTAGGTAACGAAAGTCGTTCTTGTATTCGTCACAGATCAATGCAATCACATTACATTCACATACCTTCGCCACTGTCTTTTTCGTTACTTTCGTCTCTGTGATACTTTTCAAAAGTCGAAAGGCTAACAGGTATGGCTAATGTCATTTCGTTGAGTTTGTATCAATTTTACTTGTGATATGTTGTCGTTTGAGTTAGTTCTATGCAGTACAAGTTAAATTTTAGAAATGGAATGACCTTTTCATTTTGAGACACTACCGAAGCATGGTAGCATACAACGAACATGTGACGGACATAAATTGACGCAACACGCAAGCTTTTCAAAAGCACCCCCAAACTAAAACAGCCCGGTACACTGAAAATGAAAAATTCGGGTCTGCGTACCAGTACGGAAAGACGGTAAAGTCATCTTCGTTCCCGATGATATTTCCTCTGCTGTTTTGATTGGCTTCTTTCAATGACTTCGTGATGTTGTCTGCAAGCTCTCGTGCTCTGATCAAGTTGTCTGTGCAGTCCACTGACTTAATACACACGCTGTGGTAAGCCATAAAATAAGAAGCCTGGACGACGTCTTGTGACGATCCTTCGTAATTGTTTGTAATGTTGACAGCGTTCCCGTAAGCGGCGTGCCCCCTGCAATTTTGAATGACGCATTGATCATCTGTCTGCCAGTTCAACTATTCATTTTCAACGGGGCAAATAACTACCGGACACAAAAGTTACAATAAAATAATACTTCTCATGATTACATGAACTGCCGTTGACTCTAGGAGTTGCAAAAGAACAGCAAAGCCACTACAGTGGTTCAGGCTTTGTTCGGCCAAAACTTGTTGGCCGGTAGAGCTATAGAGAGCAGTTCAAACTCTCTAAAGTAGCAGAAAGTCTCTTAGTTTCGGTTAAAAAAATCCTGGTACTTTTGGGTTTGAACTTCTTTTGGTGTGACATCACGACTGGGGGAGGTCAAGAAATTTTTGGATGATGTAATCAAAGGCCTGAGAGAAAAGTTTAAATGGCACTCTATCCGTTGTTTCTTTTAAAATAAACGTGGCGAATATCCGTGTCTTTAGAGCGTTTGATTGGCCATCTAGCGTTAGTTTTTGAGAATTTATGGGCAAAAAACGATATTAATTCATTAATCCCCTGAGAAATACCTAGACTTGTGCAGAGAAAAGCGTAGCGTTTGTCTCCGATAAACGTAGGCAAACATTTTTCTAAGCCTAATAGTCGGTTTGTATTACTACGTTAATTGCGATACGTAATCCATAATAGGCTTTTCTTTTGGCTTTACAACCGTGTTGGTTTGTCTACACAAGAGATCTTTCCAAACAAAGGCCCACGAAAGGACACAAGGCACTGGATAACAGAAAGCAGGCTGTAAAAAGTACAAACAATAGTTCCAGTGCCAATATAGTTGCTCTATGTTTCGATTTAATTAAACCATAATAGCCAACGAAACATCTTTTTGAACAATGTACCAGCGCCTTGCTGAAGAAAAAGTGTATAAGGCTAGTTTTTGAGCCTTCATCAGTGTACCACATTTGTGAATGAGCCCTGGTCCTGCGATATCATGAGCCCAAAATTTGTGAAAAATGTGTTCGCTTTTTTTCATTCAATAAAGTTCAGTTTCATTATATTCGTTTTTAACCCTTTCGGACCAAGCCCGTAGCTATACAGGAGGAGCATTCGGGGACTTCTCTTTGCAATTCTATACCCCCTAAAATTATTTTGGACATACCTACGACAGTTGCCCAGCATGAGCTTAGTCACTACGTAAAACTCTATACACGAGGTGTGATTTCCTCTGCGGCGCACTTTCTTTGCCTGCAATTTTTTCTATTGTACTGGCTACGTTCCTCTAGAGCAGCGCTTTTCAAACTTTGTTACGTTACGGCACACTAATACATTCTGAATTGGCTGCGGCACACATACTGTATGAAATCGAAAACCTACTTTTCACAAACCTTGCGAAAACCTACTTTTCACAAACCTTGCGAAAACCTACTTTTCACAAACCTTGCGAAAACCTACTTTTCACAAGATATGCAGCATAAGGTTTTGTCAAAACTTAAAAGTTTCGCGGCACACTTCAGCCACTCCAGCGGCACACCAGTGTAGTGGCGTAGCCAGTCCAAAATTTTTTTTTTTGGGGAAAAAAAATTTTGGGGAGCCAAAATGTTTGATTTTAAGCGAATAACACTATTTTGTGTGGAAAAACGCCTCTCAAAGCACAAAATGACTATGTTTTCTAAAAATTTGGGGGGCCATGGCCCTTTTGGCCCCCCTGGCTACGCCCATGCACCAGTGTGCCGCGGAATACAGTTTGGGAAACACTGCTCTAGAGAAAAGTAGGCAGTAGAGGAAAACTGCAGGTAGGGTAAATATACGATAGTACAAATCTTGCTCCATCTTTTGTATTCCTTATACTACAGTATCTTCATCCCCTAGCGCAATATTCTCGTTCTCAGTACAGTAACATATAGATTACATTGTGGATCTCGACCTCGTTCTTGCTTCCACAGTAAATAAACGAGTGAAAATGTACTCTTTATTTCAGCAGTGCGGCTACTAAGGTCAGGCTTCTTGCTCTGTTAAATCACACACGAGTCTCACGCGCGAAGCATAAGATTTTTCAAAACGAACCAGGCGAAAAAAGGACGTCCTGAAGAGCAAAAAATAGTGAAACCTGTTTCTGAACAAGTCAGCCTGGCACCTTGTGAAGCACCAGGAGGTTGAGAGTGGAAGTTACATAAGGTCATGCGGCTAAAGAATGCTAATTATTGGGAAAATACAAGAGCGGTAGCTGGAACGGAATCGTAGACAAGATAGCATGCACCTTCACTGAACTTGGAGAACATGTTCAGTGAATAGAAAACCTTGGCTAGACTCAAAAACTTATTCAATCTTTGGAGTTTGATTCCAATAGAAGAAATTCCGACCCCCAAAATCTGATGTCCCAATTTTCAACTCTGGCTACTTGTTTTCAGTAGACCCGCAGCCAGGTTTTAAGGTTTAGAGGGAAAATACATTTTAGGGGGGGAAATATTTTTGTTTTTATTATATATTCGAGATAAATTTATCTGGGCACAGCAAAATTTGGAAGGCCCCAAAAAATTTGGGGAGGAACTGCCCCCGAATGCTGCGGGCCTGGTGGTCAGACGTGTCTATCCCGGCTTGTTAGCGCCGGAGACCACGCTAATTCACTCATAGTGAATGCTGCGCTATTGCTGCGAGTCAGTGGCAGCACCGCGCGTGAACAGTTTCCTTGTACCCACCCACTAACGCCGAGCACAAGCCAGGCCGTAGCGCCGTTGTTCAAGATTTCGGTATGACCTGACTGATGATCGAATCCAGGCTATTAGCTTCTTGGCGCGTGCTCAACGAACCGTGCCGTTTGTCTGTTTTTTCGTTATCACAGACAATATATTTTGTTTGTTCTCGTACAAGCCTTGGCACCTGAAAATACTGAAATTCAAGAGCTGTGGCAGCGAGTCAATAAATACGAACTCTAGACCTGATATTGTGATTTGATCTGGTACTGTTCCACGTTCATTTGAAAAAGAACCACCCCACTGAAAGTACGCCAGCTTCTCCGCTGCGACTTCTCACAGAGCAAGTTTTTTTAAAAGCTTTCTATTCGGCTCTGTTTAAACTGGTCGACAACATACCCTTTGTTGCACTCAAGGCCTGGATTGTCTATCAGAAACCACGGTAGGTATTTCATGAATTCTTCCGAAGTGTACCCATCTTGTTGTAAACTGAGACATGAACGACAAGTCGATGCTAGATCGCTGGCAGGACAGAAATCGTCCGGATCAGACACATTGTAACGACAGCACGACTTTTTTCCCAACAAGCCTTGTGGAGGAAGCCAGTCGGAGTAGTCATCGTACCACGAAGCAGCAGGGGTTTCTATTTTCCAACTGTAGAGATCAATAAATCTTAAACGTGATACTATCTGTTGTCAGTACTCTTAAAAGACAAAAGTACTCTCGGTGGCAGCACATTTTTTGCTATAAACTATTCCTCTAACATTGCGTTTCACAAATATTACTGTAACACGAAACACCCGAAAATGACCTGATCTTGGACCATATTACGTAGTATTTACTTTCTCAGCGGCGTTACGCAAGTGATTGTTTTGAAAGAGTTCATACAGTGTCAAAAAGACAAGAGAGACAAGACGACAGCAAAACGTGCGATTCCGGCAGTTTAAATGCAGTCGAACCTAGTAAGCTGAGCATTTCAAGGCTCAAAACTAACAGCACATGGGTGAAATGTCTCCCTCAACATAGGGCTCCAGAACATTCAGTCTCTAACGCCACTGCAGCATTCACAACGATTGCAGCACTTAAGTTCATAGGTGTATGAGCACGCATATTTTTGGGGGTGCGAAGGATTTTTGCCCAAATTTTCCCCCAAATTTTTTGGGTCATCGTTTGTGCATTGCATGAAGCCAAATTTTGAATGACCTCCAAAAACAACGTCTTCATGTGATTTCGGGCGCCATGTTCTCAAATCAAAGCACGTTGGGCGCCATTTTTGCTTGTATTTTTAGGGGGTTTGCCCAGATTTTCAGGGATTTTGCAAGGGTTTTCACAGATTTTGCCCAGATTTTCCTTGAATTTGCTCAGATTTTCAGAGATTTTGCCCGTATTTTCACCAAATGAGAACATTTGGGGGTGCGCTTGCACTCCCTGCACCCCCGCCTCTTACACCATTGCTTAAGTTTGTCAGAATACCGTTGCTTTAGGTTTAGAAAGAAGAGCATGAAAGTAATTGTAGCGTTGCACGTTTGAAATCCTTTTTTAGTTTTCCATACTCTTTAGACATATGCAGTCGTGGGAGCAATAGAATGGGGTCAAGTTAGACTATACAAAATAAATAGATCTTCACAAGAAACATATACTCATTCAGAACGTTGCCTCAGACATTATTTTCATCAGCTATTCGCACAACTAAAACGTAGCTGTGCTCATTAGGGTTAGAACTTTTTAAACTTTTTTCCAAAATCAAAGTACTGCATCATGATTGGATGAACTTTTTGGTATAATTGAAGAAACCAAACTCCATTTTCAACACCCTTTCAAAAAAGTCCCCCCGAAACAGAAAACTATTAAATACACATTACAGCCAATGATATAAAATGTGAAACCGCGCCAAGTTATCACAAGGGCCATTACCAGTCAATATGACTGAAAATGGATCAATGATAAGTTGTACTGCCATCATAATATACTGGAGTTTCAGTTTCTATTCTTGCTTTCACTTTATAGGCCATGTCAATTTGGGGAATATGTCTTGTTTAGTAGTGATATATTGAAGCCTACAGCTTTCCCAGAATCCTGGAGTTTCAGTTTCACTTTCACTGCATAAGCCATGTAGACTGT
>JGI24159J19872_10009937_pt1 | contig 12476 bp, 8 predicted proteins | sample Ectturendosymbi4_FD_19872 | JGI IMG/M metagenome (IMG submission 19872)
GCAAATTGTCATAGTACTAATACACCTGGCTACTGCTGCCAACAAAGCGTTTTTTTGTGATTGCTACCATGACATGGGGCATTTCCTTTGTAGTGTAGAAAAGATAAAGGGTTTTGTGAACGNCCATTTGCATTGCATCGTCAGNAATGTNCCCTCTGAGTGCGCAANTACTCAGGACCACCAGAACTGTTNAGTGTAGTCTCATTCTCGCGCACTTGCAACATTCTAAAGCAATGGAAAAGCACGCAAACAAGAAGCTATTTGAATGAAATACTATTTCGTTCGTATTTTGATAAGATTGTATATTTATTATATAATTCACAAAGTTTGTAATTCACTGAAAACTCCACTTACTCAACCCTAAAATAATCATGCTCACTAAAATAAATATTTGCTCAGTGCAAACTTATCTTAGAGGTAACACTGATGGTCAACAATTTGAAAATGATAAATAAAATGTCGACGTTACCCCCCCTGGAAAAAGTTCTGCGGACGCCCATGAATGATCGTGCTTTCTCGTTTTCGTTTTTTCGTTACTTTCGTGCTTTCCTTCATTACGAATTTTTTGTTTCTTTCCGTTCTCTTAGTTCCGGTTGCAAAATAAAAAGAATCAACCGCTTCTTGTTATTATTTCATCAAAATTACCTGCAATAACAAATGTTATACACAGATTACCACGGGTGCTGTAGACTATTCCAAACGACAGTTAAAAACTGTAAGGTTCCCCATTTGAAGAGCGCTAATCTAAACTGTGTTGGAAGGGCGAATGTCTGAAAGAAGCCATACAATCGCCAATAACTGCCAAAATTTACGAATTCAATAAAGGAGGCACCTGTTTTAAACAAGTTGCTTGAAACGCTGCTAATGGTGTATGCAGGGGGCTAAAGGTAATTTTGGTCACCCATACCGCATTTCTCACAAAACTGTGAACTAAGTGTGTCTTGATGTTGCCGAACCATTGTTTTTTGGAAATCACAAACCAAAAGGGGAAATGTGACACACGATCGAAGAATCTTGGGCTGGAGCCATAAAAGATTCTTATTGCAACAATCTCAGATATCCAGAGAAAGAGTTTTGGCGGAGTTGGGGATAGAGAATTTTTGGCGTGACATTTGAATCCATGAACCAGCCTTGTTCCATACAAGATCAGCATATTAAAAGTTAAAAAAGTCCAACTGTAATGAAATAAATGATTACTGAGCGCCGCAAGTTTAAAGTTGAACCATAAATGTCTTTGCTGCCTGACAGACATATGTAGGTTAGCTTACATATTTCACTGTAATTGTGCATGTTTCACAATGACTCACGAAAACCGCCATGGAAGCTGTAAATCAGTTTCGCAAATTAGTTCAGAACTTTGTCAACACTAGCAAACAATGCTTTAACACAATCAGCCCATGCATAACTCCACAAACGTTTCAGTTTATGAGGCGAAAGCAAAACATGTTGGCGGTACAAGAGACTCATTTCGCAGAAGTCTACCGAAATAAAGGTTTTTTAAAACCTTTCCGTCATTATAAAAAAATTTGTTTCTTTAAAGTTTATTACTATTCTGAAAATATTATTGTGATTCTTTAGTTTCATGGACTTCTGCACCAAGTGCCGGGCCAGAGGCGATGAGTTTTTCTACCCGTTCTCACGGGATCTGTAGCTGCATTATGTGACACGCAGTTTGCAGAGCAGTGACTCGCAGTGAACCGGAAAAAATTATATCTGACCTAACTCAGAGTGAACCTTGTTGTGAAAACATTTGGTTGGCAGAGCATTTATGCAAAAAGGTGTTTAAAGTTTAGTCATCTCATTATCTTTAACAAACGTGACTGGAGTCGAGTCTAATAGCTAAATTTGTGGCGTGTGAGCACTCACCACATGTTTAGCGGAAACTCGAAAACTGATACCAAAGCAGATATTTAAGTCAGTCCTACTTGAATGTTTGCAAAATTTCTTGAAGAAAGATCAGGAGCGAATTAGTATAAATCTTGGGAAAAATGATGAAATGAAAGCCTGTCAAAGTGTGTGAAACGCTGTTCTGAATATCTGCATACTGTAGGCCTACAAAGTTTAGTCAAATTGCTAGATATGTACGTTTGCTAGATTGAACGTTAACACTTATGTTGCCCTAAGTTGCAAGTTAAAAAACTGGCCTGGTTGTAGTCAGGACCCTTGAGAGGAAAAAACTGTGCTGGTGCGAGTGCTGTGTTGGGCTCCTTTATAAATTATAAATCATAACTGATTAAGAGGTTCATTAGCTTTCCAATAATATGACTAGAAAATGATATGCTTTATTTGTTATTTTCCATTATAACCATTTACCAATGTCATTAGTTCATTTCAAAAGGTCTCAGGCTGATCTCAAAGAATGCACATGACACAGTTGCTTTGCGAATTTCACAACTATACATCAAATTTAACATCAACAGTAGGCTATAGAAATTCTCACTAGCAAAACAAATTTAATAGGCCTGTTTCTATACACCTAATACACTAATAGAAGGACATGAAGAATTTAGGCACTCGCTTTGGCATGGATTCTAACAGGTTTTGACAGTTTTTTTTAAATTACTGTCGCAATGCCATACTTGAATGATGGCCTCTATTAGTTTGGTCATGGTGGTGCCACCGAATCTTCGTAACCGGGTTTTGTTATTAATCACAAATTGTCAATGGAGCTAAGATCTGCCAAATTTCCAGGCCAATCTAACGCATTTAATTTTTGTTTTTTGAAAATCGTCTTCACTTTTTCAGATTAAAGACACGGGGCAAGATCTTATTGGAATTTTCCTCCACCATCAGGAAATGCCCTGCTGATACCTGGAATAACTTTTCTTTCAATTACATCAATGTATCTGTATAAATTCATCATACCCCCGATTGGCATATGTGAAGCTACTCATGAAAAGCTGAAACTGCCTCAGAGCATCTTCTTTTTGCTGTCGTTTACTACCTCATTGAAATGCAGTAAGCAAACTTTAGCCTTGTGGCAAGCTTCTGAGGAATCTGCCTGCTTTCTGCTTTCATTCTTCTGCGACGATTAAAACTTGCAATCGTATCTATTTTTCATAATTAAAGGCCACAAAGATGGCGGCAAGTAAATCAGTCACAGTTTATTGACGGGAAAACTAGTTTCGCGTTTTCCAACGCATCATCAGTTCAGGACTTAACTGCTCACCCTTCCTGATCCTGACAGATCTGCTGTGCTTCCCTTGAACGAAAAAATGATTTTTATCTGAAAAGAGCACTTTTTCCCTGTCTTTTACAGCCCAATATTTATTTTTTGCACATTCTTAGCCTCTGCCAGCCTACAGTGGGCGGCGGCGTCGCACTGTACTTGAGCTTCTGTGAACTACAGCACGCATCAAATCCTGTAATTCAAACCGCGTCTTCTTTGCATACCTTTTGCAAGGGCTGTTTGGTATAGTTTCAGTGTTACCAAAGCTTATAACAATGCAACTCCGCTTCCTAGGTGTGATATATGCCATTAAAAATCACAAAAATTTCTACATGTACAACTCTCAACCCGAGGTGAGTATTAGAATTTAGGGCTCGAGACAAAATCTGAGAAAGCTGCCTCAAAACATCGCACAATTCTGAAAGAAAATTAAATTTTTCATTTTGCTGGAAATTTGCACGTTTTTTGTTATATTTTAAAAAACATATTGCTTGCTTCAGAGCTTCTTAAATGTGGCTCTAGAGTGGTTCATCAACTTTAAAACAAAACAATGCAAGAACTAAATGTGAAATCTCAAAGAGGAGCCCCATGGCATCTCTGTAAAAATGGGACTCGAGGCGACAGCCCAGTTCGCCTCCCCTAATATCCGCCCTTGTCTCTACTACATACAAAAGAAAGAAGTGCTTAATTCTATAACACTATTGAGCTGATTAAAGAACTGTGTAACGCCAAAAAATATTGTTCGACTGTTCCGTCATTTCACACAGTATTTAGTGCATTGGGCTAACAATGGAACAGCAACAATTGAGATATTCCCAAACGCACAACAAAAGAAATGGCGATACATTGTATATTGACTTAGACAACAATTTCAGTAAAATAATTTGCACAAGATTGTATGAATAAAGTTATAACAATAAAAATTTTGTGCACGATTGCCGATTTCAATTTCAACTTTAAGGTTCATGGGCTCCCTAGACTCTTATGGGTCCTGGTGCGGCGTACGGCAGCACCCCCCCTCTCGTGGGGACTTATTACAGTAGTTGACAAACGGCCTCAGGGCACTGGTCAATGGTTTTGCACTTACGCGATATTGTGTGACTGTTCGCAGTACGAATTTGCGCATGAGTCATGGGAACATGCAACTGGAGGAAATGTTGTATTTGGCCACCTTAGTGGAAGAGCAATAGTAATCAGAATAATCATAGAAATCAGTTATCCGGCATGTCTGCATAATTTTTTTCAAGTGTTGCATAACTCTGGTGCTTGGGCCTGGATATTCAAATAAGAAAAAACTGCGAGTGAATGTTTTCTGTTGGACTGTCTACTGTTTTTTGTCAGTCTTTTAACATTTGTATATTTACAGATATTTGTATACTCGCCCACAGAAAAAAAATTCCCTGCGTTGCACTTTGTTATTTTTTGCATATATTATGAACATAAAAACTATTATTTTACTGCAGCAAACAAGTCAGACCAGCACAAGGCCAAGTGGCCTCGCGAAATGTTACCACTGATTTGAGCTTTTCAGCTTTGGTCAAAGAATAAAATCAAACTCGTACCAGAAGTACAAGTACCAGACTAACCGAAGAGATACAGAATATATTCAAAAAAGAGCGTGGTCTCTATTGTAGGAGTCTTTCCTGTTCCACTGGTAAATAAGGGCCACGTAGTCTCGCGGCCAACGTTGCAGGCGTTACAGACATTAGTTATACGCTGCTCCTGCTGTCACACAGCATTCGTCATCGTCAGTGTTCCCTCTAAAAAAATTTTACACTGAGCAAATGTTTGTTCTAGTGCGCATGCAATTGCGCAACCATGTAGACACATTAACAATCAAGCGTTGCAAGAGCTGTGCGGTCTATATACGACATTAAATTTGGACTGTTTCTAGTGCGCGAGAATGAGCTTTCACTGCGCAAATGGTCTGTTGGCACTGCACATTTGCGCACCTTAGAGGGAACACTGGTCATAGTCCTCACTAGTTGTGACCCTTGTTTCGAACTACATCAGGAAGTGCATTGATTGTTTTGCAAACTTGCATTAGTTGATTATATTATATTGTGACGTTGCGTCGCAACACAAGCTCATCGTTACGTTTGGGATACTATTCTTATTGTTCACGTTTGAGATTACTTCGCACAACAGTGTAGCAGCTGGCCACTATTTGGTCTCATAAGATGATGCTAATGCGAACCAGGCTTGCAAAAATTGCCTTATATGCACCTAGAATTGCATTTTCTTGCTAAAGGTCTGGTATATTTGGCATAAAGTGTACCCAAACAGGGCCGGCTCTTAGCCGATTGGACCGATTGCTTCCAATCGGGCCCCGCGCCAAAGAGGGCCCCGCGCTACGCCCACTAACCTACGCAAACTTATACTTTCTATTGAAGCTGCTTATGTAGTGCCAGCGCGGGGCCCACATGCAGTATTTTTTAAACGTGGTATCCGCTGCCAGCGAAAAACAGTGAACTGCGCTGTTTTAACACCCTCTTTCATTAGAATTCGTACTGTGGAACCGTAACAGTGTTCATTGTGTTTCGATAATGTGTGGTCTAGTTTTTCAGTAGCAGCTAGTTAAGGCAGAGAAAGCTCAAGTTTTGAAGCTGTTTTCTCTTTCAGTTGTAAGCGTTTCGTACTTGGCAGGTCAAGGTTCAATAATTGCTGCAACATACCGTTCGATCGATAGTTGTTGCTGTTTCAATAGTTGCTGCCACTTGTCTTCTGAAGGTTAAGTTTAGTTCGTAATTAAAAATGTGTCTTCTGCAGCCGGTCTTTAATAGCGTTATTCGTTTTCCTTCGTAGAGATCTGGTAGGGCAGCCTCATTCCCTAATTTGTTTGTTGCCCTCAGGATGTACTTTACCATGCCCGTTACCGTGAAATCCAGAACAAGGAGTTTTTCTAACCTAAAAGTAAGTAAAACTTACTTGAGAAAATCAATCCAACAAGAGCACCTAAAGAGTTTGGCGATTGTGTCCATTGATCCGAAATTCGCAGAGGCTTAAACTTGGACAAAATGAGGAACTTTGCTAATGTCAAAGCACAAAAATAAGTTTATCTTAGCAAATGGATTTTCCGTATCGTAGACTGCAAATAGTCTGAAGCAGGGCTGCGTTTCCGGAACTCAAATTTCAGGCTCTGATTCCAGACATCTAAAGTTTATGGCTGCAGATCTGGCTCCAACATCAAAAAACTTTTGGCTCCGGCTCCAATATGGTTTAGTAAGTTTAAAACTGAAAAACATTGTCTTACTTACACAATTGTATTGGTACACCAGCAGAGCCGGACTAAGGGGGGCAACGGGGGCAATTGTCCCGGTTCTCCGCTCCAAGGCCCCCCCCGTGATGACATCTACTTACTTTAGATAAAATATTATGGCGAAAAATTGTGATACAAAAGAGATACAAGAATACAACTCTATATTCCGATGTTGCGTTGAGTATCATTATGGACTTTTCTGCAAGTTTGACTTTCTTCCTGTTTTAGTAATCACCATTGGATGTAAATGTTTTCGGTTTTGTTCCATGCAAATATATTTGAATTTTATTTGTAACTTTTCCTGAAAATCGTTCTCTTGGCATGGGTCTATCTACTCGTGCATCACGCCTACTGCACAAATGTTGCGAAAACGATACTATTTGCGTGCTTAAGCAACAAAGCTAGTTCTGCTGTGGTTGCGGTTGAGTATCAATGATTTAGTAACTTCTTGTGCCGTCTGGAGGTAGTCGCAGCCGAAGTGCGACCTTTGTTTAGTCACAAAGGGTAACGTATGGTGGAAACGCACTTTTCTTGCGATGGCTACTGTTCTTGCATTACATCACAAACATACGAAGCTAATCAAGCCATTTACACCACATGTTACTTCGTGTTCCGTCAGAAAAGGTTTTAATCAGTCGATTTGTAGAAGGAAAAGGCAGAAAGCGAGTTTGCAGTGTTTAGCTAGCGCGATGCCGAAATCTATAATGCCATCGGAGCTAAAAATGGCAAAGTTTCTAAGGAGAAAAAAGCGCAAGAATCTGGCAGTGTTAGCTAAAACGCCGCCACTGAAAGTTTTTTTTCCACCAAAGCTTTGAAGCCAGTGGCGTAGCCAGCCCATAAATTTTGGGGGACAAAATATTTGACTTGAAGCGAATAACACTATTTTGTTTAAAAAAACGCCTCTCAAAGCACAAAATGACTATATTTTCTAAAAATTTTGGGGGTTATAGCCCCTTTGCCCCACCTGGCTACGCCTATGTTTGAAGCAACAACGTTTAAGCAGTGGCGTTAACCAGAGCACCTGAAAATATAGGTGGAAATCACGACATAAGTTTCGAAGCACCTTTCACACTCAGACTGGCTGGCCATATTGACATGTTATTTTTCCGGTGTTTTTGTTTGCAATCTCCTAGTTTCTGCTTATTGTTCGGGTGAATGTTGTTTCTTGCCGAGTCACTCTCCAGCCTGTGGAAATATTTTTTGCTTTGTAAGAATACACTGCAGTGTTTATACAATAAACTCTCTTCTCATCTCGCAGCTAACTGTGTGTGCAGTTGAGCACCGTGTTTATTCGATTCTAAGTCGCGGCTTATAAAGTTTCTTTCATCATTTCATGCTGTTTGCAATCAAGGGGAGCTTACATTTTTCATTTTATCGAAAGGTATAGATAACGCTCAGTCTTTCCTTGGCTACGTTTTGCCGACCAAATTCTTCTTTCGCATTCGATTTCTTCAAAACCACGTGCATATCCGTTACAGGAGGGATCATGATAAACAGAACGCAGTTGTAGTGGTGTAAGCATCATAAATACGTGAAACGCACAAGTACGCGAACGTCGCGAATGCATCTCAGAGGCTTAGGCAGTGGCGAAGCAAAGGGGAGGCCGCGGGCCCCGGGCGGCACCTTTTGGGGGGCGGCGCTTTGCTGATTAAAAATTAATTTTTGAAAGGAGTTTAAACGTTCTAGTTTTTCGTTAGCATTTTTGAATATTTTTGAAAGTGTTAGAACTTCTAACGCTTTTCAATTTTTGTGTTTAGAAGCCCTAGACTGGTAGGCTAGCCTGAAAAAACACGACATGTGGCTGTGGAATCAGAAATTGATGAAATGTTTACTCAAAAGTCTGGGCCAAATCCAATGTGCTAAAGTGCCCCAGAGTTTGTCTTGAAATCAGGGCTTTTTTGATACACTTACTTGGGGGGCCATTGTGCCTCCATTCCCTACACCTTCCTCGCCAGACAAACCATTTCTGCCATTCCGGTCATAAGCCATTTGAACAAAGGAAAGAGTTGACATTCGGCGGCAGATCAGCAAACGTTAGGGCTACGGTTGTTCGCAGTTTATATTGCATCTCCTCTCACAATCTGATAAAAAAGGCTTTGTATGACATCACGGTAAAAAGTCAAGGCTAGCTTAATCGTTTTTCTCGTATCATTGGTTCCTCAGTTACGCCCCAACTGCACATCATAACATCACCTGACACCTAGGCATTGGCGACGGAGATTTCGCTGGGGCTGCGATAGCTCAGTGATAGTGTCCGCCTCTCAATTGGAAGGTTGTGTGTCCGATTCACTGAAATTTAATGAATCGCAGTAGCGCTCCCTGGGCAAGATTGTTCGCCTCAACTTCCTTGGTAAGAAGCATATTTTACGCGTTGGCATGCCGCTAATTGCCGTCGCCAAAATTATAAAAAAAATATTTCCTGGAACATCTCATGCTATTTTTAATGTTCATTCAGTGGTCTGCTTTTTTGATGTGCAGTGAGATATTTTCAATAAGTGCCATAAAGTGTAGCCTAGTCATTAGGTGGGCTTATAACCATTAAATTTTGCTGGTTGAAGTGAAGGAATCTGCAAAGGTAACGTTGCTCAGTTTCAATATAATGGCTCTTTCTGCATGACGTAATGGTGTCGCAAGATCACGTTCTTGAAGCGGGGTAATGCAGTTAGTGTGTTTGCCTGTATAAGTTTGAGCTCAGATTGTCAGTTTAAACTGCAAGTAGAGTGATTCAGCGTCAGTTTCGTAAAATGCTCCTTTGTTCAACGGTATACTTAACATTTGCAGTCATAGAAAAATTCATTTCAACAAGAAAAGCTTAGAAAAGGTGTTGCTCTCGTTTTGATGAATTTGAGGCAAGAACCTTAGTCTGAAAACCTAACGCAAGGGTAAACGAAGTTTAGATATAGTTGTGGTTAAAGCTTTTATTAAAAAGGGCTTTAATAAAAACAGTTGCACAACTTAGCAATGACTATACTGAATAAAGTTGTTCAACGCAATTACCGTCGAAGGTAAGACGTTGTAACCACTGCTGAGCAGTGAAAAGGCGGATGTCCCACCTGGTATGGTTTGGTAATACAGTTTTTGAAATAGACGCCTGTTGGTAACCAGTCCCGTCGCCACGGGGGGCTTTGGTGGGCTTAGACCCCTAAACAAAGCTTCAAGCCCTCCCAATGCGAAGTGTAAAACATAATAAATCAATGGATTTTTTGTCAAAGTTTCGAATGTCAATCCGCCTGCACAAACGTAAAGTCCCTCTGTTGAAGACCTTCTAGTGATGATTCTATTGGTAACGAACAAACGCAAGGATCAACACTATGCACGGGTAATTGGAAAAGGTCCAACCCAACAGCTAGACCAAATGCGCAAGTCACGATGAAGACTGCAAGCCAGCGCTTCTCAACCATAGCCGGTTTCAAAATGGGTCTGCGCACTTATAGAGGGCTCCGCGTAAGTATCGACAGAGTTAACGTTTGAAGCCTTGTCAATATTCTACGTGGATTAAACCACTACTGAAACGTGAAGTGAACAATGAAACGTTCTTTAGATCATTATCAGATTTATTATTATAGCCTGCTATATGCAGTATAAATACTTTTATTAGTTAAAGTCGGGGATACTACACGAAATTTTAATATATGTAGCTTAAATTTTTACATCTGCAAAGTAAGTATGCCGCTATTAAACCTCTTAAGTTTTTCGTTTGATCCCCTGAAATGAGTAAACTATTAAAATGCCAGACGTTGAGCTTACCGGAGACTGAAAAACAATATGGAAGACAAATTGACGAATCAAGTCGGGTGCGTATATGCATATGTAAAGAATGCAAAAAATAGAAAAATTAGTGATGAGAAAGGTGCTGACAAGCAGAAAAAGCCAGACTCATAATCGACAATTGAAAACAAGATCCATGTCAGTTTGAGAGCGGTTGATTGTGATTTTCAAGATGCCTTATTAATCCTTATATCTTTAAATAAGCAAAAAACATGATCTTTCATTTTAAAATTTTGTAAGCAAATTTGAGTGGTGGTAAGGGCGGCATTTTTATGGTAGACCCCGGGCGGCACTTCGCCTCGCTACGCCACTGGGCTTAGGTAGCCTATGTTGAAGTGCGGCTTACAATCAAGGGCAGCTTACATTAATTTTTAACACCATTTCGTCCGGCTTACAGTCAAAGGCGGCTAACAATCGAGTTAATACGGCAGGCACATAATCGCCCTTCTCAGGTAAGTGAGAAAAACTAAAAGCATTGGTCTTATATGCCAAAATGATTAAAAATTATTCCAAATATTTTAGGAGCACAGGCGCGTTTTTCAACAACTCAGCAATTATTCTTAAGCTCATCTGACCCAAAAAAACAAACTTATTGTATTTCGAAACAATGTTTTTCAAAAACAAACGTGTTTTCCTTCAAAAAATGTGGGAGGTACGCACAATAAAGACACGAAAAAGGCAGGAAAAATGCAGAAATTCCATCAGTGGACCTTTATTGGCTGTCGGTTGAAGATAAAAATTGTATTCTGCTCGAAGTTGTGGTTCTACATGCAACACGAGTAAATTAAGTTGAAACATGAAATTATGTTGTTTTTCAGCAGTACTTTGCACTGTTTATGCCCACAAAGTGCCTTTAGCCACAATGGCAAAATTCCTTTTACAGGTTATGTGTGAACAACCGAGGTTGACCAAGAATCATGCGCATCAACTATCCAATTACGAAGATTGCTCGTGCATCAAAATGTCAATTTTTTTGCCAAAATGCTATTGGAGACCTCACGCACATTTGTTTTCACACGTCAGATATGCACTGCCATATTGGCAGTAAGCCCCCTTCACTCGAAAAATACAAAACATATGCAGATTTCGATAGGACTACTTTGACATAGCGCATTAAAAATCAACTATTGAAATATAATCGGCTTAATACGTGTATTGTAAGTCTTTTTAAAATTTCGTTGAAAACTGCTTTCCGCATTACAGCAAAGGTTACCTCAGCGGGGAATCCTATGTTTTGAAAATTTTGTAATTTGTTTAAAATGTTCAAATGTTCATTACCAAAATTTGTGTCGTTAGGAACTTTGCTAGGGTGCGAGGATTGCAAGACTGCATCGCTCTCCTCATTAATTCCTTATAGGCCAGTCAATTTGGGAAAATAGTTAGACAAAATTAATAAAAAGCTGAAAATTGGAATATGCCCTCCCCTCAACAGCCATGACAACATACCAAAAGTCCCCGTGTATCCTTCTTATGACGTTACGCTATGACGTCATAACGTCCTTTACTATATTAATTAGAAAAATGGCTTCACACGAAGATATAATTTAGTATATGACGGTATTTCATTCGATTATTTTTTTATCAAACGGCTATAAAATGCATGAAATATTGATGTAGACAATAATAAACAAAGGAGCATGAAATCGTAATGTCATTAACTTGTTATGACGTCATCATATGATTGCATCATCCTGGAATCGCCTCATAGTTGGGATTATAGGGCTTTTTACTGGAATTTCGATGAACCAAAAATACTCATGCAAGAAACCATTATTGCAATCCAGGATAAGTGCTCCACACAACATAGGCGTAGCCAGGGGGGGCTTAAGGTCCATGTCCCCCCCTAAATTTTTAGAACATATAATCATTTTGTGTCTTGAGAGGCGGTATCCCAAACAAAATAGTTTTATTCGCCTAAAATCAAACATTTTGCCTGCTCCCAATTTTTTTTGCCTCCCCCGAATTTTTGGGCTGGCTACGCTCGTACCACACAACTTGGGGCTTGAGTTCACAATATACAAGTAGTACAATCTATTTCAGTTCGAATCAGACAGTCTTATATGAAATGTTGTGTTTGTCTTTGTTTAGTCATATAAACCATCCTCGGTCGCCCAACAAACGTGATCTGTATTAGCATTTTTTTGGCAATTAATTGTGAAATCGGCATAGATGGGTAGTTGTCTGAAATATTGTACTCAGCGGCGCAGCGAGGCTAAGTGTCGCCCGGGGCCGACCACAAAAGTTCCGCCCCTTCCACCCCTCAAATTTGCTCACAACAAT
>JGI24159J19872_10009940_pt1 | contig 12474 bp, 6 predicted proteins | sample Ectturendosymbi4_FD_19872 | JGI IMG/M metagenome (IMG submission 19872)
CCATCTAACATGAAAAGCTCTTCACACAAAACGTGACAAACATCACTTTTATTTTTGAAACCTCTCCAAATACAAAACCTAAAGAGAAAAAAGCGGGGAGGACATGAGATATTATATCCCCCCACCTAAAAAAGTGGGAGGACACGTCCCCCGCGTCCCCCACGAAATTGCGGCCATGATCGAATCAGAATGAATGTTCGACCAGCTTTGTCCAAAATCAAGCCTAGATTATCAAAGACTGTAGGAAAACTTTGTTAGGAGCATCAATCTCGCTGAAACTCAGATGAGTCTGTTTTGGAAACAATAGCATGAGTAAAAGACTTGTGCATTTTGTTCATGAGTAGGTAGCATTGGTGTAGGAAGTCTAAAATTTTTGACTTCGACTCGACCCCTGCTTTGGCTGAATATACTCCGACTCCGGAATATATTTAAGTTTTGCACTCCGATTACTGCTTAAATTCCAAATTGAATGCTATACCCTATTCAGAAAATATTCAAAAAATGACTCCGGCCCCACACTGGCTCTGGCTTTCCGTTAGAAGTCAACTCCTGGCTCCACTCCTATTTTGGAAATTCTTTGTGACTCCGGCCGGAGTCCACTCCTATACTCCGGATCCTGTACACCACTGTTGTTTATTCGTTGTTAACAGTTTTCGCGGGTCAGCAAAAAATTAACAAATGACTTAGGGGTCCGCGAGATGAAAAAGTTTGAGAACCGCTGGTGTAGAGGAAGAAAAGTCTTACTGAAGCATTTCAATTGTTCATACGCAAACGTAACATCTGAAGCGAAACTAATTATCTGGTCATAGACATAGCTCTTACCACGAATTGTTTGTTTATAATTAATTTTGTTTCGTGCAAAACGCGATAAACCACTTTCCACCTGATTTCTTGAATTCTATTTGAATAAGAGCTGATGATGCCTACTTCGTAAGCGAAATATATATACTCTGTAAGATCTTAGTGTCTGATTATTTGCTGAGAAAGGATTTCTTTCCATTGACGGTGATTTCTTGTACAGTGCAACTTCAGATTCGCTCTCGCGGCAAAGCCATCACTATTTCTTTTCAGCTTCACTTAGGCATCAAATACTGGACGTTCACACGTCTACTTTAGGTGGCAAACATTCTTCACCAAGCTTGTTTCGTTTCACTGAACATCGGCGTTTTGGTCTTTCGACGCTATATCTGTAAGATTGATTCCCGTTTATGCAAACATCGTCTCCCTACCCAAGTCATGATACTGAGGTTTATGTCTTGCGTTGCCGGTAACACAAAATGACACTTGTCCAAAAACTGACCCAACAGTGGTTATGTGTGTCTGTGGCAGTGAAAGCGAATCTAACAGGGAATCCCCAATGCTTCAATTTTGTGCAAGAGCACAAGTTGATTTAGTCAGGTATTCAAATATTTTTACATCTCTACAATTACGAAGTGTGTCCTTTCTTGGAGGCTACTGGACGTAGGTCATAGCATGCGAGGGATTTAGTCAGGCCAGAAAACGTGCTCTTTGCCACTTCCTATTTCGGAAAAATTTAATCTTGTCTCTCATTAAATCTAGAAATGTTCAACAGTTCGCACATTCCATGAATATACAAACTTTATTCTTCACAGTATCTGACGCATAAACGGAATATATCCGCATAAACGGAATATACCTTGCTGCCATTTTGGAGCCTGAGAAGTTGCATAACGCAAACGCGCTAAATTTTTTGAAACTTAGTTTGTTTTTTTTCAAATACAGGGAACAGCTTGTCACAATGAATTTCCTAGGAGCTGTTGTTTTGGTTGGATTTATTTGCCTTGGTAAGAACCACTCTCATTACTTTATGAAAAATATTGCTTTGAAAATATAGTAATATTATTTGATTTTACGTTGGCAAAATTGTGATACTTGCCCCATTCACATTTAAAAAACATCAGAGTTTTTTATTACTAACCTCTGAAAACGTTGCAATTTCTCCCTTGCATCCATTTTTTCACCTTGGTCACGAACAAGATCCATGACATGTTCATTGAATATTGTTCCACGTTTGGATCAAAACCCCAAAAAACTCCTTTTTATAAGATATAAATTAAAACTAGTTCTACTTTCTTGAACGCTTGCATCCACTGGTGAATTGTACATACATGTAAACCCTCAACCTCTCCGTTGACATTGTGTTCAATGTGTGATTCATCACGAACGGGATGTGCGCCAAGAATAACACCCGTATATATGTGGCGCAAACAAGCAATACTAGAGTGATCCCGATAGAGTTATCCTGAGTGACCTGTAACAATGCTTGTTCTTCTTCGCTTCGTCTCTTCTTCTCTCCTGGTTGGTCAAATCACTGCTTGGCCGCACTAGATCTCGGGGCAGATGTTGAGCAGCCATTCGGTTGTCTCATCGTCCAGAACCGTCAGGCCATGCACTCCATGGGGAGGTCGATAGATTGGACATTGAAGGACAACATGGTCGACGGTTTGTTCATCTGCGCCACACTCACAGGCATCTGCGCCACACTCACAGGCCGCAGAGGAGGCCATACCCCTTTGTACAAGCAGGAGCGGAAACGTCCGACACCAGTGCGGAGTCAACTCGGGCTCTTCTTGGGAGGGGTCATTCCGGGGGGTGAGTGCCGGAGTCGGGGATGAAAATGTGGAGTCTTGTGGGATTTGTCTGCCCACTCCGCATGCCAATGGTGATCCGCCCACTGCGCCGCACGTGTGTTGTTGTTGCCCGATAAATTGATGAGATGTGTGACGGGTACAAATGGGTGTCTCGATTTGAGGCACCGTGCGTTCGCACTCGATGGCGGGTGAGCGCTGGGTGGAGCAGATATCCAGGCTCCATGGCACGGCGTGCTAGAGACATTGTGGCTCCACTGCGACGAAGCTCAGCAGGTTGAATGCATGCGAGGATTGGAGGGAAGGTTCACAATGCTTGTGAACCTGGTGAACAGTTGACTGTATTTCCTGATGGTAACGATGAGAGTGATCTATACTGTTGCTTGCTGCCACAGTGTGAAGCTTTGCGCACATGCCGCTCGGGCTTTCCGATCGCAACAACAGCATTTCCTTTTCAGGCGTAGTGGTAACTGCACAATACAGGACTCTCCACACAAATAGGCCTATAACAACGCCTTATTGTGAAATCCATCTTTCTACAAAATTGCTGTACCACCGGAGCTGCCGGTTGTCCAGCGGTGCAACCAAAACTGACAATAAAGTGAAATGCACAAGAATCAATACCGTCTTACGTCGGTTGTAGCACTCGTCCATGCGGACCGCATTTGGGGCTTTAGGATGAAAACGTCTCTGGGTCAGCTTTCTTTATATTGGTCCAAAAGTTTGGTCTGATATTCCTGAAAATTTGAAATCTCTCTCGCCTTATTCATTTGGAAAACAATATAAAAACGTCTTGCTAACTTGTCAAAATTCCTGTTGACCTTCGTTTCATATGCTTGTCACCTTTCTGTAATATTGTTTTGATGCCCCTCATTTCCCTTATATCTTTACCTCTACAGTTGCTCACCCACTCCCCTGCACATAGGCATGCTTTTCTCCTTTTTTGTTATTTTGTTTACTTATTTTATCTGAGGTTGATCAAACAGCATGGGACTATGCGATGGGTTGAAACTCTCTTGATCCAGTGTTGAGCCAGTGATGTCTGTCCAGACTGGGGTGGGGATACTCATATGTTCCCAGTCGACACTCTGCGTTGATGAATAGATCTCAGTTAGAGGGAGGTGGGGTATGCAGGTTGAGACTGAAATTGACAGACTGCCTCCCTGTTCTTTATACAAGTATGCGCCCAAAGTCTACTACACGGTATTCCGGTCTTGTGGAGGCAGATAGCAATACCTAACAAATGGTTTAAGGCAACAATTCCACAATCGTTTTGGAAAAGTCAACGCACACTTTCCAAATTAAATCGCTACGCAAAGCTTCTGCTGCAACTGTGCTGCGACAACGCACTATGCATTATGAACCCTCTTTTCCTCACACAGAGATTTGTGTAAGTACACCTGGTACAAAGATTTGAGTCAACCGTCACTCATTGATTTCTACATCGTTCTAGACTGCTAGCCAGTGTTGGATGATCGCGTCAAAATGTCTCGTGTCTGTTGACTAATCATCGCCAAGTTGTTCACAACTTTCGCCTTCAACAAACAAGTTGTTTATACTTCACACGAACGAGAAGAATTAAGACATGCGAACAAATTAGGTGGCAGGCCCAAGTGGATCAAGATTTACAGCAAAGCTTTGCAGACAGCGTATTGTCCTTGTTGCGAGAGATTCCACAATATAGAGCAGACGTAGAAATAAGAGCGGCTGTACAAAACAATTGTTACTTCATCAGCCGCTGGGGTACGTGTAGGCTACAGAAACGACTTGGACATGCAATAGGTGGAAAACAAGTAATCTTCAGATTGATGCAGGTGATGAAAGATGCTATCTAAACAAAGAAATCAGTCGACAAGGCTTCGCTTGAGAACAAGCTGAAACTTCTAAGGCTAAACATTCGCAATATGCTGAGGCCCGAAATTCCGCTGCTTAAAGCGGTAAAAAATTCAAAATGCAATAATGCGGGAGTAAGATGTCTAACGTTTATTTTGTCGACTTCTAGAAAGCATACGCTCGGGTTCTTCGAGAAAATCTGTGGAGTTTTTCAAAAAAAATGGCGTTGAATGTCACGTTCTCTTGGGCTAGACCAGCGATGTCCAACCCAAATGGCTTACTGAGGCAACAATAATGTCACTATGTTGACCAGGGCCGCACATTGATTGACATATTGAGGGCCGCACATTGAATGGCTTACTTTGATCTTAGCAAACTAATTTAGTTTAAGCTAATATACTCAAAGTGTTCGAATCATAACTGCAATATTAACAGACGTGAAAAAGTGGCACTGAGGAACACCTGCGTCAAAAATGTCAGATTCAAGATTATTAAAACAAGGACAGGTCAATTGCAGGATATTTTACTGCAGCCAAAACCTAAACTGGGCAGCACAAAACCCTCGACTGGGCCACATGGGCCCACGGGCCGCGGTTTGGACATAGCTGGGCTAGACAGTCACAGCCTTTTGAACACGTGAGTCACTGTTGGAAGCTGCAAGATCAACAGTTTGTTCTTTGCGGGGGATTTCTTGTTAGTTTAATCCTCTGAGATGACGTCCGCATCCTCATGATCGGTTTCCAGGCGAGTGCAATTAGGCTGGAATGAAAGTTAACACTAAAATACCCACGGTATTGGACGTCTACAGAATCCCAAGTCCGGATAAGCTGGAAGTAAGCGGGGAACATATTTAAAAATTCGAGAATTTAGGGTACGTTGGAGTTTTTTAGTTTTTTTCATGATTGACGAAAAGCATATCAAAGAGAGGCTCACGGACAAGTAAAGCAAAGGCAGGATTGCATTCAAACATTGCCAAACTTTCAGTTTTTAAATTGGTCTTTGTTCCGATCCTCACCTATGGTCATGAATTTTGGGTAATGACCGAAACAATGCTGTCAGAAGTGCAAGCTGCAGAGGTGAGTTGTTTACGAAAAGTTTAAGGCGTAAAGCTGAGCGACAAAGTTCGCAGCGCAGCTGTGAAATTCGTGTGGGCCTAAATTTCGAGCCTCTTGTTCAAACAAAGAGATTCCAGCTGTGATGTTTCGGCCATGTGACCAGAATGCCGCATAAACTTGGCGATGTGAGTCGTGTTGCAAACACCAGCGGAAAAGAGGTGCAGAATCTTGCCAAGCAACAGGTGGTGTAAGTGAATTTCAGACATGGCTGGTTCGCGCCTTGGTGTGGAGCGTGCAGATCTATCAGGGGTTGTTGAAAACAGGGGCTTATTTCGAGACGTCTTCTCGGGCTTCTTCTCCTCGATTCACCCAAGGCGCAAAGCGAATTTACAAATGAATGAAAATGTCGAATAGACAATTTCGGCTTCAATCTCAAAAGCATTTGTTTGTCAAGTTCTTTCTCAAGTAGTTGTGATTGTCAGTGATAACCATATTGATTGTTGTATTATGGCTTGGCTTGAGAGTTCTTTCAAAGTATACTCGATGCAAACTCGTTGATCTATTTAACGTTTGCAGTGAAAGCGTCAAGTGGAGTAGACTGTCCTGCGAGGAGAGAGCTGATTGAAGCTGGAAGGAGATGTCGAAAACCATGTAGCGTCAATGCAGATTGCAAAGGAAGACTGAAAAAGTGCAAGTGCGATGACTTGTGCGGAATGTCATGCTTTAACCCTGGTAATGTTGCCATGTTAAAATAAACGCAAGTACTTGCGATAGACGTAATAAGTTAATTATTGCAAAATCTTCTATCATAAAATTATCTACTAAAAGCCCAAATGAGAGCGTGAGATTTTACGTAAATTGCAGTTGCTTGATACTTACGCATCGCTAATTTCAGCTTTTTGTGTAGGTGAAATAGTTTTATTGAAGTCAGAAAAATTGTCTCTGAGAAATTACACAAATTTTATTTATTTGAAATTATCTTAAAAATTTCAAATTTGCAGAGGCTTTGTGCAAAGCACCAGCTCCATTGCAGAACGGTGCCATTGAAGGTAATTACACCTACAATGAAACCATTACTTATTCGTGCGATGAAGGCTTCATTTTGAATGGAACAGTCACGAGGAAATGCAGATCAGATAAAAAATGGACTGGATCACCTCCTACTTGTGAAGGTATTCTGGATAGTTGTTATTGCCAAGTCGTAAATGCAAAATATCGGCTAGTGCATACAGTATATTATGACCAGGAGTTGCTTGCAATACAAGGTATTCTTTAACTCCGTGCTTTTCAAGTCGTTAATGCAAAACACCATCTTATGCTTATATTTTAGCCAGGAACCACTTGCAGTAAAAAAGAGTTCTTCTAAAATTCAAAAGAGCAAAATTGAATGCTTCGCATAGCCACTATAGAAAAAAATGCAATATCTTAAAAAAATTATTGCAAACGTTTTGAAAACCACTAGTTTCGTCGCAAGAAGAATTTGATGACCGAAATGCACAAGATTAAGTCACAAAATACAGTGTCGATGAGCCATACACACCAAAAAAATATTGGTATAGGATGCAAATTCGTCACTGTAAAGCAGTTCCTGTTGCTAACCTTAACCGTAAAGAAAAGTGATTGCGTCCGAAAATATCGAAGCTGCACAATAGGCAGTGCTCTGTAATCATAGGGGAACTTGTTCTAGAAACTGGTGGGGATAGAAGCTTCCAGAAAGTTGTCAGAACTAATATCAATTAAAGACAAAATCTCAGAAAAATATTAAGCTCTTTGAAGATTCAGAATGTCCACAAAAATGTGAAGAATATAAACAACTTCTAAGCAGTTGAGAAACCCCTATCTGCAAAAATAAAGTCATCTCCTGTCACTTACAAAAATTTCCTTAAAACAATAGAAGTTCAATGAATTCATTGTTTCTTACTCCTACTGATGCAAATGAAATCCAACTTCTCATTAAATCCTCAAAACTAAATCTATTAGTTCTCTCTTTGATATTCCAACCAAATTTTTGAAGATATCTAGTCGCCAGTGGCGTAGTAGGGGAGGGTTCTAGGGGCCGCGGGCCCCGGGCGGCACTTTTGAGGGGCGGCACGTTGCTGATTAAAAACTGATTTTTGAAAGGAGTTTAAATGTTCTAGTTTTTCGTTATTATTTTTAAAGTATTTTTTATAAGTTTTAAAATTTCTACCTCTTCAATTTTTGTTTTTAGAAGCCCTAGACTGGTAGGCTAGCCTGAAAAACACGCCATGTAACTGTGGAGTGAGCAATTATGGAAATGTTTACTCAAAATGTCTGGGCCATATCCAATGTGCTAAAGCACCCTAGTGTTTGAGTGGAAATCAGGGCTTTATTAACACACTTACTTGGGGGGCAATTGTGCCCCATTCCCTACACCTTCGTCGCCAGATAAAGCCATTTCCGCCATCGCAGTCAAAAGTCCTTTGAATAAAAGGAAAAAGGTGACATTCGACGGCAGACTAGCAAACGTTAGGGCTCCGGTTGTTCGCGGTTTATATTGCCCCTCCTCTCAAAATCTGATAAAAGCTTTGCATGAAATCACGGTAAATAGCCAAGGCTAGCCTAATTTTTTTCTCGTGTCTTTGTTTCCTCAGTAACGCCCAACTGTTAATCATAACATCACCTGACACCCAGGCAATGACGACGCAGATTTCGCTGGGGCGGCGACAGCTCAGCGGTAGTGTCCGGCTCTCAACTGGAAGGTTGTGTGTCCGATTCACCGCCACTGAGTGAATCGCCTTAGAGCTCCTTTTGTAAGATCGTTCGCCTCAACTGCCCCGGTAAGAAGCATATTTCAGGCGTTGGCATGCCGCTCATTGCCGTCGCCAAAATTATAAGCAACTATTTCTTGGCACATATCATGCCATTTTTTAATGTTCAGTGGGATATTTCAAATATAAGCCATAAGCTGTAGACTAGTCATTAGGTGGGCTTATAAACATTCAATTTTGGGGGTTGAATTGAGGAAGTGTGCAAAGATAATGTTACTCAATTTTAATACAACGGCTGTTTTTCCGCATAACGTAAAGGTGTTGGAATCTCGGAAAATAACGTTCTTGAAGGCGGAGAAATGCAATTGGTGTGTTTGCGTGGGTAACTTTGAGACCAGATTGTCGGTTGGACACTGCAAGTAGAGCGAAGCAGAGCCAGCCGATAGGTAGCGTGAGTTTCGCAAAAGTCTCGTTTGTTCATCGGTGTCATTTGCAGTCACAGAAAAATCATTTCAACAGGAAATGCTCACAAAAGTTGTTGCTCTCATTTTGATGATATTGAGGCAAGAACCTTAGTCTGCAAACCTAACACAAAGGTAAACGATATGTTTCGATATGATTGTGGTTAAGGCTTTCGTTTAAAAAGTGCTTTCATCGAAATGGTTGTACAACTTGGCAATGGCTGTACTGACTACTGAATAAAGTTGTTCAACGCAATTATCGTCGAACGTAAGACGTTGTAATCACTGCTGAGCATCCAAAAGGCCTATGTCCCACCTGGCATGGTTTGGTAACGTAGCTTTCGAAATAGACGTCTGTTGGTAATCAGTCTCATAGTCGCGGGGTCTTTGGTGGGCTTAGCCTCAAACAAAGCTCCAAGCACTCCCAATATGAAACACTATAAATCAGCGGATTGTTTGTCAAATTTAGGAATGTCAAGCACCCCTGAACAAACGTCAAGTCCCACTACTGCAGACCTGATGACGGTTCTGTTGGTAACGGACAAGGCAAGGAATGACACTATGCACGCGTAATTGTGAGAAGCCCAACCCAACAGCTAGACCAACTGCGCAAGTCACGAGGAAGACTGCAAACCAGCGCTTCTCAACCACAGCCGGTTTTAACCTGTTTAACATATTCTTTCAAAATGGGTCCACGCGCCTGCACAGGGCTCCGGGCTACAAGTGCCGGCAGTAACGTTTGAAGCCTTTTTTATATTTTAAGAGGAACCACTACTGAAACGTAAAGTGAACAACGAAACGTTCTTTACATGAATGAGATCATATCATCAGATTTATTAGTATAGCCTGCTATATGCAGTATATATACTTTTCTTAGTTGAAGACTGGGATACTACGGGAAATTTTAACATAAATAAATGTTTACATCTGTAAAATAGGTATGCCGCCATCACATCCCTTAATTTTTTCGTTTGATCCCCTGGAATGAGTAAATTATTTAAAAAGCCATGCGGTGAGCTTACCGGAGATTAATAATCAACAGGGAAGAAAATTTGACAAAACATGTCTGGTTCGTACATACATATGTGAAGAAAGCAAAAAATAGAAAAATTAATGATGAGAAAGGTGGCGACAAGCAGAAAAAGCACAACACATAATCGACAATGAAAAACAAGACCTATTTCAGTTTGTGAGTATTTGGTTATAATTTTCAAGATGCTTTATTAATCCTTATATCTTTCAATAAGCACGAAACATGATCTTTTCTCATTTTAAATTTTTGTAAGCAAATTTAAGGGGTGAAAAGGGCGGCACTTTATGGTCGGCCCCGGGCGGCACTTAGGCTCGCTACGCCATTGCTGCCAGAGGTTCCACCGAAACAGACCGAATTTGCCTGGGACGAAATTCGCAACCACGCAGATCTGTGCAGTTGTAGCATTATACTCGTAGACACTTGGATCATTGCAAGGGTTCCATGAACAACTCAAACATTTGCGGAATGTTCCGCTGCAGCAAATATGTTAAAAAACACTGCAGTACATATTATATGCCTTGAAGTGCAAACGTTGACTAAGAAGCTATTCAGTTTCAAGCTCATTTTTGTTGCGCTCTTTACTGTTTAGCAACAAATACATGCATTTTCGACATTAAATTGTGATTATTAAACAAACATTACGTCGGGTAAATCGTAAATATGTGGAACCTTAACGTTTTCAGCAATGATTTGCCATTTTTAACTTGCCAGCGGATTGGTAACTGGTTTCCATGTTGCCAGTGATTTAAAAATCAGTCATGACAAGAACTCAAAATCCGACGTGTGAATAACTAAGGTGTTTCAACCTTACTCAACTACACAAAAAACACACCTTTAAAAACTGTTAAAACTGTGACGAGATACGGCACATACTCTTTGAGACGGTATATAATGTAGCCTAAACACAATGAGAAAATACGTCCAATACCTCCCTTATATAAAAGTAAGTCGAAGACTTGATAATTGAGTCATCTTTATTGCTACTTGACATCTTCGGTGGGCGGGGTGGCTGAACGTGGTGTCTGCTTAGTTACAGAATGCTTGACGACGTAGTCTGACTGCAACAAAAGTTGCCAACTCGATGATAGACATAATGTAGCCTAAAGGCTTTCTATCAGCCGAATTTAAATTCGAATACAACTGTTCAGAATAAACATCAAACTAATGTAGGTTTCATGGATGATGCTTTCAGAACACGGAGTACTAAATGTTCAAATGTTGAGACTCAGTTATTGTTTTCTTCAAAGTGATTTTCGTGTCAGCTGTTGGCGGAAGGCCGAAGCCTGAAGCCTGCATCTTGCAGGGGCAGTTGTGCCGCGGTGAACGCTCTTGCCCAAGGAGCAGTCCCGTCGCCACGGGGGGGACTTTGGTGGGCTTAGTCGCCCCCAACATAACCCCAAGCCCTCCAATCGAAATATGAAACACTATAAATCAGTGGAGTTTTTGTCAAATTTTAGATTGTAGAATGTCAAGCCCCCTGCACAAACGTAAAGCCCTCTATTGAAAACGGCGCTTCTGCCAGTGAGCGCTACAGCGATTTTGGGTCGAACACCTAACCTTCCAGTTGAGAGACTATACTACTGAGCTATTGCCGCCCTGTAAGTTATTGTTTGCCCCCTCAATCGAAATTTCTGGCTACGCGCCTGTCCGAGCCTGGTCAATTACGCTTCACGCACAAATTGTTGATGTTTACATGACGCCTGAGAGTTTCACACAATGCCACGGTTAGTTTAGCGGTAAGGTAACTTTATGTTAAAATGTGCTCGTACGAGGTCAGCAGTATTGAAGTTTGAACAATAGAAGTTTGATTTCAATTTTTAGCTGTAGCTGGTGAAACACTGAGTCAAGAAAGATTGGTTTAAGAGTCTCGTGATTTTTTTAGGTACAAAGATTCTTAAATCTCAAGAATGCTGTCCTCAGATGTGTGCATGACACATTTAAGGTAGTACATAAATCTTTTATCTGTAAAACTGTGTTTCAAAACAGGCCAGTTTTTGATGAATAACTGTCGAGTAAAAGTAAGTTTGTTATCACAATATTCAAAGTGTACCTGAACGAGTGAATGAAAAAAGTAAGATCTGACAGCTTTGGGTAAGAGGTTAGCGTTATGCAGCGTATCTTCGTTGGCGCAGCCTAACAATAACAAACTTTAATTAAAACCTAAATTGCTTTAAATAATCTGACATTCAGAAATCACGTGTGTTCAAATTTCACTGTACAAAGAGCGTTTTGGCCTGTGAGAAGGAATTCCACCTTTCATCGTTTGACTCCAAGACCATAAAATTGTTAATGAAAACTTAACAATGAAAACATTAGGCATAAGAAAGACATCGCGTGAAAAAATTGTTTCAAATGGGTAGTGGCTTGAGCAGTTAGACCGAAATTATTGCAATGATGCCTGGACTTCGGTAACACGTTTCCATGTTCGCAAAATATAAAATCCTGTCAGTATCTTCCTGTTTTACAATGTGTTTTTCGATCACCAATTTTTCAGTTGTTTGCCCGCGTCCACAACGACAACATAATGGATTTCCAAACCTTTTTCGAGACAGTTACAATGTTGGAGACACGGTACAATATTTATGCCGAATTGGTAAGCAAAACAAAGTTGACTATTTTATCTGTAACCGCTATGCAAGACGAAAAATTGAGCTCACGTTGTTACGTCCAAGCAATTCCTCTAGTCGAGTTTCGCGCATTCCTCACGCGTTGATTGGTGCAACGCATTTGATAGCAGCTCGCCACGTGGTCTTG
>JGI24159J19872_10009941_pt1 | contig 12474 bp, 9 predicted proteins | sample Ectturendosymbi4_FD_19872 | JGI IMG/M metagenome (IMG submission 19872)
ATGAAATGCGGGTATGTTTGTCAACAATGCAACCTCGTTTCAATCATATATGTTCGTAAAAACAGGCACATCCATCGCATTAACATGTGCAAATAAATTTTTTTAAGCAACTTTTCTTTTGTTGTAAGTGTGCCACGAGCATTTTATAATTTTTCTAGTGTGCCACGAGCTGAAAAAGTTTGGGAACCACTGGTCTAGATATTGCGTCAGTGGTATCCGTGTTTCTTTGATCGGTTATCACTGTTTCTTAGCAACTTATAAGTGGTTATTTGCCTTGGAGCAAGTTGAAAATGTTGTTTTCTTTTTTTTTAGATTTGATACTTTTGATCCGGCCAACGTCTGTGGCCGTTTATTGCAGCAATACCCTGTATAGTTACCTCTTGCCTTACATCGGACACTGGCAAAACCTTGATGTTTACTGCTTGAAATCAACAATCGAGGTGGGTCTCTTATTTTCAGTTTTGTTGTCTCAGAACTCACTGCTTTTAACGTGCTTACGTGGTTTCTGAGCGATTTTGTATGTTTTTTAGCCCGGCTTTATCCGCGTTCGTCTGTTGTTTTAACATGGAAAGCTCTTATTTTATAAACCTCTAGTCCGTAACGCCCCGTTGGCGTCAGCTTGAAAGAGGCAGGTTCGCGTCCTTCCAGCGACGTTTCTCAATAAAGTATGACCCACTTTTTGCATGTTTTGTGTTGGTGCTTCGATGGCAAAGTAGTTTTTTTTAAATAGCACCGTCAATTTGCGGTGTAGCAATAGTTGTGTCATGAACTAATCAAAATAGCGGTAAGTATTTTTGGCACTTTTATTTGAGGCACTTTTTTCATTGAAAGTTTTAAGTTTGCTTTTCAAAGGTATTTTGCTCTTTGAAAGTTGATTTTAAACAGCTTGAATATGAAAAATTACCAGTTTTCCGGGAAAAGTTAATCCTACGAGCAACTGTTGCCGAAGCCACTGTCCTTGACGTCGTTTTTGTCTTTATTGCTTCTGCTTATTCCGCAGCTTGGGCTGTAGTGAGGTGCGATTGCCCAGAAATTGATCGCAGCTGCTTTTTTATTTTACACTCCTAAATCGTATATTTTGTGCTGTTGTATTTTGTCTCCAACCTAGCGGCAAACTGCTGAAGCGAAAAATTCTATTTTTTTCTCACCTGATTTGAATTCAGAAAAAAGGTCAAGTCACAGGTAGTGTCCATCATAATCAGCACATTTCACGGCAATTTTCGTTAACGTCGTAGCAGTGCCTTGCTCTTTCTTTCGTTGCGATGGTGACGAGCGCGTTTAAACAGCGTTGCGGTTACATTATTTTCACGCTCTGGCGGCGAAGCAAAAACTCGCTCGTATTTGGTGCTTTGGTCGTGTGATCTTCTGATCAAGCCCGTTGTCTTGCGCGCATCTACTAACTCGCCGTCGCTCTTTTTTCTGGTTGACTTAGATTTTCTGTTCGGAACCTGTCGTCTTGCTGGACCAGGTTCGCAGTTTCACTTTTTTTCGGACGGAATCGCGACTGCGCAGTTTTGCGGTCGAAATGAGTCAGGCTTGGTGCGCAGGCACAGAAGTGCAAAAGTCGAGCCGTTGGCCGTCGTTTCATGTCGGCTAACACGTGGTTGAGATGGTAGAATTTGTTCGCAGTGAGGTACGATGATTAAACGCTTTCGCTGAGGTTCGAGGAAATCTGAAGTTAGCTGCACTTGCCACTGCTTACTCAGAGTATATAACTTGCCTGCTGCATCGTTGCACTACTCAACAGGTCTTGATTTACTTCTTGCAATTAGAAAAGTTCTATATATATTTGCATGGTAGGTTTGTAACAGCAAAATTTTTCTGGGATACGTCACGTAGTACGTGCTTTTGCTGCGCCGATGTCAGTTTTCAGGCTTATTTCTTTTAATAGTATGTTTGAAATACAATCACCTCCCATTGGATTTTTCCCTGAGATAAGACGAAAGTAAAGGCTTTTTAGATACTCCACTTACTGCCTGAAAAAGCTAGCATTGCTGACCGTGAAGCAAATATCGATGTTAGCGTATCAAATGTAAAAAGACCGAATCAACTGCAAGACGCTTTCACTGCTAACTAAAGTGGCAAGAAGCTGTCATGGTGTTTTTATCTACCGTGTTGACTCTGTCATTTGAGCTGCTCGATGCGCAACGAAGATTTTTTTTCAAAACAATTTGCCTTTTTTGCAGGAAAATAATGACGACCTTGCGGATGACGAAACCGAAGAGTTCAAAATTCGCAGTTTCGCGGCAATGGTCAAAGATTCTAGCTGCGTCGGTGTTCCCTTTTGGGCCCCCAGGCTCGGGGGTGCAGCGAAGGTCGACGCGTTCGATCCGTTTGCTGTCGAAAAATGGCCCTTGATCCAGTCATACGCTTTGGAAGGTGTTGGAGGGTGAGTGCAGCTCTTGCCTTGGCTGTTTGTGAACAGGAGGTTATCTACGAGAGCGCTTTTACTTTAAAAAATGCCTTAGAAGACTTTTTCTCGTGACCGTAAGCGAAGCGTAGGCTTTGTGCCAGGCTTGGAGATTAGTTGAGTGGGGACTTGATATCACTGGTAATTTGAAGCGTACAACGTGCCCCACTAATGTTGGGCTATTTAAAAGTCGCGCTGTTAATTTTTCTCCTTAAAATTTGGGCGAAGCTCCCAACGAAATACAAACATTTTGTGACTTCACTGCGCCTCGAAAATGTGCCAGGGATTGTTGGCGCGTCAACCATTCTCTTGTTTCAACTTTCAGTCAAAGGTGTTCTTTTCTGGTTTTTAGATGAAAACCAGATCCGAACTCGTCGCGCGTGGTCGCGCATGCGAATCAGAAAGTTGGCTGAGGAACAAATGCATTCAACCATAACGGAATAGGGCAGACCGCGCGGCAGAAACCGTGTTTCACTCGCAATAATTTAGCAAGTCCACACGTTCTGACTTGTTTTATTGGCATGTGCAAAAATTTTGAAGTCATTTATGGAGGATATAGTGGTTTGGTTTGTGATAGTAACTTGCCCCGTTTGAAAGTCTTTAAAATAATAATTGGAAGCTCATTGCGATGAAAAGAGTTTGGTAGCGAATTATAAGAACTATTGAACCCTAACACCAGCCTACTTCCAGTAACTTTCCATGCTTCACAAGAAGCCTGAAAATCACAAATGTCTGTTTGTCGTGCCTTTTCCGAGTTTTGTTATTGCCACTGAACATTAGGTTTGAGTCCAGACTGCTAAGCCGACTGCTGGGTCTTGTCGTGACGAGCGCCCGAAATATCGCCAGTTTTCCGTCGACGACTGGCGTGAAGGAACTGTAGCTTTTGATCATTATGCCGTAATGAGGTAGCGTTGATGCAATTTTGCTTAAATGCTTTAAGCTTGACTTCTTGAGCTGATTGCTTGCCCGAAAACACACGATCGCTTTTTAGTCTCTATTACCAAACCAACCTATTTATCAATTATGCTGCGATTTATCGCTGAATAAGCGTTGTCTGTTGAAAATCTGAGAACCGTATTCGCACCAGCGCAGAAAGTCAAAGTATGCCATCACTAATTTCATTTCCACATTAAGACGTGTTTGTGCTGCAGATAGGCGGCAAATAACCCATTAACCCATTTCAAATGACAATGCTTCAACGAACAGCACAGGTTGGCCGAAAGACGGCCAAAGCAGTCACTTAATCACAAACATAAACCATCGTTCGTTTAAAAAAAAGGTCGACCCAAACAAGTTCTCAATCATTTCAGAGGTGGATTCTTCACCATGCTGCATCAGGTGAGCAACGTCCGTGACGCTTTGCTGCCGATGTACGCTGAGTGCGATCCCGCTGCCCTGGAACAAATCCTCATCAAGTCTTTGCCCCTCTTCGAGCGACACTGGAGGGAGGCGCTGAACGTCGTCACTGGTTCGCCCGGCGACGCCAGCTCAAGCTCGTTTGTCGCTCTTCCGGACGTGACAGAAGCCGATATTGCTGAGGTGCTGCGTTCTTTTTCTTGAAAGAACGAAAACCGTATTGCAGCGAAAATCTTGTTTGTCATGCAATTGAGTTTTGACGTACCAGAGTCTTTGTGATTTTACCCAAAACAAACCATTTGGGCTAAAAAAGTACTAAAAACCACCATGTTCTTCCGCAATAAAAATAGGTGCGGAACATGTTTTTTTGCCAACTGTGTAAGTCAAAATTCATAATTGCTAAGTATTGTAGAGAGTCTCAGCAGCTAGTTTGATGTGCAACAGAGCTCAAATATTGGTCATTTCAAGTCGCAAGACGATTTTTGTGTTAAGTCATAGAAATCATGCAGTCTTGACACCTTATCAGATTGTTTGCTGTTACAGGTCTTGACCAAAACAAGTACTGAGTAAAGCAAACCATGAAAAGCTACTTGTTGGAGCATAAACCTCTTCAATGTAGGCCCCAAAATTACTTGCTAACTGCCTCACCTAACTTCTCATTTGATTCGCTGGAAGACTCAGACAACAACTGTTGCAAATTTGCAGTATACCTAGTCTTGCGTACGCTGTCAGCAATTCATACACCTGTTTTCCAAGGATAAACGTATTTTCAGATGTTATGGACAGCAATTCAATTTCTGCATATCAGCAAAATCTTGATTTATTCAACAAACAGGAATATAAATATTGCATGAAAATTCAGAAAGCTAAACGTCAATTTATAGAATGGAAAATCAGATTGACTGCACTCAAGATTCCACATTTTATTATTTACATGCATATAAATATTACACAATACAATAACTCACCATATGCAATGCCACTTCTTTGTATTCAGGTTAAAACTAGTTTCCAGAAAGGCGACTAAGTTGAATCAATCGGCAAAAATTTTTAAATAGGAAATCGATTTCGCGTAACACTACGCATCCTTAGCCTTAAAATCTTGTTCAAATAATGTGTTTCCAAGAAACGTTGCTTTTAACAACCCTCCGACGTACGTTATACTTGGTGTCGCGTTTGCGTGAAGGCTGTTATGGTTGCTGTACATCACGCTTGAAAGCCCATGCGGTGTGTGGTGCAGTTCAGTTACAGCTTTCGGGGAATTGTGGCCAGCGTGGTGGTTACTCGGGTCCAGTCTGTTGTAGTGGCATCGCGCTTACGAGCCGATCTAGCACAGAAGTGACGTGAGTAGCTGAAAATTTCTCCAAACAGCTATCAGGCAGCATTTGACAGAACACAGCTCCGGGCTGCTGAATGGCCGGCAGCACCTACAGTGACACTTTGTATTGGCACGAGGCTGCGGGTACAATGAGCCACTGAAACTGCTGTCGGTTTCTGTCGTCCTTTTCGCCCCAGTGCAATTTAAGAGCATTGTTTAAAATGTTTGACAGCCGTCGCTGCGAATACGCTTGGCTGCGTCGCGTCATCGCATACCGTACGCAGACAAAAGCGCATTTTTAAGAACTGCGTGTGAGGTACCCTTGGGGTTGAAGTGATGTTTATTGACGTTTTAAGTAAAGATGTTCTAATGTCACGTCGCTAAAGATGTCAGTTCTAATTTTAATGTCTAAAGATCTCACGTGTTCTAATGACTTCATCACTGAGTGGACTTCGTAACGTCAAATCCAAAGAAACAGTCGAAATTTTGCTTCTTGTATCGCATCCCAGTCTGCAAAGCAGCACTTTCCGAGTATTCTCCAAATGCGGAAATCAAACTATATTTAGAACCGTTCCACTTTTAAAAAAGGGAAGTTGTAAAATTAAATGTCATCGTTGCCAAAACCTTTTCAAATTTACTTTGACTACTTTAAATAAAACTGTCATTTGAATTGATTCTTAATGTGGGTGAAGATTTAAGTTATTGACCCTTCCGCGAACAAACTGGTCTGGTCATCTGCACGGGATGTAACGCTGTTTTTCTGCTCAAAGGATAAAGACCACGGACGATTTGAGATTCCAAAATGTCTCATTTTTTGAAATGTTGCTAGTTTAGCCTCAGCTATTTCACAGGCGCGATCTCCAGCTCCTTTTCTGGTTGATCTGTTGCTGCATTCAAAGTGATTTGTGTTACAGTTTGCTTTCGTAAAGTCCCACCAGTTCACTGTCTTACGTTTCGTGGATGAAGCCACGCAACTTTTAGTCAGACTTTGAGCAGAAGACAGCTGAGGGCGTAGCAGAGTTTACCACTGATCTTGCTTGAACGCGTCCAGAACTGACGCCGCGCAGTAAGCCTTCTCAAAAGATAAAGCACATGTTACTTGCGATTGTAAGCTACTTGCGGTATGCAATTTAATACTCCTGCGCCACACGTTTTGTGCCTTGGGGGTAAAACGGCCCACAGCAATAGACTTCTCAGCAGCTTTTCGTCGTGTTGCAGTTTCAAGGCTAGTGCTCGAAATGACAGTGGAGCGTCGGAGTATCTATGTGTCTGTTGCCGGTTTCGTCGAAGTTGTGTACTGAAAAGTCATTTCGCGGAGGGTTTACGACGTCGCCATCGCATCGCACGTGACTTTGTGCGTCGTTGCCGTCGACCCACTCAGCCCTGGCTGTTGCACTCTCCTGTCTCGTGGATGACACTCGATGTGAGAAAACATGCTTGTCCGTCACTTCGAGTAGCGGGCTATGGTTCATGCCGTTGAAGAAGTGCGCGTGCAGTCAGTGCAGAATGTCGTTCTATACAGTATACGCAAAAAGAATATGCTGTTTGTTAGCGATTGAGTCGTTGGGCATTTGCTCCTACAGTGACACTCCAGGGATTGCTGATCGCTACGCACCTACCCAATCCTTCTTGTGCTACTGCTCGAGTCGGTGTCAGCTTTCTGCTTCTCGCAGCGCTTGTGTTTTCGCATCATTCAAAAAGTTCCTGCTCGTGCTGGTGAGAGAGTCCGGAAGCTGTCCTTCAGCAAGCAGACACTTGCAGCTTAAAGTGACACTGAAGTTCCAGTGGATAGTTACATGGGGCACAGGTTTTGGAATCGTGAACGCGAAAAGCTGGCGCATCGTACTTGGCAAGAGCTTTTTACCTTTTCTGGTGACTTGTTTGCCAAATAGAGTATGTAGACAGGATGCCCGCATTCCCTCTTGCACAGATTTTACAAAGAAAGCTTTGATGCTGTCCAGGATGGACGGCTACAGTGGGCTTCTCTAGGTAGCGTCCGCGCCGTTAGTAAATGTTTTCATCTCCCTTTTTGGACCACTGTGACTCGCGTGACCTTTATCACATGTGTCGCGCAGCCCATTCTGAGCTACTTTCGCCACGGCCGTCTGTCCGCGAGCCGATCGAACTCAGCTGACGCCAGACGAAGAAGCGACGACGGAACGCCGCCATTCGCCCAGTTCGGCGTGCGGACCAACGAGCCGTCGGACCAGAGCTGCTCCCAGTTCGCTGCCATTCGCAATAGCGGTGCTCGCGGCAACGCGCTTCACATGGTACGATCCTAGATGTTCTGCCTTCGGCGGCAAGTATCGGGCACAGGTTTTAACAAGTGCGAACCAGCAGCGTCGAAAACAAACGTTGACAGCAGTGTTTGGTCTGCGCTGAGGCTGCGAAGGATATCAGTTTGCTTTTGTGTATATTGTTTTATCGGCTAAATTTCTATCTCCTCCCCGTGCTGGACGTTTGTATTAGCAGTTTGAACAAGTTACTCCAGCCGGCCCAAGGTCATAAGGAGGTTAAATAAGTAATCGCAGCTGTAGTTTGTTACCTACCATCAAAGTGAGTGCCACCGAAGTGACGAAGTAACCTGCCCCAACAAAAATTACCTTGGACATCTTGAGAACCACAGATTGCAACCGATGTAGAGTGGGAGTGGCTAGAGCCTTGCCCCGTCTGAGCTAAAGTTTCGTTTTGGAAAGTTTTTGCTGAATCAGCATGCCTACAATGTCTTGCTTACCAATAATGTGCATTGCGACTTAAAACCATCTTAGTAGTGTGCACCAAGCGTTGAACCAATACAAGCCGGCACCAGTTGTTGCTGACGACGCAAAACTCCAATGCATCTTCCACTGATAAGCAGCCAATGACTGAAACATTTGCGGCCATCGTGATAGTCTCTCGAGGCGGACATTGATACAATAGAACGCTGTGTCTATGAACAGCGTGCAGTTGCTGCTGACGCCGCCAGTGTCGTATATTTGTCCAGTTCACGAAGGACGATCGTCCCTAGTTTTCTCAATCGCGGTTGTGCAGGTCGTCCATTCGAAGGCGCCGAAGAGTCCGATCGCTTGTGCCAGGACCTGTTTCGTTTGCCCGTCCGAAAACGACTCTGCTGCTAAAAAGAGGTTTGTCCCTCGCCTGAACCTGTTTGCGTGCCGCATTTAACTCGGAACTTCGAAGCGAATGACAAAAATCGCTTTTGCATTGGAGCCCTTGACGGCTTAATCATTCATCGTACGACGCTAAGTGGGCGTTTCAAATAATGTCAATTGTGTTTGAAGACAATCGATCGCGTCGCGAGGTTGTGATGTTCGGCAGCACAAAGTAAATAATGTGTGAAAACGGTTTTTAATCTTTATTGACATGGCAACGTAAGTGACGGATGTGTGTCAGGTCGATGTCGTCGATGTTCTGTGCTGAGTTTTCAACTATTCAAAGAAAACGCTGCCGCCTCTCCTATCAACCGTTACTACAAAACTGATCTTGTTTAGTCGGCCGCCAGCAACTAAACTGTTTGTCGTGCGCAGCTAATAGTATTGCTTGCCCAGTTCGTCACTAAACTTTCCGTCACAAGAAATTCGGAAATAATTCCACCACTGCCCGGACTTGTTCTTTTCTTTGCACAGAGACTTCGAAAAGTTGGTCGGTCTGTACGCCGCGTGCGTTCAAGCGTGTCGCGCCGCGAGGGAAAAGTACTGCGTTACCCTGGACGTCACTGCTGCGAAGAAAATCGCACGTGACACAATGGCGAGGGCGACGAGTCGGTTATCTCACAATGGCGTGTGCGAGTTGGAGCTTCATGCAGTGGACAATACGGGCAGGTATGCTCAGCGTTCGGGTTGCCAAGGGGGCGTTGTCAAGCGACCAGTCCAATCGCTGGATTGGAGGGTAATTTTGGAGACAGTTTTTTTTCGGCGCGCGAGATTGTTCGTTTCGGTCGAGGTTTAAGTGGACCTTCAAACAGCCGTTGAATGGTTGCATTGTAAGATAAGATCGAACTTCCCTCGGGAATATCGACTTATCGGGCAGTGAATTTTCTCGACACGCTCTGCCGAAAATCTTCTTGCCTTTTTCGCGCTTTCAGATCACGCCTCGATTTATTCTGTGGTCACACGTTTTCAACGATGGGAATTATTTTTCCGTTGTATTGACAGCGGCGTCATTTGAACTCTGCTGCTTGTCGTATCAAGGACCGTATCCAGTAGCGTCCGCGGCGTGATTCGAAAAAGGACTTTTTGAGCCCTGATCGTGAAAGCATTCGATTGCACGATCAACGTTTCTGGTCACAGTTGCTTTTTTGCCGCTCTACCTCCCCAGGCTGCTGCCTGTTCCCTCCCTGCAACGTTCGCCGCACGTGAAGAAGGTCACCTTGGCAGTGAAAGACATACGCGGCTGCGACGGGAACAGTCTCTTGGGTGCTGTCGTTTACGCGGACACTTTCATCGAATCTGCGATCGCTGTTGATGACGACGGTAACACGGTTGTGTGTTTTTTGTGCCGACGGGCGTTTTTTTCAGGTTTGAATTTAAAAGTGAACTTCCCGCGCGCAAAAAATATAACTGGAACAGAGCGCATCAAAAGCTCTAGGTTTGCTGTGGCCATTTTCGAAAGTTCAGCCGACAGGACTCTGCGTTCTTCTAATAGCGATGATGCAATCTTGCATATACATGTGTTCGAGCAACTAGTCTCCACAAAGGCGACGTGTTTGGATTAATCCGCAATTTTTTTATATTTTAGAAAAATAAATCAGAAAATTTTGAAAACGAGCAATCGCCCGATTTCGTGCACCGGTCAAAAATGCGTCAGGCTTTTCTGTCTTTCGATCTGTTTGCGGAAGTTTCCGGAAAAGTTCGCTTTCTGCCGAAGACACTGCCGTTCCTGGTGCCTTGAAGCGAAATCGCGAGGGTGCATGTTCTCTCACCAGTCAGCGCGCCCTGCGCCTGTCCCAAGTGTCGACGGCGACAAACCGGACCGCGCTGTGCATCGGCGCTTTGAAACTTTTTCGCGGCTTGAACGCACCGAGTCACGTGACAACGATCCGGCTTTCGCATCTCCGTTCGAACGCTTTCTTCGCGAGCGCGTCACGAAATTGTCGGTTCGTCGTCGTCTACTCGCGAGACATAAAGGCCTTCTAGAGATGTTCTCTGTCGAAGGCCTTGGAGACAGGCGGTTGCGGCGTTAACCGCGTGCGCGCTCGCACGCAGTGACTACATCTTCGTTTGTCGTGACAAACGTTTTTCGTCTTTCGGCGTTCCGCGCAGCGAGATGACTCACAACACAGCGCGCTTCGAAACCGAGTCCCCGTCCCCGCCAGAATTTCGCCGGCCTCTGCGGCGGCGACTTAATTGACCGCGTTCGCATGCCGTCGCAATGAGCGTCTCGAGCGTTTTGTTTGGGCAAAAGCGCCCACGTTTTTGTTTCCGTTTGTGTTTCAGATCTCGTCGCAAACGGCAAAGACACGGACGACCCCGGGCGGCAGCGCGACAACCGCTGTCTGCTGCTCACGTCGGGCATACCCGAGTATTGCGGATGGCAGGTGGGTGCTTGTGGCAACCCGATGCGCCGTCGTCGGCGTGTAGTTAGTTAGTTGCTCTCTAGGTTTTTTGTCTTTGGTCATAGACCGATTTCTTTTTTCAATGACTGAAAAAAATCGGTCATAATGTTCGAAAATGCAGGCTATTGTGTATTGTTTCGGCGAGTTTTAATACTATTATGGGACAAATGACTAATATGTCTCAGCGAAAAAAGAACTAGGTAGTGCTTCTGCTTCAACCTTCCCGACCGCTTGTCAGCCACGAAGCGCCAGATGCAGCCTCCTCGAGTGTTTCATTTTGAAGATTCACCTCGAACGCGCTCGTGCTTTGCTTGTGGGTTGATGCCGTCGTTTTTGCAAATCCCCTGCGCAAGCGACACGACCCGCAAGGTTGCGTAAGTAGTCGGGGAATCCGATGCCAAACGCGTGAGACTGTTTCAGACTGTGTCCACTTATACGATGTAAAGGATTACGCAACACAAAACTGACGCACGACGATACAAGCCGTCTCAAAAATCTACCCAAACAAACCTTAAAAGTAAGAACTCGACGACTCAGCCGCTCAGCGGAAGGTTTTGGGGGGGGAATTAGGTGCGCTGCGTCCGCTTGTGGGTGCGCACATGGTGTGCCGATTATGAAATCACTGCGACTGACTGCGCAGCTGAGCTCTGGCGAAAAGCTGAAACTTGTGCTGCAAGTTACATGGCGATCATTTCGTGTCGAACTTGAAAGCAGCGCATAGTTGCGGTCGATGATCTTCCTTGCTCTGTAATTTTGCAGCCGCCCACGTTTTTCGCTGCAACGCCGGGCAATGACGTCTCATGACCACCGGGCGAATGCCTCGGCGGCAAGTAACCTTTTGCTCTCTGTTCTGCAGCTCGAGCCGTCGCCGATAACTGTCGAGAGCCGACCGCTAGCGGCTCTTGAAAATTGCGTCTTGTGTTCGTCGTCAGCGCTCTCGAAGACCGTCGAACGAAGTAAATATGAAAAATGTGAAAAAAGAGTGACATGTCCAAGTTCGCAATCAAGCATGCCGTGTTTGTTTTTGTGTTTTTACTTGTGCTTTTTGTGATGAGTATTTGGCTAAACATTTCCTTTGTTTAGCTAACAAGCTTGTTTACAAAGTAAACAAAGATTACTTTGTTCACCAAACAAGTAAATCAAACCTCGTTTAGTGAACAGAGCCGTTTTTACAACATTCCGCAACGAAAGCAGCATGAACTCTGGCAACTTTCGGAAACGGCTGAAACTTGATTGCCGATCAAGTTGCCGGATCTCAAGTGGTCCAAAGAACCATTGCTCTGACGCGCGTCATGAACCTCATCCATTTCTTCCACCGCTTTGTTCACCTTCGCCTTTATTTTGCAGCCAACGTTGACATTTTTGAAGACGGGTCAGTGACGTTTCACCCCCTCAACGCCGTTCCCTTCCATCTCAAGTCCCGCGACATCAAACAACTGAGCTGGTACCAGACCGGCCAGACCCACGACGTGGCCTTGCTGACTGTTGAGCCCGAAACCGGCGCATTGGCGCGCGTGCCGGCCCACATCCGCATACCCCCCAGCGTTCCGTCGATAGCAGTTGCGTTGTACCCGCGATCGACCGCATGGAAGCAGTTCCTAACAAAGGTGATTGCGATCGGTTGGCCGGTCGATGCGTGATAACTGAACGACGCAAATGCAATGCTTTCGCAGGATATAGTTTACCTAATGTTGGGCAAGGTATCAGGAAAGTGGAGCAAAATCTGATGTCTCGGCTTGTTTCAAGCTAAATGTTTTTCCCCCTCACCCGTCTTTTCTTTTAATTCGGTTCGATTTGCGTTCTTGGTCGTTTGCGGTTTTGAGTCCGCAATTGCGCAGT
>JGI24159J19872_10009942_pt1 | contig 12474 bp, 9 predicted proteins | sample Ectturendosymbi4_FD_19872 | JGI IMG/M metagenome (IMG submission 19872)
AAAAATGGGTTTTTTATCGAACAAAATATGGGTACGCATCTTTTTGGGTCACCCTGTATGAAGAAAATCTGCCCTTGAAGAAGAATCACTTTCAGAACAGAATAAAAGCTAGGAGTGATTCAAAATTGAAACAGCAGCTTGATTTCCTTTCCAGCAAAGAGTTTTGATGATAAAAGCAGCTGCTTTTTGTTGTTAATTTTGGTGACAACAATTGGTGGCAGGCCAAAGCCTGAATTTTGATTCTTGTTGAGGCAGCTAAGGTGAACGCTCTTGCCAAAGGAGCGCTACGGCAATTCACTCAGTGGCCGTGGACCGAGCACCCAACCTTCTGATTCAGAGGCAGACACTTTACCACTGAGCTATTGGTGCCCCAATAGCTGCTTATTGAAAATGTCTGATGATTTCATTGAATCATTTTTACATGGTTGATTTGTACAATGTATATCTTGATTTAGTTATTACATGTCATTACCAATAATCTCTCATCTTGGCAAAGTTTTGCCTTAGTTGTCCATCTCTTAACAACTTTGGTGCCAAGATCTTCGTACTTCGAAAGCCCACGTTCAGCCCACATTTTTGCAACACCACAACTGGCCAGGCGTTTCAGCTAGAGAGCTGTTTAAACCCTCAAAAGATGTGGCAAGTTTTCTAATTTGCATTTTTCGGCTTGTTTGTGCATGATATCACAAGTGGGGCAGGTTTTGGACCATTTTGGTGCAAAGTTATGGTCTGAAACCAACAAAAAAACAATAAATAATTGATTAGGGGATTAATGAAATATGTTGTTTTTAGGTCATAACTTTTGAACCAGCAACCCTAGAAAGCCAGTCAAAGGCTCAAAAGACTCACATTATAGCCTAGTTTCTAATAAAAGCCTGAGTCAAAAAATTCCCTCTAGCAGTTGGCGTCAGGGCCAGGTAACCTGAGCCAAAATGGCCTAAAACCTATCCGACTTGTGACATCACCCTCAAAAAAATGAAATCCACAACTTTCCAATTTTGTTTTCAATGCAAACTCAAAGACTAGCTCCAAATTTTGAGGGTTTGACCAGCTCTCTGGCGTAATTGGTGGGTAAGTTAAGGAGTTGCAAAGTGACAGTGTAAAAGTGGCTTGCATGGGTCTCAAAGGTAAAAACATCCTAGCACCGAAGGTGTTAGTAAAAGGTGTCAATTACCCCATGTGTTGAGATATCACTTTTTGAACCATTTTTCTGAGTTTTTAATGATAATTAGGAAAGGCTGTAGGACTAAAGATGCATAGTGTTCTGTGAAATAGATTTCCAATTAAAAATTTGCTGATGGATTCAAATGCTTTACCTGTGTGTAGACTAGTTTCTTGAATACAGATATGTACAAGCTTGAATCATTGCAANAAAGATGAAATCAGACCCATTGCAAAAAAGATGAAATCAANGCTTACAGCAAACTGGAGCTTTTAATGCGAGTTGTTATTCATGAATAATTTTGACTTTATAGGCAATAGACTGAGTTTGCAAACTAAAAACACTGGCATCTGAATCAAAGCCTGGGAAAGTAAGATATTTTATGGCTTTTGTAAAACTGCAGGCACTTCATGTAGTGATATGGCAAGTATTTGACAATAGCCATCTGAACAAGACCATTTAATAATGGCTGTGGTAGTGTTGCAACCTCTCCCCTCCGTTGGCGTTGCGTTGAATGTGCGATTCACCACGAACACGATGTGCGCGAAGAATAACACCCATATGTATGTGGTGCAAACAAGCAATAAGAGTGATTTTGTCAGGTGATCTCTATTGTTGCTTGCTGCCACAGTGCGAAGCTTTCTGCACTTGCCACTCAGGCTTTCCCATCGCAACAGTAACAATATCCTTGAAAAAATTTTGTTCACAACTTCTGAAGTACCTTTTATTAACCTTTCAGCCATTAACTCTACACTCTAAATATATCACACAACTACAAAATCATGCATAGGCATAATCAGCTGGCAGTTGAAGGTTAAGTGCCAGATTCTTTGATTTGTCAATCATTTATTTTCTAGCCACTGTATTTAATTCTGACTGTAAATGACCATCATCCTCCCATTGTCATTTGCTTTCATTGCTTAGAGTCCTGTGTTTGTAATTACAGAAAGAAAAAATATGAAATGATTTGTTCAAATGTGCCTGTTCATTTTTGTTGCAAACCACACTTGGCTTGCTGTTGTGGAATGGAGCAGAAGTTGTTTAACATATTTGGCCCATTAAAGCAAATTCCAGCAACATATTGAAAAGGAATTGTAATTCACAAAATTTTCGTAGAGGGCATGATACTCTTTGATGCTTTGAAGTGGCTGCCGGGGATGTTAATGTGCATTGCTTGTATTAAGAAATGAATTATTTTACAACACTTTTGTTTGTGACATTCTATATGCACCAAGCGTTATTCATCTTCTTGTGCATTACAAAACTGAGGGATCAGTGGTGAAGTAAATTAGGTATGAAGTGCAAATATATTACACTCTATTCTTAGTATGTAAGAGTTTATTGCTCTATTGCCTGTATGGAGCTTTCAGTAAAATAAGCTTTAGTCCTTACAAAATGAAGTAGGCAGGGTTTGAAGATGCCATAGCATTAGCAATGTGTAAGTTTTTGATTGCCTGCTTAAACAGATATATAGTGACAGTGATTTGTTTGTTCAGAAATTATCAATTTCTGTTCTTAATTTTTTTTATATACACTGTATTCATTTTTGCTTCAGTTTGCCAAAATCCTGAACTCAATTCTGAGACTTCCTTTTTGTTTGTTGTATACTTTTGTAATATGTTAATTATGTTGGGATATTCCTTTGCAATCTGTTGAAACACGTCAGTTGTAACAGAAAAATGCTAGAATGCAACACTTGAAGTACGTCAATATTTTAGCAAATATCATTTAATTACGTGAAAAATTGCAAGCACATACTCCGTAGTTATACTGGTTGGTTTGGCATATTGAGTTAAATGAATTTGATGTCTTTTGCAGTCATTTTGGAAGGAAGAATCTAAAGTTCATGCCTAAGAAGCGGGCACCCCTACCTCTGTACAAAGACAGCAGATTGCCTTTCCTTCACCAATTACCACGAGCGCAATATTTGAAAAATCCTGCAGTAAAATATCCCATTTACAACAGGTAGTCTGGTACCACGGTTCGTTTTTAAGCGCAACTTGATGATGATTTTGTTTGCAATATTGTCATTACATGCATTTTGTAAAGCAGTACAGGCACAGAAGAAGTTAATCTGTCGGTTTTTGAACATTAGAAACCCTTTGCATTGCGGCTGTGATTTCTGTTCATGGTATATGGTTGACGTGAAACGGTGGTTCATATTGTGGCTTGGTATTCCCACGCAAAACTTTCCCTGGCTCCTTCCAAAGTAAATGTTTCACTTGAATTCTATTTCATTTGCTGTAAGCCGCCCGCATTCTTTTCAGGTTGCCCAAGTTCTGGCGAGACGAATATGAATTCAAACGCCCACTGCTTCATCAAGAAGTTAAACCCGGTACCAGGCGGCCTCAACATGAGGGTGAGGCTGATCAGGCGTTTGTGGTGTTCAGCGCGCGTGTCATAGTGACGACCGTGGATTTGTAGTTCTCGTTCCGCCTGAAATAAGTTTTTTTCGACCACAATGGGGAATGACCTGATCAGTGCCGTGCACAGTTTTTTTTACGGTGTTCAAACTTAAGTCATGGTGATGTCCTTCGCGTGGGGCTTAAACCTGAAGAGGTCCAGGCTTAAAACGGGACGAGTACTTTTTTGGCGACGACTATTTGGCGCTGAGCTGTTTTGGCACCAGTGCAGAGACTGATAAGTGCGTGTAATGAAAGTTGATAAAACCATGGATAAATTTTAATTTATATCGTAAGCTAGACTTCGCAAATGTTCAAGTGATGGCAGTGAGTCAAATTTTTTTGCGATGTATAGAATTCGATTCGTTTTTTAATTCGCATATTCTAAACAGTGGCAATGGGTCACTTTGATGCGTTTATCAAAAACGCATAGACACCTTGATTTATTCCCCCTGCTGAGAAGAATCTCTGTTATTGGCGAAATGGTTATGCGGGAAAATGAAAGCAATATTTTTTAACGTTAAGAAAGGCACTTCGCTAAAATTCTAAAATACAGAAATACGCTCAAACTCATCTCAAGACAAACGCACTACGCTTGTTGCCTTTAAAAAAAACAGTTGCTTTCTTGAAAAACATCCGAGCAAGATGGAAAACACAGTTCTAAAGACAACGATGTGTGGGTAATATTTATCAAGCAGATAAGCGCTAGGCCTAAAACGGCTCAGCGCCAAAATGGCCGGCGCCAAATAATCCAAATCCGCTTAAAACGGCATCTTTGCTTTTTAAAAATCTATATGAAGCTTTTTAAGCCCCGCTCCTTAATGAGCAGTAGTTCTACGACGAACGTCAAACTTCCCGACTCTGCATGCCACGGAGTGCCGAAGACTCCTAATGTTCGATGACGCCAAACCGCAAGAGAGCGTATCTGTGCTGTTCAAAACGAATAGGTCGCAGTGGTGTGGGTTAATATATCGGATTGCTCAGTGCCTGTTAGTAATGTCTCCACGCTTGCGCTGATTAGCAGATGTACTAGCACGCGTTCACAATACTGTTACCACTCTGACACACGGTGTGCGTAACTTCTATTAAGACAAACGGTATACATACATCACTATTAAACGCAAACTGCCTTGTTACGCGAAAGTGCATGCTTTGTGCTAGGCGTAATGTGGCCATATATGGTTACATGACAACCCATGCATGTCTGGAACTCGTGACATCACAACACCGACGTCACAACATTACACTTTCCGAGGGAACAATTGCAATCATGCTTGCTAGAATGTCAAGACTGGTTTCTTTTGTGAAACAGCAGTGAAAGCTCCCGCTTTAAGCAAACTGGTGATGAAGGTTTTGCGTGATGCAGCAGCTTGAACAAATTACGCCGACTGCTGCACAGATGTTTGGTCATCGTATTCAAGTAACGCTCGATCCAGTCTTTGGTGTCAGCCGACACTTCTGTTCACGACCCGACATTTGCTTGACAACTTTGAGTCGTACCCTGCTTCAGTGTCCTCGAAAACAGGTGGATTTTCAATGTCCGCCATCATTGCTTCTCTCTTGCGAGATGCAATAAAAGCGCTAAGCCCAAATGAAGTGGAGAAAGTGTCCTTTTCCAGAAGCGGACACTTTGCAATTGCAGGTCGATAGGGATGCAAGCGTACCGCAGCTTTAAACGTTGATGTACCTGTATCCCAACACACGTGCTGATCTGCTGATTGCAAAAATAACTTATAAGACGCGTTCTCTCACAATTGCCGCAAGTTTTCGCATGTCAATAATGTTTTGTGATGGTCACCTCTGGATTGCATTGAAACATGCGTTTCATTGAAACATGCGGCGCATTTGCCAACGTCGTCAACACACCGATCATTTCTCCACGCCGCATTTTTCCACAGGTCTCTGGAGGATCGCTAAGAACGGCGAGCCTGAGCTTGCCAACAACTTCCGCGTCACAACTTATTACCCCCCTGAGTCCACTGAGGAAATCTGGGGGGGAGAAGGCGTCGTNGCCGGTTACCGTTGCGGGAAAGATGACCCTGTGAGTTGGTGATGTCTGTTTGCTCGTATGCTGTCTCAAACAAAGACANTTTTTTTTCGGTTGCATCCNGCTGCGTTTAGCACTTTTTCTTTCAGTGGCGTCTTAATCATGAGTTTGTTTTGATTGTGACATCACTTNGATATTTGTTTCGCGAATGCGAAATTGCCCCTCTCCGCGCACGGCTTTAGAAAGTTAAGCTTGCGGGGGCCCAACGGCATCTGTTGTAGAAAATATCATAACTACTTTAAGTTCAACATGGTTATAAGCTTTATGGAAACGAATAATGTGCCTACCAAACTGCAAACGAATTTCTGTTCCATGATGTCGACCGAGAATTAATTTCCGTAAGACGTGGTTGGACGTCTAGTTCTCAACCTGCTTAAATGCCGTGACACCATTACAGTGCTGCACTAGTTTATAACTTCTGACGCATTTACCCCTGGCATTCACAAATATTTTTAAATATATGAAAACAGCAAATGTTCAATCTGACAATGTTAAACCATTTTCTTCTGGAGGCTTGACCTTGCCTGCAACGCATTTTTCTTCAATAAACCATATAGATGCATTGCGCATATTAAGCTTTATACTCAGAGCAAAAGACTTTCACCTATAAACTGTTCCCTTGACAATATAAGTAGCTTCGTCCTTGGGAGGTCTACATCCCCAATGACCCCTGGTCCTTCGCAGCCTCCCATCACCTCCCCATGCATTCTATAAATCGCTGTACTTTGAAGTCATCACAGCACTACCTTAATCATAATCACGGTGGTGTCCTTCATGCGTGTGTTTCATCAAAGTAAATGTATTAGCGCCAATAAGCGTATACACTCTGCTACCGCCACGTATACGTCATCGTCTTGTTTCATGTATTTGTGTATTCCTTTTTACTGCGATGCATGTTTGAAGTCTAGCGCCTTGCGTGTGGGAGTGGAGACGTTACACACAATACAATACAATGCATTGCAATAATAAATATCGAGTGAACTATCGTGGAACACGATCTTAAACATGCGTGGTGGACGAATGGTCTGCAAAAAGTGGTGAGATGGTTTCTGGACGCAGACGATAACGCAGATTTCCACCAAAACCTAATTATTACTTTGTGGGCCATTTACGTTGTTCCTTGAAATTCGCATGCACATTTGATGCATGTTTAAACCTCGCGCGTTGCGTGTGGGAGTGAAGACGTTAAAATATGTAATGATAACCTGGTTGATATTGAGATAGCACTGTATCGTTATAAAGAAAATATCTGTACTTCAGTATAGTTATAATTTTTTATGGTTATAATTTTTTTTTATGAAAAAAATTTTTCTAAGAAAAGCGAACATATGTTCTACAAACAATGGGAACCCACCCGGGTGAAGCGCACGTTCTACAGCGAAATACTCGATCGAAAGATCACGACTAAGTTCACGCACCTCGCACTTGATATGGTCGACGCGGCGTTCGGTTTCGACGCCTTTATACTTGAGGTGATGATGAGACTTGTTCCATACTGTGCAGTGTTTCCTTCTAAGGTGTGCAGTGCTTTTGCGCAGTGAAATCGCATTCTCGCGCACTTGCAAATTACCAAATGTAAAGTTCTTCGAAAGTAAAAAATCATTGACAGATCAGCTATCTGTCAAGATTCAGCAATAAACCTGTATAATGTGTGTAGGCATTGAGGAAGCACGAAAACAAGAAGCTATTTGAATTAAATGTGTACTTTGTTTTTAATTTCATTTGGAACTTTGCTGACTCAATCTTAAATTATTCATGCTCACTAAAACAAACATTTGCTCAGTGTAAAATTTTATTGGAGAGAAACACTGGTCGTGTGGATAAATACAGGAACTTTAAATTTTTGGATAGGTCCAGCCCTCAATTGGTTTAAGTGATGGTGGTTATTGTGAACAGGCCAGTGTCTGCTCTATTTGCAATTTACTTCTTTTCGTACATTTTTGAAAAATTTTATATTAATATGTATTACTGGCATACATTATCGTAGTGTTTCACAACGCATGTTGCACGCCATGTTGTTATCACTGACATTCACCCCTCTCGCCGTTGTCAAAATTTCAAAGTTTTTAAGTATTTACCAGTTGATACATGCCTGGCATGCAATGCAAAGGCAGCGAAACGATGCAAAATATTTTTTCAAACCAAGATTTGATTTGAATAAGATTTTAGGCTGAGGATGCATGAATTGAAACCCTTGTAGAAACCTCGTTGCTTGACTACAATTTCTATTCGACTGACCAATCATATTCGTTCCTGAACAGACACACACCAAAGTGCTTCAGGCGTTTGGGGGAGGATTGAAACGAGAAATGCTCCTGAAGCTGGCGAGGAAAGACACAGAACTCTATCCGGACGACCCTGAAAAGCGGGAAGAGGTTTACAACAGATACAAGGTCAGTATCCTGACAAAAGGTCGCGTTATGACGTTAATAAGACAATTGTGCTTTTGTCGTTTCTTATTTACGCTTTTTTCAGGTTCTTTTTCGCTGAGACTTTTCGGTCATTTGTCTGAGAAAGCTTAAAAACTTTCCGTTATCTTTTTGTTCGTTTTCGGACGTTTTTTGACCGAATGAGCGTAAATTTTTTCGGCCATTTCATAAAATGTTTGATGAATGACCGAAAAGAACAGTTTTTTTTTCACCGGTGTTGCTTGGTTGATAAGTAAATCGTAGTTTCGGCTTATTGTTTTTTTTTGNATGAACACTTCTTTCAGTAAGTCTTTACGTTTATAATCGCTGTCGAAAAACGTCCGAAGCTAATCTTCAGCTTCACCAGAAAATTTTTTTTATCGCAAATGCAAATGTTTTAACGATATCACAAATTCTTTTATGTGTTTTTTTAAGAAAACGTTTCAAAGATCAACATTGCTCTTGTCTGTTTCTATAAGCGCAGATTTTCACGCCGCACGCCATCACGCGTCTTTTTTTAAGGTAAAGCCTTGTTCATAAAACTGCTGCGTTTTTATCTGCGTCAGAAATACGTGATACCTGAAGAGCAAGCAGAGTGGGTTGGTCTGAGTTTAGTTGAAGCGATGCACAAACAGTGGAAGATCGAGGAAGACGCAGGTCTACATGTAAGCTTGTTTGACAAACACATGTTCTTGACTATGCACTTAAAACCAAAGTTAGTCAAGCTTGCAGGGATTAAAACAAACGACACTTTTCTCGCTATTTTGACACTTAAGCTTTTCCTGTTCAGTTGAATTGATGGTCGAATCTCTGAGACACCCAAGAAATGTGTTGTCGGGAAATCCTTGCTTAAAATTCGTCGTTGGTCTTTTTCTGGTTCTTTCTCGTGTCGTTATTTTCTTAACTCCACTGATGCTTTGATGTCAGATCTTGGTGTTGAGCGTTAAGTTCACTGTTCCTGCATACAACCTGTTTTCATTCTAGTAAAATAGCAGAACAACAACTTTAATCACATAGCTTCCAGCAAGTTTTTTAAATAATCTTATTTTTGATTTGTTGCAGAAGCCAACTCCACTGTTGGAAGTCTACACGAAGGAGTTGCTCGATAAATTAAAGGGTTCAAGCGAAATTCACGTATTCGACATGTCGGACAGCCAATCAAAGCCTGCCACGTAGTGCTGGTAGTAGCAACTGTTACCATGGCGTTCAGCGAAATCTGCACCAATCAGGGCGTGCGTGGTGTCCCCCTAGGTTGGGGGCACGGCTTGTGAAGCGCGAAAACTTGCGACGTTTTGTTTTCTCACTCAAGTTTAAAACGATCCAGCATTTCCGGTGTTGCAGCATTCTGGCTTTGTGACGCAACACTGTACGTTTGTGATACAAGCAAGAGGTCCATTGATTACCTTCAATCACTTCTTGTTTCATCATCGTCGTCATCGTTGGAGCGGCTTCCTGGCAATGTTTGGTTTTCTCTGAGGGAGTCTTCCGTTCTATCAGGATATAAATAATTGTTTCACCCTCGTCGCCTGGGCGTTCATAAGGGGCTGGGATGGGCAGGCGGGGTCTTTTTCCCTGGATTTTTAAATTTTCCTATCAACGTTTTCGTAGAAAAATGTTTTTCTCTTTTCGGGTTCGTAAAATGAAATTTCACTGCTGTTTCCCCCCCTGGAAAAAAGCCCCGACGCCCTAAACAGCCATACTTGATTGCAGTCAAAACGCCTCCGCTTGAAACACATTACGCGAACTGGTTATTTCTTGTCAATAAATCCATTGCACGAACACATTTGACGAGGGAGTTTTTGGCAAATATAGCGAAGACCTTGCATCGCTCTTTGTTCTGGCTCCATCCATCCATCCACCAGGCGAGACCGAAGCAACGAAATAAACTGTGAAGTGTTGACGTGTCTCTATCTGCAAACACAGGCTCAATCGGTGAATCTGATTCACTCTGTCCTATGAAATGGCGAAGGCGTTACTCAGGCTCGCGGCTGCTTGAGATACGAAGTAGGCAGGGGGGAATTTGAGAGGTGACACTGTACAACTTAATAACGCATAACGGCAACATTTACCGACCATAAAGACAAACGGCGACTTGTCTTTGCCACGATGAAAAGACGAACATGTCACGGAAAACGTCAACCGGTCAGTCAGACAACTCGCTCGCGACATTACTCGGAAAAGAGGTCCATGCAAAACTCCGCGATGTTGTAAATATACGCGCAGAAAAAGGCATCCAGCACAAGGCGTAACTGTGAAGTCACGTGATGCATACAAACGCGCCGTGTGAACATGTGAACGGTTTGTGCCCAGCAGGATGGTGCAATGTACAGTCTATTGCAATGCGTTGATTCCAGAGCATACGTACTTGTACGTATAGTTGGGCCACTGGCCGCAACAGAAGCAAGTCTGTAACTTCAGTGGTCCCATCGCCAAATGTCCGATGATGGTGAAAATTTTCAAATAAGCCAGTGTTTCACAACATTTTTCGGATCGCGAGCTATCAGGTTGTTTTATATTGCTTCTGTGTGCGACCGTCTCCAGAGCGTAATTCGCTCAAATGTGCTTGCAATTTGTTTGGGTAGTAACAGCTGCGTAAAACTTAATAAACTGTGCCCAACAACACATAATGATTGATTCAATGTTACAACATTGGTGCAATTCGCGCCAGTTGGAATATTATACTCAATTTATCTGTCACTTTGCTGCGCGTGCGAAAAGGTGCATGCTCGAGCGTCACCAGGAAACCCCCGAGTTGAGATTCGCTCAAATTTTGACTATTGAAGATTTTTCGGTTCTTCCGTAATCGTAAACATTCCCAAACAGTTCCCTCGCAAATCTGTTAAGATTCGTTTCAAAACAAACATCCCACTTTTCGGCAAAAGTTCTTTCAAATGTGTCCCAGGTAATCAACCAAAATCCCAGGCAAATATCAGAACTTTCATTCCCAACAACTTATGTCATAGTCCCGAAGACTCTGTTAATTATCACAGCACTGACAGGCTGCATGAGTGAGTAGGACATGATGCGGGTCTATAACATGATTTTGGTTAATGCAATCACACTGTTTCTAAGTGGATAACTGCAGCAATTAGTGCACAAGGCAATTTTTTAATTAGAGAATCCGACTCCTGTTCAGACTCCGGCTACAGTCATCGATCCAACCGTGATTTACCAATGTTTTTACTTCAGGAACGGCCACACAGACTCCGGCTATTTTGCCGAAATTGAAAAGTGACTCCGGGTCCGAAAGAAAAACGCAGAATCCTGCCGGAGTCGACTTCGGATCCAGTACCACCTCTGATTAACATAGTATCCAGTGATGCAAGATAAGGTTAACCTGCCTTGTCTCTTATGTGTCATGTCATCAAAGTTTAGGAATTCGTGTGACTTTCATTGATTCTAACCCTTTTCTTGAACCATACTTTACAGTGTTTTTTTGTGTGCTGCAGCCTAGTGATGATGATTCGCCTGTGCTATATATAACAAACACCTTTTGGGCCCACAAAGGATACTTTTTTGACCAAAATTTGCAACTCCATAACTCCCCGGTCGTTTGAGCTAGAGAGCTGTTCTAAGCATCTACGTATTCAGCAAGTCTTCTAGTTGAGACTGAAATAATTTTTATTCGTTTTGTGTTTGGAGTTCTCTCTGGCGGACGTCAAAAGTGGAGATGTTTTTGCGTCTTTTGGCCACTTTTACCCAGCCGTGGACGCCAATCCAATGAGCCATTTTTTGACTCAAGTTTTTTTTTGAAACTAGGCTAAAATCCGCGACTTTCGAGCCCTTGATTGACATTCTAGCATATCTGGAGCCAAAATCGAAAATTTGGTAAAAATTCCCACACGCACAAACTCTAACCTGAGGTGGATTGCACCAACGATTGCTATAAGATGGATGGCCAATTCATTGTCTCCGTCACGCGTGACTGCGTCTTTACTCGAACCTCGCAACAAGCAGGCAAAAGCATTGACTTGTGTGCATACTACGGTGTATGACTGGCATTTTTGCGCCGTTCTATAGAACTTCTGCAAAAAATACTACTTAGCGCTAGTTGCTAGGCCTCTGCATGCAATGGTTAATCAAGCCTGTGCTCTAGTTTTTTAACTCTGTAGGATCGCTTTTATCCTTGATTACACAGTTTTTCTGTGGTATATAAGTACAAACGTAAAAGCAGATAGTGATAATATGCTTTTCATGTCTGATGATTTGTTTTTCCGCAAAAAATACTGAAAAAGCTTGTTTTTGTTGACTTAGGGTAGATGAAATGCAGACAAATAATGTCTTATTCTTACCTCAGATAAAATCACGCCACATTGTGCAAAAAAATATTGACCCCAAGATATCTTTGAAGACACTGGTTTAAAAGTCATTGGCACCAGGGCCGTGGGAACCTCCCCCCGCACCCCCCGGCCGGGGGGGGCCCCAGCCATGTCTAGGGGCCCCGCCTCAGTTGCA
>JGI24159J19872_10009944_pt1 | contig 12473 bp, 8 predicted proteins | sample Ectturendosymbi4_FD_19872 | JGI IMG/M metagenome (IMG submission 19872)
CTTCGCTATGCACGGCCTTCTCAAAGAGGCCCCCGAGCCAAACTAATTGCCCACTCCAGGGGTAGATGATGAAATGGATGCCGATTTTGCGCATTTCACCTAAGGTAACCTAGCGCGATGAACACCAGGGTTGCCAGATTGGCCATTTCATGGCCAATTTCAAAAAATTTGGCCATTTTTTAACTGCGCTGGGCCATGAAAAAACGCATTTGGCAATTTTGTATAATTTAGCCATTTTTTTGGCCATTTTTTGGTTTGTCACTGTAAAATAAAGTTTCAATAAATATTTTCTCTTTTTGTATTTTTTGGACGGTATTCATATCACTCATTGTTACAGTAAGACCGTGGCAATTCAACCTTTTTTTCTTTGAGGTGTGTAGTAATTATTTAGCCCTTGCAGTCAATAGATTTGTACAGATGTTTCAGTCAGTGATGATCTCTTGGTTACCATTGATAACTGCAGCGCTCGTACTGTATCTGAAGTCTGCTGCACTCGGTTGTGTGAATGATAATGTTATAGGCTAGTGGGAAGTGTTTTGCATTTTTGGTAAGATTTTACTTTTAGAAGTTTCTCATCACTTTTACAACAAAACTATGCAGTAATGTCAACCTTGTAATGTTCAAAGTGTGTTGTAATTATTTAGCCCTTTCAATTTTGCAGATTTTGTGCAACAGGTGTTTCAGTCGGACCTGTCATGAGTCAATCTTTGTTCTCAAGTGTTCCTACCCTTGCATTCATATGTGAACTTGATGATGGTTTTGAGCATGTGATCAACTCATTATGGTCATCAACTTAATGCAGTTCATGACTTCAATCTTTTGTTCATATATTTGGAGCACAAGATCAAGAGAATTCTAGCCTTGCCGTTGAATTGGAAAGTTAATTTCAAATTGTTTAACCCAGAAATGTATCAGAATGGAAGCATGTATCTACAACAGTGTTTAACATATGGTTCTACGTTTTATTAAGATCAATAAAGACAAGTTGTAACAGGCAATTTTAAGTATACAGCAGAAATTGCTGTTTTAAGGTTAAAAAATTGCTTTGGCAAAACCACATTTTTTTGGCAAAAAATATACTGCCTTCCAAACAATTTGAGACACCTATGAATATGGAAATTGCTATAGTTAAAACATTTTGTGATTTTGGCCATAACATTTTCAAGAAACAGCCATTTTGGCCATTTTTNATCAGGATTTTGGCCAAAAGCTACGAAAAANATCTGCCAACCCTGATGAACACGCTGGAAACACTGCTCATTTCTGCGACAAGGTAGCGGGCAGCAGAGATAATCACTATCCGGTTTGCTGGTTGGATATCCGGCAGGATAGTGAGTTTGCAACCGGATACGGATATCCAAAAACTGGTTTCTAACGGGAACCGGATACGGAAACGGATATCCGAAACGCTTTTATCGATATTTTTAGGATTCAGACTTTTGGCAATTGCGCATTGCACAATCATTAATTTATTATCTTTAGAAGCATCTTTTCAGCCTTCTGTGCCATGACTTCCAGTTTGTCTATGGTGTAATCGTAGTGTAATCCATTCCCCCTCTTCATCTGCTAATTGGAAACTCCAAGTTTGTCAGCATGAATCTGTTCCTGGTGTGGCAAGATAGGGCTCTTTCAGTAAACATTTTAAGGACGCTGTTTGCTGCGTACCTGGACTAAGGCTAGCTAGTGTAGGCCTACTGTGATCTGTAGTCCAGACTAGCTGGAGCACTCTAGCTTTGTTATAATTTATCAACAGATTGAAATAAATAGTGTAGGGCTGTTACCCGAACCTTAGCTTTCGCAATAACGGTCCTGGACTTAGTTCAGGAACTCACGCCGAAATAAACTGACTAAGTCAAAAGACATCGCTCTGCTAACGTATAGGATTATTCCTGTTACCAGACATGTTTACAATGTATTGTTTGTAGACTAGCATGGCTATACTAGTTACACGTAAGGTAGGTTTGGTTAAATTGCAACAAATGGGTAGGATTAATAAATGAATTGTGAATGTGAACTCATGGATGGTGTTAAAATCTAACCATTGTTACCAAAGAAATGACTTGTGAAAAGCTTGGTTTGTCAACAGAACCGACACCAGAAAGTCTGCAATAGAGGGGCTTTACATTCGTGCAGTGGGGTTTTACATTTTGCAGTTTGAACAAACATCACTGTTTTATGGTGCTCCATATTTCAATCAATTGGGGGGGCTTGGAGCTTTGTTTCGGAGGGGCTAAGAAGCCCAACAAAGCCTCCCCCGTGGCGATGGGACTGTGTGGCAAAACTTCAGCTTGCTTTTTAATGCAATTGACTCGGAAAAGTACTTAGGTTACGCGATATATCAAGCCTGCAAGATATGTCAAACTTTCTGTTTAAAAGCATGGCAGGGCCCAAAGTGGTGTAGCAACCTCTCGGTTGGCGTTGCGTTGAATGTGCGACTCACCACGAACGGGATGTGCGCGAAGAATAACACTCATATATATGTGGCACGAACAAGCAATAATAAAGTGATCCCGATGGAGTGATGTTGGTGAGTGATCTCTAGTAATGCTTGTGAAGCTAGTGAACAGTTGATAGTACTTACTAATGGCATGGGCGCAATTTGGCGGGGGACGTGTCCTCCCCACTTTTTCAGACGGGGGGGACATAATATGCCATGTCCCCACACTTTTTTCTCTTTAGGTTTTGTATTTGGAGAGATTTCAAAAATAAAAGTGATGTTTCTCACGTTTTGTGTGAAGAGCTTTTCATGCTAGAGGGTAGGCCATGCATAGACAAGTTGATATTGAAACAGAGTTTGGTGTAGTATCACTGATTCTGTTAGTTTATGAATTTTAGCTTCGATAAAATAATGTTTAGCATATTTCAAGTTTCTAGAGACCGTGAAAGATGTCTAACTGCTGCTGTCCGACACTTTTCCCTGCGTGGTATGCTGTTAGAAAGGTTATTTTCTTGTAACAATGAGAGTGTTACAGCTGCACATATAAAGAGACCACAGTACAGCCATGATTTGTTCCGTGCAGAAATGTAACTGGCTTTGCTGTAACGTTGGTTGTCACGTATTCGGAAATAGACAGTGTATAATTTTAATGATGCTAGTGTATACATTTTTACAAAGTTAGATTTTCAGGCAAATCTCTGCGAAGCTTTTGCCGAAGACACAAAGCAGCACTATTGTGGAGACTTAGATTTGGGATGGGGAGTTTAGCAAAAGACTGTTTTCAACCGTTAGTGAACAGGATTTCAATCAAAATGTTGGAGAAGTAATCTACAGTAATTTTCCAGCTGTATATTGACCCATAGCTCAAAACGTAGGGATTTGACTCGGAAAGAAGGATTAAATATACATTTATCCTCACTTGTAATGTCACGACAATGGTGACCAACAAATCCAAAATATATTTTTTCCTTGACTCGTACACTTTGTGCTTGTGGTGAATGCATTGGTTGGTAAGTCATCTGATTTACTTGGGTTTAACCAAACCCACAATGCAGCAATGTTTTCATCCAAGTGCGAAATACTGTATTTGCTTTACAGATACATCACTTCTAGTTTTCTTGGACATTCTTTTCATGTTAAAGGTAAAACTTGGTATTTTTTTGCCAATTCACCGTTGTGCATTTTGATTTAATCTCATATATATTTTTTTGTCGTTATCCAAGTAGAACTCTTAGAATGAAACTTTTGACATGGTGCAGAATTGTACGTCTAGCCGGACTTTTCGGGTCGGGCCGGGCTCGGGCTTAAGTTTGCCTAAATATTTCGGGCTTGCATNCAAANCATTTTTATAACATTAAGAGTAACGACTTTTCTCTTTCGTGACGTAGATTTGTTGTGCTCACTGCGGTAACTTCTGTGAGTGAAGTGATTCTAATTTTTCTTCAGCTAATTCTGTTTCCAAACACAGCTGCGTTCTTTTATTCTCTGATGGTATTAAGGGTTTGGATTAATTTGGATCAGTATTAAAACTTTTGGTGCTTTACTTTAAAAAATATAGGAACATTTGTTCTTTGATATGGGTATGGTTTGATATGATCAGTAGTGAAAGTTAGTTTTGTCACGAATGGTCACTCATGAGAAGTAACTATTTTACTATTTGGGTATGTTTCATGACTTAACTTCTCTTCATACATATTGTATCTGCAAATTATACCCAATCCTTACACATTTACTTCTACATATCACTTGCTTTGTCTCAAATCTAAGACATGAAAGTTTCAATTTTGGCTACCCTAAAAATCCTTTCATTATGAAAGTATCAGTAGCATTAAAAACTTATCATTACGAAATACGAAGCTAATCAGAGAATTAACAAAGTGAGCCTAGGGTAATTTAAACATTCAAATGGCGTTGAACCAACCAGCCTCCTAAACTAGTGGTTCCCTAATTGTGACACACGTATCTATGCTTAACAGGTTGTCCTTAAAAAAATATTATGACTACATGTCGCTAAGTGTTGACTGTAACAGCTTATTAAAATGGATTCTGGTATGGCCTATGCATCCATCTGCATGTAAACACTCAGTTGTTAGTAAATAGGCAAATAGCCCACTATTAACTTATTAACCTGCAGCAAAACACATGTAGTTTCAATGAAACGCAACCTTTCAAATGTCAGCTGTCAAAGTCAGTAGCACTGCCCACAATGATTGCTATCTAGGCCGCCTTGCTGAAAGCCTGCAACAGCTCAAGTGGTTGAACTCTCGCGGTATGAAATTGCCCGGGAAAAACCAATCGTCATTCATGAGTAACGCGCTTCTCTTGCGTGCAGTGTAAACGGGCAAACGGAGCACCAGCCGCAGCCGCTTCGTTTCCGCGCGTAACTAAATTGACGTGTAAACCCAGCTTTAGTCTCACACTATTTTTGAAAAGGCGGCAGCGGTGAGGAAATTAGCATGCGATGGCGTTGCGTCGAGAAGATCAATCACTCACGCGATTCTTGGCTTGTTTTAAGAAGCCTACAAGCCGGCTTTTCATATCTATAGAGCTATCCTAGAAAGTTTCTTTTATGCCTATAGCGCCGTCGTAGATAATTTTGTGATTGTTTCTTCTTTTCTTGAGCAGCATTATATTCCACAGCATTATCGTTGACTAACATGTTATGTTTGTGCCAGATAATGCCAATGTTTTGGTCAAGGTGGTTGCTATTTTCGGTGTGATAAACCGTGTACGTGCAACTACACCATGCACTGTTGCACACAACATGTTTTGTTACTCCGCAGTTGCGCATATCTTAACCCCCTCGGTGAATTTGGCTCTCAGGCCTAAATCGGGCTTCAAAAATAATGTCAGACTCGAGCCAGGTTCGGACTCGGGCCGGGTGCAGGCTTCAGAACGAGGCCCTTTTACAACTCTGTGTGGGTATGTAGGCAGGGGCCAACAAGGGAAGATTGAAGGAATACGTCCTCCACCCACCAACAGTAAAAATAGATTGGAACCATTTTGTGAAATGGGCTACGCTAATTTTACGCCAAATGTTTTTGCTCCCGGTAAGAGGATGTCGATGGAGATTTCGGTATGGGTGGGGCTGCATGCATGATGCCCAGTTGCATTAAAAAGATTTGCATCTTTTTTCAAAAAACGAAAATGTGCAAGAAAAATATTTATCGTCTTTGTAACGTTAAGCGTCTTGAACAAGACATCAAATCGCGCTGTAACCCACACTTATAAAAATGCATGAAAACTGAAGTGTTCTACCGTAAAAGTGGTATGCACGTGCGACCAATGCGTTTCAGCATTTTGTGCACTCCATCTGACAGCTCTGATAAAACCCACTTGATGTGTTCTGCTATATTGCTGCGCTTGTTTACATCCAAATACGATATTAATGGAAACAATACCGTGTCCAGCAACAAATTTAAGTATACCCTTTAACGTCATATGTGCCGAATTCGTCCCACTCAACGTTTTGTTCTTTTATTCTGCACACGGTTATTTTTATCGCTCAACGACCAGAGTCCCGCATTCGCCGGAGCCGCACTTTCTTTTCAAGCGCTTTATCGCCTGGTAGTGATTGCAGGTTTGACATCCGCCATCTTGAATTCTGTTAACTGTTGGTTTTCTTAGCAGAGGTTGGACCGGATCCGGATTACCGGATTCGGCTCCGGCAGGATTTTGCGTTTTTCTTTCGGAACCGGATCTGGAGTCAAAAATTTGTGAAAAATNGGANCCGGATCCGGAGTCACTTCTCCATTTCGGCAGGAGCTGGAGTCTATGTGGTCATTTCTNTAAGTAAAAGCATGGATAAATGTCGGTTGGATCAATTATTGTAGCCGGAGTCGGATTCTCAAATTTGAAGAACTGCCGGACCCGGATTCAAAAATTTGGGAACAGGAGCGAACTGCAGAGTTGGATCAATTACAACTGTAATTTTAATTGAATGTAATTAATTACATGTTTTCGAGTAATTGTAATTGTAATGGAGACTTTTTATTTTTGTGTAATTGTAATTTGCAATAAAAATTCACCAAATTACAATTACTTTTGTTTCCAGCAACGACACAGAATTCGAGAAGACGCAGAAAAGCAAAACCATTGTCACACCTTCTATGTGACCTACTACTACTCCACTGAGCTTGTCAGCAGGGTCCCGACATGGGGAAGTGCCGCCCCGGGGCGAGTCGAAAAGTGCCACTCCCCACCACCACTGCCACCACCTTCCACCACCAGCTATTCCTTCTTTTCACCAAAAGTGCCGCCCCCTGAAAAGTGCCGCCCTGGGGCAATTCCCCCCCGACTCCCCCCTTGTCGGAGCCCTGNTTGTCAGGTACACAGCACGATCACACGCAGGGTAGCCAGACAGGCCCATNCAGAGTGAAGACAACGAACGATATTCATACATGACGTACGGATANTGCATGAGTCAGCGAGAATGTTTGCGATATGGGAAAACCATAAGACGTTTNTATGGAGCAAGATAGCGGTTGTTACAAAGTTCCGTTGCTCATCCGTTACAGCCTGAGTTGCCAAATTGCAAAGAAGTATTTTTTGCAATATAATTCGTGTCAGATTGAAGGTTTTTTGAAGAAATGGATTTGCATGCCAAAGACCAGTGTTTCCCAAACTTGTTCGAACCGTTACCCAAATCAAGGTAGCGATTCTGTCTTATTACCCTAAATAAAAATTTTTCGTATTTCAGGTCGAAAACTTCTTCTGCAGTGATCACTCACAATACCGAGCAACAGTGTGGTTTTGGTTCCGCGTTACCCATCTTAGAATCGCATATTACCCCTGGGGGGTAATTTACGCCTAGTTTGGGAACCACTGCCATAGACCATAGAGCATTGGATTAAATTCCCAATCTATGGACAGTTCCCATTCGAGAGCAATTCCAACTGGTGTTATCTTTGCTCTGTGACGTGAATTACGCAACAATGGACGAACTCTCATGAGAACTTCTCATTAATTGTTACGTATCTTAAGTCACAAAGCAAATATAGTGCCAACCAGATTGAGAGCAAATGGAAGTTTCCGTGACGCAATCCTCGAAGTGTTGCATTCAGTCAGCTGTCAGCACAATTGCGACTTGTGGATCCGTTTGCTTTGCAAAGCTTTTTTTATTGCTATTTTCACTCTTAAATTAGAAATGAAAGAAGGCTAGATATAAAAAAATAAGTCATTTGGGACTAGAAAGATTGCGGAAAGGTATATATTTTCCATGTACATCACCTTTCTTGCAATTCTATAAATATTATTCATATGGACTCCATGCAAAACATGTGATGAGCCCAAGTAACGCTGTTGAACTGAAGTTGTCCTGGCTAGATCAATATTAGGCACGCTAAAGCAAATGTGTTTGTGTGTTCATTCATTCAATCATTATTCATCCACAAGCACAAACTTATCTTAGTAAATTACAATATCTTGCAGAAATTGTAGCATTTTAAAAATGGATGATCAAAACGAATATCTTGAAAACACTGCTGAATCCCTTCCAACACCACTGTCCAAATTTTTCAAACCGCTAACCAGAACTGAGGCACGGTGCAACAACTGTAAAAAGAAATTCAAATTTTCAACTAAAATAGCTTTCAATTTGATCACACATTTGTTTCTCCTCGTGCAAAATCTGCCACAAATTTGCCATCTATTTCCCGGTTGATGACGTTTTCGGCTCTTAAGTGTATAGCCCAAATGCTGCAATTCGAAATAGCGAGCTTTCTTATAAACTCAGAGACTGAAAATTTTGAGCTTTTGAACTTTCATCGTTTTCGTACATACTCTTTATTTTTTGTTGTTGGAGAATTAAAACGTAGATGTGCTAATTTGCAGTTCGCCAATCAGCATTGAAGTTGTAGCTGGATGGCAATCGTGCGTTTGAGTTGCGTGTTTAATTTACTGTAAATAGCTACAATTGTGTAAGCCTACTTGCCTAATTCTTAATTGTTTGTCGCGCTCTCGGCTAACTGACAGTGAGGTCTGCTCGCATAGTTTAGACTGCGCTGGTAGAATGTGGAATCTTGTTTGTGTTGTATTCCAGAAACCGTTTTCAAAGACCAATCGTTGTTCAAACGATTAACTGTTGTTGCGTTAAGTGTGACAATAAGTGTTTGCGCTGATAATCTACCGATCTGCAGTAACATCTGTAGGAAAGAAGAGACTGCAGCTCTGTGGATACGCGGAATTCGCAAGGTGTCAAAACAGCCAAAAAATAATTGCATAGGCGGTGAAAAACTTAGTGAGTGCTGTTCTTTAAATTCACAAAAAGCCTGTTCTGGCACCACTACTGGAATCATTCCAACATATCTGCACGTATTACAGTGGAAACCGCTTAATAGAGAACCCTCGGAAATAGCAAAACCTGCTCTAATAAACGATTGCTCTTTGATCCGATAAGTTTTTACAATAAAAATAGGGTGTCATTCGCACTAGGGGTTCACCAATGCACATATCAATATCAGGGTACTGTATTTTATTCTCGTGGTGAGCACTGTACACAGTATTGTAAAAAGAAAACACTGTATTTTTGCAATATTTTTGTCATAATGTATTACACAGTAGCTGTTGTGGTGGACACTGTTCACTCTTGCCCCTCTGCAGCACAAAAGAACTGATCGATTTTTGATTGTTTTACTTCATTTTTGGTTGCTTGGTCAACTTTCTGCATTTTATGGATTTCTCACGCCCTAACTGCGTGCAAGCCATGGTGCTGCTACACGTCTAACTGCTCTAATAAGCGGTGTGCCTGCTCTAATAAGCAAAGAATTTATAAGAGGAAAAAGATAGGATGGTTTTTTTCAGCCGAAACTGCTCGAATAAGCGGTTTGCTCTATAAACCGATGCTGGTTTCCACTGTATTTTCATATTCTTAAAAGAATTTGTAATTTCAACTTGTAATCAATTACAAGTGCGAAAGTAATTGAAATTATAATTGTAATTTGATATTTTTAGCACAGAATAATTGTAATGTAATTGACAAATTTGAAAGCGTAATTGTAATTATAATTGTAATTGAACTGAAATGACGTAATTGATCCAACTCTGGAGCGGAGTCGGAGTCTGAAAAAGTGACTCCAGCCACCTCTGGTTCTTAGCAGGAGAGATTCAGTAAAGATTTTGATGAACATTTTTGGGAAAGGTTTTCAGTTCTGGACGACAGAAAAAATCAGGAAGATAGAGTCACTCCTGTAGAATAGGAATCTGGCGTTTCTTGTTTAGTATCGTTTCTTTGTGAGTTTTTAGGCAGGTTTTTGTGGCTGGGACGAATTCGGCACAGTGGTCATTTAGGCATAAAATTGTGGATACACAATACTATTCCGGAAGTCTGGGTATTGCAGTTTTTTTCTTTTTGCAATTATTGCTGTTTGATTATGTTGAGATGTTTGTGAAAAAGGGTAACTTCTTACTAAATGAAGCCAATATCGTTTTATGGCAAGAAAGTGACTGGAAAGTAAGGTTTCCAGAATGTGAAAGTGATAATAGTAAGTAGTACGACAATAATGAGGATCCATACTATATTATTCCTACAAGAAACGACTTTACAGCGATTCATTTGATTCCAAAGAAGACACTTGTGACATGGCATTTTGCAGTTAGAATATTTGCAACAGTGATTCAAAAAGAAACATTGAAGAGTTCCAAGCTTTCCACTTTGGAAGAGTCAGAAATTGAAGCATATCGTATTCCAGAATTGGGCGAAGATGAATGCAATATTGCCATAGTTCATATTTTCGTCTTGTTGATTAGGTTGTCATGATCAGATAGCTTTTGTATAAGCAGGGTTGTGATTATTTTGGTGTTCCAAATACCAAGCAAAAGAACTGTCCGGACTTCAAATCCAGCGTAGGCTAACTGAAGCTTTTATAAAAAAAGACGAAGATATAGGCTAATTTCCAAACAAATGCAAAACCATGTTTGGAATTGAAATCTGGGATATATACAACAAGAAGCCGCAAATTCTGGAGAATCTGCTCTGCAGAAACATGTAGGTCACAAAATTACATGTGAAGAGATAAGATTGATCGGAGGTGGGAGTGAGGCGACAATGATGCAAGAACCTAACATCAGTGATGTAGTCGAGACCTAAACGTCGGGACCCAGACCTGGTCAAACCTTCGAGACCGACACCTCATCGAAAAATCCATGACTCGAGAATCGAAAATTTGTGGAGTATGCCGATATTTTTCTACAAATTTTCAAAAAATATTGTCGCGACTGCAAAGTTGCAATTTTTTCGAATTTCTGGCATTTTTCGTACCTGATTTGGTTGTTTCTTATCTGCAAATACAGCAAACCAAAAACACGTTGACTTACAAAAGTTTTACTAAGCCATATTTTTGCATTACTCAAAGCCTCAAACGAATGTACGTGTGATCGAAACCAAGACAAGGCCTCAAACCTTCGAGACTGAGACTCGAAAAATGGGAAGTCTCGAGACCAAGACCAAATCTCGAGACTCCATCACTGCCTAGCATGCAGTGGGGAAACTAATATTCTCTGTTGCTAATGCAGTGTACACCTATGTCTGAACCAGTGATGGAGTCTCGAGTCTCGAGATCCATTTTTGCGAGTCTCGGTCTCGAAGGTTTCAGGTCTCGTCTCAGTCTCGAAAGCTACAGGTCTCGAGACTGTGAATATTGCAAAGAAATAGTTTAGTAAAATTTCTAAAATTCAACGATTTTTTGTTTGCTGTATTTTGCAGGTAAGAAACAACCAAAACATGTTGGAAAATCCCAGAAATAAAAAAAATTCAACTCAGAAGTGATGACGACATTCAAAACAAAATTTTGGCAAAATGCTCAAAGTTTGAAGTCTCGGTCTCAAATTTCAAGTCACGAGTCTCGGAGTTCTCGGTCTCGAACTTTAAACCAGGTCTCGGTCTCGAAGGTAACGCTCTCGACTGCATCACTGGTCTAAACAAAGAAAAATTGTTTCTAGCTCTATCACCAGTAATGTACTTCAACTGCGATTCTAGTTCATTTTCAAATGCTTTCAAAACTTGCAACAAATGTTGATTTGATATATGCAATGCTTCCTTTGATAACGTGCGAACCATTCATAAGATAAAGATTCTTATCAGTTTTAGAATGCTTTGTTAGAGACAAAGAAAAAAATTACCTTTTCAACAAAAAAACACGACTTTGAAATTCCTAAGGCCTAAAATGGTTACGAGGTTTCAACAAATAATGAAAATAATTACAAAAGCGTTCACGTTCTTCTTTGCATTGTTGTCATTTACGGAAATACTATGTTTATAGGATAAAAGGTAATCATTTCAATGCAAATTGATAGCAGTTCACAAAAATCTGATTTTGTAATGACTCAGCTCTTCAAAGTTGTTTCTTTTCAGCAGTGCTGCTTCATGTAGCCTATTTGTTTCAGTTTTGTTTTTCTGTTATGAAATATACTGACAAAAAACAAAAATATGCTTATATTTTTTAAAATCTCAAAAATTCCATGTACACAGGCCCAAATGACCAATGTCCCCAATTCGTCACAAATTCGTCACATTTCCCCCAATAAAGCTTAGACTGGGAAAATAACACACAATTCAGTTTTTAGGTTCATATTTGATAATAATTTTGAGTAGAAAAACATTTTTCAACACGTGGATAAGAATGCGGTCATTAAGGGGCTAATGTGTAAATCATCTGCAAGGAGAAAGCAAAGGGTGATTAATGTTGCTCTCAAAACACATCTAGAAATACGATTGTGAATTTGTATATATACTGTATAAAACGTCACTTCTGCATAGACCCGATGACTATATTGGTTTCACACCAATCTGTGCCCCCCACACTTTGCAACAAAATTGCGCCCATGACTACTGGTGACCACAAGAGTGATCTTGTGATCTCTATTGTTGCTTGCTGCCACAGTGTGAAGCTTTGCACACTTGCCGCTCAAGCTTTCCGACCGCAACAGTGGCACAACGATTCCGGCAGGTAGTGTCTATTCTGCTTCATGAGGCAAAACCTGTGTTGGGACTATTTTGCCTTCATTTGAACACAATTGATTGAAGTGGTCATGTGACAAG
>JGI24159J19872_10009945_pt1 | contig 12473 bp, 12 predicted proteins | sample Ectturendosymbi4_FD_19872 | JGI IMG/M metagenome (IMG submission 19872)
CGCAGCCGTAAGAAAAAACGCATGCGGGCGCTGACTGTGGAGACGGAAGTTCCGCCTTAAAACGTCACTAAGGTTCGTAACTACTCGCTTTGCGAACCATGGTGATCTTGATGAGATTTCGCAATTGGGTAGCAGTCATAGATGGAGGAACCCGGGGGCCGGGTAGGCACAGGCCCATCCACTTTTGACAAGCAAATGTGTAAAAATACAAGAGTTTGAGATAATTCTGCTGAAAAATTTTCATTACCAGGCCCTGGGCCCCCCTCTTTAAAATGGTTCCCTTCACACCAGGCGCTAGGCCCACCTACTTCTATAAAAGTTTCCTCCATCACTGGTAGCAGTCGCTGGCATTCGACATTTTGTAAATCGAAATTTATAACATCCGCTGACAATGGAAATCTCGTAATTATTGCGTAACATTCCGACCTCAATTTGGCGCCCCTAAAATGCTGCGCCCGGGGACAGATGTCCCCCCTGATCCCCCTTAGTTACGCCACTGCGGAATACTGTTTATACATTTTTTTATTTTTAGTGTCTGAGGGGGGGGCATGGCATAGTGCCCCCAATTACGTACGCTAGTCGCCACAGGGCATATATTTCGAAGTTGATTGTCAAGAGCAGCAAACCTACTGCTTAAGATTGCATTTTATAGATTTTTCCTTACAAAATTTGTTAATGATACTGGTGGTATACGGTGTCTATATCACATAGAAGTTCCTGCTCTATACTCTTTAGAATCATGCTGTTCAGCTTGTTTTATCTAATGGTGCTACTTTGTTCATTCTACCATCTTAAGTTTAGAAAACGACCGTTCTCCACTGCAGTTGGTAACCATGAGAGTTAAATAAGTGCGCAAATCATTTCCCGCATTTTTAAAAGATGACCAGAAGTATGCAAACCAATGGCTAGTGAGTAGATACCAAAGCCAAGGCTGCCAATGAGTTTTTTTTGGAAAGTCTCATATAGTCTCACCCAAAAACCTATATATAGAGTAACGTTGAATATATAGTGTAACGTGTAACGTTGCTTATGAACTCTTGTGTTTGTCCGAATTATTATATCGCAGTATGGAGTTGTTTGCATCTCTGACGGTGACCTGGCAGCATTTACAATGATCAAATCTTCATTGCCAGCGTTCGTCTGCAGCTAACCTTTGAGCTCTGGATCTCTCAACCATTTTACTTTAAAAATTGTGGGTGTACCACTTCATTTTCTCTTTGGGCTTTATTCATATTTCTGCCACTTGAACTCATTGCACCTAGCTAATATTTACAGCTTACATGGTGTCACTTGCTTGTTCATCAGTTATGCTGAAGAGTGAGGTACCTTGATTAAGCAAGATAAAGAAAATGAGGCTGGAAATAAGAACTACAAAATGTCATACCCTATCTTAAATCACCGGTAAGCAAAAAAATCCTAAAAAAACAGATCTTCAGTAGAAAAAAACAGAAACCCAGCAAGGCATTGAAAACCCAGATATAGAGACAAAACCTCAAATTTGGCGCCATTGGCCAAGCCATTTTGAAAGCACCAAAAAGGTAACGCAACTTATAGAACAGGTGAATGCGATGTAATAATATTTTTTGAAAATGTCATTCATAACAATACAGTCAAGCAATATCTGGAAATACCTGCGAATTCGCCACATTGTTTGAGCGGTTTCATAGTATTGCAAATAACTGTAAAATACTTTAATTCTCAAATCACAGTAGTCTAATATAAAAGCATTCAATTGAAAACTTTCGCTTAATTGGTTATGGCAAATTTAGCAAAATAGTGACTTCTTGGACTGAAAAATCCTATATATATAATCAAGGGCTGATTTTAGGGGAGTCGAACGAGAAGGTCATCTCGGGCCTCTCTTTTGAGAGTTTCGCATTGTTTGGGTAAAAATCTTATTAATCACTCAAGAGGAACATTTAATAAGCTCTGAAGCAAGTCATGTTTGTCAAATTAAAACAAAATTTCTGTGCAAATATGCCAAAATGGGACATTCAACAAGTCTAATGTGTAGGCAAAGAACAATTTAAAATCAAATGACTTCAAACAATTTACAGTGTGAAATGAACCTTCACGCAGAAGTAAATTCCCAGACAAAATCAAAAAAATTAAACTTGCTTTCAGTGAATAAAGTTTTTATATAGCCTGTGTAAAATATAGGCCCTTTTCTGAGAGTTTGCCTCGGGCACCCAAATTCCAATATCCACCCTTGCATATAATCAAGAAAAACTTAACACAACGGATCGCGGGACCCCCAAAAGCGCGGGGCCCGTAGCACTTGCTACAATTGCTACTGTTGTTAAGCCGGCACTGACGTGGTCTGTTATGAATTGGTCTGTTATAAATGGGTCTATTATGAACGGGTCCGTTATCAACGTGGTCTGTTTCGAATGGTCTGTTTTGAGTGGTCTGTTATGAACAGGTTTGTTTTGAACAGACACCGGAAATTACTTCTCCACTCTGGCAAACCCAGCACCAATAAGATGGCCCCAACGTACTGGCCACACAGCCACGCTTTTCCTTGAGGCTGTCTGAGAAACAACGAAGTGCAATCTGCTCATGACTACAGACAACTCACGGAATCTAACCGATGCCAGGGCTTGTTTAGGAATGTTTCAAACTAATCATGTTTTCTCTTAAAGGTTCCACTACCCTTAATATTGCGTTAACAAGAACTTACTTTAGCAAAAGACTACATGCAACTCACTTTTAGTTGGAAATTGATTTTCCAAAGTTCTTATTTTACAGAAACTTGATTGTTTAAAGTCTTCAGTGGCTGCACATGGAACATTAATCAATTTACTATGTGAACAATGTTTGATTCTCAACGACTTTATATTGCAAGCAAAAGAAGAAAACGAACAGCAAGAGTAAGCATTTCTGCCATTAGCTTATCTGAGCAGCATGAACGCTCATACTCAGTGATGCAAAGCTAAAAAACAAGTCTGTAAGCACTTTATTAAAACGATGAGGTCACTTGATGTAGTCAAGACTGTTGGGATTTCAGTCTGCAAAAACATTGACCAAAAATTGCAAAAAAAGCATTTCATTTCATTGCCATCTAAAGAAGAGGAAGCGACGTTTCGTCCCCCGAAACGGGAATTACGTGATTGATCATACTTACAAGACCTGCTACAGCATTTAAAATACTCACCAAGGTCGATAATCATGGTGTACATATAACTGACACATTGTAAAGTCTTTGCGAAGACTGACATTCTAACTGTTTTCTGGAAACTAAACTATGTTTACGAGCTCGTCCTTTTTTATGCTCTTCATCCGCTTTTATGCATCTCCACAACTTGCGGACAGGCATTCAAAAATTCATAACCTCGCTCGCTCCTGGCTGGACATTCTGTCGGTAACTCACGGGTAAAACTTGTTTACAGCCCACTATTAACTTCGCTATTTCTGAGCATTCATAATGCTCATTCGAAGTAGTCAAAGATTTATTAAGCTATTTCACCAAAACATGGTGATGCTGAAAAAAGATTTCCTCCTGGATTTGCAAATACATAACTTACCGTTACTGTAAATTTAAACAGCAGTTTAGTTCTTCCTTTTTGCACTCAATATTTTTAAAGTAAATAGAAATGTGCGTGTGGTATTTACCAAAGCTTTCGTGTGATCAATGATAAAACCAAATGTTTTTCAGATTAATCGACAACTTTCGTCAAATCCAAATCAGGCTGATAGATTTGGTAGATTGTAGAGACAGTTTAATGCAAAATTTGAAAGATGCTACGAACAAACATGATGGTATCAACAAACACATCAGTTACGCGAAAAGCAAATTGTTGTCTTTGAAGTTGGAGGAACGTCGTTTACTTAAGTACAGTATACTGGATAATGATTTGATGGTTTCAATTGTTTTCTATTTCCTCGTAAATTATTTGTTGCACTATGTGTTTTAAAATATAAGTTATTCACATTTGTTTGATTAGTGAAAGAACGCGCCAAGTTGTCTACTCTATGCGAAGAGTTTGACTAAAAAGGATGGATGTAGGTTACATAAATATAGGTTTCTGTGTTTGATATGAACTACACTCCAGAAGAAATAGCGGAAATGATCCGGTAACACCAAAAATCAAGAAACAGCTTGAAAACCTACTCTGGGTTATTTGAGAGAGGAATTTTTCACCCCGCAACAATACGATGAAACCAGCTATGTAGACTTTTTAATTTAAAAATAAACCTACTGAAGCCAAGCTGCGGGCATAATGGGGTTTAGTCCCAGCGTGGTTTAGCTTCAACTTTTTCTCGTTGTTATACTTAATAGTCCTAAATATCTATATAAGCTCCAGTTCCGAAAATGATTCAGAATGATTATTTAAGTATAGTTCATTTCATGGCGATTGGATCTCATTTAATTATTACTGACTCCAGATGCATCAAACCACGTATAAAACAAAGTCATTGACCTTGACTTCAAACTTGTAATCATGGCCCCCAGTTGGGAAACACAGGTTGAAAAAGTAAGTGTAACATAAACTGCGTTGAAAACAAAATATTCGTTTGTAAAAACATGGTACCATCAGCAATTTCGGCCAAAAGATAATACCACCAAATTTTGTAATAAATTGGTTGCTTGAAATAGTAAGCGTTTGTTTTGCATTTAGCATGGTACCATATTGTTTTTATCGTATCTGAGACACGTAAGGAAAAAGAATGGAAAACACTGTTTTAAACTTCTTGCTTAAGAATTACATTTAGTTGAAGACGCATGACCGATTTCTTCAGTGAACTTCATGAAAACAAAAAACAGCACACACGTGAGAAATTCGGGAAAGACAATATTTTCAATGAGGAGAATGATTTCGCTGACTCAAGCGAAACTGTTCTTGTCAAGAGACTTCCTGAGCATTGCAAAGAGGAAAACTGGCTTTTTCCTAATTACGGCAGGTATGACTATGAACGTTAAAGCTCAAAATATTCTGAAAATACGTTCATAACTATCAGGACCGCAACCAGGGGGAAGACCGCAACCATTGGAAAATTTCCCCCAAAAGCTTTCAAAAACATTTTGAAAGCGCCAAAACCTTTTGAGTTGTTAGGCAAAACAACAAGTTGCAATCATTTCTCCCCCGAAAATATCCACCGGTTGCGGCCCTGATCTACCACAGTTTCTACATTTAACTAGTTGGGTTACTCAAGTGCGNTGCAGTGTGGCAAAATGTCAAGAAACAAAAATCTGCCCAGTGACACTGCAATAAGTTTCTTCTCATATTNTTCNCAAACGGNCTTTTTGAGAAAGTACACGCAGTTGCTCTGCGNCAGCTGGGACTGTGCGCACTTGCATAAGCGTACGGCATGGGGATGCAGGGAATGCGGTCGCATCCCCAATGCTGAAAAATTGGCCATTATTTGGGCAAAAGTTTTCAACATTTGGGCAAATTATGCATCTGCATTCACATTTAACTGAGATAGTATCTATTTTCCCAACTAAGGCAAAATAATGGCCAATACGACAAAATAGTCTTAGACTATTTTGCCATCATTTTTGCCCCTGATGTCAAAATGGACACTGCCGTTGAGTAAACTGGAATGATGTGGTAATTCCAAGAGCCTTCATCGAATTTGGGCCAACTAGAAAAATTCATTAAGTTTTGGATAAAATTAGAAACATTTGAGTAAATTAGGAGCATTTGGGTATGGTTCAACAGCTTCAATTAAATGTGGGCAAATGAGAAAAGCTTCATTGAAATTTGGGTGAAAATCAAAACATTTAGATAAATTGGAAACATTTGGTTGAAGTCCATCAGTGAAATTTTGGCAATTTGTAACAGCTTCATTCAATTGTGGGCAACTTCAAACAGTCTTGTTCAAAGCTGGGCAATATGCAGTAGCTCCACTGAAATTTTAGGACATTTAGAAATGTCCGTAAGGTTAGTGGGGGCGATTTCAGTAATATTTGGCAGTCAAATCTAATTACGGATACTATTTTCCGAATTATATTGCGAATACTGTTTTCCGAATTGTACAAAATCAAGGTAAATAAAGTAACTTTCGTTGGTTTTAGGGGGGCGATTGGGGCAATCGCCCCCCTGAACTTGCTTGGTGATGTGAGATTTGCAAGTGTTAATGTGTCACCGCGAAGCATTCATGAACATAATTAACTAGTAACTGCAACTGTAATATGCTGTGTGGTAGTAATGTAGCTGTGATTTCCTACTATTTAGGTCAGTGGTTCCCAAACTTTCATGAGCCGTGGCCACCTTCTAAGTTTCACTGGCAAATACTTAATATGTCGTGACACCTGGGTTATGCAACATCACGGCAAAGCTACTAAGTAAAAGGCCTCTGCTCGTGGCCCACAGAGAACCGCTCCGTGGCCCCCAAGGGGGGCCGAGGACTCCGTTTGAGAAACCCTGGTTTAGGTTTTCATATTTTCCGTTCGTTTCATGCAATTAATTTCATATGTTGAATTCTACCATGTTTTAATGTTTCGATTAATGCTGTGAAGTTACGTTTTCATGAACAGTAGCAACTGTACTATTTCTTGCACTGCATAATTCACTGATGCAGTCCAGTGAACCACCAGGGGGTCCGGGGCATTTTTTCTTAGCATGCTGTGTTCAGTGCATATTTAACTGTCTAAACTGAAGTGGATTTTTTGTTTTCCTAATGTGACTTTAGAAGATGTAAACGTTTAAGTTTAGTATTTCAAGTGCAACACGTTGCATCAGTGAAGATTGCCTAATGTGGAAAGCTAAGCTACTGTATACGCTATGTATTAAATTGCCTCCTTTCCCTCTCCATACTTGAGACCTGATCTATTTGCAGCCATGTAATATTTTAGATTGTAACCTGGTATTTTACTTCTTTTCCAGATTGATTGCGATTGTAGCTAACGCAAGTGCACACATCTACGCTAGAGATGAGCAGATCTTAGCTATTAGGATGATCGTGTTAGAAAAATAAGTTTAGAACGTATATGAAAACTTGAAAATGAAGATGCTGAACAACACCTTCCTCCTTTAACACGTGGTGGCATGAACAGCAATTTCTTGGAGGATTTTTTTGTAATTAGATAACATTTTTCAACGCAGTAAATATAACCATTGTTCACATGTGGTTATGCAGAATATTGATCGCAAGTTGAGGGGGTACAGCTTTGAACCCCGGTAATTGGTCATTAAGCATGCAGACACCTTGATTTGTTTACAATGGTACGTTTTAGTCGTAAAATTAAAGGCTAGCTGTTTATACGTGATTTGGGAAAAACAAGATCAAATTTGGGCAAAAAATTTTTGCATCCCCGAAAATATGCACTCCCGTACACCTATGCGTACTTGTGCTCACGAAAACAACTCACAATGTTTATTGCATTGACGGTGAGTTCGACCAACGTGTGCTGGCGCCTGGGGGCGATCAGGAATTTTTTAACTGATGTCTCTTCTATGAGATCCAGAAAGAATGGCCAAGGGACCCATTTCTTAGATGTGTAAATGCTTCGGTCGTTATGATTTTTGGTACAAAAATTAATTTTTTGTCCATCTTTGCTTTTCTGAATTAAAAAATTACGTTGCGCAACAGCTTATAAGCAACATATCAGAGATTCTCCAAGCTCTCAAAAGAAACTGCGGAAAATGAATGGTTCCACTTTCTACCTAGAAGGTTGCCAACCTGGGTAGACAGTCCATATTACATTAGACCAGCGTTTCTTAACCTTTTTCTACCTCAGCACCCCTTTTGGTCAGGCCTAAGCAGTCCAGCACCCCCTACCATTCGCTAACACCTGGTTACTATAAGGATAAATTAAAGAAAACTGCAGTAGTTCTTGACCATATGCTTGGTTCATTCCCCCCCAAAAAACGGCATTTATGGTAGGCCGAGTAGCATTGACAAAAACAATAAGAAAATAAAGGAAAGCTCATGGACAAACCTTTGACCACCACATATGTGGCCTTCCCCAGCATCCCCTTAAATTGATTTCAGCACCCCAGGTTAAGAAACCATGCATTAGACAAACGTTGCAGATTAAAAACTATTGTGTATTTAAAAAGCTTTAAGTTGTTTTTTACTTTAATTACAGTCGGAAGGTTTTTACTTAAAAGTAACGAGTAGCACAGATGTTTGCTTGTAAAATTTTGCAAAACCTCATTACGTTTTTGCTGTTCGGTAAAAGAGCGCTAAGCATTATTTTTGATAACTCACACCATGGCCTGCCTATCCTTACATTATGAATAGAAGTATTAATTAAACCACAGAGTCAGGCAAATATATATGAGAATGGTTATGTTTAATGGTGTCGAAGGGGCTGACTAGATGTCTCGTAGAAAATAGCCTAGTTAGAGCAGACTGTGGGCTTGTTTCATTTAAACCCTTTTTCTTGGTATTCTGGAGGGTGTGCAGTCATTCTACCAATAAAAGCTTCAGCATCTTTTCTCAGCGACCAGGTCCATGGCGCTTTCTGCGATTTTGGGTCGTCCTAACCCTGCTCCTCTTCATGGGTGTCGGAAGGAAGGGGGCAGGGGGAGTCATTCACCCCTGTATTTTGAAATGTTTAGCAAAAAAAGGTCATTTTCTTAGTTTCGAGAAGGAAAAAACAAATTTTGCCACTTTTGCCTCCCCCTAAAAAAAATTTGAAAAAATCCCCTAATGCCCTCCCCTGGATAAAGTCCTTCCGACGCCCATGCTCCTCTTCATTTCTCATGTTTCGTCAATGTAAGTATGTACCCTTACATTCTCCTCCCTGTGAACTTCATACAGCTGTCTACCTCGCCCAAAACCCATACACAACATCTTTTGTTCACAATTCGTATGATGATTTTCGAGTACTACGTGGATGAGTTTAACCCATGCTGGGTTGTTTTCAGCATGAAAGTGCGTGGAAACAGCGAACTCATAATTTGTTTGCTGAAATTATTTTCAGTTATTTGTATGCTTTTACGATCCAGTGTTTTGCAATTTATTTGCTTAACAGGGCACCTGCTCTCTGACAAAACACGGGCTTGCAATATTCAGAAAAATGTGTTTTAGCGAAGGTTGTTGCTTGTTGGTGGAATTGTCTGGAGTCTATAGGCCTAAACTTTTGGCGTAGTTTTTCAGATGAAAATCCAGTTAAAAAGACAAAACAGTGTTAAGGGTGTTCAAAACTGTCTGCTTTAGTCCATTTCTTGCGGTTGTTTTGGGCCTTTGTCTTTCAAAGACGGGTGCACATATCACTGCGCTCGAAAAGGAAGCTTGATGGCATTAATTATAACAAAGCATGCTTATTGCAAATATCGTTGTTTGTTGATTTATTCAAATATGGTTTTAAATTTTCCAAGTTTGTTGTTTGTCGGTTTTGTCAACATATCGACAGCATTTTTTATTGGTACTGCGATGAATATTGCAGACTGAGTCATAAAACTTGGACTTAAACTCTCAGGGCCAAGGGTACATACATCCAAGCTTATCTTTGCGCTGATGAGCCGACTAAGAACCCGCGGATTCTGCTACTCGACGTGTTTCTGTTACTTTAAGATATTTTAATGATAAATATCAACTAGTGGCGTGAAAAAATACTTAACTGAGTTGGTTACTATTGTTGAGAGCATATTTTACACATCTATGCAAGTCAAATTTAACATTTCAAATTCAGAAATTCTCTGCTCCACTTCGATTTTGATTTCGATAATAATCTGAGTCCAATATGTTTTCGGATAGAAAACTGAAACGCTTTCACGGCCATAATATTCAAGAACCTCAACCTTGATCTGCATCAGATCGAGTTGAGGGAGACGCTTGTGTGTATTTCTGACCGGGTTTGCGTATAACCTGAGACATCCGCTGATATTGTGTTTTCAAGGAAAGATGCTGAAGCAGCATTGCAAGATAAGGAAACGGGGACCTTTCTTGTACGCAAAACCTCCATGCCAAAGCATGGCCAAGGAACTGGAGTTCAGTACGCTTGCTCTCTCAAGTATGTGTCTGCTATTCTGTTTATTATTCACGATTCTAAATTCAGTCATTGCTTGTTAGAACCATCAATACGATTTATCAAAAACTCTTCTAATCTGCGATTCGATTTTGAATATGAACACTAAAAATGTTTTCATGCACTAGGAAGCGCCTGGCCATCTCTAGGTTCAGAAAGCTTGATTCAACGAAAATATTCTTCGCGTTTCGAGATAGCACTTTGACCTTCAAAAAATAACAGCTATTGTACCATAACTCTGCGCTAAACTGGTTAGCGTCCAATACCTGTAAGTGCGATATTTCTCAGTGACGAGAGACCAATTCTTTGAAATTGAAAACGAAATAGAAAATTAAATTAAAATGATATTCAAAACGAAATCAAAAATGCATTTGAAAACAAAATTGAACATACCGCAAAAGCAAAATTAAATTGAAAACGGAAAATGATCAGAAACGAAATTCAAAATAAAAATTAATCCTAAACAATGAAAAATTCACTCAGCACCAGCATGGTCAACGGTTTATTTCTCTGCGTCACACTCACAAGCCGCAGAATGGGCCATAACCCTGGCTACGGACCTGCTGCACTCACCATGAAAGTTGCCGTTCATCCCAATATATTCCGTTCCCCTTTGTTAAATTCAAGTGTAAACATCAGCAACTGAACAAAGTGTTGAAGGAGATCAGATTCAGGTCCGTAGCCCACTGGCTATGCCGGGCCACCTTTATTAACCATTTAATTACAAGAGCGACTGAATCTTGTTCGATTGTCGACATAAGTGGCGGAACGCATGGACCTAGGCCCCGACTTTTATTTCTGGGGGGCCTGGCCCCACCACTTTTACATTTCGAATTCTGCTTTTAAGTTTAAGTAGCACAATTTGTATTGGGTCCATTGTTAAAGTACATCGTTTAATGAAAAAATGCTGCAGAATTTTGGCAGTATCTTGTCAATATTATTTGTAATTTGGCAGGATTTCGTAATTGTTTGGCAGAATATACCGTGCACAGTCTATCACACTGCTATGGCTTGCTTACCGCCTTGGTGTTGTTGAACAATGATGCCAGATGGTGTAACACAACACAATTTTTTGCAAAAATGGTGTAATTTTACATGCTTGTGTGCATGGGCGTCGGAAAGATATTTTCCAGGAGGGGGGCACTAATTGATTCTTCGAAAAGTTTTTCCAGCGGGTCCGAAAAGTAGCGAAATTTGTTTTTTACCACTCAAAACTAAGAAAGCAGCATTTTTTTCTGAAATTTTCAAATTCTTGCCCCCCTTCGGACCAGGCCCGTAACCAGCTTGGGACACCAATGGAGGCAAAGAGTTTTCTAAGAGGGGCCCAAATTTTTTAAACTAGCTCCAATAGGTTTAAATTATGTCCAACATATTTTTCTCAGGCGGACGAAAAATTTTTCAGAGGGGCGAAAGCCCCCCTAGTTATGGGCCTGCTTCCAACACCCATGCTTGTCTGTAGGAAAAAGTTCGTACCACACCATTTAAAAATTAGTGTAATTTAAAGCGGTTTAACACCATTCTAAATAGTTACATTTTGCTGAATCTTATACGAAAAATGAAATATTTGATAAATCAATGTCAACTGTGTTTTGTTTTTGCATTGGGAACAGTAAATAGCCATATTTTATTTTTGTATTGGCAACACAATTGGCATCCGTACAGACAACTTGCTATACTTAGTAGTTTCTACATATGCTGCTTTGTCTTGTATTTGCATTCCGGTATCTAATGCAGTTGTAAAATGAGTAGTCAGTCATGTTCCTTCTCTGTTCAGATGTGGAAAAGTTGTGATTTTGAATGTGTTTAATTTAAGACAGGTATCAATGCTCTGTTATTTTTTCCTGCTTTTTAAGCTGTGTTCTTTATGTTTGCATCAGCCCAGTGGCGACTCCGGCACACGGGCTCCTCGGGCTTAGCCTGTGTCTTCGATTACGATTTTTATATCGGAGAACGCAAGCTTGCTTGCTTTATATATTTGTGCCACCACCGACGGTCCCACTTCACTAAGCTGTTAACTCGGGCTCTTATTTGGGCCTTGTCATTGTTCATATATTTTCGTTCCACGTCTGGCCTTTCGCGTTAATGTTGCAGGTGACCTGGATAAAACCATATCATTCGTAGTAGGTATTCTTTCAACTTTGTTCGCTCGCCCTTAAGTCAGGCTCATCTATTAGAGTGAGAGGTGCTGTATGCACATAAGTATGTTTTAAAACGTAATTAATATCGAATGTAATGTTTTTTGAAGCAGTGGATTTGTATAGAACATTGCATTTGAAGTCCAATCCAATGGACAGTTCCCATTTCCAGAATAATAGGCCTACCAAACGAACGAAAAATTGTCCAGTAACTGGGTCTAATATGAATGAGCCTAGTAAGCGGAGGCTTACTGGCGTTATCATTGCTCTGTGACGTACATTGCTTAACATTCGAGAAGCTATGACGAGAACTTCTCATTTATTGTTACGTAACTAACGTCACAGAGCAGCGATAATGCCAGCCAGACTGAAAGCAAATGGAAATTTTAGTAACGCAAGCGTCGAACGGTTTTATT
>JGI24159J19872_10009946_pt1 | contig 12473 bp, 13 predicted proteins | sample Ectturendosymbi4_FD_19872 | JGI IMG/M metagenome (IMG submission 19872)
CATAAATTGGTAATAGCCAGTGATAATAAACCCATTAATGTGTTTCAGTTAGCTGCTTGAAGTTTCGTTAGTTCGATTTTTAATTTAAGGAATGGTGCACAAAACCGTGCAGCAATGGACCAACAATTTCGTACAGTTTTAAGCATGGTTTCATTGGTCCCTCAAGCCGGTTCATGGGACCCGACGCAAGGGGACCCTTGATCCACTTGGATGACGAATGAAATAATCCATGCAACTTTTAAGGTTGCAGGTATTGTGCTCCGTAAATTCCCACAAAGCATGCCACAACCCTAAGACACTTACTGGAAAAATTTGAGCAAAAAATATTGCAGCTACGCTCGATATCATAAAAAGTGGCTTGTAGATGCCGACTTTCCCCTGTGCTTTTTCTCGTTCCCTCGTGCTACTGATATCGCATGCTCATTTAGACTTATAGTGCAACTTCACCGTTTAATTCACATTCACATCGGGAAATGGACAAATATTTTTCGCCAAGTTACTCTTCAAGTCAAATAACCTACGTGGAAGCGGAAGCGGTAGAATTTTCGCGCTTCCGCAGAAAAAGGACCGCTTCCACATCCCTGGGATGAACCGTTTGTTTTTTGCGGACGAATTGGTACTGCATGCATGGATCTTCTCAACAGGGTCTTCAGCACGTATTTGATCGGCTTTCTGCTGCGTGCGACCGAGCAGGAACGAAAATCAGCACTAAAAAGATTGAGGTATAGTGTCCCTCAAGACAGCCAGGGAGTGCATTCTGCAAGTGAGCGGAAATACACTGCAGCAGGTGGAGACGTTCAAGTACCTGGGGGTAGTGTTCACGAGTGACGGAAGTCGGAACAAAGAATTGATACACGGATTGGTATAAAGCAAACGCAGTTCTGCGTGTCCTTTATTGTTCCGTGGTGACAAAATGGGAGCTTTTAAAGAGCGCAAAGCTTTCAGTTTTTACATCGGTCTTTGTTCCGATCCTCACCTGTGGTCATGAATCTTCGGTGACAACTGAAAGAATACTGTCAAAAGAACAAACGACAGAGATGGCGTATCTGCGAATTCTCGGTGTGACACTTCGTCACAAATAGCACAGGTCTGAAATCCCTAAGGCCCAGGATGTCAAGCTACTTCTCCTAATCGAGAGATCCCAGCTATGTTAGTTCGGCCATGTATCCAGAATGTCCCAGGAAAGAATGGCGAACTAAGTCCTTCGGGCTACAGTCTACACCCACGGGTTAGAGTTCGTCCAGGGACCAGGTGGAGTGACTACATCTCCGACCTTGCTTGGTCCCGTCTTGGTGCGGTGCCAGCAGAAATTATCTGAAATTTCTGTTGATGTATTTCGGGTTCTCCTAGGGCTGCTGACCCGCGACTCTTCTTAATGTAAGCGCCCACACAAATGAGTGAATGAATGAGGATATAAGCCTGTATTTAACCTTTCTATTTATGAAATTGTCTTAAAGCATCGGACATACAAATGGTGTTGACACCCTAAAGCTCCACCGCGACACCCTTTTAAAAACCTTTGAAAAAACACTGCCGGTGCGGGGCCCCATGCATTTTTTAAGCGAGAGGCCTGTTTCCAACGAAATTCAAAGTGAACTGCGCGGTTTAAAGCCCTCAATCAGTATAATTCCTTCTTTAATTGTAACAATGGTCATTGTTTTTCCGCAATCTGTAGTCAAATTTGTACTGTAGCAGCTAGGTAAAGTTTTGAAGCTGTTCTGTTTAAGTTGCAAGCGTTTCGTATTTGGCAGGTCAAGCAGTAATAGTTTCTGCTATATATGGTTCGATAGTTATTGCTATTTCAACAGTTTCTTATCTTCTGAAGATTAACTTTAGTTCGTTAATTACAACTGTGTGCTCCTTAGTCTTTTTCAGTTTCACTCTCGCAGAAATCTGATGAGGCAATCTGAGACTGGCGGATACGCTTGAAATTAACCTAGTTTTAATTATGCTAACTGGAGACTATTAGAAATGTGCAAAAAATAACTTTAAAAGTAACAGAAACTTTCCCAGAATATCAACAAATTAGCCATTTGCAAAGTTACAGAATGTTGGGACCACCTTCGGCGAAAGAGAAATGACAGTTAGGTAAGCTTCATGATGCTCTTGTGGTGAAAGTTGCATCATGAAATGCTGCCGAAATATGGATTGGCATCATTCTCACAAAGATCGGCACGATAGTTTGAGATATGGCCTAACAAACTGGAAGTTGTACAAAGTCTGAAAAAGTGCATAGGTGTGACGAGTTTTCGAGGCTACTACAATATCTGCCTGTTTTGAAAAATTTCTGAAAAGTACCGTATGTTTATAGTTGTTGCGAAATCTGCAAGTACTTTATATACTTCATGTTAGAAATCGGATGAGCAAAGAATTCTTTTCAAAACCTGCTCCAACAAGTGGTTTGTGTTCTTAACTGGCGTTCTGTTAGTTAAGCGGGTTTCACTGTCTGTAACTATTATCCAAGTGTAAAGTATATAGTGATAGGCAGGTGTTATACTGGTGCTTTGTTTTAATGATGGGGTTTGGACTATTTAGTTAGGAATATATTTTTTCTACAACTAAGATGAATACCATGAGTTCAAAGACTGAGAGACATAGGTCGAAAATTGTAAGTGGCAGTCAAGAGAAGGCCAAAGCTAGGGCAAACAAAAGCCTTAGCAGAAAAAGAGAAAGGTGCAATGGACTAGCATTTTAACAGAACTACCTCAGAAAATGCACAAAATGCTCAGGAAAAGCCACACCACAGTGAAGTTGGCGACAAAGTAGACAGCCAACCTGATGGTGTTATGCCAGATAGTCAAGCCCGCAACCAAAGGGGGACAACCGGACAATTGCCCTCCCCAAAATTTTCAAAAACATGTTTAGTTTTTTGGTACAAGTTACAATATATTTTGCTCCACCAACAATCAGCTGCTTCCGAACTAGTTGCGGCCATGCAGATAGTCAAAGTGGAAGTTTATGTACGGGAAGTGAGATAAATTGTTGAGTGTGATAAAGCTGGTGCATCTGATGATGCTTGCGAGGACGAAAATTCATAATTTGTCGGAACTATTGGATCAACAAACGATTCTGCTACATGGCCAGTTGTCATGAGTCGGAATGTTAGGAACTGTTTAGTCCGAAGAGACGAACCACCTACAGTCACGTCACAACAGAAGTTTTCCCCAGAAACGAGAGTGATGAGACACGGTTTTCTAAGTTTCACTGCAAGGAGTACTGCCAGATGGTGAAGCGGTAGATTGTCCATGGTTGATATACTCGTCATTAAAAATCGAATCTGTTGCTATCACCGCACTGCAATTTTTTAGCTCTGGATGCGCAGTGGCACAATACGAAATCATCTCTGGAGGTATTGAGTGTACCACCTCGTGTATTTATTGGGTGTTATGGCGTTGTCCATTAGGTCTATGCTGCAGAGGTGAAACTGCGATGGTGTCTCCGACCTTCCTTTCACATCAACGATCGATTTCTGTCGTGATGACCCTCTCAAAAAGTTCTGCACACGCCACTGCGTGGGACCCCGCATTTGCTAAGGCCGGCCCTGCCCGACTTCAACACACGCCTTTCCAGACAAGGCCTACAATATACCCCTTTATGTGGCGCGCCGTACGATTCTCATGCAATGAAGAGCAGAAACCCTGTCGCTGGGCTCAGTGGCCTAGCCGGCCAAAAATTTTTTTTGGCTAAATCTTTCGGCTTTAAGCGAGCAACATTTTTTTGTTTGGGACATCGCCTCTCGAAGCACAAAATGACAAGATATGCTAAAATTTCTGATGAGTCCTTGGCTTCCCCGTGGCTACGCCTGTGCCAGGGCTCGAGATGAAGTGACGTTACAGTGCGTAGATGTTTTGTCAGCTTTAATATTAACAGGTATTACTAACAACAGCAGCACAAGAACCAAATATATAATATAACTGTGGTTAGCCAAACTCTGGATGTGAATGTGCACATTCACGCATCACATACTTAGCAACAGGCAAACGCAAAGACGTCAATGAAACGAACGTAAACACGGTGTGCGTAACTGCAATCTCAGCCCAGCAGCAAGACGTAATAACTCAGTTAAATTCGCAAAACCAGTAGCAGTAGGTCTGATATCCATGGGAATGGGTTTTCCACAAGCGTTGTATGTTGCCAGCTGACAGCGTCAAAGCCACCAACACACAAACACGCTTGTTAAACAAGTTTGCTCCCGTTACGTAAGGCTTGTGTAGTTGGCAATCCCTAACGAGACGTATTTCGCTTTCCAGGCAAGTGGCGCGAAATGGCGCGCGCTCGTTCGAAGACGGCAGATTGAGCAAAGTAGCAACGGCCGGGGAGTACGTCAAATAATCCACACTTTGACCAGGTCTTTGCAAGCAGAAAATGCTGAAAATAAGCAATAGCTGCTGTCAGCATAATTCGACCAGAGACCCAGACAGCTTTAAACAACAAAGTGCTTCACAATATTTTTGACACAACGGCGGGAAAGGGGGTTTCGGGGTAAAGTGCATTTATGGGTCGCAGGCGATGAAGATGGGTGAAAGACAAGGAGGGACCTGCAATAATAAACCAGTTGCGACCGCCCACAACATTTCCATAAACAGGGGTCATGTGAAATAACCCTCCTTTCATTTTCGCAAAGGCAATCCTTTGACTGACGGAAACGTCCAAACCGCTGAGCCGCAGTCGACCTTTAGGGGCTGCGTTCGAATCCCGGGTAACGCATCAGCGATGCACGGCAGAGCTGTGAATCGGTGGCTGGAAACATCTCACGTTCTCCATGGGAGACGTAGCCTCGCCGGGCGGATTCAAATATTTGTTCAGGATTCCAAATATCTCATTATTGAGGATCTGGAACTTGCGCACGCGCTCCACGAACTTCTTCAACGGCTGCAACAAGAACAACAAATACGTGAAGACCACCCTTTGTGACGACATAAACTCCCTCTCTCTCTTCCGATGCAAAAACAGAAAGTTGTGTTACTTCAGCCGGCAACTGTACATATGCATGGAGCGGTACAGTGGTGTAGGAGGGGGGAATGCAAGCGCACCACCAAAAATTTAGATTTGTCGAAAATTCGGGAAAAATCCCTGAAATTCTGTGCAAAATCCCTGAAAATCTGGGCAAAAATGACGCCCAACCTTGTTTTGACTTCAAAATATGGCGCCCAACGTTTACAGATAAACAAACGAAGACCCTTTTTTTGGAGGTCACACAAAAAAAGCTCCTCATGGTCTTTGTGGGAGAAAATTTGTTGTGGGCAAAAAACGCACAACTTTTGGGCAAGTTTGGGGAAATTCGGGCAAAAATTTCTCTTGCACCCCCAAACATTTGGTTGCTCCTCCTACACCTGTGGAGTGGTAAGACGACGCTGCACAGAGCGTACTTACATGGCTTTGAAGCTATTACTGATAAACTTGGAAAGCTGAATCGTTTCGTTGAACTAACTTTTGTACCAGCAGGACTTAGAAACGGCAGATAACTTTACACTGGGAGAGGATGTGCGCATCGATGTGGTGGGGGTGAGTGACAAGCAGGTTTAATGGGAAGTTGTCTGGGTCCCACCTTTTTGTTTGTATGAAGAAAGCCCGCCCCGTCCCCCTGTTGGCTGCAACGCTTGATGAGGGAAACGTCGGGTTTCTACCGACAGGGGGGTGCATGTGAAAGTGCTTCGAGCCCCTTTCACTGGCTGTCCCTCACGATGTAACCAGGGCTGTGGGGACGAAGCCGATATTTTTTGATGGTGGAGCCGGAGCCTGAAATTTGGGATCCGGCTCCACCAGAAGTTTGTGGGGAAAGTGAGTTTTACCAATATTTCAATGGTTTTTGGTTTTCAATGGACCGAACTGTTCTGGAGCTGGAGCCCAAAACTTCTAGATGCTGGAGCTGGAAATTTGAGTTCCGACTCTACAGCCCTGGATATAAATAACAAGAATAAATTGCGACGCAATGTTCTGCCCTTGTTTCAAGGTATTCCAGCAACGTAGCCGTTATGACAGGGCCGCCGAGGACTTCATATACGTCCGACACCAGCATTTCAATCACACATCTCACCACTTGTTTGATTACTTCATCCTTCTCGTCGTATTTCTGCACTTTCATGATGTGATACGAAAAGTCCAGAACGTCGAAAGCTTTGTGCTGTCGAAGCAACGTCATAATGGAGCACGCGGCCCAGTGCAGCCCGTCACCGAAAAGCTGCCTGCAAGGAAAAAAGCAGAAGAGTTAAACGCAGCGTCGGGTACAGTGCAAGTAACAACAGCAGTGCCTTAACCTCGGTCGGGTCGATTCTGGAGTATATTCCTGTGCTGGTTTGCTACAAGTTGACCTCTTCGCCAATGGTTAGTATTCAACCCGTTGTGTGACGACACAAACTCCCCTTTCATGGTTCCCACATTTTCAAAAACATTTTCCATACTTTTTCAATACTGAATGAAAAACTTTAATACCATCACTTATCTTCATTTTTCCAAAATTTTATTCAAGGAACACAATGCAAAAAACATCTGCAGAACTGCCATCAGCGGTAAAGAGCAAAATTTGAATAAACAAATGGCTGAATTTTGGGATTTCCATACTTTTCCAGTACTTTATGTACATTCTGGCGAAATTCAATACTTTTTCAGGTCTTGTAAGCCAGTTTCACAATTCAATACTTTCAAAACCGCGTGGGAACCCGTTCATGGTATTGGTTTATAAAACCCTTAAATCGCTTTCTGCTGTTTTGGGTTCATAGAGATATTGCAGGGCTGTCGCAGAGAGGTCTTTGCCCTCATACACGATGCTTCCCATAAAATTTCGGTGGAATTATTTTCTACCTTTGCATACAAGGCTCAAACCCGTATGACGAACAAAGAACTCCGGCCCAAGCATGAGTTGCATAACAAAGCCTCGCTCAGTTACGAAGAAGGTTGTTGATCAAACGGTGAAAAACAAAATTATTCGCTTCAAACCCGTTACACAGCGGTTAGTCAACCTGGAGCAAAACAACTTACTCCGTGGTGAACTCGTTCTCGCGCACTGGTATGCAGTAAACGAACTGCACAGCGCTCCACAACCGATGGAACTCGTTGCATTCGTCCACATGCATGGCTCCGTTTGCTGGAGCTGGTCCCTGTCAAATATACGTCCACGATTATAGCAAGGAATGGGGGGGACTTGTTGCAAGAAATAAACGCAAAAACATGTCGTGCATCGAGCCCTTGCTACTGTGCTGGGAACGCACTGAGATTTCGAAACGCTTAAATTTATTTTCTGGCTATATATTTACATATTTTCATTTTCCGGCTCTTAAGGTAAAAAACACTAACTCGGTTTGATCCGGATCTGATCAATTGATGTGCGAGTGTTTTTTTTTACAATCACAGCCGAAACAGGAAGAATTCGTTTATGCGCACTGGCCACTACAATTCTTTCCGAGGATGAGTGAAGATAACTTACCCGCCATATCGGGTCGTCCAAGTAGCTCTTTATTCTGTTCAAGACAACTTCAAACATGGAAAGTCCGCAGCAGAGTCGTTCGCGTGTGAGGAGGTCTCCTTCGCGAGCGATGGCGATTTGCTGAATGACACAGAACATAAACACGATTTGCTGAGTGAATGACACAGAACATAAACACGACAATGTCAGTCAACTGCAGTTTCATTAGACAAGTCAGCAGTGCATATGGCAACGAAGCAAGTTGATAAAATGGAAATTAAGAATAACAAAATAAATATTCGCGACTGAAGATTTTGACACGACTAAAAACCTTCAGCGGCAAGTCACGTGACCTGATGCCAGTCCATTGGAGTTTTACCCAATCCTCCCTGTGTTTAATAAACCTACAGAAACTGTTAACACAATACTATTGAAAAAGAACAAATTATAACACTGCACGAGAAGCACGAAAAAGGTTTGAATCAAAAAAGATAATTTCCTTTTGAACCCGCGTTAACGAGAATTGAAAACTATTCACTGTGCAGTGTTTTCTTCCACACTTACTTGAGGAGTACCTAGCTTTTCAATGAGAGGCACGAGATGTAGAGATTCGTACTTTGCTTCGAGCTTTTTGACTTTCGTCTCCAGCTTCTCGCCTTCTTTGATGAAAGGCCGGGGGATGATGTTCTGAAACGGGGCGGCGTGCAGAAGGTCGCGGATCTCTTCCTGGTTCTGGAAAAAGACAAACAATTTTTAAAAATAAACAGGGTTGGATCAGCGATTCCGAATAACTGATGAACGAGCCATAAAACCAGTAACTTGAAACCTATTTGGAAGATGGCGAATGTTTGAATACAAAAGCAGCCGATCAACTTTCAGAGGATTCTACAAGAACCAGAACTTCAAAACAATATTTCATCACTTGGTCACCAACTGCGGTTTAAATCCAGTTGTGCCCAGAAACAAAGATAGAGTGAAAGTCTCAGTGGAAACAATATCAAGGGCGAAAGAAGCGAACTTCTCAACCAAACTAAACTAAACTACCTTGAAGCGAGGATCAAAGCTGATCGCCGACAATCAGTTATTTCAATGCGATCAAATCTGATTGTAAGTTTTCGCAAAATGGTGCCTGTATTCCACAGCTGCCTCATGCTGCCAAGATTCGAATAAACCAACTTAACCAAATAATCGCAAATGTCGACCACCACAACGTCGTCGCTACTCGAATGCAGAGCGTTTCTCAATTTACCGTTTTTTTTTAATTCTGGTGTACTTGAGGAAAAGCGTTTCGAGTTTTCTGGCAAAGCTGTACTTTCACGACTTTACACTGCACTCTAATATTTGCTTTTTAGCGAAGAAACAAAATGACAACTTATCAGCCACAAATGCTTTCATGAACACGGGCGGACAGAGGCCACTGTTTGACTGCACTGATACAAAACTGATAGAAGAGTGGAAGGTGCTTTGTCGTTCTATCGAGTCACGGAGAGCACGATGATGAAAACTAAGGGGGCAACCACATGCTGATGACCCCTCGACCGCGTACTTTCACTCAACAGAAATAACCTCACGTTAGCTGCTGTCGCATTCCTTTAAGTGGCGTCATACTCGATCGCGCGATACAGGTACTGTGACGTCATACTCGATCGCGCGATACAAGTACTATGACATCACATTCGATCGCGCGAGACAGGTACTATGACATCATATTCGATCGCGCGATACAGGTACTCACCAAGTTTTGTTCGATCATCAGACAAAACAAGATGGCGTTTCCAACCTCGCGAAAGTTCTGGAAGACGAGCGTTTTCAGTTCGGAATATTCGATGATATCTTTCAGTTGATGTTGATAGTATTCCAACACGCCAGGAGAGCCGTAGTCGAACCGCGGGAGCTTGCAGATGGGGGGCATTACCTCCAGCAAGGTTGTCACGTACTGGACAATGGTTCCTTGTAGCTGCGGAGGAACACCAATCAACGATCAGCCTGGTAGACTCGGCCCAGCAAGTAGTCGTTTGCAAAAAAATCATCAAATATGGGCAGATGAATTTTTGACTTAATTTGACAAATTCCTGAATCAGATGAGACTTGCCTTCATTTCTGCATCGCAACAGCTTAGTTTGATGAATGTTATTTTGCAAAAGAAACATGTACGGTCCAGTATTTTTGGATACGAGCGATGCCAGCCCGGTGGGATTTAAAAATGCTGTCTGATTTAACTCATTCAAAAAACTTTGCGAACTTTTAAGTTTAAGAGCAAGACAACCGGCATTCGCACTTATGCCGAACGCCACCTCAGCTTCATTTTCTCAACCCATGAGTGTTTCAAAATGCTGACTCAGCCCGATAAAATGCTGAGTCACCAGCAATTCCTATCAAAAATATCATAAGACAATGAAAGAAGTATCAAAACATCAAGAGATTGTTTGCTAACTGCAAATAGATAATCGGAAACTTACCAGGCTTTTGACAATCTTCAGTAGCTCTTCGATGACAACGGCGATTCCTTGGTAACCAATCAAACGGCAGATACTGGAAAAGTGGGGGTAACCAACAAACCCACTGTACAATGCTGTGAAAAAAAACGCGTTTGAAATACTTCACTAGTAAAGAAATGTCTGACAGATACACAAATACAGATGGAGTCAACTATCAACAACGTCCGCATTTTTGGTAATCCTCTTAAACCAGTGGTGCTTAACCGGGGGGGGGAGCGCTCCCCCATGGGGGGGTCAGCCAATAAATTTCCAGGGGGGCGCGAGCCCTTACGCGCCCTACAACATGGAAAGTTTGATCCTGAAATTTACCAACAAATAAATTTGCTTTTAAAGCCAGGGGGTTTGAAACAAAGGACCGTTCGTGGTAGGAAAAACGTTTGTGAACCGCTGTCTTAAACTGTTGGTTTCTACAAAGCAGCAACGGCAGCCGAAAGCGAAACTCAACTGACAGGCGATTTCCTTGTAGGCGATGTTGAGCTGCTTCGAGCCGAACAAGTAGTAGTGGGCGACGTTCGGAGCCCGGTCTCTCTGCAGCTCTTGGGAGAAGGTCATCGGGGTCAAGACGAACCTGACAACAAAGAGACGTTTTGTGACGTCTTGCAGCATTCACTCGACTGTTGCCATGCACGCTTGATTACAAACAATCAGCTTTGTGTCAGCATAGGCAGCGTCTGCCGACTTATTGCTTGCACAGCACTTTAACAGATTAAAGTTACAGTTTTGCGGACAAAGGGCATGTGATTTCGTCGGAAGCCGGGCCCTCACTTGGGCGCACTATGATTTGGTCGGACGCCGGGCTCGCAGTATGATTGGCCAAGACGTGGACGGTGTTGGAGCGTTTCATCGGTTGTACACCACATTTTCCAACTTGTACAATAAAATACGCCTTTTGGTGACCAAAAAGACGTTTCTGAAGCACAAGCCTTGCTGCTAAAACAGCACAGTCATTCACTTTCTTTGGTGCTTGACAGTGAAGGGAACGCCTGTGGCGGTTTTACAGAATTTGGTGAAAGTCAGAAAACAAGTTCCTAATATTTCCAGATCGCAGAATCTTGAACTACAAACCTTGTTCGAACTCAAGTCACAAAAAAGGACATTTCTGACAATAGGGGTGCATCCTGCCTGCCCTTGCATATTCGAGGTAAGCTGCGATTTATCAACGAACATACGACAATCCGTAATAAGCACACCGAACTGACCTATTTGTTGATCCGTTGTAACAGTAGTTGGGCAAGAAATCGTAGTTCAGCTCCCAGAAGACATGCAGGGTGATGCGNCCGTACGGGGCCGAGACATTGTGGTTNGCCTCCCTCAGAATGGCTGAGAATGGGTCCAATGACAAGTGATCGCTGAGCAGCTTGTAGGTCTGTCTATTCACTTCTAACAGCTTTTCCAGTTCCTGCAAAGTTGCATTGACAGGTGTCCGCTAGCAGCAGCAGCAGTGGCGTAACTGACGGGGGGCGAGCCCCCCTGGCAAGCTGAATGTAAAAACTGGGACCCCTGTAGTTGACATTTTGATAATTAATATTCTTTAGGTTGTTGTTTTTTTGCGTTTTTCGGGGTGTTTTTGTTTTTTTAAAGCTGGTATAGAAATCCACTACATCCGGATTCACTATCACTTCTTACCTTTTGTTTTTTGGCTAGTGGCCCCTTTTAGCTACGTTTTTCCCCCCTGGCTCAAACCTCTAGTTACGACACTGAGCAGCAATTGCACATTTCACAATCGCAGCCGACCCACTGTTCAGGCAGGAAAAGCAACCATTGAAGGCGCGTGCCGTTTCCGGTGGATGACAATTGCAGTTATCCGACCACAACGCACAGGCTGTCTTCGGTGCGCTTCATCGCGCTGTTGTCACATCACACCAATATTTCGCGCTGCAACTGATTTTATAGCCTGGGACTTGCTCTGGGCCTTAAAAGCAACACCAGCAACTCCCCCCATGTCGTACATGGGACAAACAGGAGACAGCGCGAGTTTTGCGACAAGAAACTCCCATTTCGGGGTGAAACATTAGCCACGACTCGTGATCTCACAAGAGCTGGGATTCTAACCAAGCAAAAGCAAGTGTAGCCCAGACTTGCGTGTGATAAAATCACAACGGTTCGAAACATTTGATACATGCTTTAGTATTGGTCAGTATCAGTCTGCGTTCACCATCAGATTAATCAGTGAACCGTGTAATGAGGGCGAGGTACCGATGAAAAGGAACCATCCTTGGGTAGTAACAGCGTTTCGACTAGTTTTGTAATGAGCGAAGTCAAGCTTGAACCACTAGACCAAGGGCTGGGAACATATTTACAATCACGGGTCGTATGAATTGCGCATTATCGCTGGGGCGCCCAAAAGCAATTGATTTAATACAAAAATTCAACCTATAAATATGAGGGATATGGGATTGTCTCCAGGGGTGTGCAACCCGCGGCCCGCGGGCCAAATGCGGCCCGCAAAGGAAAAATATGCGGCCCGCGGAGAAGTGACAATATTGAATGGTGTGCGGCCCGCGAAACGAGTTTTAATTTAGTTTAGTCTGCTATGTGCAATCAATTCCAATCCCCTTGCAGTGCTGAATCAA
>JGI24159J19872_10009948_pt1 | contig 12472 bp, 5 predicted proteins | sample Ectturendosymbi4_FD_19872 | JGI IMG/M metagenome (IMG submission 19872)
GGGCGTTGGTAAGGCAACCGAAAACTGCTGTTTTAGGCTGAAATCAAAGTACAAATATATCGTACCCCGGCTCTCAAAGTGTTAAGGACAACAGACAATTCATTACAGCGGTTATACCAATTTTACGTATGCTGACTTTTTGGTGACCTTTGTCATGTGGTGGCACGGTGGTTGCTAGTGGCAACCACCGAAATTCATTTTAAAACCTGTTTTTGTTCAGTTTGCCAGGATTTAAGACCCCCCTTTTTTCAAGATTTTTTTTCAGCCCACCCTATTCTGCACTACACATGGCAAGTTGACATCTGCTAAGCACGTTTACACATGATTAACGAAGCATCACCATATAATGTTTTTGAGAAATACACAATGATCCGAAGGTCCTGCATAGGTTCTTAATTTTCCCTCTACCATGTCTAGCAACAAATTTAGGTATATTTATTTAAAATAATCTGTAAAGTTGAAGCAAAGCGTGATTAGTGTGTCTTCTAAAACATTTCTAAACAAGATTGGGATCTGTATTTATAATATATACGTCATTTCTGCAATGACCAGACGACCAGATTGGTTTCACACCAAGCTACAACCCCCACATTTTACAACAAAATTACGCCCATCTGTGCGCACAAACTGAGATAGACAATAGAACTTAAGCAACTCAGCAATTAAAACAATGAAAAACTTGTACAACAGTGATTATTGCAATCTCTCCTACATAAGCTTTTTTTTGACTTGTATAAAATTAGTATGTATGATTGATGTATGATCAGTTGCTAAAAAAATGTCTTTATAGACTTAACGGAATGCAAGAACTCAAAGTTATTAAGGCTGGTAGACCATTTACAGTCATTTGATACTGGGCATAGATAGTGACTATCTATTCCATACTTGGCAGTATTCATTGTCATGAAATAAAAACAAGGAAGTGACTACGGAATCACTCATGGATCTTATTTCAAAACTATTCGACCGCACCACCTTGTATAATGCAGTTCGAATAAAGCGGTCAGTTTGTCATTTAACCGGCGTTGTCCTGATAGCATAGCGGATGCATTTCAGGCAGAGCTATGGAGCCAGTACTAAAATTTCAGGCTCCGGCTATCTAATTGTTTGGCTCTGGTTCTAACACCTTAAAATTTTTGGCTTCAGCTCCAAATAAGAAAAAACATGGTATTATTTGCATAAATCCAATTTTTTTAAAGGTGTTTTAGGGACCCAATTCAGGTCCTTAGAATTGAAAATAAGGTCCCTAGAATCAGCGAAAATTATCATCGGGTTCCGAGAATCAGAGAAAATTGGGTCCCTAGAAACAGAGAAATCGGGTCTCTACAGGCCCATAACTGGGTACCTAACATTTTCCTTAGAAAAAAAACAGATAAATCGCTTGAACGGGAACCCAAATTTCAGGCTCCAGCATCCAAAAATGACGGGGGCTCCGGCTCCACAGCCCTGGTTTCAGGTCTGCTGCGCCAATTATTTGCGGTTCACCTCTCACCTTGGTGACTTACGTTTTCGAAGTAGTGACTGGTTGCACGTTTCAATTTGTGGGATCAATTTTTCTTTGCTTTTTTCAAAACTTCTAGGGGTTAGTGTTAGGTTAGCTTTCTACCAAGCCTGCTGCATTCTCATCATGCATTACTGTCACATTACAGGTGGTTGAATAAGGTTTTAAATTCAAAGATCCATGGGCAGTTCTGTAGACACTACCTTAAAACAATCGACAAATTTTCTTGGCCATACATGACATCTTTCAAGACCTATTAAGGGACTATTACCTCACTATGTTTGGGTATGCATGCCACTTTGGTTGTGAGGTAGCTGTTAGCACCACTTGCCAATGCTTAGTATTATATAAACTTTTTTGGTTTTGTTCACTCCTGCCATTGATCACTGGATTTCCATTCACTTTATTGTGAATAAATGGCCGATGTGACAGTAATCACAGCACATCTATAATAGTCTTCAACTGTTCATTGTTAGACCACAGTATATGGTTTACTTTATCCACAGGATGTTTGCTGCCATGCAGCAAATTGGCTACAATCTTCAAATATGGTTTGACTACAGACTCAGCTTTGCAATATCTTTTTTCTTTTCTATCAGCACAAGTGCTATTGATTCCCACTTTCATAGGACAAGAGTAAGTGATGCAGAAAGACAAATACTAGCTCTTCCTCCCAGGCATGGTGGGCTAGTAGGTCAGACAAATCCTCAAGAAACCGCCAAGACAAAATACAATTACTCTACTCAGATCACTGCTAAACTAACAAAATCTACAATCAAAAACTCAAATCTCAATTGCAACCCCTCAGGCCAACAATATACCAGACACATGAAAAACAAAATATGGCAAAGAATGCAAAAGTAAAAATAGCCGTGATGAACTATTTGAGCAATGGTTCCCACCCAGGGAGGAATTTCCGCTTTATAATTAAGTTACCCATTCATTGTAAGTGTTATACTTGATTTATTAAGTTGACATTGACTCTTTCAATTAGTTATATCACTTTACTTGCAAGTTATTTAGTGGACTATCACACGTTTTTGTTGATTAACTTTAGTGCCATTATTTGACAACAAAATAAAAGCTCTAGGTTTTCTGTAGGCTTTTGAGGAATCAGCTGACTAGGCTTTGCTTTCATCTTTTTGCGAAGATTTGAACTTGCGTATATCTGTATTCAAGTAACTCCACAGGTGAAAAAAGCAAGGAATCAATCGCAAAATTTAATAGGAAATTGATTTCACGTAACATTACGCATCATCAGTTCTAACATCCTATTCAAATAGTTTTTGTCCTACTTTTATCAATCAAGTTATTGTTGTCAATAAAGACCATTGTTCTGGTTGTAGTTAATACTAGCTTGCGAACCTGAACAGGAAGGAATGAAATGTTCCGAAATGAGCAAACGGAGGAATGCATCAAAAAACGTTGGGAACCACTGTATTAGGGGAACTGACCCCTGAGTTACAACAAACCATAAAAGGAGCAATGGAAAAAGGGGCATCTTCTTGGCTGTCAGCCTTGCTAATCAAAGCGATTGGATATGCACTCGACAACCAAGAATTCATAGATGCTGTCTGCATGAGGTACAGATGGAAGGTGAAAGGCATACTCACCCACTGTGCTTGTGGAGAAACAAACTGTGGATCACAGCCTCATATGTAAAGTGGGTTGCTACACTTCGGTGGGGCACAACTCAGTGAGATACTCTGAAGCACAGATAATGAGATAGGTCTTTAGGGATATTCAAACTGAACCCACACTTCGGCCAATCAACGAAAATGACTTAGAAAGAAAAGTCAGCACTGCTAACAATGCAAGGTTAGATATCTCTGTGAAGACTGTGGAATAGCTGTGAGAAAACTTTCTTTGACATAAGGATCACACATCCTACCTCACAGTCTTATTCTGGGGAAGTTTGGTTTATTGTTTCATAAGTCCCTAGTAGAGATCTACTTGTGAAAAAGATAAGAAGGTTAAGTACAACCAAAGAGTGATTGACAAGTCTTCATTCAATCCTTGTGTCTTTACAAGTGGAGGAATGGCACCAGAATGCGTCAACAAAAGACTGGCAGAAAAAATAGCTGAAAAACGCAGGGAGCCGTATGCATCTGTCATGACATGCATGAGGACAAGACTAAGACTTGCCTTTTTGAGGGGCATACTGGCTGCAATACGAGACTTTCGAGGCAAACGAAGTGATGTCCACCTGCTCTAGGACCTCATGAACATTGACTTCAGTTTGATTCCTTTAAGCTGAAACACGGTGTCAAATGACGTGACACCAGTTATATTGGTGAAATAAGTGAAATGGCTAGATTACAAGTCTTGACGTTTTGTGAAACTCTACCTTTTTTCCAAAACTAAATACTTCTCTCATTTACGAAACATATCTTGTTTTTCATGTACACAACACTTATTGGATTAATGTTTGCTGCTAATATTACTGTAATTTATTGGCTCAAAAGTATGGTCTTCAATACCAGATGATATTAAATTTTCAACCTCCTTTGCCTTTAAATAAAAACTTAAGGAACACCTACTGTACTATATGAAAAATATTCCCAATTATGAACTTTAGCAACATTTCACTTGCCCAGAACAAAATACTGTATATTCTAGACATGGCTGCAGAAAGTGTGGAAATCAGGAAGGAGCTTCCCAGGAAATTGTACATGGTCGCGGGAAATTAATCAGCTTTAAGTCAAGTAAAATCAAATAGTACGCAAAGAGTTGCAAGCAAACTACAAAACGGACTGTACGAATTTCCTCGCTCAGTCACGGTGGCCCAATACTTGGCCTTGTGACGCAACAGTTACGCCTACCTAACAATACTGGTCTCATGCAGGGTTGCCAGCTTGGTATTTTTGAAGCCAGATTTTGAAATTCTGGCTTTTTAATGCATTTGTTTTTTTTGAAAATAAACCGTAATTCCCTTCAAAAATGCTCCACTCGTGCCCAAACCAGTGTCCCCTGACAAGCTCACTCTTGTATCTGCGCACTCACGCCTAAAAAATGCGGACATAGAACGTTCACTCAACAAACCTTTAACACCATCTGAATATTCGTTCTACAGGTCGGATTGGTCAAACTTCGATTTCGCCACCACCGGACTGGCCACAATAATCAACGTTTGAATCACGACGCCACAATCACTTCAATTGCTGCACAGCTAGCAAATTCCACACCGTTTATACCTGTTGTTCTCAACCACCGTTCTGAGAGCCACATGCGTCTCCTAAGCACCCTTTGTGTGGCCCTCTGCAATCTTTCAACAAAACCTCTAATATTTTGTGCAACAGACTTCGTTCTGCAATAAAACAAAACGTGTCAACTTTTGCGTTACAAATATCTTCAGTCCAGCTCTCCAAGAAAGTTGTAAGCATGGAGTTAACTCCCTTCAGAGAAAAGGTTGGTAACCACTGGTTTATACTGTGAAAGAGCCACAGGCATCCCGTGATTATGCGATTTGGGTAGGAATTGCTTGTCCATGCTGTGCGAGTTAGGCGGTCAGCAAAGCATTACGAAAGTACAATCTTGCCGTAACACCTGCGTTAGAGATTAGAATTTATTATCGAACGATATCATTAGTTTTGTGTCTGGAAGTCTCTAAATGCTCTACTAACTACACTTTGGTTGGTCATTAGATACTGTGTTAAGGTTTTCCATATGCCGGCGATTGTTGCAAAGCTTCATATGAGCAGTCCACATTAACATATAGTACTTAAATGGATTATCTAAAACTCTAATGTAGTAAAAAAAATCCTTGTAATTGAATAGTGCCCACAAAACACAAATTTTAGACGGATAAGCAAAGATTAAGTGCAAGAATTTGCCACTTCACGGCAAAGATTTGCCACTTCCATCATTTTTTCACTCAGGTCCGTAACTAGGGGGACGCAGGGTGGGCGAATGTGTTGGACATAGTTTAAAAAATTTGGGCCTCTCCCAGAAAACTCTTTATCCTGCCTAGTGTCCCAACCTGGTTACGGGCCTGTTTGCACTCCTTCGGTATCTCGTTTTTTGCGCACCGTGTGGTAGCATGGTATACTGCGGCCATGCAACTGTTTACATGTTGAATGTGAACAGATGCTGTAATAGGCTGAATCAATCCAGATTGATCTATGTGAACGCAGTGATAGTTAGACTCTTGATGCAAGGTTTTCAAGAAAACAATTTCCTTTTGTGACATCATAAAGGGGCGTCTTCAACTCATGTCCCACGGGAAATTTCGATAAGCTTACCGGAAAATTTACATTTTTTCAAGCCCTGATTCTAGTATTTGAAATTCTGTTTATTTTTTGTGTATATTTACTTTTTCATTTTTTCTTCTGTGTGCACATTCTATGCTTTTCAGCATGAAAGTACACTTTTTAGTATTTTCTGTTTTGTTTTTCTTTTGTAACTCATTAATTAGTTTTTGTAACTATTTTACTTTTTTATTATTTTTTTAAAATTTTTTTATATTGCTAAAAATATTCAACCACACCAAATTCCTTCACTTAAATTCGATCCACTCATCTGTGTACATGCGCTTTCACCTGTACGTTTTCTTCACCATGATGTTCTGCATTTGTTCTTTTTTTTTTCATTATGCTTATTTGATCTCCAACTGTTATTTTTCAACACTTTTCAAAAAGTGATAAACGGGGTTGGTTGACTAGATGACCGCCACGGTCCTTCACCTATCCTATGTGACACAGCACCCTCGTTGTTTACACTCATCAGCTATTGTGCCATTATGTTTTCATTTGGTCTGATGTTTGCTGATGGTTGGTTTACTTCATGTGATGGTTTTTATGGTGCTCCTGCTTGTTGGCTAAGCCATATGAAACAAACCAATTACCATGATAATCTGTCCATGCCCTTGTCTCTTTAACATCATTTGGTGACACCATGCACCTGGTTGGACTCATCCATCCATGGAACTCGTTCTATTTATGGACGGTCCATGGGTAAATTGTTATTTCTTCACGATTGATATGTATCGACATTGTTTTCTACCTTGTTAACACTGTTTTTTGCCCTTGATTGATACTTGTTGCATTGAAATGATCTCTGCTTCACGACCCTTTATTGCTGTTCACTTCTTTCACCTATGACCATGTGCTTGCTTCAACTGCACACCTGTACATGCCAACTCTTCACCCATTGCTTGCCCACCAACATCTGTGTTACGTTGATGTATATTGTGTATGTATCTTAAACGAATTGTTTTCTGCCCTTGCTATTTGTTTTGTACTAAATTGTTGTGCTTAGCCTTATGTCCCCCATTCTTGATCATATTTCATGGTAATTATTGCTGAATTATTAGCTATGATGGTAATATCATTTCTTACATTCTGTACGTTTGTATGACACTTGCAACCCCATGTACTTGTTGGAACCCCCTCTCATTTTCTGATTTGGTCCTCTGCTTTCTCTCATTTTCCAATTTTACATATCCTGATTTGATATATTATGTCCACCTTTACATTTCACTTTCAGTTTCATCAAAACAAAGCGTTTTGTATTTTGTATATATTCAGCAGGATTTTGCCTTTGGAAGTGACTACGGATACGCCTGGCCCGACGCAATTCAAATAAAAGGGTGTTTGTCATTCGAACGGCGTGGATCTCGTAGCCTCGGGGTTGTGTACTAGGCTATTTTGTCATCCATTGTTTTGTCACAGAAGTGCAATGAAGTATACTTCATCTCTCTTAAAGTAGTGAACCCGTAATGATACTTGACTAACAAATATTACTGAAATTGCCCTCCTGACCTTATTGGCTGGATCTGCCCTGGGGTCAAAACGGCCCCTCTTAGGAAATCGGGTTTAAGAACCAAAAATTTCAAGAAAATTTGACGTCAGCAGCTCAATTCTGATTAACTAATTTAATTCTTGCAATGACAGTTTATTTGCAGGCTGTACAACACTCTCACAGCTTGCAAAACTTTCTCTTGCCTGAATAAAATAGGAATACAGGCTTCCATGACAGCAAGAACGCCATCACCGACAACCCCGGCTGTCCAGCTTACTTACACCAATTTTAAGTAAGCCGGACAGCCGGTCGAAACCAAGAAAATTCACCCGGATACGGCCAATGATGCATGTGTGAAGACTGCCGTTGGCCATAAGCCGGATCATAAACCGTAACCAGATTTTGTGTGAAACCGCCTTAAGAACTAAAACTTCCTAAAAATTTTAACGTCAGCAGCCCAATTCGGATTAATTGATTTATTTCTTGCAATGACAGTTTATTTGGCGGTACAACACTCACATGGCACATGAGCCAAGTTTGCTGCTCTGGTGTAATGCAGTACCGAGCTTACAGTTCACTCATGTCCGCTCCTTTGACCGCAGGCATAGGCGTAGCCAGGTGAGTCTAGGGACCATGTTCCTCTCCAAATTTTTAGAACATGTAGTCATTTGTGCTTTGAGAGGTGGTATCACACACAAAATAGTGTTATTCGCCTAAAATGAAACATTTTGTCAACCACCAAATTTTTTGCCCCCCCAAGCTTTCGGGCTGGCTACACTACAGCCTGCAAGGGCAAGTTGCCAACTTGCGAGTGGATTGTTTTACTGTTGGTCTTTATCGTCACGATAATCGTGTAATAATAATATGGCAACGAATATGAAAATGTTCACTTCAAGTTACGATATTACGCGTTTTGTCGCATGTGACTCTTGAACGCAGACATCTTGGCAGGTAATCTAATGTAGCTAGGCTGTGACTGCTGATAGCGGCAAGCAGGGACATCAGAGAGCAGTGGCATTGAATCCCTGATCTTTCAAACGAGGGACAACAGGGACAAAGGTGCCTTTTCATAGGTAATTTTATGATTTACCAAGATCGAATTGAAACAAGTTGTTCATAGTTTGTTTTATTATTTTTAAGTCAACATTATTGTTGAACTGTAACGAGCATACTTGGCAGGCCCTAACCAGATTGGAACACCAGGAGAGGCAAAGAGTTTACTGAGAAGGGCAAAATTTTCTTCAGGGTAGACTAAGCCCCCTGCGCCCCTCCTAGTTATGAGCCTGATAATTGGTAACGATTTTTTTTTTATAAGCTTGCATTGCCCTCAACCATTTTTCTCCCCCCTGCCCTACCGACGTTCCGGCGTCCCTGATCAAGCCTACTTACTACTACACTCTCGTCATGCGTTACTTATTGTTATGTCGTTGTCACAGGTGGCGTATGAATAAGTTGTCAAATTTCAAGATCCCTAGGCGTATCTATAGCCACTGCCTTACCTGAGATATAAACGCATGATCATGTTGAAATCAATGCTAAACTGGTAACAAACAAACATCACAGTATAGGCTACAACTGCACGTGCTTCAAATTTGATTGGTTAGACCTACACTTCGACTGTATAGGCCTGGCAACTTCGATGAGTGTAGGTCTCTGAAACTTTCGAATCTACTGCGATTCTAGCAGAACTTTTCCACAGGCATAAATCACCCTCATGCAGTGGGGAAACCGGATATTTCACCACTTGATTATATAAAACATAACATGTCACCTGTCCGTAAGATCTACACTACAGTATCCCTATTTGTGTAACAGACGCAGCTACATACACCAGTCTCTGACTCAGTGTTGCCACTTTGTGTTAACAAGTTTTCCCTACAGCAAGAATGAAAAATCCATACATTTCCCTACACAAGCTTAAACAAAAAACACAATCATCTTTAGCTACATTTGGCCTTGAAACATGACATACTTTAGGCTATACGACACGTTGCATAATTAAGAGTGCAAGATCAAAATTACATGCATAAAAATAAAACAAGTTTACGGAAAGCACCACAGCATAACCACATCGCACATGTCAATTTCAAAAAAAAAAAATATCTCAATGTCTTCTAAGATTAGCCAGCACCTTTGGCAATAAATCTAAGCACAATCCCTTGCAACTCTCCAGCTGGTTGCAGTTAAAATGGAAAAATTTTTTTTAGTGTTGGCACCAACAGCTTCAGAATTTTAATTTTTCAAAATCTGTTTACCTTTGCTTCGCCATGATGTAATTTGTCAATGCTTAAGTCTTTGGAGTTTGGTTGACTTCAAAGTCACCTGAAAAATTCTCACTAGACTTAACTATTGCTTTCAAAGTGCACACAGCCAGACAATCCCTCAGCTTGTTTTTATTGTTACTCAAGCGGGAGAAAGTTCTTCAACCTCAGCAGTGCTTTGAGGTCATGCAGTTATAAACACATTGACATTCATATTGCATTATGACTGTACTTTTTTCAGTAGTACTGTACCTACTTGTACTGCAGTCTTTGCAAATTGGAATAGAATAGGCTACACCTAATAGGCAAAGCCTTGGCTTTCACTCAGCGGAATGCAATTCTAATCACCAGAAAACTTTGTCACACTGCCGTCCTTGCATCAAAAATTACCCAGTACCACTAGGATTTATTGCCTTATATAGTGGCAAAAAACATTTTCCAGTGCGTTTTGCAAGCGTACTAGTAATAAATTGTTGACCATATACGTCCGTTAAGTGTGACAAAGGTAGAAACAAGGCCATAAAAAGTCTAAACACAAAAATCCCTACAAAATAGCAATTTTTTCCGTAGGGATTCCCTACTCCCTACAAAAGCCTAAAAATCCCTACTGTAGAGATTTTTCCCTACGAGTGGCAACACTGCTCTGCCTGTTAATACAAGACTCAAAGTTAGGGCAACCGGTTTAAGATGGATAACCACCAGTAGCAGGTCTTATTTGCAGATATAAATGATGCAACCGGAGTCGCAAAGATTACCTACAAAAGACCCATCACAATTGGACAAAAGCTAATGAACTACAAAGATCTTGCTTTAAACAAGACACGAAAGCAAACCAAAAGTGGCTCAAGGCCATGTGAGCACTGTACAGTTTGTGGTTGCTGTGGAAAAAATAACAAATCCATGATGGTACCAAACGTTTCACAAATGACAATTGCTGACTAAAACCAAAACTTTCAAGCTAAACCAAAGCTTGACTTGCGCAGATTTTGGCATTTACGTCGCGACTTGTGTGATGATATGTCATGAACAGTATCAGTATGTTGGTCAAACTAGTAGGCCCTAACAAATTTTCCAAAAGATGGTCAGCGCATTTGCAGTAATTCAATTGGAACAAACAAGATTGTAAAACTGACAGTGACAAGGACCAGATAGCCTTGTCACGACACTATTCAGAGAACCACAGCATACAAAAAAGCCACCTCTGCACGAAGCATACACTATTACTTTTGTCATACAACCAACAAGTTCAGAAGTTGTCACTCTCTGGATATGTGTGAAAATAAATGGTATCACCTAACTGATGCGCAAATCAACATTCAGAACATGATCCTCCCCCATGTGAAATAATTATTACGATGCTGTGTTGTTTGACTCAATCTGATGTTGTCTTCCGCTTTGTGCACTAGCTTGTCTCTCAACACAGATTTACTTACTCCCACCGCAGCGTTTAAAGCGAACTCGCAGCAGGTTTAAATGTGTACCCCAGAGACTTACTGCCTGCACATGTCTTAGTATTTTTCTCTACCGTTGTTAGTCATTTCACCAAGAGTTAGTTTTTAGTTGGAGAAATGTTTCAGCCATCAGCATCAACTAGTTAGATGCTAATGTTTCAGTCATTTATTTATTTGAGTAAACGTCTTTTTATTTTTTGAATAAACACTTATTTCATGAGTCACAGCTTTTTTTGTCGCCACTAGTAGTATTCTTGACATCAGGCAGTTTGTTAAGATGTTATGATTTAAATTTTATGAGCTTGTGCTAGTGTTACGAAATTTTGATTGTAGTGTTGAGATTGTTCTTTCTCTGCTGTTACTTCAGCCTTTCAACTTTTCAACTGTAAGCTTTGCTTGCAATTTTCAGGACTGAGGATGCGCAATTTTACCTGAAACCGATTTCCTAATAAAATTTGCTGATCGATTCCTTGCTCACACCCATCGCGGAAAGTACACACCAATATTTTGCTATCACTTCACAAGCAGTAGCACCACAGCTTTCCAGGGTTGCCAGACATCTTTTGAGAAAAAGAAGCCAAACCATGTGTGAAAAAAGCCTAACTGGGTAAAAAAAGCCAAATTGTTGAATAAACATGAAATGTAAAAATTCGAAAATAGTTTGCTTCTGTTCTAACTATAACTGTATAAATAGCATTAAACGTACCGAGTATGAAATATAAAAATCGTTTGTAATATGAATATGTGGTTATTTACACACTGAATAAATTTTCCTACTTTGTAATGAGAGTGTGCGGCCCTCAGCTGCAACATTTTAAAAAAATGTGACCCTCCGCGCAAAAAAATTGCCCTCCCCTCTTTTAGAAAAATAAGGTTGTAGCATTGGCTCTACACTCATCAGGAACATTCCAAAGGTGGCCGGAGTCACTTTTTCAGACTCCGACTCCGCTCCTGTTACAAAATTTTGAAACCCGGTTCGGGTCTGGGTAAGGAAATTTTTCAAATTTGAGAATCCGACTCCTGTTCAAACTCCTGCTGCCATCGATCCAACTAGCAATTTACCCATGTTTTTACTTAAGAAATGACCACACAGACTCCTGTTACTGCGGAAATTGAAAAGTGACTCCGGCCTTGGGTTCGGTATTCACAAATTTTCGACTCCAAGTCCGGGTCCGAAAGAAAAACGCAGAATCCTTCCGGAGTCGACACCGGCACTTCGGATCCACGACCATCTCTGAACAATTCCAAATCTTCATCTTCAACATTTTCTAGTGTTTCCACTCGAACCTTTGGCATTATGGGTTGCCTTCAGAGATGATCACTTTTCGGTTTGCCTGATGGATATCCGGCCGGATAGTAAGTTTTCAACCGGATACGGATGTCCAAAACGTGTTTTTCTGCGGGAACCGGATCCGGATAAGGATATCCGGTTCGACATGCCTTATTCGATATTTTGAGAACGCAGGCTCGATAGGCTGTGAAATGAATTTTGGTCACCGTTGACCTCTTGGAGAAAGCTG
>JGI24159J19872_10009950_pt1 | contig 12471 bp, 4 predicted proteins | sample Ectturendosymbi4_FD_19872 | JGI IMG/M metagenome (IMG submission 19872)
TCCAACTTTCTAACATTATATACACCAGCATCATTAAATTAAAAGTTGTCTGTTTCGCAATACGTGACAGCCAACGTTACAACAAAGCCAGTTACATTTCTGCACGTAACAAACCATGGTTGTACTGTGGTCTCTCACATGTGCAGCTGTAATACTCACACTGTTACAAGAAAATAACCTTTCTATCAGTAGATCACACAGGGTAAAAAGTAGGACAGAAGCAGTTAAACATCTTCCACGGTCTGCAGAAATGTGAAAAATGCTAAAAATTATTTTATCCAAACTAAAATGTGTAAACTAACAGAATTAGTGATACCACACCAAACTCTGTTTCAACATCAACTTGACTGTGTATGGCCTACCATCTAACATGAAAAGCTCTTTACACAAAACGTGACAAAGATCAGTTTTATTTTTGAAACCTCTCCAAATACAAAACCTAAAGAAAAAAAAGTGGGGGGGACATGGCATATTATGTCCCTTCCGTCAGAAAAAGTGGGGGGACACGTCCCCGTGTCCCCCACCAAATTGCGCCCATGCTCTGGGGCCCCGCGCCATAGTGTTTAGGTAGATTGTTCACTTTTTCCAGATACCACTTGCGCTCGAGAATTCAGTAGAAATGGTTTATAAATCTCAATGCTAACAAAAACGCTCTCGTTAGAACTAGCGATGACTTTGCTCTGTTATCAAACGTTAGCAAACGTGCTCAAACCTCATGCTAAAGCTTTGTATGTGCGGCCTACCATGGTCGTATAGCACGGTTGACTAAACAAAATGACGTCATAAAACCACTGCTCAGAGGGACCCCGCGCCTTGGTTTTGCATTGGGCCCCGCACCTGAAAGGGCCGGCCCTGCTCGCAGGAGCGGTGGTTGTAACCAGACCTGACGAGAGAAGGGAACAAACTGGTGCGCTGCATTCGGATCTTCAAAAAGCTCTGATAAACTCGTGCTTTAGAAACCAAGATTCAACTCTGGCCAATTTATGCTGCGTTATCAGGATATTTTTGTGCCTAAACAATTGTGTCATAAAAATTCATGTAGATTTTTGCAGATGATAAGGGAACTTTTTGCCTAGTTTTTGCACTGTCTTTCACTAGTTGCTACAATTGTACTGTATTACCGCAATTTGGAATGTCGCAATACAACAGCTTGAATGTTCAATCGTGACCGAAATTTCAAAGTGGGGATAGCTTCACCCAACACGATCAGTTCTTAACTCTACGCAAAGGCCGCACTTTACCCACCACCGTTGTAGCGTATATACTGACTCTTTCGTGATGTTCGGGAAGGTTGAGTAGTGTTATAGTTGGGGAAGTGAACGAGGGATAACGCAATACCTGATCCATTCTTTCGAAGGGGGAGGCCTCTTCTTGCGATTGTGTAGATGTGGTAGCAAAACAGCGGGGCTTAAGCTGTCATTTTTTGCGAAATTCTAAGCAGAAGGAATTCTCCACCTTTTGATTGTAGCAATCCTGCATTCTTTGTATTGTAATGGAACGTTTCCGTTTATTTTTCTGGCAGTGGCACCGCACCAAATGAAGCACAGCATGCGATTTTTGTATCTGTGGACCTACATCAGAACAAGTATTTCGTGGAAAAAGACTGGTTTGTTTAAAACACGCTCTAGATTAGAAACAAGCACTGCATAAGGACTACCCAGTTGATGCCTTCTTACTGCACCCTGTCAGGGTGCATAAAGCTTTTAAACCACATTCTAAAATCAAGCACTGCAGAAGCAGAACGACTAACGCAAAGAAAAAAGCAGTAGCATCAAAATGGCAATTCCCTTCGTGTATGACAAAATTCGAGCTTGTTGGTAGACACGCTTGATCCACACAGTTTTACCAAAACTTTACTAATGCTCCCCATTACTTAATGCGAGTGAAATTGGACCACGAGATCATGCCAGATAAAAGTTCTCTCTATCACAAAAAACTAAAAGAATGATGCAGAAACCATTAGTAATATTATCATCAGTGTCACAACTATCAAACAAAATTTCGCATGAGAAAACTAGTGTCATAATGGCAATGCCAATGCCTAAAGTAGGACGATATGATTTTCAAAGTTTTAGATTGGTAAAAATGCTCTTAACAGAAACAGTCTACACCAGCCAAAATGTGGGATTGTGTACGGCGCGTACCAGCTTAGATCTTAGCAGGATACGCATGTCGAATCTAAGACTGTACAAGACCAACTAATCCACAACATACGTATTTACCGTGCGTACAACGTAGTTTGTTGGAAGTGTTTAAATACCCGGGCACGTTTGTGTATCGTGCCCTTCTGTAGCCTGATGCCTTTGTGACTGTGGGATAGGAAGAGAAAAGAAAATTGCTCTTAGCGAGCGAAAGAGCGCTATACGTCATACAAAAGCTTGTTTGAAAAGGAAGGGCGCTTAACAACCGCACCGCTTCATAGTTACCAACGCGAGAGATCATCTTTAGCAAGAAGGTACAGCGGTACCGGTAATAAAATCTTCGCAATTCTTACTTTCATCGTGTTGTCTCTCAGGAAAGATTAACTTGTTTTTGCACGCAGGCATCTGTGTTAAACTAAATGTAGTAAGTACAGGACATCAAAATTTGGTGTTGGATATGAACAGTAGCTATAAATTCATAAACGTTATGATCGTCTCTTCGCAGCCCTAGTTCTACCTGCAGCTTACACAGTTAAAGCTTGCTAATCAAACTTTTTGAATCTCGGACCGGCATCAGGTTTTCAAAAAAGGTCAATCTGCCAAGCTCCAGCATAGCAGATATGAAGTCGCAGAAGTGGTAAGTTATTTTTGAAGCTTGCAGCCATTCTGCGTGCCTGAAAACTTCATTAAGTTTTGTAAGCGTTAATCTTGTCGAAAATTGACACATCACAATGCATCTAACTAGATGGGCTTTTGCGGCGTAAGGCTGGAAATTAATGAGTACCTTTGAGCAAGCATGCCGACAAAAAGTTGAAATGATTAGCGAGCAATACATGTGGAATCGTAGGTTGCGTCACAGCTGACACCACATTGCGCTGCAGCGTACTGTAGAATCAGCTGGAAGCCTGCTCAGAAATGGCAACGTCGGCACTACGTTTTCCCATTTGAAAACTTTGCTGCACATCAACAAAACTTCAAATAAGCTCGATCAAAAATGTTAGCCAGGGGCAAACTGGGTCTTTTTCGGCTAGACCTCAAACGCAACCTGTTTGTGAATGAGTGTACTCAAAATGATAGAACAGACAATATTTGTGAGTTTTTCTGGGTGAACTGGCACTGAAATAATCTGCTTGTAGATAGTCCGATATGCTTGCGCTAAAACTTAATGCATTTCCGCTACCAGCATACGTTCGATTCCGAAGTTTTTACAAAATGATGAAAAAAACTTCTAAAACTTGAAAAGAGTGACGTGGAAGCAATTGTCAGACATGGAAACTATGAATAGGTTGTGTCTGCGGCAACACTCATTGGGCATAGAACATGTTTGTGAACACACATATGTAAGGTTTATTTCATCGGGTTACTTGATTTGCTTCAGACGTTTGAGTTCGGGCAAAAACCAGTATTTTTATCAACTCTGCACCTGAGTGAAGATAGATTTTCCACTAAGAGATTGAAACATTTAGTGCATTTTCGTCCTTCAGAAACATCGAAATGGACCGGTAGGGCACCTCCTCTCGCAAAATACAAATGCGTGCGTTGAACCGATACTGTGCGGAGGTAATTGTAATCCAAACATATCACAATGCCTTTTGTTTACAGGTTAAATAGCTACTTAAAAGGAAACACTCAGCTGTACTCTGTCGGACAATGGTAGCCTGAACACAACAAGACATTTAAACTCCCTGAATTCAGACAACCTGTAGTCCAGCTATACTTACTTCTTGTTACATTTGCTTTAGTAAACAAACTCAACGTAAAAACTGTGATGGAATTTTTCTCTGGTTAATCTACAATGATGGTCTTGAGCCTGATTGAACTTCCTATGAGTGCAATTTTTGACAAGTCAAATAAATTTACTTTGAAAGCAATTCAAATAAATTTACTTCGTAACAGCCTCGTGCTCGGCGTTGATGTGTGGGTGCAAGTGAGCAGTTCACGCCCAGTGGTGCCATTGACTCGCCACCACGGGGTGCGGCATTCTCTGCAGAAACAGCCGCGTCACGCACGGCGCAAGTAAACGCAAATGCGCGCCGCAGACCACTCGTGACACTCCGAATGGAGTGCATTTAAGCGAAACTGTACTGAAGTACCTGCTCTTCAGACATAAAAACATCAGTTTCATAAAATAAAGGTTGTCTCCGTTTCCTGTAATAAACGGCATTTTAAGTTTTTTATTCGGAGAACAGAAGAAAACAGGGTGACATAACATTGAAGAATTATTTTTTTTTAAATCTTACTTTAAAAAAGTAATTGAATAGCGTGAATATGTTATACTAACCTGGTTAAAATATAACTTCCTCATGTAAAATCCACTACAGGCTAAAAAGTGGGAAAAGCCTTTACAGACTAAAAAAATTGCAAAAGACTAAAATCTGTCGCTAAAAATCAAGAAGATAAAGTATTGCTGTGACTAGATAAGTTGCATAATACGGACCACTCAGTAGACTGTTGTAAGACTAAAAAGTACAAATTTGAAAGCAAAAGTTCTTTTTGCTAAACTTTTTTGGTTGTTTAGAGTGTCATTGTGAAAAATCAAACTTACACATAATAATACGTCGTTCAACGTAGTTCTGGTATATATGAGATATTTTGTTTACCTTCAAAGAGGCCATGCTTGCATTTGCTTGTTTTAGGGATGTCTCTTTCGTTTCAGATTGCTAATGGTAGTTATCTTGGTTGGTAGTTAGATAGGGTGAGTCTGTTAGTTATCATGTATATTTTGCAAACTGTACGCTTAAAAATATGAAAGTTGGAAACATCCCGCTGTGAAACGGTGCATCGAATTTCTGCAGCTGAGTGAAAACACACATTTTTGTTGTGTTGCGAATTCATCCTGCCATCTTATACACGACTTTTCTGCCAAACATAACTGCATGAGATTTTAAGAAATACCGGTTAAAGCCAGCAATTTTTCTCTCGCGGCAGAGAGCTACTTTTAACCTTGCTGAGCGTGGCGTCAGTGTCACAAGGGATTTGATAGAGTAGCGTTTGTTTTCCTTTGCATCTTTCAAAAGCGGGTTTCATAAGCACCAAAAGTAGTTCAGTGTGTGTTTCACCATCGGTTCTGCTACGACTAACAAAAAATTAGGTTGTTTGAATNAAGTTAAAGCACTTNCTCAGGTTGGACTTAAGCCCATGCATAGTCAACGCATATATTAATACAAAATTAAAGCGTTGTGGGCAAAATCGATCCTCTTGCAACACTGAATACGTTGATCGATGCAAATGCAAGCCAACTTTTCCAATTGAGTTCGCGCAACCCATTGCTTTTTTACACCTTTATCTTTCTTTGATTTCGCAGAGAATGCTAGGTCTTTGTCTCTTCTATTCAGGAGCCGCTGAAACTTTTCAGCAAGGCTGAAAATTAGAAATCCTATGCAAGGAGATGGACACATGCTAATTTACGCAAAGAGAAAAAGTTGCTGCGGTGCTACCGCATTAAGATAAAAATGTTTTGTTTTAAAAATACACTCCTGGTGTGTTCAACTGTTTTAGAAATCACCTCATGTTTGAATTTGAGACGTATGGAAATGTTCGTTTTATGCAGAAAACTTCTCGTCTTCGTCGTGTAAGCTGCAAATTGGTTAAAAGATCTGAGATGACTTTGGCGTCTGTTTTTATCAGTGCTAGTTTTGTGGCCTCCGATTTTATCTTAAAACTGTCACGGTTTTCCTTATGTCTGCAAATTGACCGAATCTTTCATATCAAAGTCTTGGTTAAATCTGAGCCATTATTGAACGGGATGCAGCTCGATTCGAAATTGAAATTGAAGTATACTTTGAAATCTTCTCTTTTTTTGAATCACTGAAAAAGCCATAGTTCTGTGAATTCTAGAAAATCTCACTTTATGTTGCTTCTGGGATGCTGCATCGTCAGTGCAGAAAATTTCAATAATCAGAATATAGTAATGGTGTTTTAGCATAATAGTTATCGCAACAATTGCCGTTTTTGCGCAAAAACAAGTGTCCAAAGCCCAGTCATACCCATGTTTTTTTGAAAAATGCTTTGAATAGTAATACTGTACCATGCACGAAGAGCAAATCGAAAATGCCGTTTACAACAAAATTTACACACAAANGTTTATGTAGCGACTTAAGGACATATTCTGCCTTGCTCTTAGGCTCNATTTAACCATTTAATCGTATGAATTTTCTAAGTTTGAGATGATATTAAAAGAGCAATATTGTGTTGTTACAGGCAGTGGCGGAGCCAGCCCAAAAATTTGGGGAGGTCAAAAATTTGGGGGGGCAAATGTTTGATTTTAAGCGAATAACACCATTTTGTTTGGAAAAACGCCACTCAAAGGGCAAAATGACTATATTGTCTAAAAATTTTGGGGGGGGCATGGCCCCTTTGGCCCCCCCCTGGCTACGCCTATGGTTGCAGGTGGCACAGACCTCGTCCCACTGGATTTTTGAACTTTGGACACGAACCTGGAAAAGCAACGGAGTATGTGGAAACGTACATTCCTCACAAAATTCCGCCAGCAGAGTCGTTCAAACCAGCAGAAGAAATGCGTAAATCCGACGCAAAAGTCTCAGATAAAACAACTTTCAGGTGAAACATGTGAAATATCAATATACTACAAACATTTTTTTTAAAGACTCCAGTTTATTGCCAACAAAAGATCGTACTGAGGTGAGATGTATCAATTTGAAAGAGGTCTCGTTGGGGTTTATGGGTTTATAATTTGAATGCATCGGCAGGTGAAGTCTGTACATCTTATATAGAATCATTTCACGGGTAATGAATTTAGACATAAAACATTGTTTGTTTGGTAAAACTAAAAGATGCCTGTTGTTACGAAATTGTTTTGAGTTGAAATTTTTTCAGCCAAAACCGAACAACTATAACACGGGTAAGGCCGCTGAAGGTGGAGTTAACAGTCGCAGACGACCAACATATATGCTTCGAAAATTAGAAGAATGTAACAGTGAGCCCAAAAATTTGAGAAAGAAGTACACACCATTGTTTCAAAATTACATTCTCACATTGGAAAAAAGTTTTAAGTGTGTGCCTTCTTTATTTTTCCGCATACGTTGCTGCAACTAGTTTAAATCATGGTGTTGCAACCGTGTTTTACATTATTATGCGATTGTCAGGCGGTTTAAGGAAAATCATTTAGACTAGAGCGTAGAAATAAACAGCAGGCCTTTGGCAGCTTGGAGAAAGTATATTATACTTAAGAAAAGTCAGTTATTCAAAAATCTTACTAATGTGTTTCCCAAATGGTGTAAAACCTTTTCGGTGAAAGTTGTGAGTAGTGGCACCTTCTCCCGCACTTCAGCGATTCAAGGCCATTGAACCACTCAAATCCGAAAACGTGCTGAAGTACAATACGTTACGTAAATCAAGCACTCTTGAATGGAGCCATCTCATCTACTCCTAGAAATGAAACCATCTTCCAGATTTTCGTCTTTGTTACGAGGATTGACGATTAATCAAGTTGCATCCGGAAGGTCTGCGCATTTATCAGGTTTTAGTGAGCATTTTGCTGGTTTTATATTATTAATAAGTCTATGGACCCTACCTAAAGATACACCATTTTTTGCCATCACCTTTTTACTGATTTTGGAATCTCTCTAAAATTAATTGGCCACTCTGGCAGCTTCCAGATGGCGTACAAAAGATAAGCACAATTTACGGATCAAAATGCGCACGTGTTTTACCTTGTTTTAGACACCGTTTCAAGGAAAATATTGCAGCAAAATTTTTTTAAGCACTACCCACGCACTTTTCCCTGTAGATCAACGTAAGAAATAAAAAGGCAAAGTAGTGCAACTAACGAAAGGTGGCAGTAAAACAACAACAAAAATGCTTTGCAAAATTTCACAGGACCAGGCGAACCTCTGCAACTTTCACGTATCAACATATGTAAAGAAATATCACCAGCCATTAAGAAACTTCAGCAAATCAGTAAAGTGGATGTAAATAACGAGCAGCTAATGCCTAAAAAGGAAAACTAATGCATAATAAAAAGGACAAAACGTGGTGGTGGCAATTTCAAGACCGAAACAGGTCACACGATATAACTGCCAGATAAACATCTAGAAATCGACAGTGCGACCTGCCTGAACAGTAGAGCATACACAGCGGCAAAACAAGTAGGCACCCACTATATGAACCTGCACCTGATAAAGTGTTGAATCATGATCGTCGCAAGAAAGGGCAGAAAGGCAACACAGCAAGCATAGGGAGACTTAGTTGCATTATGTCGGTTGGAAAACTTTTTCCAAAATTTGAATACTGTAAATGTCAAGTTCTCTAGACACCGCTGTTCGAAACAATTATAAAGAAACAATACATATAATGCAGGGCTCTGTGGAACTGGAACTCAAATTTCAGGCTCCGGCTCCAGCTTCAGGATCTAATTTTTTTTGGCTCCGGCTCCAACATCTGAAAGTTCTTGGCTCCAGCTCCAGAACGATATGGTCCATTGAAAACTAAAAACCATTATAATATTTGAATATTTGTACAACTCGTTTTCCCCACAAACTTATGTCTGTGGAACCGGCACCCAAATTTCAGGCTCCGGCTCCACCAACTAAAAGTTTTGGCTCCGGCTCCACAACCCTGATATCATGTCCTTAACTCTTTGGAAACACTTCAGTGGCTTTAACAGTTATATTTTTGCATTAAAAATTGAAAAGCTGTTACAATACTTGTATATAACTCGATCTACCCAACTTTAATAAGTTTTCTTAACTTATGAAAATTTTTGATTCGTGTTTGTTTAGGAGGTTAAATCAAACGCAACAAAATTTTTTGATCTCTTACAACACTGGTTGCGGTTGCTTCGTGGGCATGCTGGTGCAACGCCAAACCTGTCCCTTTCAACCTTCTATTGGTCTACTGTAAAAATCCATTGGTGTAACCTTAAGTACGGAATTTTGCTTTAATTATTGCTCTGCACTTTCACAAAAAGTTTCCGCACGTTGGCGTTTCTGGCCCAGGATTGCTATAATGTAATGTTAACTGCTCACTCACTTTCTTCCTCTGTGCAGCTTAAATTTAAAATGATTTTCGTATTTAGTGCGAACTATCTCATGTGAGATTTACTTTAAGTTCAAAATAAAGAAAAAACTAATAAACAAATAAATAGAATTTAAGCCAGCCACTTCAACAATTTTTATCTTGTACATTCTTAAGCGTTTTCCTCAAGTTACACAACTTCTTTTTATATTTAAACACAGGAGAGACTACATACCACATCCACTGCCAAAGCACGATCCTCCACCCAAAGAAGTTTACCATCCTCCTGAAATGGCTATGGATGGTGTCAGTATGTACAGACAAGACTATCCTGGTCATCCAACAGAACCCGTCCAGCTAGCTCGAAGGAAAGATGCACGCACTGTACCGCTTGTCAAGTTCGAAGCTAATCCCACATATACTAGTAAGAATATGGACATTGCCAGCGAAAATAACAATCACTAGTTATAAAGACAAAATGGTAATCGTTTGTTGAAATGCATTTTTATAAATTTAGTACACATGATCTGAAACGATTTATGCGTTTTTAATAAAATGACAAAATTTTGCAGAGCATACTTAGTAGCGAAAACAGAAGAGAGGAATTCATTCGGTGTAGTTTACGTACAATTCAATCAAAATTTTGCTTGTACGAGCAAGTATATAAGGTTCTAAAACAAGCAAATTCTGTTTGGAAAAATACAAAAATCACGTCAATTCGCATAAATTAAATTTTCTTGCGCAGAAAATTATATTTTCCCACAATGATATCATTTGACATGATTCAACGTACAGTATTTTTAAGTCATCTCCTGTACGACGGATGGCTTAAGACGATTATTTTCATTCACATCTTCAACGTGGTCTTGTTTTGGTGTAATGATTAACTTTTGAATACGACTGAAATAAAGCACATTTATTTATTCTCTGAACCAACCTTACATGTTAATTTCTGGCAGATGTGTGACAGGTAACATTGAACTAATTCGATGAAAGACCACAAGACCACAAAAAATGGATCTGCCTTGTTTGTGTGTGCTAGAAGACAGGCAAATCACTCTTATATTGTAAGCACCTCTTTGTTTTTTCTTCAGGTGATTTTAAACGATGGGCCATACCACCACGTATGAAGTATGGTCCTGAACAAATGTACAAAAAACCTGACGTCAAGATGGATGGAACGTCAACTTTCCGCGAGGTAACTCGTTTGCAATCAGTTGAATGTACGTTATGCGTACTGGTGCTAAAAGCAACTCTATTTCGACACTGTACGGCGAGTACCTGTGTAGTTTTAATTTTTAACAACCTTGGGTCAATTATAAGACACACAGTAGCTTTCAACGCAGTGCTAACAAAAGAATTAAGATTTCATCCTTCCATGAAAATGGGTTCCAATCATTTACTAAAGTATGAGGTGCATTTCTTTGTTGCTAAAGTAATTTTTTGATGGTGAAATGGAATCTTTCTTGACAAATATTGCTATGCGATCGCGTGGCATGTGTTGTAATTTACACTGCCTTCCGCGAGTTCATTCATAATCTGCAGGTTATGTTTGCACCACACAAACGAACAAAAAGCAAAACTTCCAATAGAAGTTTTTGAAAGGAACGTATCGTAGCCCAACTCCAAAGGTAATGAAACTTGCAGCATCAGCGTACAGTAGCATGTGTTTGAACAAATTTATCACTGAAAAACGTCTACGTTTGATAGCTGCGAGTAAAGGGGTTGGCATATCCAAATAATGCCATGAGAAACAGGTGCAATGCTTTCTACACTATTGCGAGTGAAAACTTTTTTCAAAATTCTTGGAGAATGTGTTGCAAATGGGTAATTTTTCAGAAATTCCAAAACTAATTTCTAAGCACACAACATTGCTACAAACTGCCAGTGGTGGAATCGATAAATAATTTAGCCTTTTGGACATGAAGCTACAGGTTTTTGCAATTTTTGCCATTTAATCTTTAAGTGCATCAAGTACTGCCATATTTGGTACTGCCGTAACTAGGGAGACTGTTCCCCCTATTTCCAAGACAAACATGTACCAAGCTGTGAAAAGAACATCTAGGTTTTTCATAAACGCAGACTTGTCCCACGCTTTGCTGAAATTCGGTTTCGGAAACTATAGTGGATTATGTGTATTTTCACTTCAACTTTTTTCCAGTAAATTGGTTCCAAATTTTTTTATATCTCTGCAGATTGAACACTACCGCAGACCTCCAACTTTTGCCCACTCCCATTTCCCCCATTTAAAAAATCCATTTGCCATTTGGGTACGCCATTGGGTACAGCTGGCGAAAATCAAATAAAATTAAGCCTAAAATAAGTTTTGTTTCCACATTCTACCCATCTCGCTCCGTGTACCACGGTTTATGCGTGATAGTCCTCCGAAATTTATCACCCAATCATAGTTTTTTTTCAAGGAAAATGTAAGATACCCGGTATGGACCTGTAGCGACCCGATTTCTCTGATTCTAGGGATCCGATTTTCAATTCAAGGGACCCGAATTGGGTTCCTAAAACATCTAAAGAAAAACCCTGCCCAATCATGTTTTTACTATCTATTGAAAGGAATCCTTTCACAGCCAAGGGTCAGACACTATGATGTTATCGCAGCATATTTAGCCTGCAAAGTTGGCATCTTCATCTCTGCGAAATGCATGAAAGTGTTAAATTAAATAAAACTCACAAACAATACTGCTAACCATGCAGCCAAGAACAAGTAATTGACAGAGAATACATAACCAGCTGCCCATCATACTATGGATAGGTGACTTATGCCTTCTGGGGACAAGACAACTATGCAAAACCATCTATCAAAGGTATATTGACGTAACAAGCAAGTAAACAACAGAGCTGTAAACTGCACTTGCAGAACAGTCTTAAAACCTACTTGCATAAACACATTGATATAGATAGGCGGTGGATCCCTGGATGGTCGTGACTGGTTCCTGACCTCAAACAAGCCGAAGCAACGGAAGCAAAACCTTCTGTTACGCAGAAAGACAACGCCACAGAACACCCGACAACATTGAGCATAATCTTCTTCATCTTTTGAGTGAGTTCTTCTAACCACTGCTTGGCCGCACTAGATCTCGGGTCAGGTGTTGAGCAGCCATTCGATTGTCTCATCGTCCAGAACCGTCAGGTCGTGCGGTCCATGAGGAGGTCGATGGATTAGACATTGGAGGACAACATGATCGACGATTTGTTCTTCTGCGCCACACTCACAGGTCGCAGAGGAAGCCATACCCCATTTGTACAAGCAGGAGCGGAAACGCCCTACATCGTTGTGGAGGGGGTTAAGCCGGACCCAAACTATTCTTGGGAAGGTCATTCCGTGGGGTTGATGCCGGTG
>JGI24159J19872_10009954_pt1 | contig 12467 bp, 6 predicted proteins | sample Ectturendosymbi4_FD_19872 | JGI IMG/M metagenome (IMG submission 19872)
AATGTGTGGTTGTAATTTGAAATAAATAGCTTTTTAATCAAAGTCACAATTGAAATTTTCATGGGTACACATCTTTTTGGGTCACCCTGTACATTGCTTCGTTTTGTTTCTGCGATGGCTTCAAAAAGTTCAAACTGTGAAACTTGCAGGTTGCTTTTGACAAAGGTAACTTGCTGTGTACAACTGGGAATTCTGCTCACACAACATATTCAATAGCGGCGGCAACACATTGTAGGCTACTACAGGGTTTTTTAACTTTTTTCGACATCACTTATTTATAAAAAAGCTGTTTAATCAAGGCCACAATATCAAACACATTCACAAAAACAAAATTTAATAAAAATGTTCTCAATATTTTGAGCACACGTCAGACTTTCACAACTGGTATTTCGGTTTTCCCATTTCAGCACTATTTTATTATTGGTGCTGCTTAGCATAGCAACAATCAGCAGTCTCTGGAGCCAGCCCTTGTTTTGATGCTGTCACACTCGAGGAAACTTTGCTTCTCCACAAGGTCACGCAAGGTCAGTAGGTCACGCCAGGTGCTTGGCTCGCGAAAGAGAAGCTCAGGAAGCATTCAGTCGATTTTTAATCTTGATCCGTTATGAGGAGCAACGGTACAGCATAGCTCATCACTGCACAGCCACAAGAGCTATTGATCGACGGATTCCAGGGTAGTTCAGTGATGCACAGCAAGCACTGCGTAAGTCCTGCGAAGGAATTTGTTTCACGTCAGCCATCAGGTCTGCAAACTGTGTTGGTTAGCGTAACTCACACCGCGATCCAAGATGTGGGGTAGCTTTCCGCTATAAACATTTGAAATTCACAGTTTGTTGGTCACAGTTTAGCAGAGTGAGATAAAACCATGGCAAACCCGTCACGTGATTTGTGGCAGGAAATCGACTTCACGTAACACCACGCATCTTCAGTCCTACATACTTATTCAAATAGAATCTATTTTATTCTAGTTGAATAAGGTTGGGGGACTGAAGATACGTAGTGCTGCGTGAAAACGATTTCCTATTAGAAATTTGCTGATGGATTCAAATTCTTCACCTGAGTGGAGAGTAGTTACATGAACAGACGTACTGTATGTGCAAGTTTGAATCATCGTAAAAAGATGTAAGCAGGGCCCAGTCGGCTGATTCTTGAAAAGCTTACAGCAAAACGAAAGCTTACAGCAACTTCTTCGAAAGCTTACAGCAAAAGAGCTTTTAATGGCCTTCGGAACATCATTTAAATTTTGACAAAGCTTTTTGAAATATTGAAAAAAGCTTGTGGATGATTTCTTTTCAAGTGTTTCGGACTTTTTCACAAAAAAGTTTTCAAAAAGCTGGTTGTCAGTTTTTGACAAAAGCTGATATCCATTCATGAGGTAAATTGCTGGCACTAGGGCGAACTTTTCTTAGATTGCTGAGAATTTTTTGCCGGGGCCCTAAATGTCTGCTGTGGTACAGGCTTGGCGGTGCTAATACATGAGTTGTTTGGTGCGTCTGAAATGTCAAAACTTGCTGTGGAAAATAAACAACTTTGCATGCATGAGTAAAATCAAACAATTTCCTTAGACTCAAGCCACTGGGGACACACGCAATACCGTTGCATAATGAGTGAGAGCTCTGTATAAAAGATCTATTTCCCTAATATTTGCTTCTCGACTGAAAGCGTGTTTTTTGTAAAAGCGGGGCTGCTCTATATGCTAAACAACTGTGTACCACGTGCACACAGCTATTCTGCAGTGGAGACAGAAAAGAAAATTAGTATCGCGGTTTTACTGCTAAAGCCCTATCGGTGAGAAACGCTGGATAAGATGCCAGAATGATTTTTGAAAACTGATTGATTTTTTGAAGTGCACTACGTCATACTGCTTTTAAGACAAAAAAACTGTTATATTTTACCTTGCGTGAAAATTATGCCATATCTACGTTGTCTTGCAGTGAAAGTCACAGACAGTTTATGCAAATGTAGCCAAGAGTAAAAACTCAGTAGCAAAGAGAAAAATAATAAATTAATCAAGAGATGGAAGTGAAGCGATGGCGGCATTCCGTTGCAACTTGCAACAAGATAACGGTTCTTATTTTATTCGATTTTTTCGACGTTCTCTGTGAAACAAAACTTGCTAAGACTTTTGATAATTGAGTGAAATAAAACAGAAGGAAGCAGCAGACGGAAGTGCAACAACACCTAGTATATTTAACTACACTACGCAAAGAGAAACCTTTAAGGAAGAATAATAATCGGATAGCATTTAGATTCTAGACTTACGAATGATGGTGGATTTAGGATGCGGAGGGGCAAACGAGACATTCTCCCCGGGCCCTTTATTGAAATGTCGATTACGTTTCATGCTTTACGTACAGGTTTTCTTTCTAATTCTGCTTCACAGCAGTGCATAAAGCTCACTTATGTTTAAAGATATTATCATTAATGGATTACTTTTGCAAGATACAATTCAATAATAGAATTGAAATTACTTTCGGTGTCAAGATATACGTAGTTCTACGTACAATTTTCTATGTACAAAGCACCAAAGTAGGTTGATCAACGTCTTCAAATAACGCCTAGCTGTGTGGTGCCATGGAGGATCTTCCCTTTTTGTTAGTACGTAGTGTCGAGTCATCGGAACTTGTTTAGTGTGGTTGTGGTCGCAAGTAGTTTTTGCGGTGCAAGAATCATTTTGAAACTTGGCAAAGAAGGGAAGGCAGTTTTGTGTTGACCAGCAGATTGTCTGAGTGTTGCAGGCTTTTTTGACAGGTAGTTGCTGTATGAGTTATTGCTACTATATATGCTAGTAGTTTCAAATAGTACGATATAACAATATGTATATCATGCGATGTGCGTAAAATTATTATTTTCTGTGATTTGCGAGTAGCCTGAGTGCCTACTTCTCAAAATCTTTGCATCGGGGCCCGAACTCTTGGATCGAGCACGGCTTACGAAAAAATACGAGGAAGTTTAGGCAGCATTCTCGTACGTATGGTTTATAAAAATAGAATATTGAAAGATGCATACCCAATATAAAAAATGTGCACGAATCCTAATTGAGCACAAGACTATATTTCTGTTATATAGCCAACCAGTAATAGTAGCGTTCTACCTGTTTCCGCAGATTTTTGAAACATAAGAATCATTGTTTAACACACAGAAAGAGTGTGCCGTGTGACTTAAATAAGGACAACCTTTTGCTAACTCTGTGCCGACTTAAGGTTTCAAATCAATTAGTGTGTCAACAACGTACGTATTTTCTAAAAGTCAAGGCCATTATACTTCTGTGTGAATCATAACAAAACTGATATGTAAAACCGTGGAGCTTCTGCGTGCCATTGGAAATTTATTAGCATGCCAAAAAATGTTGCCAACCTCTGAAATAAGGCCACGCAAAAAGCTACTGGTAGAGGGAGTTTTTCGCTTAGAACGCAACATATCTACAATTTGAACAGTTTCAACGCACTGCCAATGGATTGATAAGAAAAGCTGTCCTCTGTCGAAAAGAATCAATTATTGATGACAGTATAGGCGCTACATTAAAGTGAAGCTCTCAGTCGGTCTGTGAAAAATGCAATTTATTGAAAACAATAACTATTACAGTAAACTGTTCAATTAAAGAAGGTCTCAATCTCTGCGCGTGCAACAGCATGCGGATTTAGTGTTAGCCAAATTTAATACAGAGAAACCTGACCATAGTTCAAGGTTGTTACTGACAAAAACAGTGTGTGACGTAGCCAGCAAGCTTGTTCATTGGGCAATGCCTCTGCTGCTAACAGTAAAACTTTGCAACATCATCAACGACCTTGCCTATTTGTCAAATCCGATCCCACTCAGAGTGAGTATTTCGCACAGAGCCAAAGCCTGAGTGTGAGCAAAGTCAGGAAACGTTGAAACTGCTGGTAATTCAATTCGCACCATACTCAACCTGTTTCTTGTGCTTGAAAACGTATTGCCACTTTGGGCTTCACCGAGACGCAGCACCTACGTGTTTTGACAAATAGTTAGGTTCGAGACATTCAGGAAGACACGGTATTCTGAGGCATAGAAAATTATTGCAAGGCTAAGTTCAGCCTACAAAGAGTAAGATCGAAGATTTTTGGATACTTCATTTGCAACAAACTTAAAAAAACTTCACTACTGTTATAAGATGAAACCAGTGTTATAGGAGCTGTGGGTGCAGTTTGCGCCCCCAAAAATTGTGATTTGACAAAAATTTGAACAAAATCTCAAAACATTTGGACAAAGAAGATTCAACATCTTTTAACAATACTATTGGAATTATGATTCTTTCTTATTGAATGTATACATTCTTATGTCATAAAAAACACCTTAAATAAATATAAAATCAACAAACTGTTGCTGGTAACTTCAAGCTTTATACTACGTTAGAGTTGATGAGTGACCGATTCACTAGAAAGTTTAGGAAAAAAAAGGCATTTATGTTTGTGCTTTATTAAAGGTAGACTGTGGAAATCAAGTATACTGCTACTGCAGGGCACCTACTTCCTATTAGTAAAATTCATGCCATGCAAGTGCAGGAAAGCTGTGCTTTTAATATTAGGTATAGTGCTTGCATGAACACATTTTACAGTTTGTTACATGTTGCATATATTTCCTCAGCTAGGTTTGAGGTTTCTCGCTGACAGCAACAGCTGAAATATTAATGGAACGCCAAACTTCAGAACTGTGAGGCAGATGCTCAGAGTACTAAGCCAGCTGGCTTCTGACAATGTTCTTGCACAGCCTAGGATACTTTTCCTTCCTCAATTGCATTATTACGAACCAAATTTCAAGCACTACACTTTCTATTTTTAAGTCAATGGCAAGGTGGTAGAGGAAAATATAAGGTATCAACAGCTACAGAAAATTTGCATAGAGAAAGTTTGTCGCATAAAGGTTTTTCGGGCAAACTTGGGGAAATTCGCGCAAAATATCCTTACACCCCAAAAAATTGGCTGCTCTTACACCTATGGATGAAACACACATATTTTTAGAGTTCACGGTGATTCATATGAGTGTGCACAGGTGGTGGAGAATGTGTTTTAAACCTAATCGATCCAGTTTGGTTGTGGTCGAAAATAAGGAGACCTTTTTGTTAATTACCGTAGAACGTTTTCGTCGCGTTACTAATATTTCGCATCCCTAGAAAGCCATTGCCCAAAGCAGCAAGTTATCCAGCCAAGAGGGTGGTAGTGGTGGCAATCTCAAACACATTGAAATAAAATTTAACCTTTCATTTCCAAAAAGCTCACTTCCGGCTGTTGTCGGCTCATGGCGTGGAAAGCTGCTCGAAAAAATACTGCAGTGAAAAAGTCTGAAAAAGTTGAGCAAAATGTAAATCGAAAATGTATTTTCAAAATTTACGACATATGAGTTGCATTTGCCAAAGTATGAATGTCGAAATACAAAAAACACTTGTTAAAGCTTCCATCAAAGCAAGCATCTATAATGTTTACTTACCAGATCTATTGACCAAAACCTAACCAACCGCGTTTCTCAAAGCAGTTAGGGTCAAAATCGATCTGCACTCTTTGGCTGGAAAGGCAGGATTACTATGAGGTTTCGGATATGTACACATTCAAATATATACGGAAAGTTGTAAGGATTTTTCGAAAAACGGGCAAAATATGCAAAAAGTCGGTTAAAAATTGTTAGCGTATTTTGAAACCGGTACCGAAAAAGACACTGGAATTGGAGTTTTTTCTCGCAAATATTAACGTACTTTTCAAAAACGAGAAGGATGTACTGTAATTCCTAAATCGATTCTTCGATCCATCATTAGTTATTCAAAGTAAATGCAAAACCAATTAGGCCAAAAGCCTTTTCTGAAGATTTTAACCTCGAGCTGCTGCGTAATTCCCGCATAAACTTGAAAAACTTACCCAGACTTATAGCAGTTACCCATTTAGTTTTTAGACAAAACTTGGGATATTACTGGGCGCAAACTAGTGAATCGTTAGAAAAATTGCATAGTGTAACAAAAGTCAAGATTTTCGCGTCATTTTAAAGTTGCAGACAGCCTACGTCTTGAAAAAAGACAACTGCACCTTCATGCAATGTGCCGCACTTGAAGTCAAGGTGACTGTATAAAACCTTTTCGCTGGACATCCAGTAAAAGCTAAACATTTTGTTGTGGACAAGCAATCAACCTACATTGTCAAATGTCATGGTAATTCCCATTTCAAATCAACCCGTCTATTGCTACTTTGAAATTTTAACTTCAGTTTGTGTTTCGCTAAATAACGTTTGGAACAGTTGGGACTGATTGTTGCTAGTTCAAACACATGTAAAATTGAAGAAGACACTCGAAACGCGATGGACAAGGAGCGAAAATTCAAGAGAGTTGTGCAGCGAGCCGGGAAGTTTGTGTTTTCTCCCGATGTTCTTTTCAAAACATTAGAAGTTGCTCTCGGTGCAGTTTTCTGGTGGCCTCTTGCTATGCAGAGTCTCTTGGCGGCGAAAGATCCTGGCGTTGAGGGAATCGGGCCGTGGGAAAAGTTTGCTCTGGCAACAACTTGCAGCATTTGGATGGCAACAATGTAAGCGGAGTTTATTGTTGAGTGAATGTTAGCTGTTATTTTAGTTTGCGTACATGAACAAGGAAAACTGCTTTGTAAGTCTGGTACTTGAGGGGGCAATGGAAATACAAGAACCCGACGTTGAGTTCGGGTTTTTTTGTGCGCACCATTCCCACTTTGATTATGCCGCGGCCCAGCATAAAAAGGAGCATCAGCAGTCACTGGTTGTGGCAACTTTTACGAAATGCGATAATAAACTTTGGTAAAACCTGGGACAAGGTTTGTCATAACTATACACATCAATCGTAAATGATGTTCGCTTTTGTGCAGTGATGAACAAACTTACTGCGTTTGAGCTAGTTTTATAGCCCGCGTGTCCTGTAACGTGCAATCCGTTGTTCTAAATGCGCAGAAGTAAATAGAACGCTTCCTACACACGAACTGACCACCTTTCTAGAACTCTTCTATTGGTGGTAAGGAGCTAGTTAAAAAGTTGCTATCCTATTTTCCAGTAAATTTACCCGCATTACAAATGTTTTGATTGATTGGTGCGTTTTCTTGCCATTCCTATTTCTTTTTGCCAATTTTTGACGTTGGATAGAGCCATTTCCAGAAACCTTCGCAGGCCATTGCTTTTGCCTTCGTAGTCAAAGTTTTCCCTGCAGTTCTATAGGGTGACAGATCCGTGTAAGATCAGAAACTGTCTAAAATCCAGAAAATATGTAATAAGTTGCAGGTGCAGGTTATTTCCACTGTGCCGAAGTTGTTTGAGCTGTTGTAATCCGTTCGATAAACTATTATTCAGTACGTAATAAATTGCGCAGCGTAACTTTTCAGATGAGTCAGGCAGCACAAACCAAGTTGCTCTACTTCTCTATGCGCAGGTGGAAGCGACTTTCACGTAAAATACAACATGCTTACCATTAAAGCAAAAGTTTAATCAACCACAGAATGAGATGGTGACACCGTATTCAGCTTGCCATAAGAAATTGTTCAGCATACATGATTAAAACGAAGAATCCGCGTTTATTTAATGTCATTTCTAGTGGTTTGCATCTTCGTACGTCAACTCAGGATGTGTTTTAATTAAGGGTTTACCCACATGACCACAGATGGTTGACAACTACAGTATAACTATTTTTGATTGAGAACCAGGGCTGTGGATCCGGAACACAAATTTCAGGCTTCGGCTCCAACATCTAGAAGTTTTTGGCTCCAGCTCCAGAATGATTTGGTCGATAGAAAACTAACAACTATTGTTTGTACAAGCCGCTTGCCCCACAAACTATGTCTGTGGAAGCGGAAGCCAAATTCAGGCTCTGGCTCCGGCTCCATTATCTAAAAGTTTTAGGCTCCGGATCCAGTCATCGAAAATCGCTTGGGCCCCTGTCTCCGGCTCCACAGCCCTGCTAAGAATCACGACCTAACCTGAATGCATATTCGCTACAACTGAGCATGCTTGTTAGCAAGGCGTGGCAAAGCAGAGACGCAGTTTCCTGCGCATCTTTTATGTAATGTGAAGCCTGATGGCAAATGTTTATTTCTATGTAATTTTCCGTCTACTTAGCTTAGAGATTACAGTAACAAATATCTCCAATTTTCTACTTTCTCTGAGATACGTCTTGCCGGTGTTCTTCCAGCTGCGCGTATGTGTATCTACTTATATATAGTTTGCTACTCAGCGCCATTTTGTGACCACTATGCAAGCATTTGCAAATTTCGAGCAAACACATCTTCAAAATTTCAAACATGGAAGCATAGTCGTGGGAGATAGGAGTTAAAGGGCTTCGGTGGCCGCACCCTGCACTTTACAAGTTGGCAAAAAATTATTCTGTTTCTCTTATATATTCTTATCACGTTCTTGATGAAAAGAACAATTTCAGTGCTGGTATTTTGGGGATCCAGTACAGTGGTTATGCAAGGTGAATTGCAAACCCATAGTTGCTGCTGGCGTCTGAACAAATGTTCAACATGATCTTGTGTGTACACCCTAAAAATGACATGACACTTGTGTTGCCCTTCAAAGGCCTGAGCCCAACCCCCGTTTACCCTGTTGGAAGACATTAATGTCAGATTTTGTTGTTGTTTTGCTGATTGGAAGAAATTTAGCACATCTTTCTCTTATTGGGCGAAAGTCTGACAAATTGGGCAAAACGTTTCGCACCCCAAACAATTTTGTTCCCTTACTGCTATTCAAGGAGGGCATATTGTAGAAATTCATAAGAACTTTTCCATGGATTTTTGTGTTTACAAAAGTTACTGGCAGAGTACCACGTCTCTCCAGACGGAAGATTCCTTTCAGGAATCTGTTGCGTCTAGTTGCTCACTGTTAAGCATAGGAAGATGCTCTGAAAATATTTATGAAAAGAAACTTTGCCTTGATTTCTGTAGCCTACTTAGCAAGGTTACTAAAACTGGCAGGTTCTAATCAGCACTTGGAAAAAACTTCGACTCAGAGTAATGTTGCGTTAAAGAGCTAACATTTGTCATACTCTCAGTACAAACTTTGGTATACGAAAGACGGAAATGCTAAACAACGTAATTATAAACCGAACGGTGAAAGCAACAGACTGCGGAGACGTGGTCTTGACGTTTTCGTAGGAACTATTTTAATTATACATCATAATCCTTGAGGGGTAAAGTGGGTGGCAGCAAACTTGATTAACGCTTTTGTAAGAACTAGCGAAAATATTATAGTGGAAATGTAAACAAAAACGAGAAAACTGTGAGGGCAATGACGAAGAGCGGCAAAGCATTATCATTCACGTGACTTGGATGAATAGACACCGGTTGTAAGTGCATGATGAAGTCACGGTGGATGCAAAGAGTCCTGCTGCAAGTTGAAAAAACATAGAGACGCTGACTGACTGTTTAAGATCTGGTTTGTGTTCTGTGACCAGTAGAAGTTCAAGAATCTGCAACCGCCCGCCGCCAATTGTTGTAACTACCAGTGATGTCGGGATTGTGAAAATCATCCTGGTGATCTGGTGTTGCTTGCAGATGCATGCAGACAAACAATGTTGGTTATGAGCGATGCTGCTCTGTGGAAGTTTTTTTAAGTTACGTGCATTGGCCTTGTGTGCTGCCGGGCAAGAGCCGCTTTTCCTGAAAAAAAACTTGCAGAGTACGAGCAACCAGTTCGCATGACCTGGCAAAGCCATATGCACGGCAAAAGAAAAAGTTAACAAAGTTTTGTTTTTTGTGCAACGGAACGAAAGTTGAAAAATTTTGAGCAAATGCTTGTAGAGAGGGGTTACTGTTTATGAAAAAGCTGTAGGACCAGTTCGTTTTTGTTATTGAAAGCATCAAGAAAACTAAGAAAAGTTTGGGTTTACTTTAGCAAAAACAGTTAAAAACATGTTGAAATCATCATGACCAGGTAACACCAAGAACGGTCTGGTCGACAATGCGGTGATGTTACTACCAACGTCTGGCCTATCATCTATTTAATGAATACATCAAAAATGAGAGGTGATGATGGTAAGACCACATGGCTGCGCCACTCACCAGGTGGTAGCAGGAGTAGTCAAACTGACATGTATATTTGTTTTCACGAAACTTTTTATAAATTTATTCCGGCGTTTTTCTGCTTACCCGATGAAATCTTAGATTCCTGCAAAAAGAAAGTCATTCATTAGATTGACAGTGAAATCAATTGGAAAAATTGCAAAACTAGCTCAAAAAACTCTTATCTAACTTGATTGCAAGAAAACAGTTTTTTAAAACCCTTACTCTACTCCATATCTGGAGCAACATCGCTGTTTTACGTATTACCGACGTTTGAAATCATGTTGACCTGTACAGAAAAGACAAAAGAAAAAATCCAAGCAATAACGGCAATCCTTGTTATGCAGGTTCCTACTCTTTCTCTACTCAGTGGAGGCTCATTTGTGTACGCTCAACAAAAGCATCTGGACGCTGATAGAATCGACATTCGGTTTCTTCTCCTGGCTGATCTTTTTCTTCGCGGCGTTACTTGCAATCAACTTTCCACACTACACGCAGCTTGGCTGTCTGCCGATGGTGTGCGGCTTTATGGTTTGCTTTATTTACCTGTTCAATTGCTTCACAAGCACAATCAGTTACTACACGCAAGCGCTCTACGGAGGTTTGAGAGAATCTGACAGTGGAAGCATCTGCAGCAGCTCCAGAAACTAAACAAAACTAACAACAATATTTCTGCTTTGGACGCATCACAATGTCGAAAGCGACAGTTGGTGCTAGATTTTTGTTGGGCCTGGTTCAATCTTGTCGTAAGATATTACAAATAAACTTATCGCTTTGTGGCAGGCATCAAGTTAATATCCCTTGTGAATTTTATTTGAATTGGGTTTACACAAAATTGAATACATTTTTCAGCAGTGTTGATTTTTATTTTTAAAGACGCTGACCCTGGATTGCAAAAACATAAAATGCCTTGTGCTCCTGCTTATAAACATGGCTCAAAAATAGTTGATCAATGTGAAAATTCAATTGTGAAATAAGATAGTTAAAAAACTTGCTTGTTGATTAGACTTAGTCTCCTTTGTGAACACTAGTTAATTCTTTTGGTTGTAGTTCAAAAAGCTGTATCACTAACTCTGAGTTGCTCCAGCTCACGAAATGTGTAGCATATCGGCATTAGGTTGACACGTTTGTGGTTCAATTTTAGGCTTCTAGAAGTCCCTCAGAAACGAAGGGTTCTTCGAGAAATGTTTCAAACCACCAAATGATGAGATGATGAACGTGAGTAAAGTGCCACTAAAAGTTGTTGCAGCGCTTAACTCTTGGCAACATTATTGAATAACATGGAAATAAACTGATTATTCTCAGCTATCCCGTCGGTTGCCGTATGTTTATTGTATAACTTCCCAATAGGCGCCACCTGCAGTGTCTAACCCAGTGGTTCCCAACCGGGGTGCCGTTTACAATACCCAGGGGTGCCGCGAGCTAATGCGTTTTTTAATATACTATTAAAAATACATTTTCAAACTGTCATCAAACCTTGAAGCAAAAATGTATGGGTTCGCCACTGGGTGCCGCAAATTATAATTCTCTTCTGCAGGGTGCCGCAAGCCTAGAAAGGTTGGGAACCACTGGTCTAACCCCTTGAAACGTCTGTAGCGCAGCCAGGGGCGTAATGTGGTTAGATGGCACCCGGGGCAAGAAGTTTGGCGCCCCCATGTTCGAACCTGAGGTATTTCGGAAGCAAATGTAGTGTGTTGAACAAAGTACTTGCGATATTGTTGGGATTTTTTGGAGTCCCCCGCAGTCATTCGGCCTCCCCATAATGATTCGGCGCCAGGGGTATTGTGCCCTCTTGACCCCTTCGTTGCGCCCCTGAGCTCAGCGCTTGTGGCGGTCTAGTGAAAGCAAGCGCGTTCATTGAACAGGCTCGCTTATTCAGATTGTTGTGTATTCACTGGCGGTGGAAAATCTTGGAGTAGAGTGAAACTTAGAGAGCTTCGCAAGTCTTACAAGAAAGTCATTTTGGATATTTCCAAAAACCACTGTTTACACCTCAAAAAAAATAGGCGGATCCAGAGGGGGGCTAAGGGGGCTGAAGCCCCCCCTAAATTTTTTCAGAGACGTTTTTTGATCGATGGTTCCCGACACAGAAACATTCATTGGGATGATTTTTATGGATAATCTTTAATTAAACCATTTTTTGCACAGGGATAGGGACGAAAATATGAAATGCAAAGCTTATTTTGCTGAATTTGGGCAGTCCGAATGTTTTCATTTTGCTATAAATCAAACTTCTAATAAACACGTTTTTATATAAAAAAATATGGTCCCAATGTTATATAAATACGTAAGTGTTTACATAAAGTATTTGCATTACATATACGTTATATAAACCGCACATACATAGGCGTAGCCAGGGGGGCAGGGGGACATGACCTTTCCAAATTTTTTAGAATATCTAGTCATTTTGTGCTTTAAGAGGCAATATCTCAAACAAAATACTGTTGCTCACCTAAA
>JGI24159J19872_10009955_pt1 | contig 12466 bp, 10 predicted proteins | sample Ectturendosymbi4_FD_19872 | JGI IMG/M metagenome (IMG submission 19872)
GGGGGGATGGGAATGACCATTGCACTGGTTTCCACGCAATAAAACACGAGCAAACAAGAGCGCAATGCCTTTTTTGTGAACTGTCTTGCGTTTGTAGCCATCTGCGGCGACTTTTGAAATTATTTGTACCTTTCGCGAAGTAAATCACGCGTTGCCGCTCTGCCTCTTTTCTCCTCCGGTTAAAATCGCCAACGAAAAAATTGCTTTCCACGGCAGCTTGCCTGGCCTCCTGTTAACCTTCACTCGTAAATGTTTGCATGGCTATGTTGTTAGCGCGCGTGCCCGGAATGTAGATTGGCGCCTCGTCGACACCACTGCAGGAACATTTTCACTTTATGCAGGGTATGCGCGGGCAGTTTTGCGAGTTTATCCGCGGAGGGGAGGGTATTTTTCCGCATGAGTCAGCCAGTTACCTCCCAGGAGCTGCACCGAGCTGCACCGAATTCTATTAAAGAAAACGAAAGGCTAATAACCACTTTCGGTCTCGCACGCGTGGTTCTTTCTCACGCACATAAGATGCTAAGGCAATGTAACCATTACGTCACCAACTGTCAACTCCGCACCGTGTGATCTCAGCGTTCAAATTAAGAGGCGGCTTCGTACGCAACGGAAAATGCGCTCGCCTAACACATTCGTTGCTACTACATCCACATCCATAATACTTGGTGATTTCTGGGTTTGCACGAGTTTTCATGTCATTTGTTGTACAAAGCTAACATGCACACATTAAATGCCTTACGTAGGGTATTGGGAAGAAGGTTCAGGTAACCGTGCACCAGAATTCTGCCTACAACAAATATAGCCCTAAGCTCAACTGCAAGTCGCCACCGTCCACATCCCGCACATTTTCGCACAGATGGTGCCTCAGCTAATAAAGATGTTCACTTTATTGGTAACGGGAGTTGACACACGATCTACCACCGAGATCTCTTGACAACTAACCAACTAAATCTCAGAGGATTTCCTTTGCTTTTTAGCGCCATTGTTTTACTGATTATCGCGGCTTACAACTCGCCAGCGGTAGACGTTTCATCCTTCTGAGTAGTTCTGTGAATCACACTCGCTCTCGCAGAAGCTGCTGTCTATCTAACGTTGGGATCAAACGTTGCGCGTTACCAGTGCTGTTGCTCTGTTGGGCGTTCACTCGGACACATGCAGCGGCTTTTTTTGAATTATTCGAACAGATAAACAGCGATTCAAAATCTTCATCGACGACCTGACACCGGTTGTGTGTAAGTATGTTTTAGTTCAGGGGTTCCCAACCTGGGGTGCATGTACCCCCAGGGGTACATTTGCCTGTCTGAAGGGGAACATTTAAGGTTGGCAATACAGGAGTGAAATGTATTTGTACATTATTTATGCCAAAAAATATTCTAAAATATAAAAATTCTATTAAAAATTCAGTGGATTTTTGTTATTTTACTCTGCCTGTTTGCCATAAGAAATTTTTTAGGGTACATGCTCATCTGTCGACATGCTGAAGGGGTATATGGTCAGAAAAAAGGTTGTGAACCCCTGTTTTAGTTGTTGATCAGCTCCATCGCGTAATGATGTTTTACAACAGTTACAGTTTAACTTCGTTTAAGTTTTATGGTCTATTTAATTCTTAGATCAGGGTTTCTTAACCTGGGGTGCTAGCATACCCAGGGGGTTCACAAATCAATTTCAGGATGTGCTGGGGAAGGTCACACATGTGGCGGTCAAAGGTAAAACGAATACGTTTGGACAAAGGTGTTAGCCAATGGTAGGGGGTGCTGGACCGCTTAGGCGTGACCAAAAGGGGTGCTGAGATACAAAAAGGTTAAGAAACGCTGTCTTAGATGAACACTCGAGAAGCCGACCCAAGTTCAACGCTTGCGAGAGCTGTGCATCTAGCACCGCACGCGCGCTTTTACATAATAGAGTTCAAAACACGGGTTTACGTGTTTGGTCCGTGCTTGTCTCTACGCATATTGTTACGGCGTATTTCAATACTACTGTGGGACAAACGACCGAAATGAGACCAAAGCGTCTCAGCAAAAAAAACAAACAAAAAACGGTCAGAGCAATCACAGCAAATGCATTAACAGACACGAATAGAGATTCAAGTTATTTAACTATCAGCAGCTGCAAAACAACAACAGCCAATAACTGAAACCAGGACAGCACTCCTGCGAAGCAATTTCTTACATATTACGACCTCCTTTGAAAATGCTCTCAATTCTAGTCAGCACATGACGTCAAGCTTCAAACTGTTACAGAAACAACTACCTGTTCAAGCGACACCTTTCCTTATCGGCTGCGTTGCCCAAATTACTAAATTTTCCAAGACAGCCCAGGCGGCCGGGATTGTTGGCGACGACTGATGCGCTTTCGGTGAAGCGGCGTGGCGAGATTTTCAGGAAGCAAACGAAGTTTTCGCGAAAAATCGCCGACTGCGCGCGACGTCATCAGACAAAACCGCTTTTTGATCGCGCGTTCTGCTTCAAAAAGACCTCAAAACCACGTCGGGTTGAATCCGTTTGCAATAGTTTGTCGAGCGCCGGGCGGAATATTTTCGACGTTCGTCTGTCGGCGGCGAGCTTAACCTGCTCGCTGGTAATTGCAACACGAATCCGCACGCACACGCACGCGCGCTCGCACTCGACCGGTCGCCCGGCGTGAATCAGCGCCTTCCGAGCGACGACGATCACTCGGCAACTAATTTGCGAACGCGGAACAATGCGCTCGCGCGACACGTCCGCATTGTTTTTCCGATCGCGCACAAAGACCAGCCGCATGAGGGCCTCGAGCAACCCGCAACGGCGGGGGGGTATGCTGAGAGGCCTTGTCTCTCTCTAGGAGGCCTTGATTGAGATGTCGCGACGCAATTTGTCGACTCAGAGCAAAGGACAAAAGCGGGCAAATCTCCACTGGCTGGGCCGCGCAGAATTCCTGTTGGCGGGATTTTTTAAGACAAGCGCGCTCAACTGTTGTAGCTCTTCGACCGACGAACGCGACTGCCTGCAAGATAACGCTCTTATGCCGTCCCAATATCCTTGTCAGCGTACGCTGGGAAAACGTCAAGGCTTCAATGTCTGTCCTTTTTCCTACAAAGCTTGTTTATTTAAACAAGTGGTTTTCAACCGGGGATCGCGACACCAAGAGGGATCGTGAACCATTTTTGATGGGGTAGCGAGAAGATATTTGATTTGCACAGCTGTATTACGTTTGCTTTGTTCGACTTTCATCTGGGCTCGTTGGGTCATAGGAGGTTGCTGTGATGGGTCGCGGCACAAAAAAAGGCTGAAAAACACTGATTGAAACAGTCTCTGGAAACATTGCAGGGTTACGCGGAAAAAGAGTTTCAATGGCTTTTCAGACAAACTTGCCCGAAACCAGGAAAGATCTATGCGTCGATAGAGACGAGGGCGTTCCAAGACCAACTGGAGACCAGCAGTAAACCGACGCGTGTGGCAAGCTTGCGCATGGCGCGTGCGCTGATCAGGCATTACGATCTTCGTCAGGCGACGGTTTTGCTTCTTAAAAATGCCAACAACGGTTTTAGCGCTCGCGCGAAGACAGAGAGAAACAACTCGATTTGAAGTCGATTACGCATCGGACGATTTCCCGCGTTCGATCATTCGCGAGCGCCGCGTTGCGTATTCCGCCATAGGCTCTGATCATTGAAACCACACGCCTGGCTGTTTCGATCAAAAGCTTGGATTGTTTGCTTGTTGCGTCAAGAAAGCCTGAATTGTTTGCCTGCTGCGTCATCAAAGCTTAGATTGTTTAGCTCTTGCGTCACCATACACAAGTGGCCTTTTTCACTCAGCGCCAGAGAATGTCCTACGAAAGTGCAGGGCTTAGGTTCCTAGAGCCGTGAACTGAAGGCAAGTGCGTAGCTGTTCAGCAAGAAAACAATCGTATCGTTTGACAGCGGACTGTTCCTCTTGTTTGTTTTCAAACCGCTGTTCGGTGGCAACAGCTGGAATGAAAGATTCGATGTTGCGCGTCCGACGCCGAGGGGTCGGTACTCGACGTCGAGTCATCGGAACGAGTGCGAACCGAGTCAGTGGAAGAAGTCGAGTGTCCCGGAGCGGAACAGAGCATGGAAATGCCCGAAGACACGACCCCGAGCGCAGCAACAAGCAATTCTGGTCGGTCGTTTTGGCGACACCCCCCCAGCAAGCGTTAGGGAGCTCGAAATGGAGAGGCGACTGGCTGGCAAGGACAAACGCCCACAGCCTTGAACGACAAACTGGTGAAACCGCGTGCGTTGTTTGCAATGGCGCGCTCTGCAAACCAATACTTACCACGCAGGTCACAAGTCCAAGCACAATTCGTATTCAGTCCTTTCGACGCAAGAGCGCCACCACGCGGTGCGTCAGTGAGCCTCGTCGCTGTCGCAAGCATTTGCTATTTTCACAGTTTTTGCGTTTAAGCTGCAGCCAGAAAAGAAAAGTTTTGCTTGCTATAGCACTCGCTTTGTATTTACAACGAAGTTGTCGCTTTGCGCCTATAGTTGCGGCGGTCTGCGGGCGCCCATCACCGCACACCCCACGCCGTCGACCGCGAGGCTATTTCGTCGTAAATGCTGCAGTGATGGTACAAGTCTCTGACCCTAATGAAGCTTTCCCTTGCGCCAGTCACCCCCTTGGCCAGGGCCGGGCGGGCTTTTATCGTTACGGACCACGTTTTCAGGCGCCATTGGCAGGCGGGCCACACGTTAGCTTATGTGAGATGAAACAACATTTATCCACCCCCTTTATTTGTACTGATGCTAATTATAGTCTATCGCAGGAGCCTCCAAACTTTTTTGTCTGACGGCCACATAAGCTTTTACGCAACAGTTCGAGAGCCGGACATCATATGTAATGTAAGTGTTCTGATATGTGTTGCACTCTGTCAAACCAACAAATGTGTCACGAATATTTTACGGCATTTTTTCATTATTGACGAAATGTCTTCGCGGGCCGTACTTTGGTGGAGACCCATGGTCTATCGGATGGGGTCCAAAGATAAAACAATGCAGCACACATTACGTCACTTAACTTATTTAATGCGAGGAATGCAGTTGTTTTTCACCGGAAAGTTAATCGAAATCCGGTGAAAGGCTGGCCAAAATTTATCCGCACAATAGATCCCCCGGACTCTGCCCGCCCCAGGTTTGGGCCGAGCACGAGGCAGGAGGGGGAGCACGAGGCAGGAGGGGGTGCACGTAGCGTAGTTCCAAACCTTCGGTATCGATGCGACCCGACGAACAGGGCTGGCGGCAACATGGCGTACAACGTTTAAGGGTGGGACGCAAAGCGAAAGCGAGGCATTTGTTCAGCGTGGGGGAAGGAAAGACGCGCGTGCGTCTTCGGCGAACTGAATGACCGCCGTGGACACCACAAAGGCCCGGTTGAGCTGCTCCTTTTTGTCCAATCTCGGGGTTTCCGGTCGAAACAAGAAGCAAATCCTTAAATCCCGCACACGCTGCTTACCGCCATGATTCGGGTCCTGTGTGTTAAGGTTCGTGATCGGAAGACAGGTTGTTATTGCCCGTGTGAATCGCAATTATCGCGAAACAACTACTCTTGTGACGTGAACAAACACCATAATGACATCATACCAGGCTTGCGCCGGTCCGGTCGAGCGTAAAGGTCGCGTGCTCTCGCCGCCGAGTGGTCTTCCGGGAAACGGTCGCTGTTGATTCTTCGGAGCGAGTCCTGAAATGAATAATAAAAATTGTAATCGCAAAAAAACATAGAACTAGCAATTGCAAACGCAACTTGAATAAAAAAAAAAAATAAAAGCAAATTAAAATACATTTACAGCGAACGCAAGTTAAAACGGTGGTGGGCATGAAGCTTTCAAACGACAATGAACATTGCACGTTGATTTTGCGCTGCTGGTTTGTGACGATTTCCTCAAACCAGGCACGAGCAAACTACTGCCCGCTAAGCTCTTTAACCCGGTCCGTTGAATTTGTCCANATTGCATCACTAAAGCCAACTGATTTTTCTCCGTCTCGTTTGCTTCAGTTTGCNCAAACCGGCCATCCATCTGCTCCCCCCATCCAGGGGCGTACCAAGAATAGATGACGCCGGCCGCTGGCAAACATCTTTGGTGCACTCGCGCTACGGGCGACCTTTTCCTGCAACAGTCACAGGTCCTGCAGCGCGTAACACGCGCCGTAACCAGGGGCGTAACGAGGTCAGATGGAGCCCGGGGCAAGAAGCAAGTTTGGCGGCCCCTATGTTTGAACCTGAGATCATTCGGAAGCAAATTTACTGTATTGAAGAAAGTACTTGCGACACTGTTGGGGCTTTTCGTCGCCACCCGCAGTGGTTCGGCGCCCGGGCAATTGTGCCCCTTTCGTTACGCCGCCCCTGTCCCCAACCCCACTCGCTGCTGGATTCTAAAATCGAAAAATCGTTTGTCTATGCAGTGGTCCTCGTCTCGGCCCGCAGCCTTGTCATTGCGCTGATCATTATTTATCGAACGCAGCTCGCGCGATGGTGCGACGCGCCGTCTTCAAGGCGTTTTCGACACGCAAGCCGACACAGAATAAGTAGGAAGGACAGCAGACGCGAGAGGGCGTCAATGTCCGCTGGAATCGGACATTGTATGCTTTTGCGTGAGAGCCGTTTGAGAAACGCATGATGAGAGCCAGATCCGGTCAACTGCGTGTTTCGACGTTTCTCGAGCTTGTTTGCTCACCCCGTGTTCGTGAATTAAATCGACATCGATAATTCTACGTCTTCGTTGTTTCCGACCAGTCAAGGCTGCGCACTTTCCGTCGACCGAGGAAGAACCTTACATCTGCAGATGATCAGACTCAGAACCCACGTCGCCACATCCACACCCGTTTTAAGTGACGTAACTCACCGCCAATGACCCCTCTAATGTGCGCAACTGCGCAGTGGAATCTCATTCTCGGGCACTTACAACATTCCAAATTTCAAAGCAAAAAAAACGAACAAAACTTTTTCGGGCAGAAATAAAACACTTCCGAGCATATCTTATAACCCTTTCACAAGCGATCTGAATAAAATGTGTACTTTGTTAGTATTTTGAAAAGATTTTATGCTTAATTGATGCTCTCTGAAAAACATTTGCTCAGAGAAAACTTTTCTTAGAAGGAAGGACTGCTCACCGGTTTAGCGCTCTGGTTGTTTCTTTCTGCTTTGGTGCTGCCGTGTCGCTGGACTGACGCTTTGAGGGTTTCTGAAACGTGACAGATAATATCGAGATGAAACGCAGGTAGTTGTTTGAAAGTTTGCGGTTGTTTGAAGTGTTGCTTAGTAACAACAAAGTGAAAATAAACGCAACGAATGAGACGGATGATCTCACAAAGGCATTTCGGAACAGGACTGAAGAAAAGGGAAACAGTTCTCCTCAAAATTTGCTGATGAACTTTTGAGGGAGCACTTGATTCCTTGCAAAAAAAAAAAACTTGAGAATTTTCTGCATCCAGATACTGCTTTCAGCTCTGCAGAAAATCAAAAATCATCTCTACTTTCAGCCACTTTCTGGCGGTGCGCTTTCTTTTCAAAGACAAAAACTGCCGCAACGTCGTCGAGCTTTCCGCAACGACGGACTTCGCTCGACGCAGGATCGGTCTTTCCCGCGTGTGACCTTACGCCGACGGTAAATGCACGCCCGTTGAAAAGAAACACTTCGATACAGGTGCGTCCGCCAGGCATCGGCTTCTGGCTGTGACCGGTTTTAACGATAGATGATGAAACTTAATGTTGAAAATGTCGGCTCACTCGCTTAGCACGATTTCTTAGCAGAAGAGGAAAAAATTGACCAACTATTTTTAACACAAACACTGCAAACTACGCGCATGAGGGAATCGCTCTCAAGGTCATGACGAAAAAAGCAGGCGTTGTTGCCAGTGACCGGGTAAGACAAAAATTAACGCCTGAGTTAAGTCACACGAGTGGATCAATGAGTCGCTTGCTGCACGAACGCGAGCGGTCTGACAAGGTCACTGACCCCGCGCAGCCTGGTGTTGTATTTCAGTGAGGGCGGGTGCTTTCGCCGATTTGTTCTGTGGGTTGCGGAGAATGGTTCGCTTCCAGAAGCTCTTGGTCTTTTTCAAAGCAGGGGCGGCGTTCTGCAACTGCTTCGCTTCTTCCGCTTCCTTTTTGGTCTGAAATCGAAAATGAAGGAGTGAGTCGCGAGCAAAAGCGAGTGCGCGAAGGTGCGAGTGTCTGAAAATTGAGTTTGTTTCTTGCCAGGACATATGAGGCACAATACAGGGGAGGGACGGCACCAGCGATTTGAACCGGGTCGGGATTTTCGGATCGGGCCGGATTCGCGCTTATCGGTAAGTTTGTCAAAATGTTTCGGGCCAATTTCGGGCCATACGAATTTTTTTTTGGCAACGACGGACACTTTTGTCGCCAGTTGCTGTTCACGCAAGGGAGTTATTAAATCTTCAAGGAAACGATTAATTGTGAGCTATTTAATCATGTTTACTTTACTACACCACCAATACCGCGCAGTTGTGCATATCTGGACTCACTCGGTAAATTTAGCTTTCGGGCCTGAACCGGGCTTAAAAAATAAATGTCGGGCTCAGCCCTGATTCGGGCCGTTTACAATTCTGCATAGTAAACAGGAGGGATAGCCTACGGGAGGCATAGGACAGAGTAGTCACTTTAAATTTCGCTGAATTTGCTGCTGTGACAAAAACCAGAATCCCAACATCTATGAGAAAAGTTAGGCGTGTCTTATTTGAATGGGACCCTTTGCATGGTGCTGTGGTTCAGATGCTTCGCAGCGATTTTTGCAAAACTGTTCTTTGAATTTCACGAGCTCTGCGAATCGGTTTTTGAATGGCTTAGCAATAAGCAAATACCCCCACTTTGTTATGTGCAAGGCTGTATTCTACTACTACCCACTGCATACCGCAAGACCTGTCTCATAATGTATAAATCAGACAAACATTTAACACGCATTGGTGGGATCAAGCCGGTCCGCACCAGGTTTTAATTAATATTTCACTTGCAGGACGGCAGCATCTAGCAATCGAAATATCAACGTTTCGACCTATATTACACCGACCAGCATGCTGTCACAAAAGACATCGTGTTGTTAAAATTTCTAAGCCCCAACGCTAACGTTAAACGTCAAGACGGCGTGTGACCCGCCAAGTGACACGGCATGGCAGTGTTACACTTGGCGCAGCACTCGAACTTTGACCCGGATGTGACGACAAGGATGGCAGTGCACGTTTGCCCGATGAGGAGGTAGATGTCATGGCAAAAACTTGTTTGAGAGGTCGCCGCAAGCGATCTTCACGCATTGCATCATACGAAGTCTGACTCGTCTTTGACTCGTGCCGATCTTTCATAAAAACTATCCAAGAATCTGTTTCATTTACAAGACCATTTCGCGACGAGTTCAAATCAAACAGTTCCGACTCTCGCATCTAGCGACCAACTATGGTCTCCAATATCTTTCTCACCGAGACTTCATTCCCTCCCCCCAGCGCAGTCTTGAACGATCGAGATCGCTCCTGAAGAACAGCGTCAAGCGTCACGTCACTGTACAAACGATGTGACGTGATGAAAAGTAAAATCCACCCGAGCGTGATTTTTTGTCGGCCAAGTTGTTGCTAAGAAGAGAATTTGCCTACGAGCACCGAAAAACTCGTGTCGTGACATCAAGCAAGAGCAGACATCACTTTATTTTATACACGGACACAGACAGTTGGCCATGGCTTCCATGACCGATCACACCAAACATGGAACGCGGTTCGAGCGAGTGCCGCGCATTGCGATTTTACCCCCACCCCCCCATCAAATATCTATCTATTTCACCCACCACCCTATCAAAAATCAGTTGAAGTTTGACAAGTTACACGAGGTGCATAATGATTGTTGCTTCACTTTTCCCAATCTTCCATGCGCTGCTGATCGCCAGCCGCAATGCGCGCAAATGCAATCAGGCCTTATCATCAGAAGCCGCTTCGATGCAACACTGATACTTTTACGCAAGCGGTCCTAATCTCAAATTACTCTTCGATTGGGAAAACCCGAAGGAAGTGGAATCGTTTCAGAAATTTTCCACTTATGAGGAAAAACACAGTGAGGTAATTATTTTCACAATGACTCTGCATAAGGACATACAACCCAAAGTGGCTTTTGTCCTGGTTTGCGATTCCAAATAAACAATTAAGGTTCTGTTTGAATAAGAGCTGATGATGCCTACCTAGAAGGCGAAATATACACTCTGTTAAGATATTAGTGTCTGATTCTTTGCTGGGAAAGGATTCTTTCCACAGATAGTAAATAAACAAGACGTTTTATTATCAGTGGACATTCTCCGATACGAAAGACAAACCTAATTTGAAGGCAGGGTGTCTTGTTTTAACAGCTTTCACCTTCGATTCAATTCAAAAGCTCAACCGCTTTTGTTTTCCTGTAAACTTTTTATTTACCCTCGATTTTGGTAAAACGAACTATTACAGAGCTTGACATCGCAGAAGCACAAGCTTCTGAACAGACATGACTCGCATATATTTGGCATAGAAATCACAATGACCTCTGCGAATTGCTGAATGAACTTCTTCTGGATAGCTTCGACGTGCTGGTCCGTAGATCCGTGGGCGTCCCACTGGTCTATCTGGTCAAGGTGGGACTCTTGCGGACTGCGGAACACAAGAACGGCTAAAATACACCATCGAATAAAATGCGGCATCAGCAGGTCAATGAAGCTTGCTGAAAAAAACAGAACGCATTCCCGACCGCAGCGAAACGACTGGAGAAAACACACTAAAACACACCAAGCACACTAAAACACATGGAGAAAACACACTAAAACACACAGAGCACACTAAAACACATGGAGAAAACACATTAAAACACACCGAACACACACTGAGGAGCAAACACTCGCGTCAGAGGGCGATATTTAGCCAAGAGCTTGCCGAAAGTTTTGCGTTTCCCTAACTTCCTTTTGCATACTGCGAATCCACCAAACAAGCTAAAGCGTCATTCAGGGCCAATCTCACCAAACATGCTAAAGCGTCATTCAGGGCCAATCTCACCAAACATGCTAAGATTTCTATTTTCAACTTTCAGCAACGAGTCTGAGACGGGCTTCTACGTCACAAAGCAAAACAAACGTGGCCAATTGTAGTAGAAGGAAAACACTGTCTCGTGACGCGAAGCAAGTGTCCAGGTCTCGTCAAAATCTACGACAGTAGAACTTATGACTGAAAACAAAAAAAAAAGTTTGTTTCAGCGTTGTTTGAGACTTTTGCGAGCTTTTCGAGGAAAATGTTGCTTTTCTTTTATTTTCCTGAAAATGCACCATTTGTGCATCATCTTGTATTGATTGTTCGCGACCAATCACGAGCGTGATGCTTGGCGTTATGCACAACTTGACGGATGCCCGTTCATCACAGAAAATATCAGGCACGCGCTCCTGGGAGGAAACAGAAATAAAACTTGAGCAGGGCGAAGATCTTCACCCGTGATGACGTGTCGCGCGTCATACAACGTATATCGCGTATTTCTGTGCAACCTGGAAAGTAATAAGTCACTCCGGAAACCACAGGTCGCGAACCGCACCGCGATCACACGTTCCTGCGACGCTTTGTGTATTCAGCTATTTGAACTGTTGAGGGGTATGGACTCGATAATGACCTTCCGGTTCCTCCGATGCCGTGGCGTCCTTGCACTAATATCTTCTCCTTGCTGGAATACTAACTATCGCCAAATAAAATCAAATAAACTCAAGAGCAGCTGCGTCCAACCGAAATGCACTGCTGGGCTAAAAGTTGAGTCACTATCTTAAATGAGGGCCGCACATTGAATGGCTTGCGTCGTTCTCAGCAAACTGAAGTTTTCCTCCAAACCTGCTGAAAGCGTTTGAATCCTATCAGCAGAGATAACCACTTTTTGGCACTTTTAACAATTCCACAAGTGTGATGACGGCATATGCGACTATGTGATGTCATTGGCGAGTTTGCGGGCTCACCTGCAAGCTGCTGCAATTGCTGCCTGATAGACACATGNCCCACATGATCATGGAGATGGTTGGCAATCGCAGCTTTACCCTTACCATCGGAAACGGCAGAAGAAGCAGGTTACGACACCTCACGAACGGCGTCCCACAGGGATCTGTCCTGGCGCCCCTTCGCTTCAACATATACATCTCTGACCTGTCAATCACCGTCTCCAGAAAGAATGCATATGCTGACTATCTAGCAATCATGCATGCTGATGGAGACTGGAAGGCAGTGGAAGCAGTGGTGACCAAGGACATGTCAACTGTAGGTGAATACCTCCAGACTTGGAAACTAAAGCTCAGCACTGCAAAAACAGTGTCGGCAGCCTTCCATCTTAACAAGGAAGCTAAACGTGAGCTGAAAGTCAAATACAACAACGAAACCTGCCCTGCTGCTCCGAGCCCAAATACCTCGGAGTAACGTTGGACAGGTCGCTCACGTATCGCCGACACCTTGAGTCACTTCGCAAGAAGCTGACATCACGCGTCGCAC
>JGI24159J19872_10009956_pt1 | contig 12466 bp, 4 predicted proteins | sample Ectturendosymbi4_FD_19872 | JGI IMG/M metagenome (IMG submission 19872)
ACTTTACCACTTTCGGCACTAGAGTTATGCCTGTACAAAGCCATGTGCGATCCATTTTTTGGTGCAAAAATCCTCGTACATTACCAGACGTCTGACATGACGGATGGGAGAACATTTTATCTTTCTGGACAAGTGCTCTCACAAAATGTTTGCTGTTGGTGTCAACTTTTGGTTTTAAGATTATATTGTCACAGCATGTTTTCATCCTAAAAGAACCATAAATTTATTGGTTTTGTGGTAAAGCCGGGCTACAGCCTAAAAGATCCATCTGTCATTAATGACGCATTACCAACAGACACAAAAACAGCAGAGCAATAAGTAAATATAGCTTTTTGTTTCATTGGTAGTATTGCTCAATGCTCATGGCAGCAAAAGGGGTTGAGGTGACAAATTGGTGTCACCCAGGAAATAAGTTGTTGAACCAAGTCTGATGCAATTTTTTCAAACAAAATATAAGAAAAAGGCAGTTATTTGCAATATTTCATAACTAAAATTACAGCATACATAATGACATACAGTTTCAACCCTTTCGCGACAGAATTTTTATGCTAAATGCATTACAAACAATCAAGTTTTTTAGACTTGCTCTGTTTTTATCGTGGTAAAATAAACATGTTGCAATGAACAAAAATTTACTAGCAGTTTAATATTGGGGAAGAACACATCTATCCTGACAGTTGTTTCAGTTGGGTCATATGTGCCTCAGCACAGTCTTTAAGTGAAAGATGTATAAATCTACAAAAAATGACCTTACTAATCACAGAACACATCAGTGACAATGTTAAAGGATGAAATGCATAAAAATACACATTTAGCTTTGACAAGTTTCAAAGCAGGCTATGCAGTATGCTTTGCTGCATTCTGTGTACAAAGTCTTGGTTTGCTTTCCTAGCCCCTTTTTTGAACATCCAGCACATCTTTCACAATTTTTGTCCTTGGAGATGAGATCCTACATGCTTCATGAATAATGTGTGCTTCAACCTCTTGGTCTTTGTCTCACTACTTTGGTCGAGCATGGTGAATCATACTCTCCTGATGTAATTGCTGGTATATGAAACCAAGCATCTACTGCAGAAAACATCAACATGCAGTAAATAATTTTTTCCATCATTTTATGGACTTCAGTTTAAGGTCATAAGAGGTGGTCATTTGGTCCACACAATGTACACTTCCCATGCAAGGAGAGACTAGTATAATTGAATTGCTTCGAGATAGGACACAGCAGCTCTTGCTCCATCTTTTTGTGTTTTCGTCACTTATCTGGGAAGGTTGATGTGGGAGTTACTAGCAAGTATCACGTTTTGTATCAAGCCACTTTAACATGCCTTTTGTCTTTTACCAAAATTCTGCTTTACCATGATGCAGCCGTTTTTGAAAATCCAGGAGTTTTTTTGTTATTACTGAACACATTTCAACAGCTGGAAACCTGATTGTATCCATCAGATGAACAGATGGAAAATGACTGAAAAGTTAGTGATTATATATATATATATGAAATTATCTTACAAATGTCTTTTATAAATGCACTGTCTTGTTCTCTTGGAAATGCTGTACTATCTTGTTTAAATATGTTGAAGAATTCTCTAACTCACAACATGCCATTTCTATGCTTGAAGAGATCAATACATTGTAGTTGTTCTCAACTTTTTTGTCCATGGACCATCTTTTCAAAAATAATGTTCAATGGACGACTTTGCTATGCTATCACCTCATGAACAATTAGTCGAAACTGTATTGCAGATAGGTCAGTGAACTTTTTATCAATGATTCATGGCTGCCTCTGTATACGACTAGAAATTCCAGGTGGACCACCTTGATAATCGTTGCAGTTGAGCTATTTTTACATGTTTTGTTATATTTAAAATCAATTGAAAAAGGTTGGTCAATTTGACTACATCATGATAGCAAACTTTTTGGAATAGACTTTGCATAAGTATGTGTGTCAAACATAAGTTCAAATTTATCAACTTATGACATTGATGCTGATTACTTTATCAACACATTATATTGATACCAGGTTTTTTTAAGGAAAATTTTAGGTACCCAGTATGGACCTGTAGGGACCCGATTTCTCTGTTTCTAGGGACCTGATTTTCTCTGAATCTAGAGACCCGATGATAATTTTCTCTGACTCTATGGACCTGAATCAGGTCCCTAAAACGCTTTAAAAAACCTGTTGATACTTATGTTAAGGGATACATGGCTAATAAGGCACTCTTTGGCCAACTGAGGTAGCTGATGACTTAAGCAAAGACATATTTAACCACTGATGAAACCCACGCATATGAACAGTAGTGACTATATCCTGGCGTTGTTTCTGGTTGAAATGCTAACACTTTTGTGAAAAAAGGGACTGTGAAAAGTAAATGACATGCAATGAGTATCAAAACAGTTCAAAACACTTTATTTTTATGACCTCTCTGTTGTTTATTTTTCTGACCTTTATTTGCAAGTTTGTATCAAAAGTAGCAAGGAGTCCAAGCTGCATCAGCGAACCACTTTCCAAATGTTATTAACAATGACTTAAATCAGTATTTGGACAACTGCCAACCAGACAATTGTCAACAGGATAATTGCCAACTAGGACAACTACCTACAATACAACTAACAATTATGACAACAGCTTCTGTGAAGTGTAGTTGTAAACGGTTTTCTTTAGGCAGTCGTCCTGTTGGCAGTCGCCTGGTTAGCAGTTGCCCTAGTTGGCAGTTGTCCAGAAACCCTTAAATCCTGCAGCAAAGCAAAATTAATTTATGCTAAAACAAAAGTATATTACTGATCCTTGAAAAAGTCCCTTCACTGGCTTCTTCCTCATCAAGATGAGGCATTTTTTTAATTAAGAACTTTTCAAAGGTAATTTGATAATACACTTAGCATCTAAAATCTCGATTGATACAAACAGCGAGTTAATGCTCTAGGGCAGGTAAAATCTATGCTTTATATCTGCTTTTAATTGAATTCCAATGGTTCTAGGACAACTGCCAACTGAAGAAAATCCTAAATGTAAACCCAAACAGTTGTGCAGTTGGTGATTGTCCTGATACCAATTCTAATATGTGACTCAGTTGTTTTGGTTTTTCAAATTGTGGGTGTTTGTGCAGTATTTGAATAAATCAATAACTCTGTATTGTCCTCATCTTCTCAGTGTCTTCTTTTTTCAAGCTAAAATTACAACATAGTTGAAAGGCTCACAAAAGAAATAAAGCAAAATGTTTAAAGTTTTCACTAAAAACCAAGCCTTGGTTCATGGTTAATCAAATTTTTAAACACTGCTTTCTTGGCTCAGCTTTCTGATCATCTCTTCCATGTTTCTGTTGATAAGACATCATCACAGCAGAACGCAACATCCTTAATTGCACTTTCTAGGCCTTCTTACTGTTGATTGGCAAGCTGTATTGTGGTCATTCTGTGAATGTGTTAGTTATGTGTTTCTTGTGTGTTTTTTAAGTAAATCTTTGATCTGCCCTGTTTCCCTAAACAGTGTGAAAACCTGGAAACTGTTGCTGTTGCTCAGCATCAAATTTTAGTATCATGTAGTGTTATTGATGCTGTTTCACCATGGTCATCAATATTTTTGATTTTTAAACAATGGAATCAAAACTCCACTCAAATTAACCTTTTCTTTGAACAAGCTAAAATAGAGTCACTCAAAGATTGTCTTTTATCATCCTTTCATATATCTGTATGATAAGTACGGCTTATATTTTAATTTTGTCTTTTTAAAAACACTGGAGTGAACAATTCACTTTGTTTTTGAGTTTTAACCAAGGATGAGCAGGAAATAAAAAGTATGTATCTTTTTTTGGTTGGTTGAATAAGGAAATCAAATGAATAACTTTGATGCCACAGTTTTCAGCCAGCTATGAAATACTGGTTCAGCTGCACATGCATTGACCCTCAATTGCTAATATGTACCTGTTACTCAGATGTTTATTAACAGTTTTGAAGGTTGATGTTTCTACTTTGTGTACTTGACAATATGTGGATTTAAGAGATTTGTTTGTCACAAAGTTAATGAAAGATGCCATAGTGCTGGTGAAATTAGATCACTTACCTACGTATCCTTTAGGCATTTGGTGTGTTGTTCATGTAGTATGGCGATACTTTTCTTATTCCTGCTTTGTTTGTTTTTTGAAATTTGTGATTGCTCTTTTTGTTTTCTTTGCTGTGTTTAGTGTTTGCCTGACCTTGGATCATTTGAATAGTTCTATTATGAAAAGTTGTGGATTTATATCATATATGTTAGCTAGAATTGTGCCAATAAACATGAGGTAATACAAAATGCCTACATTTCAACAATATATATATATTACATTTGAATGTGATTCTAAGAAGCTCATTGGTCACAAAATTACAGTCAAACTACTTACATTTTGTCGCTAGTTTTCATCTTAAAGTTCTTCCATTGCAGAATGTGGTCATTTCTCTGCCAGCTCTATCCTTTTCATTTCTCCATCTAGCAATGTCACAGTAAAATAAGGTGGCATAAGACAAGCATTATCACTGTTCTAGTGTGTTTATTGTTAGAAATGCTTCATTTTTTCTTCAGAATAGCTTTGTTGCCTAGTTAAAACTGCGTTTTCAAACTTTCGGTACCAGGTGTTTGCTTGGGAAAATGTGCTGGGCACTGGGCAATTTTCACAAAAAGTGTTAAATAGTATGCATGTTTTGCAGATTGTGTACTTTAAATACGTGAAAACAGATATTATGCAAATGGATATGAAATTTAATGCAACACCCACATCATCTAGACTGCAGGTTGTATCAAAGCTCTATGGTGAATGCATCCAAGAGATAAAATCTAAATCAGTTAAAAATGTTAAATGCTTGGCAAAGCTGTGGGATTTGTTGCACTCTTCTTGTGATGGTGTCAGTGCCCAAAGTGCATGCAGTGCTATCAAAAGCCTTGTTGAATTAGGTAAGCTATCATTGGACAATGTTATCCACAAAATCATTACACTGATATCTGCTGCTGGTAACATCAAGTGGTTAGTCAGATTGGCTGCTGAAATGCTTGTATTAGATTTTCAAAGCAGTGCTTCCCAATGTGATGTCTGCTATAAAAAGCACTGTACTTCAAAATACAAACTTTGGTCTTTGCCACATCCGTTCATATCAATTATTACTGCCTGTCCTGATGCATGGCCATGTGTTTTGAATGAGATTCAGAACATGTTACTGGAAAGTCGGTGTGCTTCTTCTGATAGCAGCTCAGGCAAATCATTGCTTCCTTGCAATCCCATTCAAATCTTTGAACCGTTGATTTTATACATTCTCTGCAATCCAGGACAAGACACAAGGGCAGAATTTCAGGCGATTTCATTATTTTCAGTTCTTGCGAGCACAATTGCCTTTGCTGCACATGAGAATTCATGCCACTGCACAAGGCAAAATGCTAATATCGTGGTGCTGTTGGTGCGCGCATTCTCCATCACTTGTGAGTCTGACTTGAACACCAACTTAATAGTGCAGCTGCTATCAACAGTTCATTTGCTCCCCTTGCAAGAGTATGACTTGGACTTGAATGCTCTGCTGCTCAACTGTCTTTCATTGTGTTGCGATTTGTCAGACTCTCCACAATGCTTGAATGTAATTAAAACCTTACAGTTGCTCCTGACCAATCATGCTGAATTCAATTGTGTGCCATTGTTTATATGTGGAGTTGGATATTTAATATGCAGAGCTCCATTATTGGCAGTATCTGACCTGCTGCATTTAGTATTGTTGCTGGTAAGTCATTGCTCAATGGCAGCAATTGGACAGCTTGACAAAGGGCTTTGCTTGCTCATTTTGAAAGGATCAATCTTGCAGCTGTTGTTAAGTAAAAATGCAGTTGGTTATCAAGATTTGCATAGTCTTGCTAATCAGGTCATGATGGTTTTGAATAAGGAAGTAACTTCCCTGCTTGAAAAGCTCGAAGCTCATGATGAAGGTACAGACCAGCAGAACATTTTGATGCGCGATTCGATTTTGCAAAGATTTTTTATTCTCTATCAAGTTGTCAAAAAAACTTTGTTGTCACAGAATTTCGATCAACTGCAGCTTACAATCACTACAAACAGTGACCCTGCGTTTTTTTATGCATCTTCACTCTTCTTATCTAGTGCCTTTTCATTATCTTGCAGAAACAATTTATCAATATCCACTATTGATGGTTTTCTGGGCATGCTTGGCCATGTGGTAGCAGTTTGCCCAGATACTGCCACAGTAATCCTTCCTAACATGTTAAATGTGTTAAAAATAGTCACTGAACCCAGACTGGTGCGTAGTATTGTGTTCTTTTTGCCAGAACTTGCTACCAGTCGAGAATGTATTACATTTATTCTTAAAACCGTGCAGGCTTTAGCCCGCATTCCAAGCCTGCATTGTTTGTCAACCCAAATCATGTGTAAATTGTGGAAAAAAGAAAATCGATGTTTTCCTTATTTGCACCAAATGTTAGTTTCAAGACCGATTGGAAACAATAAATTGCAAGTCGAATTTGCCACCACCAAATTTCTAATTGTCAAAGAAGTCTGTGAAATGCAGCCTCATAAGCATGGTAGCGACATGTTAAAGCTGATCTCCGCAGCATTGCATGTAAACATTCTGCCTGGTCATGCTGCTTTGTTACTTGACAGTTTGTACTTATTATGTGAAAACGAAGTTGTCAATATCATGTCTGCTTGGGGAAAACTTGAGCAAGCTGTTGTCAAACACCGTTCGCCTTCAGTGACTAGAGCCGTTTTGAAGTTGTTTTCTCTGTTGCCCAAAATCACTTCCGACTCGGATGAGTTTCGGCTCTTCAGAGAAGGCTGCTTGCAAAAGGTATGGACAGCAGTTGAAGAAAAGCATGCCGGCGTGGCTGCCTCAGCGTTGGTTTGCCTGGGACACTACGACAAAACCGAGTTCAAAATTCGTCACCTGCCGTCGTGTTGCCGACCGGAAGTTCCGCAAACAAGTGAAAAGACCGATGGATCAAATCAGGCCAGCTTTCTTGATATGCCAGCGCCTGGCGTTAACCTTGTCAAAATGTTGCTGTCGCTCATGCCGTACGTAAAAGAGCAGGCCAGTTTTTTTCTAACGTCTATTTTAAGCCAGGAAGTTGGTAATCTTCCTCGTGACATCAGAGACAGAGCTATGAACTACGAAAAGAAAGCAGCTACTCCTGCATTGGGTCTTGATGTCCCGACTTTCATGTTGAAAACATACGAGAAAAACAAGCAGCCAAATTTGAAGCCTACTTTGTCTTTAGGCTTGTTAATGTGCTACGATCCCAAATGCGAAGTTGACAGCGCTGGCAAGCCCGTGTTACGGAGTGTTGTCACAAGAATGCGTAAGTTTTTGCAGATGCTGCAAGCGCTGTTGTCTGAAGTAGTCGTTGAAGTGAAGAACTGGCAAGGGCTTGTGCAACTGGCGAGGTCGTGGAAAATGTTCATGAAACGTTGCTACGAAGCAGTTGTTCAGGGAAGAAGATGCGAACTGGAAATGCAGCTGACCCAAAATCCAGACGATCGTGATGACATTCAGTTTAAGATGTCAACTTGCCATCTGTCGTGCCGAGACAAGTTGACTGATATCTTGAAGTCCACCTCCAAGGGCACACCCAGCATGCAAGGTAATGCTCTTCTGTCGCTGGTCGGTCTTGTGCACTGTGTCAGTGATCACTGCAAGAAACAGAAACAAACACCTGAGTCACCCGCCTCTGAGACTGCTGGCTCTGGTTTTATCAGCCTGGAGCACTGGATGTCCATGGCAATAGATACTATCATCTCTATTGCAGATGCTAACTATAGACCGAAGGGAAGGATCTTTAGCTGGTGCCAGTTTCGAGCAGTTTCAGGTGTCGGAAGTTTGTCTACGTCGCAGATATCCAAAGTATGTGCTCTTCATTCGTTTCATTCCCTCGTGCCGTTGCTCTTGCCAAACGATGTGTTCAGAGCCGGTGTGCTGTTAGATATTGCTGATGCTTTTTTGCGAAAAACCTACACGGAGCGCTGTGCCGAGTTCATCGATAACCCTTCAATGATTACTTGCGTAGGGCTAGCCCTCGGTCAAGTCTTGTTCCAGTTGCATCAGGGGAGTCATGGAAAAGTAGCGCAAGAAACCTTTTTTTGCAAAATGCGTCGTTCAGTAGGAATGATGTCGGACGTAGCCTTTGCCAGCCAGAAGTCCAGTGACGCTGGTGCGCATGACACAGATAAACTCGATACCACAGGGGTTGTTTTAGGCTTAGGGCATGCTTACGCTGCGATGATTCTATCCAACAACGCTTCGTATGTCGCTGAAGCCAAGGAAGGTTTGAAATCCTTACAAACAGAACTAGAGAAGTCTGAGGACGAGTCACTGTCTTATCGCAACTCGTTGTGCACTTCCATGGTGTGGACCACTGTGGCCGGAATGCAGGCGAATGCGCTAGAAAAATCAGATTGCGTTGCCGTTTTAAAGCAAGTGGAGCAGCTGTGGTCAGAAAACCAAAACAACGTAACTTTTTCACAAACTTTGGGTGTCTTGTGTTGCTGTCTTGCAGCCAAGTCTCCTGAAGCAAAAGAGTTATACCATGAACTGTATCAGATCTGGTTGTCCCAACTGCAAAAAGAAAGGGCCCCGACGAGACAAAAGCTGGCCAGCATCAGTGGCCTTGGTGCGCTGGTGGGTGGTGGGAATGTTGTTGCACCAATATCGTTTGAAACTGTTCCATCAAACTTGCCAAAAGTAGCGAAGTTATTGCAACAGACTGTCCGTGGTACCAAAGACGTGGCAGTGACAAGCAACGCGATTCTAGCTTTGAGCCAAGTTTACAGTTACACAAAACTGCATGTTGCGGCGCCAACAGGTTTTCCGTCGTCTTTTGGTTACTTGCCGGAATCGAGCGTATTAAAACCTGTATTTGATTTTCTGGCGACGTCATCGCAGTCATCAAACGCTGGGGTCGTTGCGTGCGTTGAAATCATCATGGAGTCATTGTGCGAAGTGTCCATCTACCATTCTGCTTTCCCTCCCGTTGATTGGTCGCGTGTCATTGTGCCGCTTCTGGAACACAGCCAAGCAGAGGTCTTTCAGTTGGGCTGCGTGAAATTAAGTGTCAGTCAATGCGTTGATAACCCCCAGTTAACGGCTGTCGTGTCTAGCTGGCTTCAGTCCGGCTCCATGAATAAGTTCACTGCTCCAGTGCAAGATGTTTTGTACGAATCCATTGATGTGTTCGCCCGTCTTTTACCGCAGCAGATGACTTTGTTGTTCCTGGAAAGCTTGAACGGAGACATCCTCAAGCTTCAGTCAGTTGCCAGGGGCTTACTGAAAGCTTTAAAGTTGCCGAACATGCCTTCAGAGATTCCCAGGTGTTTGTACGCGCTGACAGAGAGAATTTACAGGCAGCACGACTTGCTTGCCGAAGACGGTGCGTTGATGTGGGAATCATGGACAGTGGTTGCAGACTGCATGTCGCACTGCTTGAACTACGAACTCGTGACAAGCCCGACAGGAAAAAATCGATCCGATTGTGATGTAATAAAATCACTCCTTGTCAGGCTGGTGCTCGTCGGGTCTGGAGCGAAGCCACCCCAGTGGTGCAGCGAGAGCGTTGAAGAGTGTGCGTCGATGGAAAGCGAATGCAGCCAAACTTTGGCTGTCCACACGCTGCACACAGCCTGTGTGCTTTTCAAGAATGCGAACTCAGTAAGCACTTTAAAATGCGCCGAATGGTTACAGGAATTAATAAGTCGGTGGAAAGACCTGCGCGGCTCCCACGCGCAGCAACTGTTCCGCGTCAAAGCTTTAGCGGCTGTGGTTGTATCCTGGAATAGCGAGCTCCGAATGGTTGCTGGCGGTAAGTTCCTTGTGCGAACCTTGTGTAGGGGTGTCTGTATTTCAGGGGGATCAAGGGGAGGGGACGATCGCGCCCCTTAAATCCTACGAAAGTAACTTAACTGACCATGGTTTTGTACAATTCATAAAATAGCATTCGCGATATAAGGCCATTTTGCCGTCCATTGTTTTGTCACAACAGTGTTGTGAAGTTTGCTTAATCTCTCTTACAGTGGTGAACCCATAATGAGACTTAACTACCAAATATAGTGAGATCGCACCCCTAACCTTACTGGCTGGATCCGTCCCTGCTGTATTTGTTGCTCGTGAGTGCTTCGGTGTGCCGTTATCTAACTGTACACATGTTGAGGGAATCACCTCTGACGTGTTTCTTTGTGGTTGGACCGATACAGGGACGTGCCGAGGGGTGGCAAGAGGGAAACAATGCCCCGGGTGTCGAATCACTGGGGGGGCTCCGAAAAGTCCCAACAATGCCGCAAATACTCTCTTCAATACAGTACATTTCCGCCGAAAAGACCTTAGTTCGAGAACGGGGGCGCCAAACTTATTTCTTGCCCCAGGCGCCATCTAACCTCGGTACGTCCCCTGCACCGATACCCGCGATAACAACTGACCCCTGCGGGAAACATTTGCGCTCGCGGCCGCTTGTTAAATATTTGTGTTGACTGCTACGGATGCGGACATGTGACTAGCATCGCCTNAGTGGCGACATTGCACCATGGGTGTTTAGCTGCGTACATCGCAAGCCATTACGCTTGGGCGGCGACGCGCGCTGGTGAATTAGTCACGTCAATTTTTCCATCAGGGTGTGTAGACCTCGAGTTTAAGGGAGAAGTGAAAAACATCGCTCCAAAATGCGTTCTTTTCAAAAGAAAAGGGTCGCCTATTGTTTTCTTGAATGTAACCGAAACATGACCACGTTGCGCACTCGTCTATTCTTTTTCTGCAAAAAGGGGTCATCCCACCATTACCCGGTGTCTACCCTGCAAGTTACAGAGACGCCCCTAAAAGCGTACGATATTGCATTGAAAACCGTAAAGGGCCCAGTTTTACTCAAAAGCTTGCCATTTCGGAGGAACGCCATGATTTTCATCATATGTATATGTAGGTGAAGGCTTAATTGTGGTGAAGGCTTGTCTCTCATATGTAGGTGAAGGCTTAATTGAACAGAAAACTCATATGTACTGTAGATGAAGGCTTAATTGAACAGTTAGCACGAGCTGTTTTTTTTCGGTCATAGACCGAAACGTTTTTGAAATGACCGAAAAAAATTGTCATTTCGGTCAGAACATCTGAAAACATAGGCTAATGAACAATGTTTAGACGAGTTTTAATACAGCTGTGAGACAAATGACCGAAATATCTCAGCGAAAAAAAGCAGATCACGAGAATGCAGTCATTTATCAATGAAACCTGAAATCGAAATTGTCGGTAAAAAATGATTGTTGCTCTTCTGGCATGTTGTGGAATTAACATTCCATACCTCCAAAACTGTTCGAAGTTTGTTCTTGTGCAATGCTGTTTGGTCTTCTCAACCGGTAGTGTGCAGATAAACAGATATACCATCGGGCAGGTTGTTGATGGCTGTTGTTAAAAACAACTGTTTGCAGATCTCGGCATTTTGTGCTCCGGAGCAACGAGACGATTTCTTTGGGACAGCTGCCTTCACCTCCTCCCTCAGGGCCTGCAAAGCTTGCTAAGCCGCCCACCGTGGTCCGAACTGCTGCCGGGCCAGGTTATCGGCTGGCTAGTGCACTTGCTGCAGACTGACTTCAAAGAGCATTCCCCGGCACGGACCCACTTGGCACAAGCTCTTGTCGGTCTCAAACGCACCAAGCAATTCAAAAAAGTGCCGACGTGGACAAGCGCCGTCTCAGCGTTGCTCCTGTAGCCTGTCTGGTCCAACGTTCGTAGGCAATGCGATAAATGATAAAAATTCAACATTTCTGCGACTACCTTTGCTTGTTGTTTACTCGCTGCATTAACGCTGCCGGTAGATTGTATGCCACTTACCAGGCAATAGTTTCATTATCGTTGCACATGTTTCTGTTTTGTTGTTCACAGTGGCGGATCCAAGGGTGCGTTTGGGGTGATCGCTTCCCCCCCTAAATCCTACGAAAGTAACTTTATCCACCATGATTTCGCACAATTCGAAAAAATGCATTCGCGATATAAGGCCATTCTGTCGTCCATTGCTTTGTCACAGCAGTGTTGTGAAGTGTACTTCATCTCTCTTACTGTAGCGACGCCGTTGTGAGTCTTGACTGCCAAATATGATTGAAATCACCCCCCTCCAGCCTTATTGGCTGGATCCACCCCTGGTTGTTACGGTGCGGGGGAATTTACAAGATGCAAAGTAAAGAAATATTAGCAGGCAATGGAAGTTTTTTGCAGTAGTCGTGCTTTAAAATCAACTCACCTGTTGTTTCGACCGGCACGTGAAGCAGTCCTTGACAGAAATATTTAAAACGCGCGATTTGACTGCGAGGCTAGGCAAGAGCTATGTTGCAAGGATTTCCTGGCATTGTCGTTTGTTTGTACCAGCATCGTCTTTATAACTGTTTATTCCTGTTAGTGCGTTTTTCAATCACAAGAGTACTTGTGTCGTGCACTCGCCTGCGAATTCTACTAAACACTATCTGCAGAAAGCCAGGCTTTA
>JGI24159J19872_10009960_pt1 | contig 12460 bp, 9 predicted proteins | sample Ectturendosymbi4_FD_19872 | JGI IMG/M metagenome (IMG submission 19872)
ACAGCTGACGAAAATTCCAATCATAATCATTTAATTGTAGAGGAGAACAGTTTTACTGTGCAACTTACCTTAGTGATGGAAACTGCAGTTCATCAATTATTCCACCTGTTTTGTTGCCACACCGCAAAGTTTTTGTTTACAAATTACGTGCATACATGTTTGTTGATCATACTGTTTTTTATGACATTTGGTCACTCATAGTAAGACAACAGAAATGTAATTATTAACTGGGTCTCCTGTCGCCCCCAACCGCCCATTTCTGCTTCACTGCCCCCTGAGGGGCGGTACCGCCCACTTCAGGAACCACTGGCTTACAGGGACATTTTGAAAGAACTCATTCAGCATTCCGTTCCTCCAAGGAAGTTGATTTATCCTAACGTTTTCTTAAGTAAATGAAATTAGAAAATATTCTTCGGATTTTTCGAACCCCATCGTTACATGAGCAGGTATGTTGCAATAAACGTTTGTATTCCGAACTGTCGAAAAGTGGATGTTTACGGAACAAACTTCCCTTTCACGCATGCGAAAACTTTTTTTGCAGTTTAAAAGGATTGAATCAACCGATGTGCTTGGCTGGTGACGATGAAAATAGTCCTGATGTCTGTTTTTTTTACTTCGAAAGTTTCTACCAATACTATTGTTCTGGCCACATTCAACACAAACTTCTGCAGTCTAAGTCGCTCCTGGACGAGGCATACTGAATTGTCCTAAGCAAGTTAGAATAACTATCAAGCACAAATAGAAAGTATATTGCACTAACACAAGACACAGCCATCTGACACAAAAAGCAAGTGATGAACCAAAACGCGAAGAAACAAATACAACAAAGATACATGTGAAAACGTTCGTGGCATAGCACTTTGCCAACAGGCGTTTGTTAAGCAAAATACAAATACTATTTAACTCGAGCAAGAGAAAAAGTATGGCCCAACGATTTTGGACAGCAAAAGAGGTAATTGAATTCTCTGGGACGCGATGTCAAACATTTCCGTCACTAAAAGACCTGCAAGTTCTTAAACACACAACGTCTGTAAATGAGCACAGTTCCAGATCAACATTTCTCGGCATTTATAGAACCATCAGAGAAGAGCAATACAAAGTTAGAAAAAAACTTCGATAAAATCAACATTAAACTTCCAGGTCCAGGAACGAACCAGTGCATTAATAGTTGTTGCTAATTCAGACCTGTATTGGGTAACTGCGAATGAACTCGCAACTGCTGGTAAGGATGAAAATTTTCACCTATTTCGAACAATGTAATTAGATAAATGAAACATCTAGTTAGAAACGTTCTTGACCGGCTTCTTAATATGCCCTTGACAAATTGTTGTCTGCTTATAATAATCGATCAACCGTGACTTTGTCACCAACAAGCGCCTCTTTCGTTCATAAAAGGAGATTCTGAAGAACGTAATCAGTTTTTCATTTGACTTTCTTATTCAAGGTATGTGCTTTTTTCAAAGCGACATTGTTCAGCTTGATAGCTAGCTGGTACATTCGGATAAAGGGTTATTGATATTATATCAAACGGCTGTGACTATTTATTCCAAGGCTGCCCAACCCGCGGCCCGCCAGGTTGTTTAAAGTGGCCCGCGATGTAATAAGTTCGTAAGCAGGCTTTTTAAATTTTTAGTATTTTTTTTATAGGCTCAAGTATATTTGCCATCAAAACACACCAAAATTATGCCTGTTGTTTCTGTTATGGGCCTACCACCCAAAAATTTGTATAGCAAACGCTTCGAAAATATGTCAATATTTAAGATTTGATTTACATCCATACAAGCTGGCAACACTGCGTGCAACTATAGGACTCATTATCACCTCGTGTTGTCGCATAAAACTTATTAAAATCAAGGGATTTGTTACGTCACAAAAAACGTTTGTGGCCCGCAACACTAAAAAGTTTGGGCAGACCTGGTTTACTCCGTTCGTTTAAAGAACGCTAAATACACAGCAACGGTAGTCAAGTGATGCAGAAAAAACTATCCGTGCACAAAAAAAGAAGTCGGAAAAGGAGCAAGTATTCCTGTTTCAAAGTTTTTAATTTTTGTTGTTATCTTGATTGAACTATTTCTCGATATCGAGGTAAAAGAAGTGACGTGCTTATGAAAACGAGACATTACGCGGTAGCTCTGATTTAACGAAGATACAAAACAGACAGTTCATCAGTTGAGCACCTTTGAAAAGTTTCATAAGTCATGCTGTAACTAAAGGACGCTCAACGGAAAACCTTAAATGAAACTTTTTTAATTGCCATGCAAATGAAGGAACAACTGCACAAATAAAGAAACCATTAACATAGCGCCGAATGCAGTTTCGCATTACGTTGGGGACGAAAGCTTGGGAAAACGCAAGGATGCGTAGCAGTTATTGCAACTAACAAGCGTTCATCTATGGTTGCGTTAGCACAAATATCTGATTAGGTGGCGACCAACACAGAAGGCACGAACCACTTGAATTATGACAGAACGTACGAATCATTTACAAGTGCAAGCAGTCACTTCAGCAGATGGACTGCCCTGTTCGAGGCAGTGTGACAAGCTTTTCGATATTGCATCGGTGGCTTTTTAACGACTCGTCACAAGAGCATCCATTGCAAAAAACGTTTAACTTTTATTCACGCGGGCAAAGCTTGAAAGCAGAGGGTGCAATGACGAAATCAAGACAAGTATCTTCAACGGCTTTGCTTCTTTCAAGCTGAAGCAAAATTTTTTCAAACGACACCACCTGCTTGCATTGTAGGAACGGATGCGGTTGTGAAACGAGCAATTTCAATTTAAACGGAATATTACGAAGAACAATTTGCAGAAAAAGTTTACGAAGGCTTCAGTCGCTTGAGTGTTCCAATGCAGGCGCGCAAGGTTGCCGCAGAGGGCGGTCAGCTTGATTGCTTTGCAATTTCCATGACTGCAGATATACTGCTCGCAGCAGGTCGTGGTGTCGAGAATTGAACAAGACACTTTTCAACCACAAGTCTCGAGTAAAACGAAGTCTCAGCAAGTTACACAGTTCATGGATTACATTTTTTTGCTATTAAATACCCAAGCTACACAACGTGGTCGCACAACTTAAAACGAAAACTGGACGCGCCTTGGTTCGTGCACTAATGATGCTCTTTGCCTTCGGATTGTCTTTGCGAATAATGCTATAGCTATATTTGAAGAACATCAGCCAAGAAAGTCTAACAGGTCTTGCTTTCCTAAAGCCTGAGTGGGCGGTTGGTTGCTCTGCAAAGCTTGCGAATGCATCGGGGCCCTCTGTGGGGCAAGAATGCCGCCTGACGCCATCGCAGGCGTTGCCATTCTCTGCGAAGGAAAAGTATTGCTTGACATTGGCGGCATCGCAGACATTGTTTGGGGCATTGAAGGAACATTCTGCATTTGATTTAAAGTCCTCTTGGATTGACAAGACATGGTTAGTAAATTGTCTAACGACGAACCACCCGTATGCTTGGCCCGAGCCTGCGTTTGCAATGCCGTTGCGTGCGTCTGGAGCCCCATCATTCCCGAGTTGTATGAAGGAAAGCGGCCGGGGTTGCTCGCGCCGTTGAATGACGACATCCCGACGCCGTTTGCCGCTGGTTGTTGCTGCCACGAAGGAGCACTTTGAGTCACTGCGTACGAGCCTTGGATCGGCGTTGCCTGGTGAAACGACATGCCCGGTGCCGGCCTCGGCATGAAGTTTGCCCCTTGGGAGCCCATCATCATTCCCGACTGCTGATTCGATTGTGATGTCATTGGCGATGTCATCAGTTTCAGGTTGTTCTCCATCAAAGTCGAAGTTAAATCTTTAGGCTGCGCCTGTTCAAAAGATAAAAAGTAAAACTGACACAAGAACGCATGAAAATGACACAAAAACAACGGAACAATCATCAACTACCTTCGTTTTGCTTTGGTTTGATTGAGTGACGGGCTTGGCTAGATTGAGTGGCTGTATATTGCCTTCCACCTTCATTCTTCTCTCTTGATCTTTCATTCTCGCCAAACGCTGTTTGTCCTCCAAAGACAGATGAGGTTTGGTTGTGGGAGGCTTGGCGTCGGGGGGAGGTATTGGTTTGCTCAGAATATCGTCAATAGGTTTCACCTGCCAGGCCGCAAAATATGGATAAATAAAAAAGAAGTACACGAGTTTAATGCCTCGTCAACATTCCTCTGAGCTCAAAGGCGACGGGACAGCTTTTGGTTTGGATTTAGACGCTGCAATTTATCAAACTGCTTAGGAACATACTTTCCCGAAACATAAATTATATGAAACGGTTTAAAGGTCGAATCAGCAAAAGCTTTGCTTCCGTGACAAACAAAACTACCCTGAACGATGCAAAACTCACGTCGCCCTGGTTGGTTGCCGGGGTGCTCTCGTCGTTCCTGGTGAAGCTGAGCGCTGAGTCTTGCTCGATTTTCATTCGACTTAATTGCTCGAGTTTCGTTTTATGTTCGTTTTCGACTCGTTGAAGCATTTCCTTGACGAAAAAACATTAAGTACCGATTGGATCAAACTGACTTGATGGGCAAAAACTTTAAGTATTACTGTCATGAAATCAAGACGAGAGAATATTGAAGATCCTACCAACGCTGTCCAGTTAAGCTCTATCCAACAGTTTGTTAGACCTCTTTCAAAAAGGTGGTTCTGGCCATTATGTCACTATGAAGAACATTTTCAAAAACTATTTTTTGCTGCATTGAACCACAAACGTCTGACTTCTTGCGTAAAAAAGCTCAAATCCTCAGTCATCCACTTTTTGATCAGGCTAAGCATATGACACACACATGCATGCGAACAACACATGTTCTGCAATACACTGTGTAACAAAGAGGTAAACTTGATTTTATTGACAACTACTGTTTCCATGAAAAAATTTCTAACTTGTCCCGTAGTCTCGGCCTGGCTGATGAACCTGACTCAACCTCATGAGTCTAAATTAAGAGCTGGTGCGTTGTAGCATTAAACTAACATTTTTCGTTTAGCAAAGCTGTGAAAGCTGCAATCAAAGCATAAGCGGAATCTCTGGAACACTTCGGAACGCACCATGCACAAAATGCTGCCCTAGAATCCAAATAAAATCTACAAACAAGATTTTTAAAAGATTTTACGCTGCAGGCTTAATCATACAGCAACCCTACAATTTTTAAGCAGAACGCGGAGTGCATGAGGGTTTTGACAGCACAACACACGTAGACTGCAGCATGAAGCACCAGGCCAGCGTGTGACATTGAAGCTTTGTACAAGCCGTGGTTGTGGAAACGCACCATACACCAAGATTCGAGAAATCTCAAAACTCAGCACTTGAAATGTTGACCTAAAATTCATTTTTTTCAAGCGAGCAAGACACAGATTCGTTAAAGTTGGACGACACGACGGTAGAATTACCTTAATCACAACCATAAAGGAAGTGTACTGCTTCAAATTCAAACTGCTTTCCATCGAAAGGGGAATTAGGAATGGTAAGCCTTTGCTCGCCATCACTTCTTTCGTTATTCCTGGAACAGGTGAGAGAAAGCGAGTCAATCATAGAGAATGACATTTTCCTTTCTACAAAGTAAACCGTAAGTTTTCATGATTAAGTCCTGTGTGTCTGTATGAATCTTAAGTAATTGCTGCATACGTGACGGCTTGATCTGCGAATTACTAGCCTCACAGCAACATTGCCTTGTCACGTTTTATTAACAGAGGACGTAAACAACATGTTTCAAACAGAGGCATGCCCGCGATCTCGAGTAACGAGAACTGTTGACTTGGCGCTTTTACTGTTTAAAAGGTAAAAGGTACCGAAGTTCAGTGAGCGGACACACGGAGGTGCTGCACGGCACAAGTTCAGTCGTACCTAGTTTATCGCTGTTAAGAGTTGTCTGATACACTCCAAGTATGCCCATCAAAATTCCTGGTTCGCGTGATTTGATTTGCGGGAGAAAAGACAACACCTCGTCCTGCACGAACCACCGGTCGAAGTTGTGAATCACTTTTCCAAGACAGACCAGGCCGTGAATCCGCAACTGCAAAAAGGAACCTTTTGATGACAAACAGCGCAGGCTTCCTTGTTCTTTCGCATCGAAATATTTGGCTGTGCTTTAACTTCATCTGCATTTGAGAACTGCAGTAAACGACTAAATCGCACAAGGGCTCTTATTGATGACGTAATTAATGGATGAGTTTGCACATGTGTGGCGGGTAATTTACACATATTACGGGTATAAATTGGAAACCGGTTATTGGCTTACTTGAAGAAATGTGGCTAGCTACTAAATCACTCACTTTAAAAAAATTATCTATCGGCTTTACTATCCAAACTGCAAACATTACTAGCGCTTCCTCAAAAACACTTACTGCTGTTGTGCCTCCTTCTAGGACTACCTTTCGGATTCTAGGCAGGATGCTGTTTTTCATGGATGTGATTTCGACCTGATCAGAGAAGTTGGGGATTATACTCAGACATAACTCTTGAATCTGTACTGACGGAGCTGCAAGAGCGGACGCCAGCATCGGAAGCACGTGTGCGTTGATCTTTTCCCTGGGAGTTTTCGTCAAGAGGAGGTCCATTTTCTGGAGCAGGATGAGCAGAACCTGAAAGGGACCAAGCGCCTCACTGAGAATCGAAACGGCGCGTACGGCATCAGAAGTCAGTTAAACCACGCAGCTAAAGTGTAAGAGTTAGATTTTTTACTGTCACGCAGAACGGTGAAAGCTTGACCACTATCGCGATAGACCGCCTCGTTAGCCAAGCGAATAATGCGTTCAGTAAGAGCTGGTATAGGCCGCAAGTTCAAACCTCGGTCAGATTGAACCAAGATTTGCAGCTTCTTGTGCCATGCTCGCATTGGGCTGGGCGAGGGATGAAAGTCATGGACGTTAGCTTTTTCTATTCCTGTGAACACGCATTCCTCAACAGGAAAAACAAATTAACTGAAGCAGAAGTCTTCGTACAGTACTGTATTTACCAAACGTGCGAATGGCAGTGACATGAAACACAAAAACTCTGATGCTGCGAGAAGGTAGACATCCAGGAACTTACCTGGATAGGTTTCTGGACTTTGAACACAGGAATGAGAGCAGGGAAAATGATTTCTATGTATTCCTTATTGTCACAATCTTCCGCAATGAGAAGAACGTTGGGCAGAACAAATGGGATCATATCATGGTTGGAGAATTCGGATGTCAAACATGGAAGAACACGTTGCATCACAACTCTCTATAATATGCAACAGTTTTTCAAGATCATGATGGAGTCAAACACAAAGCACAAGGACATTAAGAAACAAAACATTTGCTTGGTGGAAGTAGTTTGATTTCAAAACGTCGAGTTCGAAACGTTCGTCTTTGGTTGCTCGTATACATACTGTTTGAACACGTTCGAATTTGCCAGATTGATAAAAAAGGTTTGGTGTTTGGGGAAGCCACTACGATCTCAACATTTCACATCTGAAAAGCTGGAATAGCCGATTACGAGAACCGCAAATACCTGTCAGGATTTGGTTCGACACCAGTTCTATAGGATTTTTGAGGCCTTCGCGGATACGTTTCTCGCGGTATTGGAAGAAATTACATTCCGCCTTGATGTGGAGCATTAAAAAGTATTTTATTCGAACTTAAACTTATCGTAATTAACAAAAATTAGGCAAGTCAACAGAAAAATAAGCAACGCCTTTTATACCTAAAGGTATCAGTTTACTACACTCTTTAGCAATGAAAAAATCACTTCATGGCCAGATATTACAGTATAGGAATTTATTAAAGGTTTGAACAAACTTGACAGCTAGCGTCTTTTTCACCAGAAAGACGCAGGACAAGTTCAGTTTATGTTTGAAAGCCGTTGAATCACTTGTTTGTGGTGTCTCGCCAGTCATCGAATCTGGCAACACATCTTACGGGAGAGGAACACAATGTAATGGCATAGCATACATATCATTTAGTTTCTTCATATGCTATTTCAACTCAAAATACGCTGTAGGCCTTGCGCGTACAAAGGTCAGGAAAATTTTTCCTAAGATGTTGCTCATTTTGAGACTCCGACAGCCTATGCTACCATTAGCATTGTCTTAACCAGGGCTGTGGAACTGGAACTCAAATTTCAGGCTCCGGCTCCAGCTGTCTAATTTTTTGTCTCCAGCTCCGGCTCCAACATCTAGAAGTTTTTGGCTCCAGTTGCAGAACGATTTGGTCCATTGAAGACTAAAAACCATTGCATTATTCGTATAACTCGCTTGCCCAACAAACTATTTTTGTGGAACCGAAACCCAAATTTCAGGCCCAGACTTCGGCTCCACCATCTAAAACTTTTTGACTCCAGTTCTGGCTCCAGCCATCCAAAATTGGTTGGGTTCCGGATCCACAGCACTGGTTTTAACTGCCATCTTTGCAAAAACTAATGCTGACTCACGCAGTGTAATCTTGTATCAACACAGTATTGTAGCGACTACGCATGGCATGCACACACAACCGTTTAGTTGACGTGGTAGCCAAAATAATTTGCGACTTTAGGATCGTTAAAAACAAAGACCCAATACATAAACCCATATTTCAAGACTGCAAGTAGTAAAAAGGGGATAGTAATTTGCTTTTCAAGCCAAGGTTCAAATTTAAGACCACTTTCATACATGGAGCATAAAAAGAAACATTTAGGCTAATTACCTTAGGCATTTGCGGCAAAATTTTAGGAAGTCCTTTGAAAAATTGAGACTTCTGCAAATTTTCACGCTGCAATAATGTGTCCAAATACAGCAAAGTCTTTACTCCCACATGCTCAAAAAAAGGAAGCTGAAAATCAAAGAACAAATCGATTACGAAAATATAAGAAACAACGCGAAGCTCGCTGTAAAAGCATCCTGTGGACAAAATGACCAAGAGCTGAAGAGTTGCGCTCAGAGCATTCGGAACATTACGAGCATTACAAGAAGTCTACTTGAATCAGAGAAACTTTTTCAGAATGGATAGGACTGATGAAACGTTTTCAGAAGAAATTCTTTTCACAGAACGGTGTCTTCCAGCAACGAAACTAAACATAAAACCGTTGTCTTCACATGTGGCTTGCACGAGAACGAGAATTTCATCTCCGTCAGTGCTTCGCAAAATAACTCTTCATTTTCACTTCTGATAATCTAGGACATAGACAACTAACCACCGACAAGTATGGAGCAGACAGCAATGCTTACTTTGGACATCTGATCAGCATCAGGCCTAACCGTGGGATCAGGATTGATCAGCATCTTTTCATGATCTCTCACTTCACTAGGAATTCTTTCAAGAACTCCAGGACGCAAATTTTCAAGCTGGAAAAAAATCGTCACAGTACGTTTCAAAGCCACGGGGATCATATTCCTAAAAAGTGTTAAACGAAATTCTTTGTTCATATAAGCAAAATAAAAAAACGTGGAAAAAAGATATCTGTTGCAAAATCTGTTCCAAAACATTTTCAACAGTATTTCAGCATTTTTAAACAGCTCACAACCGAAATTTGTCAAACAGACTGTGGATTCCATAATTTACCTGATCTGCATGACGAGCCATTGCCTTGTATACACCTTGAGGACTGCATTCAAGCAACGTCTTCCCCTTGTAATAAATAGCATACAAAATTGCTCCAAGAGAAAACAAATCATTTGCTGTATCGCACGACTTCTTAAGGATAATTTCAGGAGCCAAGTAGTTTGGATTCGGTAAAGCAGGAGGTGGCAGAGTTGTGTCCCAATCTTTGCAAATAAAGGATGGCTGGACCAAAACAAGCAAAGATGAAATTTAGAGCAGAGGTCAACAATAGCAGTCGAGTCAAGGATAGCAGAAAACAGCTGCATTACTTCCTAGTTTAATGTAACCTCCCTGATGTTTCTTTTTAACTCCACACAACTTTTGTTAATAAGATCATCATAATCAAATGGACAAACAATATCAACAAGCTGACTTGGGGAATTTCAATCGCAAGGTTTGAACTAATTGTAAAACTTCAATTTCATCATCAGTGGGTCACAAGCATTACCCATAAGTTGTGAAAGCAGATGGGGTTGACAATTTGGAAACAGTCTTGACTTCCCTTGTGCAGTTTAAACACCAACAGCAGCAAGTACACCGTGTACTTTCAAGCAATGCAACTGCAATCTGTGGACAATCTCCACAATTCATCTATCTCAGTCACTACCCCAGAAATGTACTGATTCCGGGCTTAGCTAGTCTCTGACAATACTTAGCCCAACAGTTAATGCCGCAGGAAATCAATTTTTCACTTTTCAGAATAAAAGAGAGCTACCTAAGGCCTGGAAAAAATTGTGTAAAAATTTGAAACCGTACATTTCTAGGGAATTTTCCACATGTAGAATAACTGTACTGCATTGTTTTTTTACTGTTGCATGCGCTTTTATTTTGACTTATTACTTTATAAAGTATTTTAGCTCATGATATATCAGTATCAAATTTTATCTGCTACTTACTTCAGAAACAGATCCAGTGTTGGATATGCAAAACTCGAAGCCTGCAAGTTTCCATGCTCCTTGCTTGTTGACTATGACAGCTTCAGGACATAGATTGCCATGGACCATTTTCACACCGTTGTGAAGAAAAGCCAAAGCCTCAGAGATCTAAATCAAGTAAAGCAAATACATTGAAATAAAAAAATGAAAAAATGGATGACTACAGTTTCTAATTATGTCTGTGAAGCAATTTGTACAAAATTTAATTTTCCAATTGCCCAACCATAGAGAAATTTGCACTTGCATTGACAGCAGTTTGTGTTTTATTCTTCAGATAAGTGTTCTATATTTGGAAAACTATCTTCCTCCCATTCACAATGGTAGAGTTCAGACTGTCACAGTGCTTTCAGTCTGAACTGTATGTTGCAGCAGGGTACAAAATAACCAGCCTTAAAGATTGAATATTTTATTGCTATGGATTTTGGAACAAATGCACCAAGCCTAAGGCTTTACATTCAAGTACGACTTACTAACCACAACACAAAGACCAGTTCGTAACTGGTCAACTAAAAGTCAAACACTGTAAAAAAAAACTAACACATTTGTTTAAACAGCTACTGAAGGCTTGGTGAAGCAAACCACTGCAAATAAATTAGACATGAGTTGTTCATGTCATTTAGTGATGAACAGGTTTTACATGAAAACCTTAAGCAATGATCTTCACTGAACAGTATCAAATGAAGAGTATGAAAAGATCATCACAAATCAACAGTCTGAAAATGGTGTCAAATGCCCAGGTCTCACACTAACATGTTCTCAACAAAGTTGCTTTAACAAACAGTCCTGAACAAACCACTATCAAGTCATGGAACTACAAGAACTTTGGAGTAACAAGTGGCCCATATTTGTGAATTGTCAGGTTGAATGAAATGGACCACTAAACATCTCCTGCTTAAAACAAACAAACAATTCTATACATAACAAGCCATTGGCTTAACAAAAGCCATCGCAGGTTGTAGAGCAGGGATCCCAAACTAAAATTGCTCCAAGGACAGCATTATGACGCTGACACAAAAATGGTGGTACCCGAATCTTACTAGGAACAGCTTTGACATCTTATTTCCTGCAAAGGTATTGTGAATTATAGGCAAATACTTTATCTCCAGCAGTCTCTAAATTCGCTTAAAGAAACTTGTTCACTTGCTGGTCAAGCACTTTTAAACACCGGTGAATAAACTAGTGTAGATAACCTAAATCTTGATTATTTGAAAATTCCAAAAAAGCATCACAGGCGCCACAAAACCCCTGTGTGGCCCACAGGTCAGGTGCTTGAGACCCTGCTTTGGAGTATCAAAATCAAACAAAACCTTTAGCATCACAATACAAACAATTGTAACATAAGTTTTGCAATTGAGCATACTTGCATAAGTCCATATTTTACTTCTACTTCATGCAATTCATATGACACCAAATCCTTTGGAATATCTGAAATGTTTGTTCTGCTTCCAAGAACATTTGCCAGACTAGCAAATATGGGTTCAGTGCAAAACACAATGCTTTCCCTGCACAACAACACGTACAGCATATTTTCAAAAATATATAGCAATGATCGCTATCAAGGTTGTGGAATAGGAGGTAAAATGTCTGAATTCCAACTCCCGGCTTCCAAAATTTTCTGACTCCAATCTTTAGTTACAGAATTTCCGACTCCTTACGTAACATGAGCGAAGTTTGGCTGTCAACAATGGCAAAGTGAGCTAAAACTATTTTATAAATAAGCATTTTGTTATTGTCACCAGATACATGGGTTAAGGCTTTGAATTAAACTATTTATTTACAGAATATTTACTCATCATAAAAATTTATTCTGTTTGCTATGAGTAGCTACTATAACATGAATGAATAAAAAAATAACAAGAGCAACTCTTTGGCGTCCGCTATTTTTGCAAAAAAAAACAGCAGTTTTTGGATGCTTACCAATGCCCTAGCTCCTCCGCCGATTGCGCTAGAGAGCTGTTCAACGGCTCAAACGGATCGGCCAGTCTAGTAGATTGCACTCGAAAAAAAAT
>JGI24159J19872_10009961_pt1 | contig 12460 bp, 6 predicted proteins | sample Ectturendosymbi4_FD_19872 | JGI IMG/M metagenome (IMG submission 19872)
AAAGGAAATGTCTAATTTTATATCAGACTCCAACACTTTGTGCAACTGATGATGTTAGCTGTAAAATATCGGCTTTCCAGTTCAATTTTGCATCAATAAAAGCTCCCAAATACTTTGATTCATTTGTCTGCATTAACATGTTACCATCAAAATTTAGCAAAAATGATGACTTTATTTTTCTTTGGCTGGATGGAATAACAAATAGTTAGTTTTAATACAAATCAAAGTCTTTTGCTTGTAATACAAATCAAAGTCTTTGCTTGTATTCAGTTATGGTTGTGGAAACAATCAGGTGCAACAAAAACGAATGCTAATATCAGTCTGGTTTTGTGTGTAAAGATGTTCATGCCGCATTGAATCACTGTAATGGTTGTTTTTCCGTTCTTATCAAGATGTTGCAGTGAGCTGGCAGACTAACTGTTCAATTTGTTGAGTATGAGGCACATGCGTTCAACACTGTTGACTGATGATTGTTTAATTGAGTGACACATTGTCTTTTGAAAGTTGAGTTATTGTTTTACAATTAGAATAAACCTTGTCAATAGCTAAATAAGCGTTGTCAGTAGCTGACTTGAAAGATAAATAAATGTTGAACCCAGATACATCAACAACTATTCTTCGTAAAGGCATTGGTGTAGATAGATTCAGTAAACTACAACAGAGCAATGAATGATTTTTATGCTTTCATGATCATCATGTGCAGACCTGCAAACCGAAAAGCTGAAGGTGTCAAAAACCTACACTAAACAACACAATCTTAGTTACATTGATATAATGCTTAATGATTGCGTTATGATGAAACTGACGGTTGTATTTCGGTGTGCATTGATTGCCTATTTGATGTTCTGTGAATGTTTTCCAGCTGTCTGTCAGCCAGTAAGTGACACTCGCAATATTTTCTGCTGTCTTCGTAACAAAATATTTCATGCCTTGTGCAGGTATCGCAGATATTAGTGAGACAAGGTGTTTGCACGAATAGAACATTTTTTCCTATCATTGCATTATAATTGTGCGATGTGCAGATTTCGACAAGTCTGTGTTTGCACAATCAATATATTTTTCAATAAGATTTAATACAACACGTAGAAAAGTGTATTTACCAAAAAAATATCCTCAAAACACTGAAGGACGCATTTTTTAAACCTACGTTTAAATACTATGGAAGCAAAAACGATTGTTGACGGTGGACACTACGTTTTTTTTAGGTAAATGAAGAAAAGAGTCCGAGCTTACAGTCCATCCTGTTTTTTTCATTTTCTCGTTCGACTTGCGTTTGATAGCCTTGTGTTTTTGATCTACGAGTGATGCGAGATGTTTTGCTTTAATTCACTCCAGCTATCTTAGCAGCATCCTCAAAAATAGTCTTAAATCACTTGCGGTGACTCAAACTACTGTCGCTGATTTTGAAGCTCCATCCGCGTGTAATTTCAACTGCCTGCTAACGTCAGCACTTTTGCAACAGTTTTAATAAGAATAGAAGATCAGCTCTTGGTATACAGCCAATTATGTTATCTTGCGACACAGCGTTTGCTTGCTGCGTATGTTCTAAAAGATTGTATTCAAATTTTAAGTTTCTTTTATGAACCAGTGATCGAAGATCATGTCAAGTTATTTCTTGTAGATTTGCACCGTGAGTTAACTGTTGTTACATCATCGTGAAAATAATGAAACTCGCCGAATCGCATTGATTAGCTACTTGATGAAGGTGCGTGGTAGTTCGCAAATCCCAACATGCTGTATGTCTGATAGGCATGAAGGCAAGTTGCCACCGCACGCAACATGGTGCTAGTTAACAACCGAACGCTTCAACGTCGAGTGTCGTCGGTTATGCAAGATATGCGAAACCTTGCCAGTGTCGCCACAAAACAGCGAAGCGAACGCGATATGAGACGCTTTTCGCGTTTTGCCGTGAAGTTTGGAACGAGTTCGACGCTGATAGTTGAACAGTTTCACGAGCAACTTACGTCGGTTGCCCCGGTCGATCCATGCAGTTACTTAGCAGCCAGGAGCTGATCGAAAAGACCAAAAACGGTTTTGCGTTGCTATCCGCAATGCGTTTGGTAATCGTTAACCACTCATTACACATCTGAGCAGTGGGATCATCATCCATGTTTGCTGTTTCAGTAACCGCGTTCATGTCAACCGTTTNAATATAAAAGCGTACACTTCGCTGAGTTCACTTCGCTTGTTGAACGTAGCAGCTGAACGGAAGCTGCGTCGTCACACCTGAGTAAANAGCGTCGGTGAAACATCCTCACCGAAAAGAGGCGTTTTAGAAAGGTTTGGTTTTTAATGTTTGTAGGATAGCTGACCACAGGCGGTGCACGAAANCCGTGGAAGGTCCTGATGATATTCCTCTGGCATTGCCCTACGTTAAAAGCATGGGCGGGCGTAACATCTGCATCGTTCAATCGTGTCTGCGTCGTTCAGATGCAGGCTTGAATGCTTTAAGTAGTAAATCTTAACCGCCAAACTGGTACGAGCTTGTACACTTCGCGCAGCTTCCCTTTCGCGAAGCTGAGGTTGTTAACCTCCGTGTGATGCGCGGGTGGCTTGCATGCTTCCTGTTTGCTGCCCGAACGTGTAGGTGCGTCGCGTATTCGTCACGAGGCTCAGTAACGCCGGTGCTTTGAGCGCAGCAAGCACCCTGCCGCGCATTCATTCCTTGCGCGTGTTGTGCGTCATTCCATACTTAGCTGCGTACAAGAGAGAAGACAGAACCGAATTAGCTTCGCTGGTAGCGAGGTCAGCTTTAATAAAGACCTTATTTGCAGGTTTCAGCACAGCAGCGGTTAGAGCTTGGACAGCGATGATGATGCTAGTGCAGTGTTCTCCAGATTCAAGAATGAGAAGTAGAGTTGGCAGTGATAGGCACCAGCACTGAAATCGGAATTTGCGTGAGCAACAGCGACGTCGGATGAGATGAACAGACATGTTTTGGAATAAGAACTTCGAGATAAAAACAATTTAAAATTTTGCGAATGTTTCTATGCAAAAAGGAAATCTCAGTGATTTGTAATGTTTGCTGCTATTATTTATGACAGTAACTCGAATGAGAGTATGCCCTGCTTAGTAACTTTCAGTGACCAATGGTTGGTCGACAGTAGGTAAATCAAATTTCAGGCTGTTTTGTGAAAAACAGCTTGAATTTGTTACCTAAAGTCGGCTTAGCCACATGCTCCGCCGCCAACGGCATAAAGTTCGCAGAATTTTCTAAAAACTTAAAATTCCAGGCTGCTGTTGACTATGCTCAGTTCACCTTGTGTTTAAAAGCGTTGCCTGGTGTGTAATGAACATCAAACGCTTGCTTTATTTTGCGTCAGTTGTATCCAACCGTGATAGCTATTATTATAAGTTCAGCGTAGCAACCCATGCGGACTTGGTATTTGTTTAAGTGAAATGCTGTGGTGGGAAGGGATGTAAATCTGTTGGCTTTGTTAACCACAAAATGGTTGGCGCGCATTTTTTGAATATCTGGATGTTGCATTCTGCTTGGAAGCTTTTTTAGAATTTGTCATTTAAGCTTTTCGAAACCTTGTCTCCCAGTTACAATGTCAGCAAAAGTTAGTAATTTCGTCATTGGCAGTTTCCGGAATCTGTTTACTAAATATTTCTTCTAATGAAAACAATCAAAAAATCTTAGAAAGTACCATCGTCCAACTAAAAAAGACCTTAAGCTTTTTTACTCAGTTTTTCAATTTCTTATTGGTCCTTCGAGATTTTAAAACGTTGTGCATGTGTGTGTTGGCATGGAAACTTCACTGCCTGGGTGTTTATATCGCTTTGTTTGTTGAGAATGATCAAAGATCTGGCTTTGGTGTTTTTTTCTTCAAAACAAACAAGACTGTTGCGTGAGTAATATTACTGCAGCCGGCAAGCTTTGTCATTAATTACAGAAAGGCCACGTTAAGCATGCTTGCATGGGAACTCAGTTTCAAACTAGGATATGTATAGTCATGCACAAGCAGTTTCGAATAGGTTGTTTAGGTCTTGGGTCTATAACATAAACGGTGTTGCTGCTAGAATACTGTTTCATCTGTCTTTCAATTCTTTTACATCTTTTTGCTGTGTCTCTATGGATGTTAGGAAATCATTGTGGTAACATCCTTCACTAAGCTGTCTAGAAAATGTCATCATAAGAAATTAGCTCAGCACATAAATTTCCACGCTCTGCGACGTACATTCTATTCCAAGCGACTTCGATAGTGATCTTGTGATGTACGTTTGAAGCCTAGGCAAGTTGGTGGTGTGTGTTGTGACAAAATTTTTCTGATTTTCTGCAGTCTTGTTTGTAATCAATATAAGTCAGTGGCTCCCAAAATTTTTCCGATCGCGTACCATTTTGGGTCCCGTACTGCATGTCACCATGTACCACCGCTTTCACGGAAAACTCAATCCACCAAATATCAATCGATCAAAAGCTTGGAAAACCAGATTTGACACAAATGCGACGTGAACAAAATGGCTGTAAGAAATTACAACGACCAATTTTGAAAACTAACGAGAGAAGTACACAAAATTCAGGAATATATTAGCAGAACGCAATACGAAAAACTGTAACTCTGAATGTATTTTTGTTTGCGAAGAAAAACAGAAGGTTCGCGTACCACAGTTTGAGAACCACTGCTATAAGGGGGTCCCGCGTTTATCCTTAGCTTGGTGTGCTGGTTGACGTTTGTCGAAGATGTAGTGTCGCCTCAACAGTTAACAGCTGTTGTTGTTGTGATGGCTGGTCAGTTCCAAGTTCCTTGTGCAGGAGTCTGAACTTGTCTGGGCGTCGTTTCCTGACTAGAAGATCGATCATGTGACAGTGCTGTGTGAAAAGATTTTCCTTGCAGGGTAAACGATAACATTCCACAAAAATAAGAGAATCATTAGACCTTTTTGTGCGGAAAACTTGTACATGTTATTAAGCAACTTCACTGAAGTGTTGTTGAAACTTTTCACTTTGGTCGTAGCCGTGTGAGAAAACGCGAGATTCGTAAACTGTTTTCACAGTCTTGAATAATGCTTTGTAAAGGTATATATTTACCTCTACGCTTCGTTAACCTGTTGGCGAAACCACACGTTTAACATTGGTATTGCAGTTTACAGTAGAATAAATTTTAGTGGTAACTGCACAGCTTACTGCATTCTGTATTTGCACGGGTAGACCCGTTTGTCCCAAAGACGTTACGCCACTCAGCGAAGAGTTTCTAGTTATATTTTGTTCAGTCGATAGCGATGAGTACAAGATACGTAGATACCGTGCTCTCGAAGTTACGAACTTTTGGTATACGCCGAGAAAACGGGTCGTGAAGACACACGGAAGAGGTTGTTACTGCGCAGCATTCACTGTCGTGTCTGTCATTGGCTTATTCAAATTCAAACAACGCCGGGAGTGCTGTAAAAATGTGTATGATGCGTGGTGTGCGTACGATGCAAGCGACAGTTGTCAATCCAACGAAGATTGTGAGCTTCGTCAAACCAAAGGAGATAGTGCACGTCCGTTGCTCTCGATATGTGCGATCGTCACGTTACTTGGTTACTTATTAACCGTCGGGTCATAAAATTTATTTTGCGGTCCCACAAATCCCTCTCTTAGCCGACTTGAACAAAATCCTGAAGCCGATCTTACGTCCAATCGCGGTTGAGCAGCTTGTTCGAGATGTCGCACATACGGACCTGTCTCGTTTTCGTCCGCTGTTGCCCGTTTTTTTAGTTCCCTTTATTGTTTCAAACTTAAACGCGTCGGTAAGTTTGTAAAAAGTCTCCAGAATAAGATTCCCGGGACTTCCTGCGCACTCGTTGCTGGTATCGTGGCCTCCATTTTAGAACAAAGTGTTTTTGACGAAAAAAATAACGTAAGCGTTTCTTAAATCCTACTGTTATTTCCATTTTTTCCGTGTTCGCTTGTTCAGCATCACCCAGTTAGGAACTCTGTGCTGTTGTGAAGACAAATTTCCGGGCGAATAAAACACCGCCCAGCACTGTCTTGTCATCCCGCAGGTAAATCTTTCAGCTTGTCGCGAAGCGCCGTTGGTCGCGCATGCCGATGCTAGAAGCTGTGGGCTTTGCCTCAAGGTTGGCTGGAACCAAACGTCGATGAATGAATCATCACGCTGCCATTATTTGTTGTTGTTCTGACTTGGACAACAGCAGCAATTGCTTACATATTGGCGTGTGAGTGCCACAGCAGTTGCGACTGCGCGTTCATGACGGAAGTTTCTCAGTGGTGTTTCGTTAACCTGACTTGCAAGCGAGTTCTCACAAAGCAAATAACCAATGTCCGTTCTGTTTCACAGTGAAGACGGCAAGGTTTTCACTTGGGATGTGCGGCACGCCAAGTCGATTCTGCAAAATTTCGATCAAAACAATGTCGACTCTGCTTCCACCAACACTGGAAAATCAGGTAAAGATGTGTTGTGCGTTTTGGCAAAAACACATCGATGTCCAATCGTGGCATATCACGTAGATCTCTTTTCTCGCACCCGCTTTTCCTTGGGGAGGATCGCGGGCATCACATAGGATGCAAATTAATAACGTAGAAATTGCTCAGAGTGCATGCAAAACAAAGCAAACTAACCAAGAAAGGACGTTCAAGTTTTTCTGGGCGATTTTTATTTAGAGGCGATAATGTCTTAAAATTGACTCTTCTTAACTTCGCGTTTGATAATGCGTAATCTAAATCGTTTTATGGCAGTTCCAATGGCGGATATACTACAGACCAGAAACGCAATTATAAATCGTGGAAGTTCGTGTCTTATTAGGAACTATGAAAATCACAACCCTTATGATTGTTAAAACTTAATATGTGTTGTAATGTTTGGCTGAGAATGTAAAGTTTCGGGCACCCGGGCATTTATGCTATTGCCAGAGGTTAATGTTAACTCATTTAACATTAATGCAAAGAGTTGTATATCGTCGAACGTGATGCTACTACTTGAGTTTGAAAACATTTTGCTGTCTTGCTATCCCATAACTGTCAATGACATCAGTGTACGGTTGTCGTTCATATTAACTCTGGTTTCACAACTTGCGTGATTAAATACAATTTTGTTTTCGTGATTTTTTATTTGCTTCCCACCAGATTCGCTGTCGCAACCGCGAATACAAAGTTTGAATCTCAGCAAATATTAATTTCAAGCAAAAACGTTTGCAAGAACGTTCGCTTGTGTCCTTGTTTGCTCATAATCGAAATTGGCAGTGAGGCAAGGGGAAATTTTGTCCATTGTCAAAGCCGTTCTAAGTATGGTCGAGACCTGCAGCCAAAAGTCCAACCGCTGTTGCTTCCGCTTGACCATCTCGGATTTTCCTAGACGTAGTATCCTTGTTCCCGCCTTTCCGTAAATCAGTGCATGTGCGCTCGCTCAATTGCGTCGTGATTCCCGCATGTTGCTGTACGCTTGGTAAACTCGAGTATCCACCCACCCACCGTGCCTCGGCAGTTGATTAAAAATATGGAAATGTTATTCGGCCGGTTTGTTGCTATTCCGGGCTTGTGGTATTGAAATCTTGTAAACTCTTGACTTCTACTCAGCCTGTGATGATCCACTATGTGGCCGCAGTTGCAAGGCTGCTGACCGTCACACACCCTCGCTTGACTTTTCGCAACTCAAGTCTCGTCTCTGGTTAAGTTCACCTCCAAACTTATCTGACTGTAAATGATTGCTGTCGTGTTGAACTTGCTGAGAAACCTGATTCTCTTGTGTGGATCACAGAAAAATACTTTCTGGCCTGGACGCAAATGAACTAATCAGACGTCTTTTGCTTCCAAGGAAATAGATAAGTAGATTATGTTGAAATACTTCTCTCACAGGTCCAGCTGCTGCATGTGTATGAAAGGGTTCGTATACGGACGAAACCTAACGTGAGATGCAGTGTAATAAAATTAGAAAAAATAATGTTTATGAAAAGGACCAGTTAGAATTGTGTTGCCGCGGTGTAAATGCAGTCAATATGGAGACCGGGAGGAAGAAGTCAGGAAAACTTTTGCGAATCACTAAAGTAAGGACTACATTTTGTTCACAGTGCCGGACTCAAAAGGCAGAACTCACCATGGCCATATAAAGTACTGCTTTCCATGCCCCACTTAAAGACTGCATACCAAAATGATTTCGAACATTTTTGGAGTAGCAAGATCGGACATTTCTTCACGAAGTAGAATGGCAAAGTGCAACTGCGATTTTAATGCAAAGGGAAGCCGTCATGTCTCACTATTAGTTTCATGTGATTGTCTTACCAAAAAATGACAGCCAATACGTTTTCAGTCAGGCTTGGCCTGTATTATAACTTCATGTGGTGTAAAAGTTAACGATACTAAATTTTATTTGATTACTTAAGCTTAATGTACACTTTGCACGTGGGTTTCGTGTACGCATGTGCGCCCGTCGTAGGAACACCGAACAACCGAAGCAGCATTAATCGTCGCCACACAAACTGACACAGCGGACTTCTATAGCAGCAGGAGCAAACTGCTTGCGTTTACACCGCTCACTACTTCCGCGTTCCCGTCTCTGTTGCCATAAATCTCTAGAGCGTTGGGCGGTGATTCGCAGTCAGCGCTTGCTTTCGCTTTCCTGCTGTGAACCTCGCTGTCGAGCAGAGGCCGCCGCTCCACTCAACGAATGCGCTGCCACCTGCAAGCTCGCGCGTAACGCAACTGAACTTCATTGCTTCGTTGGCTGAATTCCGTTTCCGGGTTGTGTGCACTACGCTTCGATGGCAACACGCCCGTGTTGCTTAAACATTTTTGCAGTTTGTGGTGCTTTTCGAATCCGCGTTTTCTTTTTTTGTCGAAAATACTACCTGGTTGAAACAACTTGGTAAGCAGAATTTGTCCGCTGGTGATGCTGCTGGGTTGCCTTGTTGCAGTGACGTATGGCCGTTCGATTCTTGGTTTTGTAATGACGAACAATCACACGTGACTTGTGCAGAGTCTGCCCATTGATAAATTTTTTAACTGATAAGTTGCTTTTTCGTAGCGGGCGCCGCGCACGTGGGAGGTGTAAACTGCGTTCGCTTCAATGAGGATGGTCGATATCTGCTCACATTCGGCGTTGATCAACGGATGCGCCTGTGGAACGCAGACACAGGTACTGGCAAGCTCGTTGTCAGTTCATGTCAAAGAACAACTGTCGAAGGCAAACAAACGTGTACATTTTTGCGTTGCCTTGCCATTTATTAACCTTTCTGTATTTAAATAAATCCCTTGTGTTGTACTCCCTTTGTTCAATTAAATTGGAGATCTGATAAGTTGGACTTGGTTTCAGCCCTTGACTTCCAGATTCACTATTTTCAGTCCATAGAAAATTCGAAACACAACGTTCATTCCAGGGTACGAAGTTCTTGTACCTTTTGGCAAATATTAAACGACATTAAACTGACTTTTTCTTATATTCTTTAAACCAGGGATCTCCAAACTTTTGCCAGAAGACCACATAAGCTACTCCACAACTGTTCGAGGACCGGACATCTAGCGTAATGTGATTGTTTCGGGATAAGTTACATTCCACCAAATCAACAAAATTTTCGTAGAAATATTATTTTTCATTATTGACAAAATGGCTTCGCCAGGCCAGATTTGGCCCGAAAGCCGTAGTTTGAAGACCCTGCTTTAAACGTTTCCCACCATACTAACACGAACTCCCGTGGTGTTCGGGGACTTCCTAAAACAAAATGATCGGAGAATACAGCGTAGCATCCGTTTCCGTTTTTTGCCCACACGAGTATGAAAAATACAGCGACATGGGCATGCCCTGGCTGTTACCAGGTAGCTTTCCGAATTATCGGTTTGAAATATTCCGTTGCACGGCTACAGTAAAATCCTGGAAGGATTTAAACGCTAGATGGTGTGGTAAGAAGCGATACGTTTGTGCAGTTCCTGTTGTAGATCCAGCGTGACGACCAATAAGGTCAGCAGGACATTAATGTCCTTGTGTCGATTTAGAAACGTATATGAGCATCTAGTCCACGCATTTCAGTGTCCTGTCTGTCATGCCTGAGTGGTTAGAAATCATCTTTTTTGCGTGGTGCGTTGACCATCGTATGTTTTTCCTACAGGACAAAATACTTTAGTAAATTACGGGCGAATCGACAACTACTCAGATCACCTCCCCGTGCACTGCTGCCTGTATAACGGAGGACCACTGTCCTCAGTTGCCTTCGTCCCAAGTGGTCGGCAAGTGCTCATGTTTGATCTTTACGCCGGTCACTTCTTGAAGCGGCTCACCGAGAACTTCAACCACATCCGGTGCTGCGAACTGAACCCTCATACACAGGTGGGCGGATGAATATTGGTCAAACATTGCTCGTTGCTGCGACCAAACCGGCCACACTCGCCGCTTAAAAGTAACTGCACTCGTTGAACAAGTAAAACGGAAGATCGCATGCATAACGGCCTTAGGTTGCGGAAATAACGTCCGAAACAGATACTCGGTTTAGTTAAAGCTTTGTCAGCAAACCGCACTCCTTGCGTCATAACTTCCTTGAATGTCTTTAGGAGTTCTTCGCCGCCGCCCAGACATCCAATATATTGATGTGGGTCCCGGAAGGCGACGAAGCTGCGCAGCATGCGAGCAAGAGCAGCGCGTTGAACGATCAACATGCGAGCAGCGCTCGTGCCCAAGAGGCGGTCGCAGCCCTGTTGCAGGATGAGTGGAGCGACAGCGATTGAGTTCTTTGCTCTCGATCGAGGACAGTCGACTGCGCGGCGGCGGCCATTCAAATGGAGGGAGGGGCTGCGCTGGTGCGACGCAGTTCGTGCGGATGAAAAAAGCTCCGTTGATTCGCAACGTTGCACGTAGCGAAGATGCGTTGGTCTTAAACGTTACTGACCATAGACGATGTAAAGGCATTGCTTTAAACATTGTTGGACGTTGAGGATATGCCGGAACACCAGGCGAGGGTCATGCACACTGCATCAACCATTTATTGCTATTGTTGCTCTTTTATTGTTTCGCTTTGATCTGAGGTTGTCGATGTGTTGCGGAGCGAAAGAGGTTCTACGTCATTGCATGTTTTGTTCATTGCTCATCTTCTCTGACTCTCTTAGTTAAAAATTTTTTAGACTTCCTGATGTTTTTCAGCAACTAATGGTTGGTATATGTTTGCAATCCGTTCAGCTATGGTTGAACGAATCACTAATGTAACCGGAATATATTACGATCGTTGGAATTCAATAAAAATCATTTTCTGCTTTGTAAGATTCGCTCGCAGGTTCCTGTAGGATATTACCGGAGTCGACCCTGTTCTGCTTGTGACGTTTTATTTTTCGCTTAAATTTCTTTCAAGCTATTTACAACGTATTTGGCGACGCCCGATGCGCGATAATTTTGATCAGTTTTGCGAAACTGCCCAAGTTATACCGTTGAACAGACCGGACGTGTCATTGACACAGCAGACTTAGCGATGTCAGGGGACACTACGGGAAGGCGTTGCTGTGGACACATTTGTGCAGAAGAGACCTTGCAATGAGTTTCCGTGCAAGCGCAGACATGCGTCAATCACTACATATGAAAAGGAACACGCTAGCACTTTGATTAATGGACAATGTTTTTGCTCCGTTTTCTGCCACAAACCCCAGCAAGCTTTTCACTGCAGTGCAATTTCTAAAACACATTCTTTGGAAATTAGGAAAGTAAGCTGAATTTATTGCAGGTATTTAAATCAACCTGAAGTAGTTCATTCTATTATGGGCCATAATTTGAGAAAATGCGTGGAAAGGGCATAGACGGTAAAACCACAGATCATATACAGTAGAATTTGCCTAATTCGTCACCTCAAGGGGATTAGAAAAAAGTGACGAATTACGCAAACAGGTGAAAACTCTATTATAGAAGCTCGTATGCTTTATCATAGGAACTCGTATGCATACATAGTGGTCTTATTTGCAGTAAAATACAAGTTTATGACGTTATGCTTGAATAAAACAATTAATTCCTCTGCTCTAGGTGGACTCCTCCATTCAATCAAGCACCTTTTAAATCTTTAATAAACTTTTCCGCATTCTCTCAATGGAAAGTCGGGTCGCGCTTCGCACCTCGTGTATGAAGCGGATAAACAAATTCCAAGGTGCAACAGTTCTCAGATAAGCATCCTTAATTTGTTTGAATTCCCACGCGTAGGCCTACTAGCTGCTTAGACATCTGAAGCGAAACTGCAAATGACGAATTAGACGAACAAAACGCTTCTGAGGGATAGAAAGAGGTGACGAACTAAGCAAATTGACGAATTATACGAACAGAAATGTATACAAAAGATAGGAATTCTGCCGGTACCGATGAAAAAGTGACGAATTAGACGAGTTCTGTATTTACTTTCCTCAAATTTTGGATGCTCTGCGCCAGTGGTCCCCAACCTTTTTGTCTCCGCGGACCGGTCTATATTTGATAATTCTACCGCGGCCCACCAAAGGGGAGGGGGAGACGCAGATTGTTTTTAATTTACTTGTACTTGAACATGCATTCAAAATAAAATTAGT
>JGI24159J19872_10009963_pt1 | contig 12458 bp, 6 predicted proteins | sample Ectturendosymbi4_FD_19872 | JGI IMG/M metagenome (IMG submission 19872)
TTGTTAAATATATCAATGAATAATCATGATAAAATGTATTGTCATAGGATATCTTAGGGGTACATGTACATCTGTCGGAATGCTGAAGGGGTACATGGTAAGAGAAAGGTTGGGAACCCCTGAATTAGAGTAAAGCTTTTTGCAGCTGTTTCTGGTGCACCAGCTTGCTGTATCCGGCCTAAAGGTTACGTAATCTTCATTTCAAGACCATCGCAAACTTCTTGATAGCCATGGGTATTGCAAATATAACCTATCCTTGTTTCCAGTGTAAGCATAGCCTTAAATCAATATCGTTTTCAAGAGTTATAAAACTACATGCGTGAATATGGCGGTGATATACATTTTATATGTCTTGAGGCTGAAACTTTGGCTAAGAAGCGATTCAGTTTCAAAGTCTTCTTCATTGCGCTATAGTCACTGTTTAGCAACAACAGCATTCATTCTAGATATTTATTTGTGATGTCATATACTGTGACGGTTCAATCATAATTATGTGGAGCCTTAACCTTTTCATAAATGCTTTCCCTTTGCCTTGCTGGCAAGCAAAACATCAATGTTGTCAAGATATTCGACTCTGACCTACTGTACATAAGCTCAGTGTTTCAACTTTCATCTGATGTTAATTGCACCCACTCTATCCCGTAGTAAATAATTTGAAATAATTTAACTGCAACAAGAGTCAGCAGCAAAATCTAACGTAAGTAGCAAGGCGCTTTTTTTTGTAAGTGCTAAGGGAATTGACAGTGCCATTATCTTACAGATACTGAGATAACTTGCACAGGGGTGGATATCAAAATTTAGGGGCAAGCTCTCAGAAAAGGGCCCCAAAACATTGCCATTGCGAAAGGTAGATGTGGGATTACGTAGATAAAAGAGTTAAATTTGTTTCACATTTCAATTTATGAACTAAATTCAAGAGCATAATATACATACGAAAGGATCAAAAGTATGTAAAATTTTGCAGCTGGACTCTTGAAAGCTGCCTCCTTTGGCACATGTTCTCATAATTTTTGCTTTATTTTGAAAAACATAACTGCTTCAGAGCTTCTTTAAATGTGCCTCTAGAGTGGTACATAACCTTTTTAACTAAACAACGGTGCAAAGCACTCAAGAGGTGGCATGATATCTCTGGAAAAGAAGGGCCCGAGGCGACTTCCTGGTTATCCTTCCCTAACATCCATCCCTGAGCTTTGAATCTGTTTTATTGGCAAAGCATATGTGACTAATTTGAAACTAGATTGGAATTTTTTCCCATTAGGGCTTCAAATTCCGCAGATAAGGTATTGTATTTTTTAGAAGCCTGTGATTTGTACAAATTTAATTACGTGCAACACTAAGCTATCTTTACATGCAGCTGAGCATGGTCTATAAGTTTTGTAATATTGTGGTTACGATTGTGTTTACAGTTTAATTCCATTTTATATTTCAGTGAAGTCAGTCAAATTTAGCAAAGTCTCAAACAATTTAAACTAAGTAAGTTCAAAGTAGCTACAAAGGTTTTATGGAATAAGTTATACATAGCCAAAAGATATTACGGATTATCAAAAATCCAAACACTTTTCACAGGCAGTGAAAGACTCTAGCGTTTACGTTTATCAACTACATACGTGAAATAATCGCTCAAAAATTAGATGAAAACGGAAATCCACTTCTTATATGCGCGACAGTTTTGTAGAAAGCCTACTTTGGAAGTCATTGCCTCAGAGCAAAGTCTCTGCTCAGCTTCGATTGACCGTGCTGTGTTGGTGTACATCTGAAGCGTGTATATACAGTACACTATAAGAAATGCAATCGTAACGGAGGCCACGATGACTTCTTGCTCAACTGCAATATTGGCTGCAAAAAGCATACTGCAGATCATTTGCTTATAGCTTTGTGAGGTTTACTAGCGCTTTTGCAAGAAAGGTAGGTTTATGAGCAAATGGTGGCATTGATCCAACATAGAAGCTTAGAATATCACTATCAAAACTTTTACACCTTCGACCTTGTCAATTCAATGAAAGCAGACGTTTTATTTGTCAGAACGCAATTGTTCAGGAAAAAACGCCAAGAACATGCACGTTTCATGGATGCTTGTGCTTTAAACTCGGTTGATGTTTCCTCCCTATTAAACTTTCTGGCTATGCCCCCAAAATATATAAATTGCACCTGGTTGCTCACCAAAATATATAAATTCCATGTGTCCTCCATTTTGCCAATTTTGCAAAAAGGTGTACTATGGTTGAATGAACATGATGATGTCATTGAAACGCAAACAATAAAGATTTGTCCCCCCAAAGTTTTTTAGCAAACTCGGTCCCTGCACATGAGAGAAGTGATAATGGAGGTAATGAAACATAAAGCCATGCAGCAACGATGACATTATAGAACAAAGGCACATAAAAATAATTTTGATCAACACATTACTAATTCCATAAATTCATAAAATTTTCCAAATGGCTGCTATACAGAAAACATGGTTCCTACACAATTTTGAACGGAACTTGCTGCTACACTTTTGAAAACCTTTTGCAGACTTAACTTTTCCACATGACATACCTAGGTCAAATACAGGCACTGTGATAGTCAACACAATGAAAGTACAACTATTATCAATTATGATTAAAATATTACAAAAATGCATGTTGAAAGATCAAATCTGAAAATTTTTTTTCCAGAAAAATGTGGGTGTTTGTTTCCAAAATAATTATTTCCATGCTAACAGAACAGACCAAAAAAAACTTTTTTCCATACTCTTTCAGACTTTGTAGGAACCCTCAGAAAAGATTTTCAATCATGTGCAACAGAAAATCTCCTTTTTACTTCCTGCAGCATCCGTTATAATTTGAAAAGGAAGTGGCTACGGATCTGCCTCGCATGATGTGATTCAAACAAAACACTGAGTTTGTCACTCAAGCGACACTGTCTTGGTAGTGTAGTGGTAGCATTTACATCTACTGTGCCAATGGTTTTCGGTTCAGCTCTCACCTTGGCGACTATAGTTTTGCTAGTAGTAGTGCTTGCATGTTTCAATTCATGGGACTAGTTTTCTTTACTATTTTCGACACCTGCAAATACCACAAGATCACTAAGATCGCCAAGACTACTAAGATCGCCGTGATTACTAAGATCGTCAAGAATGTGAAGATTAGAAATTAATCTTAGTAATCATAGCAATCTTAGCAATATTAGTGGTCTTGTCTTAGAAATCTTCATGATCTTGTGGTACTTACAGGTGTCCGTTTTCTTTACTTTTTAATGCTTCTAAACTTTATGTTTAGGGGTAAGCGTTAGGCATGGTCATTGGAACTCGGAAGGGAGGAGCAGGGGGGGCCTTGGCCCTCATGGATTTTTAAAATTGCAGCAAAAAAGGTTGTTTTATTAGTTTCGAATGGGAAAAAACAAATTTCACCACTTTGGGACCCTCCTACTCCTACAAAATATTTAAAAAAATCTATTAGTGCCCCCCCCTTGGAAAAATCTTTCCGACACCCATGGCATTAGGGTTCCAGTTAGGGTTCACCTTTTACGTTTACTACTTTTCTAACAAGCCTACTGCACTCTCGTGGTGCGTTACTGTCACATTACAGGTGCCATGGAGGTCGAATAATACAAGGTTTCAAATACGAAGATCCACAGGCGGTTCTGGGGCCAGCCCACTCATCACTGCCATCAAAATTGGATTGCATCTACAGCATTGGAATGGATTGGGGACATGCTACATAACTTTAAATCGTGAATACCCCACATTCACCTCCAAAATCTGAATCTCAAAAAATTTCCTCGTTACTTTACACCATAGCGAAGGGCCGTCACAGGTCAAATACTAGCCTACAGCCGAACCTATTTGATATTTCAGCTCTCCTGAATATACAGTAATCATTCAATGAACTGAATTGTTGGCATGTACTGCCGAAACAAAAATGCGAATTGAAGGGAAAACACCAGATTGCTAAAAATCGTCAAATCACTGGTATTCTTTTCAACAATAAAACTTGAAAGGATCAAAGCATCCTGAAATCGTCCAATCTGGTAATCCTGCTCTAAGCTTCAGCCAACGCACTCCCACCAGAAGAAGAACTTGTTTGTTGCTGTAGCTCATTCTTTCTATCCGTGTCACTATAGTTTTGAAGCTTTTCTGTTAGAGCAACCTTTCAAAAAACAAAAAAGAAAACGAAGAAACGCATAATAAATGTGTGACTACATTTGATTTTTTCTAAATGAAAAACATGACCATACACTTGTATTATCAAATTGTTATGGATGTAATTTTGTTTTGATGATAGCGTGCATATTGTTTTACTTTAGTGACAAAAAATAACTAGATTAAAAAAATATTTAATCTCCAAATGTTCCAAATTATATCGTGTTTGCTTTCGAAAATAATTGATTTATGTTCATATATTTATATTTATTAATAATGAGTTTTTTCATTTTTAGTTAGCCGAGGTTGTGATATCGTACTGATAAAGCATACAGTGACTTGGATAGATTCAAAACCTTGTGATTGAGGTTAAAGGTCATACCCGTTTCGCATGAGATCTCTTCAATAACGTTGGTTTGACGTCTGGCATTAATGTGCATATATCAACTGACTGTTGTGAAATTTTAAAGCGAAGTTGTTGATTACACACTATTCTTGCTGACACTTTCATTTCATGTTTTCAGCATTAACGTATGATAAGGGCCTATCAGTTTCAGTAAGGGCTGCTATTCACTTTGGCGATTTCCGAAAGTGAAGGTCGGAAAGTGTGAACATGTCCGAGGAATTGCAATCCCATCCGAGAAATGGCGAAAGCAATGTCGAGCCACTTTGCTCTTCTGTGGTTACTGCAGCGGTAAGTTTGATTGGTGAGCTGAGTGGGAGAATGATATTTCATGATCTCGTTGCTGCAAGGCAAGCCACAGTACGCTGTTTTGTGTGTTTTATTCACTAATTCGCAAACGTAACCTATGTACTTGGCATGCTTAATACTTGACGAATGTCATTTGATTTAATCATGGAGATCGTGGTCAGTTGTGGACTGCACGTATTACCCGCCCCGGCAAAGCGTCCATTTCCTTTACAAGTATTATATATTAGGTATCCACCTCCTCTGTTCAGACAAGTGCACGACCACAAGATGATTCTGTTTTTGAAAGTAGCTCAGTTCAAGCAAAGAATACACCAGCTGGTAGGTACAGGCTAAGGTTATGTTTGAATTTGTGTTAGACAATGCTGCATGGCTGTGTTATTCTTTTATACAATCAGCTTTGGCTGCACTTAGAAGTTGATGTTCATTATAGTTCATTAGTAACTATGCTTGTTTTTTATAACTACAGCACTATGAAATCAAGTTCCATGTTTTCTGAAGAGTAATAACACTACAGTAGAAAACATGAACATGTTTAGTCAAACAACTTCCTTGTGCTTTAGCTAGGCAATTTGGTTCTCAGTGTTTCACAAATAAAATTATATTTATAAATTTGAACTGATGTTAGATGCAGCAGTGTGGATGTTTACAGTATAAAATTTTGCTTTGTGTTTATAATAACTAAAAGCTCAGAAGTTTCAAGTGATGTGCAACATATCACAATGTTTTAGCATCATCATAGGTGGTGCGATTGACAAGATAGTTAACCGATGAGAAAAGTAACACTGCCCTTCATGTATTAAAAGTGAAATGGTTGTTCTACATAGGGGTCATTCCATGTCAAATCACTCCAAAAAAAACAATTCTAAACACTACCCTTTATGATTTTAATGAAATTTGGCATACATGTTCGCTTCGGCCCCCAAACCACAATCTAAAATTTTTGTTGATCGGATGACTGGTTTCCGAGATATAGAGGGTTAATTTTTTAAAAATTTTGAGAAAATTAGGGGGCGCCAAACTTCAAAATATATCTTTTAAACTAGTGGTCCAATCTGGAAAAGTAAGGTATCAATAAAAAGAGGAAAAGGCCAGGAATTCAAATCTGACATCATTTTTGTGATTTGGGTAAATTTTGGGATGATGACCTTTTGACCTATATTTTGACCTTGAAATTGACCCCATGGATCAAGTTATAAAATGCTGACGACCATTGGATATTGTAGCCCTATTTGTTACCTACAATATATCAAAAGATGGAATACGTAAATTTTTTGTTTTTGAGTAATAATAAATTGAAATTAGCATATGTAGACAGTATTGGTTAAGTTCACGCAAATCAAATGCAAAACAAGTTTTCTAAATGCCATCATTTCACCATGCACTACCTCAATGCCAGGGTTGGGGTTATAGTTTGTTTTCAGGACATCCTAGAAAGTAGGTTTGAAAAAATTAGTGAATGATATCACTTCTGTATAGCTAAAGATTGACTGCTAAGCGTATATACTTTGATTAGGTATTAAAAGGTTTCTCTGGAGTTAATCTAAAGTTATTCTCTTCTGGGTTAACACATTCTGCTTTAGGCCTAGTAACTTATAATTACATGCTGAAAACATGAGCACATTGAAGATTGTACGTTATATTACACAACCAAACATTTTGTTTTAGCTATGGGTCATTCCATGTCAAGTCACCCAATGGGCTAAATCCTACCCTTTCAGAATTTACTATGCTGTTCTGCCAGTATCTTGTGACATTTACCACTGGTTTCCAAATTAGGTGCTAAATGTTCTGGGATTAACCAGAAGTGCTACAACAAATAAACAAAACTGATTGTCACCAGTTCTTAAACTGTTGGAAATTTTTAGACTTAAAAAATATTAAATATGAAGTGGTTAATTGAATCATTATTAAACAAACAATAGGGCAATCAGTACAATGTTACAGACATAAAAAACAAGAAAGAAAAACTAGCAATGCATGAAGAAGTAATATGCGAATACAGGTTAATGAGGAATAAAATATTTTTACATGTAGTGGTAATGTGGGTGGCAAGAGCACATGATAAGGCCAAAGTGATAAAGGCAGTGCAGAACATAATGTGTTACTGGCGTTACCCACAGTGATAGCAAGGAACACAATAAACTCAAATGTAAATGAGCGTGACAGCGCAAATCTAATCAATGTCGTCAGAAAAGGTGATGAAATTATTTGCATATTATAAGGTCATCTCACAAGTATCATATTGGTCACCATTTAGCATTGTATTACTGTACAAGAATTGTAATACCAATCATATGAAAGGCACATGAAAAACAAAAGGTGTATTGGTAAAAGAGCTAAAAGTGTTTGATCTGTTCATTGCATATAAATGGATTATATAAAAACACTAATATATAAAAACACGACACTCATTTTGTTAATGACACTGTTTTGCTATTTGATACTGACCTAATATATTGATGACATAGGCTAGAACAGTGGCTCTTAATAGAGTTTTTAAGGGTCCTGTCATGTCTCAATAAGATACCCTATTGGTCCCAGGTCATTGTCTTTAAGAATTGTTATCCTGGGATTGGGAAGGTTAAGAACCATTGATCTCAAATAAAGATGAGTCAACTAAAAATGGTGAAGCTGTTTTATCCCATTTTACCATTAAGCCTAATGTGCATAAGATACATCTATTGTGTTTCATAGTCTAGTATGGTTATTTTCAATACTTCGCATGCTTTTCAATCGAGGCTTGCAAGGTTTGAGTTAAAATTATGACTGTTTCTGCTTATACATAGTAGATTCATTGGTTTAGTTCTACAGCAGTTGCAGGCAATTATAAATATTGATTGTATGATAGGTAATCTGGTAAGAAAGTTTTACAAATAAGAAAAAGGCTGGATGTCAGGAAATACTTGGTCTGTTGCAAAAACAATTAGTTATGCATGTAAATCAGCTGATCACTGTAGCCAGTAGGAAGTTTTAGTATGAGTCATAGGTAACTACTCTTCGGTGACATGGTTGTAAAGCTTGTTATAGGTATGAGCACTTGAAAAGGCTTACAGACCCATCTTCAAACATGCAGAAATGGGATGGCGGGGCATTATAATAGTTCAAAATTTAGTTTAAGTTTGTGAAGGTGACAAACAAATTCAATATGAGCTGATATTTTTTAATTCTGCTATTGCACAGCAGCAGCTGTGGACAATACAAATATTAGGTTATCTCCTGTGCAGCATGTTGTGTTGAGAACATGGTAAACTTTTAAATATACACCATTGAGAAAGAGGAAAATCTACCTATTCCAGATTATTGTAACATCTTGAAATCAGGAATTCAACTTGCCTAATACCAAAAACTGTTTCAGAAACCTGGTAGTATGTTGGGTGTGTACCAAAAAGTTTTGTTCTAACACGTGAGGTTTTCCAACCACAGCTCCATTGATTTATCAATTAAAAACAATAAATACTTGTTTATGCTGCTAAAGGTAACAAACTGACTTTTAAATTATATTGTCAATTGTTGGTGAATCTGTAATTCATTCACGTATTTCAAGGTGGCAATGCAAGGTCAAAGTCACTGCTGTAAATGTGCAATGCAAGTGACAACACTCAATCGAAGTAGGCTTGCTGCTTGTAACACAAATCAAGTTAATACTCCACACTTGACTCATTCTCTACACAATAGGCTTTATGCAACAAAGTTTATCATGGAAGCAATAAGAAAAGTGAAAAAATAATCAGGACAAAGGTATGAACATACTCTTAAGATGAAAAAGAGAAGAATCATTATAACATGTTAGCATATGAAGCAAAGCAGCTTTACTGCAATTCAACACATATAAACCTGGGTTTTGGGTGCATACTTTTAACAAACTGCACTCTGCGCAATGATTTGGCAATTTTCTGGTGATATTCTTAACTAATTTGTTCAAAGCACTGTAGTACTGTCAACAATTTTAGCTCCTGAGTGTTTTAGTAAGCCAGAACTACCCTTAATGACTAAGCTTAGGCTTGTGTTAACATTTTGACCTTGACTCATCTGCAATAACATGTTTGTTTCAAACTGGTTATGGTCTTCTTGTGGTTCTAAAGCTTTCCCGAATAAACATGAATGAATGGTTATGATTGGTAAAGTGCTAGTACTTAGCCCTTACCTTGATGAAAGTGGCAATCCATACATCAGTCTACTTCTATAAAACTTTTGCAGTTACCTGCATCAGTTAAGCATCATAAATTGTTGGTATTGTGGTGATGTCTACTTTTCCTCAGTATTCTAATTTGCAAACTACTTGTTTCTCAGTATACTAATTTGCAAACTAATACACTAATGGTGGTAACATTTGCATTGTTTTTGACAAAAATATATGCTACTTGGTTTCCATGGAATTAAAAAACTTACATTGTATAAAACTTCTGACAAAAATATTTTTCATGCACACAGCATGTCTTTAAGTCTTCATCTAGGCTAGGGTTCTCCAAACTGTGGCCAGCAATGTAAGTTTTTTAATTCCATGGAAACGAAGTAGCATATATTTTTGTTAAATCTGGACTGTGAAGCCATTTCATTCAGCCCACAAAGACATTTTATAAATAATGAAAATATATCATTGTTAAAAATATTTTGATTTAATACAGTGTATATTAATGTATCACGAAACAATGACATTGCAGAAGACGGCCATGTGAATGTCAGTTGGTTAAGTTTTACTGCACAGGTTTTGCTCACCTAACCTCAAGTAGCAAGTATGTTGCTGCCCAAATCAGCTAAAATCCCCAGGGAATACACTTTGCAGCTTGCAGTAACATTCTAAAACAAAACATGACTCATCATTATAGCGCTACCCAGTTGGCGTTAATTTGGTAACTCATTTTCGGTGAGACTTTGTTAATATTAGGTACATCTTACCTCAAACCAGATTTTCATACTATGCCAATATCAAAGAAACAATTTCACCATTCACATTAATAAATATACTTTTCTTGTTAAACAACGTTCATGTTTTGACAATATTTTATATTGAATTGAGAGTGTATGTTCAGCCATTGAACTGTTGTGTAATGGCCCTAGAACAAAAATGTTTGGAGATACCTGGTCCAACCTATCAATGCAGTTTATGAATGAAATCTTTAAGCTGTGGATGAATAATGCTAAAAAGCTTATCAGCATACTATTGAACGTTCTTTTCACTATACAGTAATACTTGTATGTATTTCATCCTGACACTAACAAGCTTTTTAAAACTATTAATCATGATTACTTGATGGTATTCTGAAGCTGTTGCCATATCATAAAAAATAAAATTTATTGCATCATTTAACTTTGAACTTGTAAGAATGAGCAATTTCCCACCTGTAGTGACTGCTGTAGAAAGTTTCAAACACAATTTTGATACAAGTTCGGCAAAGCACGATTATTTTATCACACCATACTGATCATTATAGTATATTTAAATGGTAACTGTTGCTTGAAAATATCCTCCTATACTTGTAGTTTGCTTAGATGAGCATTGCTATATCTATATCATATATTGTTAGAGTCAATAACATCCAATGCATCAGATCCTACGAATTTCACCATGCGACATAAGGTATGTATGGCATTTTTTCTTGTGTAGTATTCATTTTGATTCATTTTTTATCCCATTAGAAGTATGGTGAGCGTTAACACAGACCTGTTGCATAAATTTGTTCATTCATTCTGAAAAAAAATACCAGTTTGCTCCTCAATAGAGGTTGATAGATGCTTTAGTAATGCTTTGCTGTTTTTGTAAGAACTTTGCAGAGGGTCATGCAGCAAATAATGACTCAAGTATCAAGAACGGTTTGACAGAGAATCGTCCAATGTGAGTTTATAATTGGTTCAACAATGGGAGTTTATAATTGGTTTATCGTTTTGTATGCTGCATGTTTGTAATGCAATTCCTTTCAGAAAAACGTCTTAAGAATGTTTCACATATTTTAAGTTAGAATGGGTTGTTATAGGAAGGAGTTGTGCATGGCCCAAGCCATGGCCTATTTGACCTATGCGTAAATATGTCACTGTTCATCACAACGCGATGCAATTAAGCAAGTTTACCAAGTGTCTTTTGTAGTGCTTGGGAATGAAGGGTTGACAGTAGGTCCGGGTGCTGTAGTCCCCATGGTATTGGTTGTCAGAAGTGGGGTGCTGGAGGTGCCAAGACTCCTGGATTTTGAAATTGTTATTTTCCTTTTAACTTTTTAGTAGAAAAATGTTTTTCTCGTAGAAAATTTCACCACTGTTGTTCCCACCATGGAAAAATCCATTATTGCCTCCCCTTTGGAAAAAATCCTTCTGATGCCATGGTAGCCGGTTTCATTTTTTCGATTAAAACATTACTAAAGGCCATGCAACTGTTTGGTCTCTAATTCCTTATTGCAGCATGTCTGTTTCAAAGTTTTCTCTTTCATTTATATCAGGGGTGGGAACCTATGTACTACCACGGGCCGCATAAATCGTGGATTATTGCTGGCAGGCTGGGAAGTAACAACTGGTTGTATCCTAAAATTTTACTTTTATCTTACTATGANGGATGGAGGCTTCTTATTACATCCTACCTTAAGTACCTGCTTATCATCGAGCTTCATCTTGACTTGATTTTGTACTCTAAATTGGGTAACAAAAACTCTGATGCGGGCCCTATCAAATGTTCACGCGGGCTGTTTATATCTTAAACAATTTTCTTTTAGAATGAATGCTAGACCTCCAGCATCTCCAGTCAAAACATTGATTGTCATGGCTCCTGTAATGAAAGGCATGAACTTGCAGCAGGTGTGTTGGTATGGTTGATCTTCTGGTCAAGAAACTGTATCTCCTCATGAGACAATACAAACAAGTAACGATTTACTTTTTCTTATTTTCGAAAGTTTAGAGCTTTCCTCATTGTATTCATCGCATCGGGCATATTTGAGGTGTAGAATCTGAAGTTGTTTAACATAACTGCAGCAGCAGCTTTTAGTTTTTTTTCGCGCGTGAGGTATTCTGTCCATTTCTGTCCAATGAAGTGCAGTGTAATCTTTCTCTTGTACGCATCTGAATTTCTGTGAATGCAGACAGTGTAACAGAAAGCGATTTGCTCATTTGGCAATCAATCGTTGATCTGTGCAGTTCAGTTCAATTGAATGTGGTACAGTAGTATGATCAGCAACTGATTCTTCAGCAGCAACACTACACCACTGACTATGAGGAAGCATTTCGGTTGTGTGTTTATAAAACTTGTTGTCTAACATTAGCTTTACATACGTCATTGTGTTTTCAACCAGAAAGTGAAAATCTCTATTTGGTTTGTGTTTCTCATAATGGGGCAAGGCTAGAGCCCCTTCTCGCCGTACAAAGCCACAACCGCTTGCACGTTCTGAATTTTAGCTTGACCTGTTTCCCGAACGTAAAATTAGGCTGCCTAACTACTCAATTCTTACCCGGGTTGCGTGTGATCCAACAGTTTGCGTATTTGTATGCAATTTTGTGGTGGCGCTGGCCAGTCGCAACCCTGATCTACACTGAGGAGTTGCCAGTAGTAGCCGCGCACGATTCTTTGTTTGTTTTGTTGCGTCGGGTAATTCTGCGCTCGTGCACGGCTCGGCATGGCATCTCCTGGGCGCAATAAAACAAACA